>Ga0206682_10000398_pt1 | contig 47441 bp, 29 predicted proteins | sample M240m12015metaG_FD_155444 | JGI IMG/M metagenome (GOLD analysis project Ga0206682, IMG submission 155444) | Ammonia-oxidizing marine archaeal communities from Monterey Bay, California, United States - M2 40m 12015 | ecosystem: Environmental > Aquatic > Marine > Intertidal zone | place: USA... | reverse complement strand
GCCACCCGGCGTAGTGGTTTTGGTGACCCCTTTACTCGCGCAACTTTCAGGGCGCCAAAAGCGTCATGTTCCAGAGAAACTGCTAACCCTAGTTTCTAACCCTAGTTTCTAACCCTAGTTTCTAACCCTAGTTTCAGGGAGGCGCGTGCGGACGACACGCGCTGGGAGACGACGCGGGACGACGACGGTAATGGCGTGGGTGAATCGCTTCGCATTGCTGTTTCTTCTATTTTTAGCCCGCGGTCGCATTTGCGATCCCCGTGTGGTTTACCAGGGACGGCGACGGCGATGCGTGCGTGTGGGTCGCTTTGCATTTTACATCTTCTATTTCTTGCCATCTTCTACCTAATCTATTGTTTCGTCACGCGCTCGAAAAAAATCGCCCCAAACCGATGCTCTCGGTGAAAGAATTCGCCGTCGACGCGACAGTCATCGCGCCCTGCTCCAGAGATTTCGAGATTGCTACTTCGGTCGAGTGCACGAACGTCGGTTCTAAATTAGCGCGATTCGCTTGAATTTTCCGCAAATCTTCCGATGTGCCGCCACACAGCGCGATAACGGTGGGGAGCAAGTTTTGCTGCACCTCCCATTCCTCTTCGCCGAGGAATTGCAGTAACACCGCCTTGATGTACGAAGCGTCGTCCTCGGCGCCGCCTTTGCGCTTGAGCATTGCTGTTGGCGTCGACTTGGGAGGCGGTTGCTTATCATCTCCGCGGGCGCGTATACGATCAATCTCGCGGTCTTTGGAATCGATTATTTCCCTCGCCTTGCGCCTCCACACTTCGAATTCTTCGCGTTCGCTCGCCAGCGCCGACTTCGCCGTCCTCGCCGTGTCCTCTGCGGTCTTCAGCGCGGTGTGCGCCGCCTTACATTCAGACGCTAATCGCTGATTTTCAGCCACGATCAAGTCCACTTTACTCGCCGTCGTTTGGAGCTTGTCCAAGTCTTCGTGCTTCGCGCTCGTCGCGCCGAGGAGGGAATGAATCTCGTTCTTCTTTTCCGCCGCGTCGACGCGATTGATGAGCGAGTTGTTTTCTTCAGTGAGCCGTTTTACGACTTCGCGAGCCGTCGTGAGCTCGTCATCTAACTTTTTAACGATATCGCCGAGGCGTTCAATCTCAGCGCTCGATTTTGCGGCGTGAGCGATCGTCTCCTCGAGCTCGTTTCGCAAACGCGTTTCGCGTCGCACGCTCGAGTCGTCGCGATACGTGGATTCTCCGCTCAAATCGAGCTGAAACTGTAACGCCTTGACAGCTGACTCACTGTCTACGAGAGCCATTTCTGCGTCCGCGAGGCGATGTTTCGCACGCTTGAGTTCCTCTTCAAATTTTGCGGCTCGGCGAATCGCCTCGGACGCCGCGTGGCCTTCAGCCGCGGCTACGGCTTCTCTCCTCTTCAGTTCGCTCATTTCATCGTTTACCTCGTCGAGACGACTTCGGAGACTTCGAGCGATGCGCTCGCCAGCTTCCACGGCTTGCTGCTGCAACATCGTGCCGGTGCGCATAGCGTCTTCGTTGGCGACTTCGAGCGCGCGAACTTTTTCCTTCGCCTCGTGCAATTCCGTGTTGAGTCGCGTCAACGCCTCGCGAAGCTTTCTTTCGTTCACACCCGACGACTGTTCTTTAGAGTCTACCAGCTTTTTCCAATTTTCAGCGTTTGATTTCGCCTCATTCGCTTCCGCGACTGCACACGTAAGATCTGCTCTCATCGTCTCCGTCATCTGCGCGAGCGGTTTCAGACGCTTGATTTCTTCTTCGAGCGACGCCGTCGCGCGCTTTGACGCTTCGTGCGCTTCGGTTTCGTGCTTCAGCTTTTCATTCGCCGAGGTGAGCATTGAATTCACCATCGCCACATCAACAGTCGCGTCTGAAGGCTTCGACTTTGTCTTGGCCTTTCCTTTCTTCGCCTTGGCGTTGGACGGCGACGTCGGTTCGTCGGCGAGAGCCGCGACTTGAGCGGTGAGTACGCTCACCTTTATGTTCGCCGCTTGAAGCGCTTCGCTCGTTTCTTCGCACGATGCCTTCACTCGCTCGAGCTCGCGCTCGAGCTTTGCCGCTCGCTCGCGTTCCTCGTTCGCCGCGGCGTCGGCGTCCTTCAACCGCTCGAACGCCTTTGAAACCTTCGACCGAGCCACGAGCTCGCTCTCGCGCGCCGCGCGTTCGGCCTCGTGCAGCTTCGTTCTCAAGTCTTCCAGTGCTCCTCCCGCGCCATCGAGCTCGAGTTCGCCCCCCGCACCTTTGGAAGACGTCGCCGACGCGTCGTCGTCGCCGGCGTCGCGGGCGTCGGCGCGCATGCGTCGCTCGAAGCGAGGCGAACACTGGCGACACACGCCGTCGCATGGCGTCGTCCAAAGCGCTGCGCGCGTGCTTGAACGCGCGAGACTTGCGCGCGCTCGCGCGCAAGGTCCAACCTTCGTTCGCGTTCGACTATTTAGATGGCGGTGCGGACGATGAGAAGGCGCTGCGTCGCGCGAGCGCGGCGTTCGATGAATTAGAGTTTCACCCGTCGACGTGTCGCGGCGTCGACGACGTGTCGCTCGAGACGTCGTTTTTAGGACACACGAACACGGAGTGCATTTTCCCATCGCCGACCGCCGGTCACGCGTTATGGGCACCGCGGCGCGGCGAGTTGGCGACCGCCGAGGCGTGCTCGACGAGCAACAGAGTATTTGCGTTGAGCACTCTCGGCACCCGCTCTCCGCGAGACATCGCGGAGGGCGTCGCGACGTTGAAAGCCGATCGGAAAATGTTCCAGGTGTACGTGTGGAAAGATCGAGAGCTGATGCGAGACGTCTTGGCGAGCGCCAAGGAGGCTGGATTCTCGTCAGTCGCGTTGACGACGGACTTGACGTGGTTCGGAAATCGGGAGCGAGACGTGCGAAACTCATTCAGTGTACCGCCCAAACACTCTTTACGGACAACTCTCGCAGCTCTCGCGGCGCCGAGGTGGACGCTTGAATATCTCATATCACAGCGCATCGAGTACGCGCTCATTCGCGATTTGAAGCGCGACGGTTTGCTCAGAGACGCGCTGCCAATCGCAGAATTTGCGACAAAACAGTTCGACGCTGCGTTTGATTGGAAAGACGCCGAGTGGTTTCGCGCGCAGTGGGATGGTCCGATGGCGATGAAAGGGATTCTGCGTCCCGACGACGCGGTGCGCGCTCGAGATATTGGGTACGACGCGGTGTGGGTGACGTCGCACGGCGCTCGACAGTTGGAGAGCGCCGTCGCGCCCATTGACGTCTTGTCGTCCATCCGCGAAGCCGTCGGCGAGGAAGCGGAGGTGATTTACGACGGTGGCATCATGCGTGGCGTCGATGTCGTCAAGGCTCTCGCTCTCGGAGCGAATGCCGTGGGGGTGGGTAAGGCGTACTTGTACGGTCTCGCCGCGGGCGAAGGCGCGGGCGTAAACAAAGCGTTTGAAATACTCACGAGCGAGACGAAACGCGCGATGGGTTTGCTCGGCGTGAAGGACGTACACGAATTGCGCGCTCGCGGTCCCGATTTAGTGCGTAGGCGAATAGGAACATAGCGGTGAAACTGATGAGATGATTTGTGCTCATGTGTCCCGATGTTGTTGTTACAACCGAATCACGATTACGTGATTCGGCGCTACGTCGCTAGTACTACTTGACGTGCTCGTTCAAACGCTTGTGCAGCGTAACAGCTTCTCGAATGTAGTCGTCCATCCTCGTTCCTTTGTGCGTTCCACCCGCGCACGGCGGAACGCATTCCTGCCCTATCCCGTGTCGTGCGAGCTGCTTTGCGAGTTTCTTACTTTGGTTGGGTCCTACGCCAAACATGAAAATTTTCGACTTTGTCGTCGTCGACAGTAACGGCATTAGCATCGCCCACATGACGCGGAAGACCACCGGCGTGTTCACGAGATACATCAGGTGCAACGAATCGGTGTAGCGATGCGTCAAAAGCTTGACAAACTCGGTCAGAAACGATTTCACGTCACCCGTGAACAGCGACATCGTGACCCCTTCCAAGTCAATCACGCAGATGTGCTTGTAGACCGTGTGCGCGCGCTGGGAGGTCGATTTCATGAACTCCAACGTCTCCATCACTTGAATCCTGTGCCGCATTATTTCGTCGACGGTCATGCGCGCCTTCAAAGCGTCTGGCTTCACGGCGCTCGGATGCTCACACAACACGGGGTGTCCGTACGAGTCTTGACCGTGCACGAACGCGGGCCAATTCGTGTACATGCAGTCTGAATATGGCAATATGCCACCAGTGAGCAATTCGTCAACCTTGTTGTCCTTGCGCCACTGCAACACGACGCGCACGCGTTCCGCCGACATGAACGCGTACTTTTTTGCTTTATCAGCACTCCATTTGCCGGGCGGATGGTTCTGAAGCTCGGTGCGTATCGCGCGATCGAAGAGCTCGTACGGCAACGCCTTGAACGACGTAAATTCGTCGCGAGGAACCGCGGCTTTGATGTGCTCGTGTACGTCGACTTCCTTGCCGATGAGCGGGCGCGATTCGGTGAGCAAGCCGTGCCTGTCCTTTGCGTCGGTGAACGACTTGTCTCGGCTAAAATACGCACTCGGCTCCGTTGTCATGCCCGCAAACTTTCGACCTAAATACCCCAAATCTTTCGTCGGCGTGGACGGCGCGTCGGCGTCCGCATCTGAGTCCAGGTCGTCGCCGACGGCGTCTTGGAACTCATCGGCGACGTAGAGCTCTTTGTCGACGATGTACTGCAAAACGTCGGGATGAAGCGCTCGAGTGGGAGCGCAATCTTGCAACAATTGCTCCGCAGTCTCGCACCCTTGCCTCTGCTCTAACGCGCGTCGAATCATGGTCGAGGACACCGGCGCGCCCGCCGGCGCGGTGACGTGCGCCTCCAACCAGGAGACGCTGCGAATGTCTCGCGTGACGTGTCCACTCGCGCCAAAATTTCGCTCACGACGCGATTCATATCCGTGTCGTGGTGCGACAATGAACGCGTAGTCGCGCAACAAGTCTTCACCTCTGAACCACTTCCCGCTGATTAAATCGTCAAACGCGTCCTCGCCGACGCAAATAATGAAATTCGTATCCGGTTGCTCGCGCCGAAGCACGTCCATCAATGCCGCCGTTGATCCAGGTTTGGTGTTCGCCAAGCCTCCTCTGTGCTCGAGCGAAGCTCTGTATTCTGCCCGAGACACGACCAAGCGCGCCGCCTTCGTCCCCGCCGCGCTCGTCTCGCCCGCGTCGTCGTCGCTCGCGGAGACGCTTCTCGATCCCGCGGGCGCCAGCGTCGCGTGTTTACCGACGTCAGCGTCGCTGTCCATCACCGCTCCCTCGAACGCCAGCGCGCACATCTCCACTCGCGCCTCGTACGACGTCGTCGCGAGTCTCTTCCACGCGTGCGCGTACACGGGCGTCACGCGCACCTCGTCCGCGCCTTCGCACGCCCGTAACGCCCGCACCACGCTCCCGTGGCCGCCGACGTCCGTCGGTGGATCCGCGCTGAGCCCGTACACGATCACCGTTCCCCCCGATCCCGTCGACGTCGACGTCGACGATTTGCGCGACGTCCCGTTCGCGTCGACATCGCCGACGATATCTCCGATATCTCTCGACGACGCGCGCGCGCGGCGGCCGAAGCACCGCGGCGCGCCGGCGCGCCACGGCATGCGACGACGACGACGACGTCTGCGACGACGACGCGCGCGACGCGGCGCTCGAACGCGGCGGTGTGACGCGGACGCGCAATCACCGCGACGACATCCATCCATCACTCCATCGCGCCTCCGGCGTCCAGAGCGTACAAAAAATCCGTGTCCGTGTCGTCGCGGTCTCGCCGATCGAGCCCGCGTCGCGCGTGACGTCGAACCGCCGCCCTCGACGCCGGCATCGCGCGTCGCGCATGAGCGGGTCGTGGGAGCACATCGCCATGACGGATGCCGACGACGACGACGCGCGCGACGTCTTGATCGGCGTGCTCGCGATTCAGGGCTCGTTCCGCGAGCACGCCGCGCTCGTGCGCAAGGCGCACCCGCGCGCGCGCGCGGTGGAGGTGCGCAAGGGGTGTCACCTGCGCGACGTGCGAGGTTTAATCATTCCGGGGGGGGAGTCGACGACGATGGCGAACATCGCGCGAAGGTTCGGGCTGTTCGAACCGTTGCGAGCGTTCCAGGCGAGCGGGAGGTGCGTGTGGGGGACGTGCGCGGGGTTGATTTTCTTAGCCGAACGCCTCGAGCGAGGGGGCAAGGAAGGCGGACAAGAGCTTCTCGGCGGCTTGGACGTCGGGGTGAATAGAAACTTTTTCGGGTCACAGATCGATTCGTTTGAATGCATGATTCCGTGGACGGCGACGACGTCGAACGGCGACGACGACGCGCCGTTCCGGGCGGTGTTCATTCGCGCGCCCGCCATCACGTCGTGCGGGCCCGACGTCGAGGTGCTCGCGAAGTACGCGCTCCCGGAGGCGAAGAAACAAAAACTCGTCGGGACCGCGGACGAGGGCTTGAACGAAGTCGTCGTCGCGGTGAGACAAGGAAAGTTACTCGCGACGTCGTTCCATCCCGAAATCACCGCCGACGCGCGTTGGCACAAACTCTTCGTCGACATGTGCGCCGAAGAGACGCCGTACGCGTTGCCCGCGGACGAAGACGAAGCCGTCGTGCCGACGATCCGACTCCCAGATTTACCCGTCTTCGACGACTCCGTCATCGCCCCGATCGACGGGAAGTGATCATTTATGAATTCTTTACACATGTAACTATGCGTACGCACCGCTCAAGACGCGCCCCAACCCTAGGTGATTCGCGAATCGCGTTATTCGACTGTTCTCGAGATGCCTGATGGTACCATTGAAGTGAACACCCCGGCGTTCTGCTAAGATTCGGCAGACCGCGTCGACGGCTCTCGATGTCACGCGCGAACGCGAACGCGATCGCGAACGCGAAAGCGCGCGATGTTGACGCCGGCACGTCCCGCGCACGCGCGCTCGAGGCGACGCTCGAAAGTGCGCGCGACGCCGTCGCGACCGATGGTGTTACCGCGTTCGCGGAGGCGTCGATCGTGAACTCGCGCGATGTGAGCGACGTGCGGGCGAGAGAAACGAAAGAACACGAGCGTGAGAGCGCGCGCGAGGCGTCCGCGGCGATTGTTCGCCGTCCGACGCCGACTGGTAAGGTGGACGTGTCCAGGCAAGAGATGCTCGAAGCGTTGGCTCGAGAGTTGGACGAGACCGAGTCGCTGCTCGGGACGACGAAACGAACCACAGAGGGCGAACGAGCGATGAGCGTGGCTTCTTTGTTCGCTGGTGGCGAGCGATACGTCGCCGCGACGTCGTTCGCGACCACGTCGCGGCGCGAGGAGGCGCGAGGAGGCGCCGAAGCCGCGCCAAGCGAAACGCTGGGGCGCGAGTCTCGGCGATGGGTTCAGCCACTGAAACGCGCGAGATGGAGCGCAATAACGATGGTCATGTGTGCGTGTGCGTGCGTGGCCGCACTGATGTTTGCTGGTGAGACGCCACAGGCGCGCGCGAGACGACACATACATCTGAGCTCGCTCTCAGACATGCTGTGCGAAGTGGCGTTCACCCCCGCGATCGCGGAAGCATCGAATGACACCCCTATCAATCGCGTCATCGCCGCCACGGATCAAATTTATATATTGACGACGCAGAATTGCGCGTCCGTAAACACCACGATTCGCGTGCCGAAAGAATTTGAAGGCAAGGCGACATGCGTGAGCGGCAAGGTGCTGGACAGGTGCACGGCTGCGTCGACGGGCGTTTGGTACAAATCTCATTACACCCGCGTGTCCATGTCGCACGGGATGATCGCGAAGCACGCGAAGGAAAACGGATTTGAGCATATTACCGTCATGGAGGAGGATGCTGTAGTCAACGCCGACGTCGAGGTACATTCCGAGACCGAAGCTGACCTCTTGACGCTCATCGGCGGCGAATTCGAAGGCGAGTCGGCGAGTTTGGGGCGCGTGAAGCTCGGCTCGGGTGGCGGAGGACCGCCGGCGTGGAAATTGATTCGTCCGTCGGTGCGGCCGCACTTATTTGAAAAGTTTGAGATTAAAAAGTCATCGACTGGTGGGATGGTGGAAGTCACCACAGCCACTCGCGACGATTTGGTGTGCCCGACGCAGTGTCACTGCGTCAACACGCGCGCCGAGGGGCAACTGTGTCGCCTAAACGCCGGTGGGTGCGATTTGAGGTCGAGCGACATGTATTTGCTGCATAACACAGCGTACGATGAGTTGATCTCCGTGTTGTTCACTGGAACGGACGACACCATCATCGACCACTACGTCTTACAAAACGTAGACTCGGCGTGGCTCGTGCACCCATCCATCACGACGCAAGCAAAGTTGGACATCGACCGCGCGTTGCAGCACCGAGTGCAGGAATTATTCGAAGAGAAGTGCGTGCGATAACGATAGATCGCCTACACGGTACAGTAGCATTGTAAACAATAGTGAATGATTGCGAGCGAAGCGCGAAACAGCACCAACGACACTTGAAGGCGCGCGCGCGTGCGCGACAAAAATGGCGCAAAACGCCGCCGCGGCGACGAGCGTTCGAGTCGTCACATACAACATCCTCGCGCAAGTATACGCCAAGAGCGCGTGGTTTCCGTGGACGCCGCGCGCGCTGATGAAGTCGAAAGCGCGCCGCGCGAATGTACAGAAAAAACTACTCGCGCTCGACGCCGACTTAATGGCGCTTCAAGAGCTCGATGGGTACGAGCCGAGCGAAGAGAACGACGCGCGATGGAAGTCTTGGTTGCGCGAACACGGGTACGAGTCGCGGTACGTGCAGCGGACGAAGAAGAGTAACGCGAAAAAGGATGGAAGCTGCGTGGCGTGGCGCGCGTCGACGTTCGCTTTGGAAGATTCGCGGAATTTGGAATACAACGATATCGGCTACGATTTGTACGGCCGAGACGATGCGAACGACGAAACGAACGAAAACGAGGCGCGTCGACGGTACTTGCGAGACTGCGTGGGGAATTTAACGCTGCTTCGGCGAATCAAAGACGGCGCGCTCGTCGTCTTCGCGTCGACTCACCTGTACTGGGATCCGGAATGTGCCGACGTAAAGCTCGCGCAGGCGAAAATGTTGATCGCCGAGTGCGTCAAGTTTCGCGACGAGGCGCTAATTCGAGCCGAAGGGCGTCCCGTGCACGTCATCATCGGCGGCGATTTCAACTCGGATCCGCAAAGCGACGTGTACGGCGCGATGAACGCGGCTTTCACGTCTGTCTCGAATGGACGAGAACCACAGTTCACGAACGTCACGCCGAGTTTCACTGCGTGCATTGATTATGTGTTTCTGTCATCCGGTGTTCGTGTCGTCGCCGTGGATGAACAGCCCGCGCGAGACACTCTCGGCGAAGGCTTGCCGAACACCGAATACCCGAGCGACCATCTTCCAGTCGCTGCGAAGATTGAATTCGATTAACGGACGCGCGACGCGATATCACATAACACATAGGCGGCGCCGCGGCGGGCGCGTTAGCGAGGTAGCACGTAGTCAGGTAGTTTTAGTTTTCCGAACGCGCGAACGCGAAGCGACACCGCAGAGCTCGCCTCTCGAACGCGCCGTCACCAACGCCGTTACCGACGCCCGACTCACACGCCGCCCGCGCGCGCGAACGGAAGCCGTGAGCGCACGGATGCCTTCCACCGGCGCCGTCTCCGGCGCTCTCGACCGGCTCGTGATCGCGAGCGACGATAACGTGTCGACTCGAAATCAAAATCTTCCTCCGACGCGTCTCCCCGAGCCGTCCTCGCCGCCTCACGCGGCGGTGAGCAAGCTGAACCCGAACGGCGGGAACGGTGCGCACTCACCCGCGCACTTCGAACACTCGCCCGAGGTCGGGAGCCCGACCAAGTATTTCACGAAGATGCTCGAAAACAACTGCAGCGCTGGCAAGGCGAGACGGGGAACGAATGGCAAGTACGTCACCGAGTTCGATGAACGCGTCAGTCGATGCGGCGGTAATCGCGAACCGTTTCTGATCGGCGTCGCCGGTGGGACGGCGAGTGGGAAGACGACGGTGTGTGATCTCATCATGCAAAACTTGCAAGAGCAACGCGTGGTGTTGATAGCGCAGGATTCGTTTTATCGCCCGCTCACGGCGTACGAGCACGAAAATGTGGGGGCGTATAATTTCGATCACCCAGATGCGATCGACACGAAGTACTTGGTGGAAGTGCTGCAAAAGTTGATGCTTCGACAGTCGGTGGACATTCCGGTGTACGACTTCGTGACGCACTCGCGAAGCGACGAAAAGATTCACATCGAGAGCGGCGATGTGATCATCATCGAGGGCATTCTAGTGTTGGCGATGGAAGAGATTCGAGCGATGTGCCACATGAAAGTGTTCGTGGACACGGACGATGATTTGAGATTGGCGAGGCGGTTGAAGCGAGACACCGTGGATAGAGGACGAAGCGTCGATGGCGTCATCACACAATACACGACGTTCGTGAAGCCGATGTTCGACACCTTTGTGTCGCCGAGCAAGAAATATGCCGATGTCATCATTCCGTGGGCGCAAGGAGAGAACACGGTGGCCATCGATCTCATCGTCCAGCACATTCGAACAAAGCTCGGCCAAAATGATTTGCGGCGCATTTATCGCAACTTGGTGGTTTTGCCGCCGCAGTTCCAAATCAGAGGCATGCACACCATCATACGCGATCGCCGGGTAAATAGAAGCGATTTCGTCTTTTACAGCGACCGCATCATTCGTCTCGTCGTCGAACATGGGTTGGGACACTTGCCGTTTAGCGAGCAAGTCGTCCTCACGCCGACGGGCGACCAGTACAAGGGCGTCACGTTTTGCAGCAAGCTTTGCGGGGTTTCCATCATTCGATCGGGAGAGGCTATGGAGAATGCTTTGCGCGCGTGTTGCAAAGGGATCAAAATTGGGAAATTGCTCATCGAGCGTCGCGACAAGGATGGGATGATAGCGCGCCAAGCGAGCGCCTCGGGTGACTTGTCTTCTCCGGTGATGTACAACTCGCGAATCCATTACGAAAAACTTCCGCACGACATCGCCGATCGCTATGTGCTGTTGCTGGACCCTATTTTAGCCACGGGCGTGAGCGCACAATCGGCGATCGATTTGCTCCTCGAGCGCGGCGTGCAAGAGGAGAAAATTCTCTTCCTCACCGTCATCGCGTCCACTCAAGGCGTGCACCACCTGTGCACGAGATACCCGCGCATGAAGGTCATCACGTCAGAGGTCGATGCAGGATTGAGCGATGATAACAAGGTTCTTCCTGGCGTCGGTGAGTTCGGCGACAGGTACTTTGGCACCGAAATGCCGAGCATCGTGCAGCTCCAACCGCCCTCCGACTCTCGCATGTTTGATTAACAGCGGCGACGTCTTTGTGTTGTAAACGAACGAATGAAATTGAGTTCAAATATGAATGGATCTCTTGCTACAAGACTGACTGCGCGTCGCTAATGTTGTCCTTTCTTTTGCTTTTTCGAATCGAGCGCGGGCGGCTTGACGAAGCCAAAATCGCTCCCCGCCGTTCGCTTCTTTTTCGATTTCTTCGCCGCGAACGCCGCCGCAGCCATCTCATCATCCGCCACATCTGCATCGTTACTCGCGCGCGCCTGTTTCAACGCCTTCAACTGTCTTCGTCGCTCCTTCAACTTCTCGTGCGCGAGTTCCACCTCTGGATTTGCGCCGCCAAACGAAATGCGCCCTAAACCGTTGAACGGCACCTCCGCCGCGGCGTCCTCCTTCTTGCGAATTTTCGGCAAATTAATCAACGCTCTATTCTTGGCGAATATCGCCGGTTCCGGTCGATCGTCCACCGCGTTTTTATTCGCCGGTATCAGCGCCGCGCTCGCGCTCGCGTCGTCCTCGCGTCGTTCCTTCTCCTTCGCTCTTTGCATAAACTACGCCCCGACGTCGCCCGCGCCGTCAGTCAACGCGTCGGCGCGAGTCTTCGACGCGTTCGCCGTTCCCCGAGTCCCGTCTCGTCGCGTCGCGCGCACCTTTAACCCGAGAATCTTCTTCGAAAAGCCGCCGCCGCTCGCGTCCGCACCGCCCGTCGTCGTCGTCGCGCGCGCGTGCGCGTCGACGCGTTCGGACATCACCGTCGACGCGCGCGATGGACGCGGTCTCGATTCCACGGCTCCTCGCGATCGTCGCGTCGCGCGCCGTCGTCTGGCGACGTCGTCCGCGCCGACTCTGCGACGCGCGCCGAGCCGACGCGACTCTGCGACGCGTGTCGCGTCATGTCGACCGCGCGCGCGACGACGATGTTATCGGCGTCGCGACACCGCGCGCGCGCGCCCGCGCGCGGCGTCGCGCGCGGCGTCGCGCGAGCGACGACCCGCGTCGTCGTCATGCGCCCGTTGTCAACGCGCGCGCCCATTCGGAAAGAGAACGCGCGCGCGAGAGCGTCGTCGTCGACGGGGACGAGCAGTTCGTACGCATCGTGGGACGAAGGCGACTTCGACGTGTTCGAGCGCGCACCGCGCGGACGATTCGGCGAAGGACGCGAGCGAGGTGACTTTGACTTTTCGGGACGCGCGCGAGGGAGACGCGGCGGCGACGAGTTCGACGAACGCGACGAATACGAGCCGTCGAGGACGAGAGACGCGCGCGATCGTGGGTCAGGTTTTGAGATGAGCGCAAACATACTGAAACTCGCGTATGTGGCGCTGACGAACGTGAGCGAGGCGTTCACGCGCGCGCTGGATGTGTTACTGCCGCGCTCGGTGCCGATGTACGTCATACGTTTCATCGTGGCGTGCGGATGGGGTGCCTTCGCGCTGTTGTCGGCGAGTCGATTGATTTACGGCGTTGTCGTCATCGGTGCTGTGCTGTGCTTGGCCGTGGCTCTAGGGAACGACGACGGAGCCGACGCGAAGGGTCGAGCGGCTGGAATGTACGAGTACGCCACGGATTCGACGCCGCGAGGGCGTCGGCGGCGAGAAGATTTCGACGAGCGACGGCGCGCGGCGGCGCGCGAGCGGAAACGACGATCGGCGGATTTTGAGTACGAAGACATCTATGGCGACGGCGCGTTCGACGCATTCGACGCCAAGGCGTTCGAGCGCGGTGCGGAAGTTTTTAGTGAGGCGTTTGGAGATCGTTTAAAGGCGAAGGAGGCGTTTCGCGCGGCGCAAGATGTCACCGTCGAAGTTCGCCAGTGGGGCGACGAAGCGTTGGATGAGTTCAAAAAAGCATTCAATCTCAACGCTGGTGACTTTGATTTCGAAGACGACGTCGCCGAGGTCGACTTCTCGCAAACGCGCGCGTCGAACCGCCCGCCGTCTGCGGAGGACGAGGGCGGGGGTCTCGTGCGAATCATCGATGTTGATGCCTTGACGAAGGACGTGGATTCGACGACGACGACAGCGACGACGGCAAAAGTCCAGGAGAAACCTTACTCAGCGGACGTATCGTTTGACGAGTGGCTGGGGACGACAAGTGCGTCGTCGTCGAACGCTTCGGCGCGCGCCGATGACTTTTTCGAGGTTGAAGATGAGCAAAGTTGGCCGAGCGACGGCGCCGAAGACGCTTTCAGCGAAGCGTTTCGAGATGGATTCGAAGGTGAATTCGGCACATCGAGCCGAACGCGCACCGGTGCTTCGAGAAATTGGTTCAGTGAGTTTTTGAGCGGCAATTTTCGCGGCGCGTTTCAAGAAGACTTGATCCCCGCGACGTTTGACGAGGACGCGGAACGCGGAGGACCGAGGTGATCGTCGGGCGAGAGTGAGATGAGGTCGATAGCGATGTATTATACAGTACTAAGAATTGAAGAAACGAACGCACGCGATGCTTGTCGCCGCTCTCCCGTTTCGCACGCATTTAACCGAGTACGGTGCTCAACGCGGCGGGGCCGTGGCGAACCTTTGAACGCGCGTCCGAGCCGTATCCTGAAGACGGGTTCAAAATCGCGGCGTACACTCGCGTGTACGCTTCGATCAACTTGTCGTTGTATCGCGAAACGACGTCGCCTCGCATCGAAGGAGCTTGAATCTCGTTAAACTCCGGAGCGTTCGTTCCCGCCGAATCGACGAGCGTCGAGAGCGCCGAGGCGAGCTTGTCAATCTGCAACGCGGGATCTTTCGCCATGACGGAGTCACCCGCGCCGTGTTGCTCTTGATACAAAACCACCAATTCGAGCGCGTCGTTCAGACCGCACGACGCGAGCAACGTTCCAGCTTCGCCGTCGGCGACGTCGCTCACCCTCTTCGCGATGGCGCGAGAGAGTTCGTCCACTTTCGCCGCAGCCACGGCGTGCGAACGCAGAGGCTCACGTATGGCGTGCAAGCAGTTGAGCGCGAACGCGTGTCCCGACCACTTCGGTCCGCTCGAGCCTATGACGCTTCGCGCTTGTTCCGTCGCGCGAGACGCCGCGGCTTCGACGGCGCCGACGATTGGATCGATGACTCCGTTCACGCCCAACGCCAAAAGTTCGCGCGCTTCGGCGTCCGAGCCGCTCGCCGTGCTCGACGAAGTTGCGACGGATTCGAGAAGCTCGATCGCGCTCGCCACGCCCTCGCGCAATACCGCAGGAGGCGAGAACGCGTCTTCGCCCGCGAGCGCGTTCGGCGCGAGCGAAAGTTTCCTATATTTAGCGCCGTGTTGCGCCACCGCGTCCGCGAACGACGTCTTCGCGCTCTCGCACAAATCGCTCACGGTTTTTGTGATCGTTGCGTCGCGTTCGAGCAATTCTCCGAGTAGATTGCGATAAAACGGCAACAAGTTTGCCAACTTGTACGCCGTCATCACGCCGCCCTCCAGCGCGCTCGCGCTCGCGAGAATCTGCTCAACTCGAACCTTTAGAGGTCTACAGATGGCGTCGAAAACTTTCGACAGCATCTCCTTCGACGGATCGAACGCGTCTTGGTCGCCTTCAATCGCTTCGTCCGTGAAAATCACACCGCAAAATTCCTTTTCTCCTGCGACGGCTTGATGCACCCAGCTCAACATGTCGCCCGCGTACCGCAACGGGTCGTGCGCGTGCACTTCTATCGGTTTCGTCCCCGCGCCACCGCGCGTGAGAGCGGTGATGAATCGACGAAACAGCGCGTTGTGACGCGTACGCGTCACCTCCTCCACGCAAGCCTTGAATAACGTCGGACGTAAGCGCAACGCGCTCATCGCTTTGCGCAGGGCGCGCTCGTCGCCCTCGGTGACGAAATCGTCTTCTTCGGCGAGTAAGCGACACTTCGCGACGACCCAGCGACGCATTTTTTCGTGCGCCGTTTCCATGTACGACGTCATGACGTCCATCAGTTCTAAACCGGCGCGCTGTTGATCGGTGTTGGCCAACTTTGCGCAGTTGCCTTGAATCACCTTGACGCGCTCGAGCGCTTGAAAAAACACCGACGGAAGCGTCGGCGCCGCCGTCGCCGCGGTGGATGCGCCCTCGGTGTTCTCCCCGCTCGCGTTCTCCACCGTCGTCAGCGCGTCCACGTGCGCCTTGGTCAACTGAAAATCGACGGCGAACGAGTTCACGAGCTCGCGTCTCGATTCGATGACGCTCAACTCCTCCTTCGCCCGCGCGGTTTCTCTCAACAGCGACGACGTCTTTTGTTTCGAAGTCTCCAGCGCCGTTCGCATGCGTTCTCGCGCGCCGTCCAACGCCTCTAACGTCGCCTCCACTTGACTCAGTTTCGTTCGCGCTCGCATGGATTCGTCGAGAAATCTTTCGTTGAGCGCCAACCCGCGCCGTTCCACCGTCGCCCGCAGGTTCACCGACGACGTCGTCGCTCCGTGCGCGCCGAGCGGCAGTATCTCGCTCAGCGCTCGCGCGCACGTCGCCAGGTCCACCGATCGCGCGCGCGTCGTCCCGCCCTCGCCATCGCCCTCGTCGCCGTCGCCGCCCGCGTCGTCTTCGCCGTCGCGCGTCGTCGTCGTCGTCCCCACGACGTCGCTCAGGCGCACGCCGAGCGCGCGCTTGACGCGTCGCGCGAACCCCGCGGGCGCGGACCCCGTCGTCGTCGTCGTCGTCGTCATCCGCGTCGTCGTCCGCGTCGCGCGACCGAGTGCGGACGGTCGAGCGACGACCGATCGGCGTCGCCATCGCGCGACGCGACTCGACGCGACGCGACCGCTTCGCGCGACGACGCGCGCGACGCATCGCATCCTCGCGCGCCTCGCACGCCGAAGCGCGACGACGACGCGCGCGACGACGCACGAACGAAAACGCGCGCGAACGATGGCGTCCGCGGCGCTGCGCGTGAAGCGACTGAGCGACGACGCGACGATGCCGACGCGAGGGAGCGAAGGCGCGGCGGGATACGATCTGGCGAGGTGCGAAAGCGCGATTTTTCCCGCGTCTCGCGCGGGCGAAAGGCCGCCCGCGTCGTCGGACGAGCGACGAAGGGAACGCCGACGCGCGCGCGCGCGAAGGGTGAGGGAAATTTGAATTTTCGGCGACTGACGAGACGACGCGATCGCGAATGTCGCAGCGCGCACGATTGCGTCGTGCCGGCGCGTGGGAAAGAATTGGTGAAGACAGACCTGTCGATCGCGATTCCGCTCGGGACGTACGCGCGCGTCGCCCCGCGATCGGGCTTGGCGTGGAAAAAGTTCATCGACGTCGGCGCGGGGGTGGTGGATTACGACTACCGCGGCAACGTCGGGGTGATTTTGTTCAACCACGGCGACGAAGACTTCGAGGTGAAGAAGGGCGATCGCGTGGCGCAGTTGATCCTCGAACAAATTCTCACGCCGGAAGTCGTCGAATGCGACGACTTGGACGACACGGCGCGCGGCGCCGGCGGATTCGGTTCCACGGGCGTCGCCAAGGACGCCGCGCCGTCCGCGGACGCGAGCGCGTGATTTCTCGCCCGCATCGCGACGCGCGTTGACATGAAATACGAATGAATTTAAAGTTTGAGCGCGCGCGCGCGCGCGTCACCTCGCGCGTCGCCGCGACGAATGTCCGACGCGCGTTCGCGTTCGGCGTCACTCGCGGACGCGCGCGATGCCGCGGCCCACGTCCGGCGACGCGGACGACGCGCGCGACGCGTTCGACGCGAACGCCGCGCGCGCGCGCGCGACGGGCGGCGTGCTCGTCGTCGATGGCATACAAATAGTCGCCAATCATCACCGCTCGAGCTCGTCTCTCGACGCAAAGGATGCGCCGCGAGAAATCACGAGCGACGACGTCGAAGGCAGACTCGCGCGGGCGCAGAGCGCGCCCGCGGACGCAGAATCGGGATCAACGTCCGCGAGGCGTCGAGGGGTGTGGTTCGCCGATGCGCTGTACCGGACGTTTTCGGGAACCGCGGCGCGAGGCGAGGCGGACGCGACGACGAGCGACCGTTCGAGCGATGATTTAGTGATGGACGACGCGTCGCGCGCGACGCCGACGGCGATGAGTACGGCTTGCTCGTCGTCCTCGGACGAGGACGAGGACGAGGACGAGTTCGTCGACACGACGCCCGACGCGTTCGTCACGCACGCGGCGTGGTTCAATCCCGAACAGCTGACCGCGGAGAAACGGCGGTGGTTGCGCGACCAGCGCGCGGCGAGCTCGAGCGCAGATTTAGACGTGATGGGGAAGTTGAGTGTGTCGGGAACGCCCGCGAGTGGGGTGCCGGAAAAGTTGAAAACGATGGAGGCGTTTTTAGTGTGCGGATTGGAGCCGAGCGCGGAGGTGCGCGTGGTGGCGGACTCGGCTTCGGCGGCGCGAGAGGCGCGATCGAGCGGTGTGGCAGATGACGTCGCCATCACCGATCCGCGCAAACTGCGCGCGTATCGAGGTACAGCTGGGGAAACGTACAAAGCATCGGTGTTGTTTCATTATCCTGGCGGCGAAGCGTCGCCGAATTTCGCCGTGGACGAAGTGGCGGCGTTTTGTTTCCCGCACGGCGTCGAGCCGCGTTTGCTCGAACGCACGCCGAGTATGAGCAAGTTGCAAGAAATCATGTGCGGCACGACGTACACCGACGGCGACGATCAGGTTTTCGTTTTTCAAGTCCAAACCAGCGACAACACGCCCATGTACGGAGTGTGCGCGTACGTCACAGAAGTCTTACATCAACCGCCGCCCATCGTGCAGCATCTTCGGGGAGCGCCGGCGGTGGATGCGTACGGCGCGAAAGATTCGCCTTCACGAGAGGCGCGACCTTTGAAGCATCGCTACATCGAAGTCGCGCCGCGATGTTACTGTATCTTGAGCAAGGTGCCGTTTTTTGAAACGCACTACGAGGTGTTGTCGCACGTCCTGGGCATGGAACGGGTCGAACGAATCAAACAGAACATGCACGACTTGATGCCAGACGACGAAGGAAACGATGGCGACCAGTGGGTGCGATCACCACCGTCATCAAGCGATGGGAACGAAGCGATGAAAATTTTAGAAAATTACAGTCAGTGTCGCGTCCCGGATTTGGGCGACGCGAGCGGCGAGTTCGTTCCGAGCGTCGGCGTGAAACCGATTCGATTTCGACGACCGGTGCCTTCCGAGCGCGCTTCATCGCAGTTAGATACGAATATCGTCGGCTTACCGGAGAGTGCGCGAATATCTCCAGCCGAAGAAGCATTTCACCTTCAGGGATGGGCCGTCGTGAGCTTGTGCTGCAGTTTGAGTTTGGAAAATGTCATCTCTCTTCTCACCGCGGTCTTGCTCGAAAAGCAAGTCGTGGTGTTTAGTAACAACTTGGGCGAGTTGAGCGCTGTTTCTCTTGCGCTCATTCCAATGCTTCGTCCATTCGGGTGGCAGTCGCTCTTTCTGCCAATCTTGCCGCAACACATGGTTGATTTTCTCGACGCGCCGGTGCCGTTTGTGTGCGGCGTTCAGCACAAAACGAGCGATTTGCGTAACAGAACGAATCATCTGACTCGAATCAACGTGTACAAAGACGACGTAAAGGTACAGTGGGAGGGTAAGCCGTTGCGTTTGCCGAGAATGAAGGATCTCGTGCGCAATCTTCACCCCCTTCACGAAGCCATCGTGGAGGCGTCCGTCAATCACAAGAAGCGACCAGTCATCGACCCGTCTCAAGAGGCGATCAACGCGGCGCGCGAGTTCCTCAACGCGTGGCGCGCGTATTTAAACTCGCTCGTCGCGAGCATACGTTATCATTCCATCACAGACGTGAACGAAGGAGGCGAAGGAAAGGTGACAATTTTGCTCAAGGATTCGTTCCTCGCCACGTTTCAAGGCCAAGACAGATCGTTCATGCGAGCGTTTGCGGAGACTCAGATGTTCTCGACGTATTGCGACGAGGTATTGGCGAGAGATTGAACAGCGCATCGATGAAAATGCGTTGCGTTAGCTAGCTTAGTAATAGCGATTTGATGAATGAATGCAGTCAAATTATTCGGCGTCTAGTGTCTAAAGCGTTAATCGCGTTCGATCGTCACCGCTTCTAACGTGTCCGGATTCAACGTTATCACGACATCGGCTTGGGTGTAGATGCCATGCGCCAACACGCCTTCGACATCGTTTTCCAACGCGTATTGTAACTCGTACGGCCCGCACGGTTTGCCGTCGAGCATCAAACCGCACTCCCAGCGACCGCTGTTGATGGGATCTTCAAATCGCAAGTCTAACAGCGTGTGCGAGCCGTCGGCGCTGACGTACGGGTTCTTCCCTCCTCTTGGGTTCGCGTCAAACGTCGCACCTCGCCTCCACACCTCGGCGTCGCCCAAAAATAAATCATCCAACTCCTCCGCGTGTTCTTCCCAATTTTCCGCCTCGACAACGACGGGGATGGACCCGCCAATCTTATCCACGAAAAGCTCCTTCAACAGCACCACCTTGACGCTCTTTTTCATTGCCGCCTTCGCGCGTTCGATATCTGGTTGTACCGGCGTCGTCTCTCGTCCGAACACGCTCGCGATGGATTTCTGCCCGTTCGTCACCACCACCGCGCACTCGCTCGGCTGCGCGAACGTCACGTCGATCGCTCGCACCTCATCGATCGATCGCATCTCTAGCCCGTTCACCGCGCATTCCTTCGCCGCCAACGGTTCGAGCGCCACCACTTTCACGTTCTCCAGCGCACCGCTTTCCAGCGCCTCCGCCAACCGTCGCGCCAGCTCGCTCGCGTGTTCGCCCCGCGACAACCCCACGACGGCGTTGGATTCGATCATCATCAGCGCCCGCTGCGCGATCGCCGCCGACAGGCTCGCGGACGCGAAGCTATCGTCGGATTCATCCACGCGCGCGTCGCTCGCGCGCGCGCGCGTTCGCTCGCGTCGCGCGCGCGTCCTCAGCGTCGCCGCCCTCGCCGCCCGAGCGACGTTCGCGCGCCGCGTCACCGCGCCCGCGCGCGCCGTCGCTCGCGCGCGCGCGACGACGCGCGGCGCGCCGTTCCGCGTCGCCGTCGCGCGCGCCGTCGCCGTCGCGCGCGCCATCGCGAGCGTGGCCGAGCGTCGACGCGTCGTCGTCTGCCGCGCCAGTGTTCGCCTCGCTTCTTCGCTCGCGATGCGCGCGTCGAACGCGCATCGCGCCCGATCTGTCGCCAGCGCGAGCTCGAGCGCGAAACGCGTGCCGCGAGACCACGACGTGGGCATCATGCCTCGCGCGCCGCTGTCGACGCGCGCGAACGAATCGTTATGGGTCTTCGGATACGGTTCGATAGTGTGGCGCACGGGCTTCGAGTACGCGCGCTCGATCGCGCCCGTGTGCGCGCGAGGGTTTCGGCGACGGTTTTATCAAGGAAGCACCGACCATCGAGGAACGCCCGCGGCGCCCGGGCGCACGGCGACGTTAGAGCGTTGCTCGGAGGACGTCGCGTGCTGGGGCGTCGCGTACGAAGTTCGCGCAGAGGACCGAGAGGCGGTGCTGGAGAACCTGGAAATACGAGAAAAACAGTACGACGAGAGGATTGAGATGGATTTATACGACGTCGATGACGCGAACGCGGTGCCGGTGATAAGAAACGCGGTAACGTATATCGCGACGCCGGCGACGATTAACTTGAACTGGCTCGGAGACGCGAGCGATTTAGCCGAGCAAATCGCTGCAGCGCGCGGTCCGTCTGGAGAAAATTCCGAATATTTATACAACCTGTGCGAGGCTTTGCGGGGGTTAGGTATCGAAGACGAAGAGTTGTACGCGCTTGAGGCGAGCGTGCGCGCGATTCGCGGGGACTAGATTGTTGGCGACAGTCGCCAGGACAGCGGTGGAGACACAGGGAAGACCCGTCGATCCTTATGCGAGCGATAAAACTTTGGTTATTTCCCATTTCGCGTTAGTCGAAACGCGGGACGGGAAGAAGCGCGTGATGAAACAATAGATTAGGTAAAGAAAGTAATTCTAACAAGAGCGCGCGCGCATCGAAGAACGCTAAATCATCGTGGTCTTGGTCTAAGTCATTGTGGTCTTGGTCTAAATCATTTTGGTCTTGGTCTAAATCATTGTGGTCTTGATCGAGATCGGCGGCGCGTCGTCTATCAAATTCCAGCGGGCACCGCGACGCCGAGGACTCCACCCGCGAAGGGCGATTTCATCACGACAAATTCGTGAAGCTTGGTGTCTTCGCCACCGCTCAACAACGCGCGCTCCTTGAACCACATCGTTCGGTTGTTGTGCTGCACGAGATCGTCGTTCTCTTTCCAAATTCGCGGAAGATCGGTCACCGACTCGCCTCGGTACGAGTGGTGAAATGTTTTCCCGCTCGCAAGAATCTTCTCGATCACCTCGTCGTCGGTGAGTCCGACGACATCTTCGGACTTTTCGAACCCAAACGCTTTGAGAAACGCATTGTCAACGCACGTGTACCTTCCACTGTGACTCTTCGTGAACACGAGCGCGCCAGAATCGATGATGGCTTCGCCCAAGATGCTGACGCGTTCGTCGTGACTCAACGCGCCGAAGTGCTCGCCGGAAGACGTTGCGTCGCTGTGGGGCGTCGGTCCAGGGGTGGACGACGACGCCCGCGAAGTGCGCGATCGATGGCTTTTCGAGCGTCGGTGGCGTTGCGATTGTTGCGAGTGCGGTTTGTGATGCTTGCACGTGAGTGATATCATGTGGAGCGAGTCGCGTTGTGATGTCACGTGGACGACGCTCGCGCGGCGATGACGACGCCGCCGCACCTCGCGACGACGAGCTCGCACGCGCCTCGCCGCGCGCGAACCATCTCGATCCCATCGTCATTATCATCGATACCGCCACCGCTTCCTGAGATGATCGCGTGCGACGCGACTGCGACTAGGCGGCAACTCGTGCGCGCGTCCGCGTCGGAGAAGGCGCCGCGCCGCTCGACGAGCGCGCCGCGCGACGTCATGATACCCGCGCCGACCACATCTGCGTGCGACACGACGCGTTTCAGCGCTTCGTCCACCGACACTCGTTGCGCCACCGCCATCGCGTCGCCCTCTGCCGTTCCATCCTCGCGTTGACTCGGCCAAAAAAAACTTCAACTCTCCGAAAACTAACACATCTGTCGATGATAATACAAACGCGCGACTTGCGCTCCGCCGGCGCCGCGCGCTCACGGCGGCGGTAATCGATGCAATCCCGGTGAATGTCCGGTACTCACGCTACTTGTGCTCACGATCGACCGCTTCAACCGATCGCTCGTCTCTTCTAATTCTTTCCTCAGCGCTTGCACTTCGCTCGACAACGTCTCCTTGAGACTCGCCAACTCGCCCTTGTAATTCTTCACCTGATTATCCATCTTATACCGCCAATCCTGAAGTTCTGTCTTCAGCGCGTGCACGCGATTGAGCAACTCTTCGCGCGTTTGTTGATGATCCTGCGCGGACGCGAGTCGGCGATGTTTCGGCGTCAGTGCGCGATTTGATTTCGATTTTGATTTCGACGTCTTCGTCGCGATCGTCGTCGTCGTGTCGCGTCGCGTCGCGTCGCGTCGCGTCGCGTTCGCGCCGTACCTTTAACTGTCTCACTTCGGTCTCCATCCCGGTGTTCCCGTACGCGTTCGCGCGCGCGGGAGAGTCCATGGCGCGCGACGCCGAGTGACGATGGCGGGGCGTGGCGGTGGTGACTGGACGTCCTCGCAAACATTTCTGAGACGGAGAAAATTGTGCCCGCAACTGTGGAATTTGTGGATATTGCGGGAAAAAAGGACTACGGCGACTACGGACTACGAACTACGAAGGACTGCGGCGAGCGCTAAGCCTAGAAATGTCGCGATGGAATTCGCGAGCGTGGCGATTAAAACTGCCGGCGCGCGTAACGAACGCCAACCGACGGCGTCGGCGAGCGAAGCCACGGTGGCGGGACCGCCGATGCTGGCGTTGCTCGCGAGGACGTACTCGCGACGGCGATCGGCGTCGACGCGAATGCCGACGAATACAAAGGCGAGATGGACGGCGTACAGGATGAATGAGAAGACGAAGACGTTGGCGTATCGCGCAAACGTGGAAGCGCTCAAAACGCCGCCCGCGGCGCCGGCGGCGACGAAGAACACGAAGAGCATCGCGTTCGCGAGCGGTTCCGCGGCGACGGCGAGCGACGCCGCGCGTTTCGGCGCCAAAGTCGCGAAAACGACGGTGAAAACCGTCGCCATCGGGAGCACGGCGTCGGGTTGGCCCACGAGGCGAGCGACGAGCTCGCCCGCGGCGAGGAAGCCGACGGCGACGAAGAACGCCGACAACGCGTCGTCCGCGCCCGAGCGCGCCGCCGCGCCGTCCGCGTCCTCGGCCTCGCGCTCCGTCGTCGCCTCGCGCTCGCGCTCGGCGTCGTCCTCGTCGTCCGCCGCGTCGCCGCTTCCTCGCTCGCCCTCGCGTCGCGCCAACCACGAAATGAACGGAAAGTACGCCAGCGCCATCGCGTTATCGACGCACAGTCCCGCGACGAATTCTTCGCCATCCATCCCCAGCGTCGTCGCCACGGCGACGTAATTCAATCCACCGCCGACGTTTTTCGCCGCCAGCGCCGCGGCGAGTTTCCAACTAAACGCCCCCCCGAACGCCGCGCTCGCGCCGCGCGCCCCGAACACCGCGCCGAAAGCGCTCCCGATCGCCGCGACGACGAACGCTCGCGCCATCGCGCGCGTCCTTCTTCTCGTCCCTCCCGCGCGCGCGTTCGCTCGCAGGAGCGTCATCGGCGTCGCGGCGAACGCGCACATCTTTTGCGCCTCCGCGACGCCGCGCGCGCCGTCGCTCGGCAGCGCGCCGATCGCGGCGAACGCGGCGCCGAACGCCATCGCGCACACGGGCGCGGTCGCCGCGCGTCCGACGCGCGTTCGCGACGCGACGACGCGTCCGAGCGACGCCGCCGCGAGCACGGCGAACGGCACGGCGAACGCCGACGCCGCGGGCGCGAGCGCGCGCGCGCGATGCCGCGGCGCGCGTCGCCGACGTCGCGGCGTCACCGCGCGACGCGTCGTCGCGCGATCGACGCGCGCGGCGAGACGCGCGCGCGGCGCCGTCGCCATGACGCCGCGACGCCGCGATGTGACGCGCCGCGACGTCGGCGCCACTCGACGACGCGCGCCGGGCGACGCGCGACGAACGGCGCGCGCGTCGCGCTCGACGACGATGCTTCGCGCGACGACGCGACGCGCGCTCGCGGCGTCGCGCGTCGCGCGCGCGTCGATCGCGCGCGAGACGACGACGACGACGACGACGGCGCGCGTCGACGACGCGACGCACCGCGCGACGCACCGCGCGGCGTCGTCGAACGCGACGACGGCGACGCGGTATTCGCGCGATGGTTCGCGCGACCGCGGCGCGCGATCGACGCGCGCGGCGACGACGCCGACGCGCGCGCGAGGGTTCGCCGAGGGCGGCGCGGCGCCGCCGCGGGACGACGAGACGCGAGGATTTGATTTCTACGACGCCGCGGACGTGGGCGTCGTCCGGGGACCGGGAACTGTGATCGAACACGACACCGGGGGCGTGCTGGCGCTGAACGCGCTGCGAGACGTGGACGGGGCGAGGAAAAATCGTAAACGCGTGGGGCGAGGCGTCGGGAGCGGGAAGGGGAAGACGAGCGGGCGAGGGCACAAGGGACAGAAGGCGCGAAGCGGAGGGGGGCCGAGGCTCGGGTTTGAGGGCGGACAAACGCCGCTGCGATTGACGCTGCCGAAACGCGGCGCGCATAATCCGCACGCGATGACGTTTGATGTGGTGAATTTGAACGCGCTGCGAGCGCACGTCGAGGCGGGACGATTCGGGGAGTACGACTACGAAAATCCGCGCGTGTTGACGATGAAGGATTTCGTCGACGCGGGGTTGTCGAACAGGAAAATTAAGCATGGGGTGAAAATTTTAGCGGGCGCGCTCGGAGACGACGCCGAGGGCGCGGATGATGCGTTCATAAAGGTGCGATTGGAGGTGTCGCGCGCGAGCGCCAAGGCGAAGGAAATCATCGAACGCGCGGGCGGGAGCGTGACGCGAGTGCATTACAATCGCCTCGGGTTGCGCGCGTTGTTGCAGCCGGAGAAATTTCCGCGCGGCTTGCCCAAGCCCGCGCGAGCGCCGCCGAAGATTCGTCCATTCATCGATCGCGAAGGAACTTTGCCCGCGCCGGCGCCCTTGGAGGCCGACTCGTGAAGAAGCGCGATATCAATCAATATCGATGTTACAACGGCGTCCTAAAAATAATATTAGCTCGGTATGCCTCCGTTTCTACGCGCCGCCTCAGCGATCGCCTGCCCTATGACGAAATCGTTGAAATCACTCCCACTCTTGATGTTGTTGAACACTCGAAACGCGATCGTGGCGCCGTTCGTCAGGCGGCGATTTCCGCGCGCGAATTGCTCCACCGCGCGTTCGCCGCCGATGACGAGCTGCTGACGAATGTTGGCCGAAAAGCACATGAAGCGTCCCCAGAGCAAGCCCGTGTCCAACACGGGCGGGTCCACGGAATCGTCGATGGACTCGGCGTACGCCTTGCTGTACTTGTCCTTGCCCGCGGCTCGGCGCAACATCATCAAACTGTTCGCCGTCGCCTGACCGACGGTGCCGCACAGGGTGGATACGAAGAAGATCTGTCCCCCCCTCGCGACGATTGTGGCGCCACCGCGCGCGAGTTTCGTCATCAACCCGAGCTTGGGATCGAGCATGAACACGTTCGGCGGCAGCTTGCCGATGTATTTGCGAGTCTGGTACCACAACTTGGTCGCGCCGTTGGCTTTGGCGCTCAGCTCGCCGAGCTTGCGCATCGATCGAGTGGTGTTCCCGAGCACGATGGCGGGCGAACAAATCGTCAAAATCGCCGTGTTCACCGCGAACGCGGCGATTTGATCGCACGCGAAGAACTCAAACTCATCCCAAAACGTTTCGCCCCGCTGTTTAATCTCCATCGCCGTATTCATCGCCGCGTCCGCCCCGGTTTCCACGAAGAGCTTAAACGCGAACCGAGGATCAGCCAACATGCGATCCCGCACCGCGGGAAACGTGTTCATCAAGAACGCTAAAACACTAACCTTGGAGTACTTGACGTACAAATTGAGCGTGTCCGACCGCATCGTCCCCCCGTCCGCGTCCAGCAAATCCCGCGGCACTTCCAACCCGTTTCGCTCGCACGTCGACTTCACCTCCTCCGCGCTGCTCCGCTGATCGAGATCGCGCGCGACGACGTCGTCGTCGTCGTCGTCGTCATCGTTCTCCCCCCCATCCTCGCCTCCGCCGTCGCCATCACCGCCTTTCCCGCCGTTCCCGCTCGATCCCGCGCCGCTCGACCCGCCGTCGTCCCCGAGCGCGGCGGCTCGCGCCGTTCGCGTCGTCCTCCTCCCTCTTTCGCTCGCGCGCTCGACGACCCGCGTCCATCCCCACTCGCGCTCGTATCCTCGCTCGACGCCCATCGCCCGTCCCCGTTCGCGTCCGCGCGTCCCTCCGAGCGTCGCTCGCGTTCGCGTTCGCGTTCGCGTTCGCGTTCGCGTCCCGCGCGTCCCGCGATCCATCATCGTTCGCGACGCCGTCGCGCGCCCGCTCGCCGTCGCGCGCGTCATCGCTCGCTCCATCGCGCCTCGCGCGCGCGCCCTCCTCGCCCTCGGTCGCTCCTCGCGCGCGCGTCAACGCGTCGGTCCTCGGACTCGGCGCGATCGCGGTCGCGGTCGCGTGCAGTCGCGCGCGCGTCTCGCGCGTCGCCCTCGGTCGGGACGCGATCGGTCGCCGCGCCTTTCGACGGTCTCGAGCGCTCGCGCGCGCGCGCGTCGCGATGCGCCGTCGTCGTCGTCGGGCGTCGATCGTCGCGCGTCGATCGGGGCCGCGCCGACGCCCTCGCGAGGCGACATCGGGGCCGCGCCGAGTCGAAAGTTTCAGGTATAGTTTCAGGTAAGATACGAAGTGAAGTCACAAAAAGAACGAAGTCACAAAACTAGGGTTTACACGCCGACGCCCTCGCGAGGCGACATCGGGGCCGCGCCGACGCCCTCGCGACCGACCGCCGATCTCGCACTGTTTACCCACACGACATCGACGACGCCCGCGTCGCGGCCGTCGCCGCGCCGACAGTGCGCGACGCGACGACGACGACGACGACGCGACCGCGACGGCGCGCGGGGCGAAGACGCGGGCGGGTCCGGCGAGAAGGCGTCGACCGCGATCGACGCGCGCGCGACCGGCGCGCGAACGACCGACGCGACGCGTGAACGACGAGGACGGACGGTGAAGAGGACGGGATTCGGCGGCGGCGGCGAGGCGACGGGACGGCGTCGATTGGATTTGATTTGATTGGATTCGATTGATTCGACGAGGAACGAGGACGCGAATCGCGTCGAGCGCGACGCGAGATGCCGCAGAATGAACACATCGAGCTGTTCCAGAAACGGTACGGGAAGCGATTGGATCATGAGGAGCGGACGCGGAAGAAGGAGGCGCGCGAGCCGCATAAACGGAGCCAGGTGGCGAAGAAGTTGATAGGACTCAAGGCGAAGCTGTACGCGAAGAAGCGACACAAGGAGAAGGTGGAGATGAAGAAGACGATTAATTCGCACAGTGAACGGAATAATAAGCACAAGGTGGAAGAAAAGGCGCAACCGGGGGCGATACCGGCGTATTTGATGGATCGCGAGCAGACGTCCAGGGCGAAGGTGCTGTCGAACACGGTGAAGCAAAAGCGAAAGGAAAAGGCGGGGAAGTGGGAGGTGCCTTTGCCCAAGGTGCGACCGGTGGCGGAGGACGAGATGTTCAAAGTCATGCGAAGCGGGAAACGAATGAAAAAGTCGTGGAAGCGCATGATCACAAAGGCCACGTTCGTCGGTCCGGGATTCACGAGAAAGCCGCCGAAGTACGAACGCTTCATTCGACCGAGCGGTTTGCGTTTCACCAAGGCACACATCACCCATCCCGAGCTCAAGGCGACGTTTCAGCTGGAAATTTTAGGCGTCAAGAAGAACCCGAACGGCCCGATGTATTCGTCTTTGGGTGTGCTCACCAAAGGGACGATTATCGAGGTCAACGTGAGCGAGCTCGGTCTCGTCACGCCGGGAGGCAAAGTCGTCTGGGGGAAGTACGCACAAATCACGAACAACCCCGAGAACGACGGTTGCGTCAACGGCGTGCTATTAGTTTAGTCCCTCGTACGCGTTGCGCTGTATGTAGTTGTATCACATCAATCATTCCCACGTCGACGCGGCGCCTCTTGTTGAGTCGAATTCAAACGCGACAGCTCGCCGCTCGCGCTCATCCGCACTCGTCGTCGCGATGGACTCTCCCGCGCGCTCGCCGCGCGGGAAATCGAAGACGACGAACACGACGCGCGTCAATCCGACCCTCGACGCGCTGGCGATCGATTCCGACGACGATTTAGACGACGAAGACTACCGACCCGGTCCCGCGCTCGGGAGTTTGGATTGGGAATTCAACGACGAGAGCGCGAGCGAGGACGGGTCTTTAGGCGACGAGAGCGACGAGAGCGACGGAGACGATGACGACGACGACGCGCGCGCGCTGGCGCGACCGGTGCGCGAGTATTTAGAGGACACGGAGAGCGATAGTGATGTGTCGCTGGAGGACGAAGACTTCGACGCCGTGGTGGAAGCGGCGAGCGAGGTTGACGCGGGATCGCCGCGCAGGGGGATGGGCACGATGCAGATGATGCGTTTCAGTGGCACAGATGCCGCGCGCGCGGCGCAGTGGGCGCCTGGTGGTGGTAGACGGCGACGGGGAGGGGCGGCGAACGCGGCGTTTGCGTCGGTTTTCGACGACGATTCCAGGGGCGCGGCGTCGTTGGGGAACTCGCCGGCGAAGCGCGCGGCGGGGGCGGCAGTAGATTTAGGGTTCGATGGATTCTTCGACGACGACGACGACGAGGAGATGTTGTTGAACGCCATCGCGCGGCGTACGCGGGCGAAGACGGGGACGATAGAGGAGCGCGAGTTGGCTGAGCTCGAGCTCGCGTTGCCAGACGCCGAGCCAGAGTACGATTGGCTCGATGATGGGGCCGAGTACGATCGTTTTCTGGCGACACTGAATGATGCGAGTGTTGAATTTGGCGATTTACACCAGCAATCAGCCTCGGGGCGCGGGACGAACGCGAACGAAGACGAGGACGAAGACGATGAGAACGACGACGATTACGCCGACGAAAATCCCAGAGCTGCAGAATACGAGTACATTCTGCGTAGAGAACGCTTAGATGCGATCAGACGAGGCGATGCGAGCGCACCACCGTCAATCGTGCGACGATCTGACCGAATCAGCGAACCAAGCGATCGCACGGGCGATGGTAAAACGCTGCGAGAGAAGCGAAAAAGGAGCCGACAGTTGCTTCAAAAAAATCACAAGGTGATCGAAAAATCGTCGTCGATGACATCAGCGCAGTTTAAGACGCTCGCGAAACAGATACACCAACACACGCAACTATTGTTCCAAACGTATAGCGTGTGTGCCACGAGAGAAGATCTCGTGGAAGTGACTAGCGCGACACTCGTGAACATCACAATTTTGCAACGCGCGGGAGTGTTGCAAGATAGGCGCCTGCGCGACGTGAAAAGAAAGAGGCACGCTAAATCGCTATACGGCGGCGATGACGCGCCTTGGCACGTGTGCACGGAAAAGCGAGGCGTGCAAACTGTTCTTGATTGCGCACCTCTTCGATGTGCGTTCAATTTCGTGCACGCAATGAGCAGACTCGCTTTCGCGCCGCCGCCGAGGTTGTGGAGAAATCCGGTGCAAATGTTTGAGATGACCCACGACGCGACATCAAACGCAGCTTTCGCACCGAATTCAGAGCAACACGTACGAGTGGATGATTTGTTTAGACCGCACGCGAAGACGTGGACTGAAGTGATGGACATGTACGACAAACTTGAAGCGGACAAGCACATTAAAGATCCTGTGACGAAACGCATTATACCAGTGAGGCTTGGGCGAAATCGAGCTGAACTCGAACGTGATCTTTACGTGTGGCAACCGGTGCCACGCGAAGTCTTCGAGTTGACGAAGCGGTTCTTACCGGAAATATCTCCTGATCCGAGCCTTCTCATCGGGGCTGCGCCGCTGTCGCCGCTGGTTCGGCACAAGTTGAAGGCGAGATCGAAACACGACATCTTCACTCCTGCCGAGGAGTGGTTGATAGTATTGGGCATCCGCCGCTACAGTTCTGACTGGCGCACGATCGCGACGCAGCTCCTCGTGAACGCCAAGCCAACCAACATACGCGAGCGAGCGCTGCAACTGCGAAAGGCGCAAATGTACGCGAACACGGAAATTGGAATCGCTGTGCGGAGAGAGTACGACCACGCCACGCGAGCGCTGGATGAAAACGAGATCAATATCATCGAGCGAGCGTTGAACGAAGTCGAATGGAAGAGCGCAAACGCGAGAGATCTGGGCAAGTATGACAAAAAATTGTGGGATTTTGTGTGTTCGCGCTTGAAAGACCGCGTTCCGTTTGCTGTGCACAAGCGTTGGCGAGATCACGAGAACGCAAGCTCCGGTCGAACGTCTCAGACCGTAAATCGCGGGCCTAAATCAGCCGCGACTGCGCGCGGCAAACGTAAAAATACCGTCGTGCGAGAAGAAATCGCGGACTCCGCATCGGATTCCGACGCCGACGACGTCCCGTTGCGGCGGCGATTCGGCATGGAACGCGACGACCTATCCGATTCGGAATGCGAGGACGATCCGGTCGTTCGCAACCCTTTCACCCAAGTTCAGGATAACGCCCTCATTGCCTGCGCTGCTTTCAACGAACCGTTCGAAAGTCTCCTCAAGCCCGGCGCCGCATGCGAGGGACGCTCGCTCGACGCCATTCTCATCCGTTACAACCAGCTCAAAGCTATGCGTGCGTGAGGTCGTGCGCGCGTAATCGCGCACATTTATCACACGCCCATCCCCGCCCTCCCCGTTAGCATTCGTGGCGATCTTAGCTCACATCGTGTCGTCGTCGCTTAGACTAGTATAGTCGCGTGATTCAAAAAACCCCAACGGTGCCGCCGCGCCGCACTTCCTCGCGCGTTCCACGTCGCTGAGTCGTCCTCGCGCGCACGCACGCGAACGACGCCAACCGATCGAAACGCGCTCGAGTCGTCCCGCGCGCTCGCTTCGTCCCGCGCGCCGCGCAGTCGTCGTCGTCGTCGTCGAGTTCGAATTTGAAATTCGCCGCCGTGCGACTTGAACGCACTCGCTTCAGCGCAAGATGTACGCCGTCGCGCCTCGAACGACGCTGACGAATGCGCGATGGACGTCTTCGTCGTCGACAACGTCCGGGAAGACGCGACGAAACCGAGCGGCGCGGATGACGCGAAGCGCCAAGCCGGCGCCGTTCGAGGACGAAGGCGTGGAGACGCTGGACGCGGAACTGTACTCGATTCTGTTGAAGGAAAAGAAGCGACAAAGACTTGGATTGGAGCTCATCGCGAGCGAAAACTTTACGTCCAAGGCGGTGATGGAGGTCAATGGGTCGTGCTTGACGAACAAATACTCGGAAGGCTTGCCGGGACAGCGGTATTACGGTGGGAACGAGTTCATCGACGAGACGGAGCGCTTGTGCCAAAACCGTGCGTTGAGCGCGTATCGATTGAACCCGGCGGAATGGGGTGTGAATGTGCAAGTGCTTTCTGGTTCTCCGGCGAACTTTTGCGTGTACACGGCGATGTTGCAACCGCATGAACGCATCATGGGTTTGGACTTGCCGCACGGCGGTCACCTCACGCACGGGTTTTACACGCCGAAGAAGAAGATCTCCGCCACGTCCGTGTACTTTGAATCCATGCCGTACCGTTTGAACGAAGCCACTGGATTGGTCGATTACGACAAGCTCGAGGAGAATGCGATGTTGTTCCGACCGAAGATGATCATCGCCGGCGCCTCGGCGTACGCTCGTAATTTTGATTACAAGCGCATGCGCGAGATTTGCGACAATGTCGGCGCGTACCTGATGGCTGACATGGCGCACATCTCTGGTCTGGTCGCCGCGAAACTCGCGGACGATCCGTTCGAGTACGCTGACATCGTCACCACGACCACGCACAAGTCTCTTCGAGGTCCGCGTGGGGGTATGATCTTTTACAAGAAAGAGTACGAGCAAGCCATCAACTCGGCGGTTTTCCCTGGTCTCCAAGGTGGTCCGCACAACCACACTATCGGCGCGTTGGCCGTGGCGTTGAAGCAAGCTCAAACTCCGGGCTTCGTGAAGTATCAAGAGCAAGTCATCAAGAACTGCGCCGCCATGGCCAACCGCTTGATGGAACTCGGCTACACGCTCGTCTCCGGCGGCACGGACAACCACTTGATCTTGTGCGACTTGCGCCCGAAGGGCGTGGATGGTGCGCGCGTGGAGAAGATCCTTGACTTGTCTCACATCACCCTCAATAAGAACTCAGTTCCGGGCGACACCTCGGCGCTGATTCCTGGTGGCATTCGTATTGGAAGCCCTGCGATGACGACGCGCGGCATGACGGAGGCTGACTTCGTTCGCGTCGCCAATCTTATCGACCAAGGCGTCCAAATCGCGATCGATATCAAGAAGAAGACGGAGGGTGGTAAGTTGAAGGACTTCAAGGCGTACTTGGACGAAAACGACGTCCCGGCCATCGCCGCGCTCAGAGCAGAGGTTGAAGCCTTCGCCGATGAGTTCCACATGCCGGGAGGCCCGGTCATTTAAGGCGTTACCGATACGTCGTACTACTGTTTTACACTACTATTAACAACACGGTTTTACAATACACACATCTGAACTAGAGAACATCGTTTGCGTCATCACTCTTCGCTAAAGTCGAAATCTAACGGAAGCGTCTTGAAGTCTCCCGGCTCCGAGACTCCAGCTCTCTCGAGCGTCAGCGACCCGAACGATTCTCGATGCAGCCCTATCACCGTGCACCCGAAAAACGCAAACATTCTCTTCACCTGATGAAACTTGCCCTCAGTCAACCGTAAGCGCGCTTCTGTTTCGTCGTCCATTAATTCACAGACTGCGGGCTTGCACGCCCTCGTCTCGCCGTCGAGCGTCAACTCGCCGCTCGCGAACACCTCGACGGCGTCTCGCGGTATCGGTCTGTCAGTTTTCACCCTGTACCACTTGCCAATCTCCTTCTTCGGCGTCGTGAGCGCGTGTACGAGCGCGCCGTCGTCGGTGAGCAACAACAACCCGCTCGTATCTTTGTCCAACCGTCCGACGCTCTCGATCGCCGGCTTCCGGCGGCGCCAGCGCTCCGGCAGCGCATCGTACACGCTCGTCCCTTCTCTGACATCGTGCGAGCACACCACCCCTCGCGCCTTGTGCATCACGATTAGCAATCCGTCGACGTCTTCGAGCGTCTCGCCGTCGACGCGCACGTCCGCCGCCCGCGCCTTGAGTTTCCCGCTCGTCGCGCGTTCCGTCGCCCGCGCGCCGTCCGTCGTGACGACGCGTTCGGCGATGAATCTCGCCGCGTCGGCGCGCGACGTCAGCCCGAGTCGCGACAGCAGCGCGTCCAGGCGCTCAACCTTGGCCGTCGCCGCACCGGAGGTTTTCGCCGCCGCGCGCGCGCGCGACGGCCGCCTCGTCGTCGCCGTCGTCGTCGTCCGCGCGCGCGCGCTCGCGCGGTGCGCGCGGACGCGCGCGACGTCCGCGCGCGCGCGCATCGCGCGCGCCGCGCGACGTTTTGTCGGGCCGAGGCGTTCGTCGGGCCGAGACCGAGGCGGGCCGTCACACTCGCGCGCGCCGCGTCACCGCGCCGCGCGCCGTCGGAGGCTCTCGAATCGCATGCGAACGCGACGCGCGTGAAGGGTCGGCGCGTCGACGCGCGACGACGCGGACGCGCGCGCGCGCTCGAACGTTTGCGAAGAATCATGGGCATCACTGGGTATAACAAATACCTCCAACGCGAATTCAACGGCGCGTTCCTGCGCGGAGGACGACACAAACGGCGGCCGAAGCGGTACGATCACGTGTACGTGGACGTGAACAATCTTCTGCACGTCGCGGCGCACAACACGAACAGCGAGCGGTCGTTTTTTAAAAAGTTGTTCACGCTGCTGGATAACAGGTTGACGAAGACGAACCCGAGGCACAGCGTGACGTTGGCGCTGGATGGACCGGCACCGATGGCGAAGACGATCACGCAGAGACGACGGAGGATTCGACTGAGTGCGGGGGCGGCGACGCCGCTGAGCGATGATATGAGCAAGCTGTTGAAGATTGGAATCACGCCGGGGAGCGTGTTGGCGCTGAAAATTGACAGGGCGTTGGAGTATTACGTGGCGCGGAGGATGTTGCGACGCGATCACGCGGGTTCGCCGGCTGATAACGTGCTGTACGAGATATCGAGTATGCGCGTGGCGGGAGAGGGGGAGATTAAACTCGTCAAGTCGATTCAACAGCGATTGCAGAACCCACGGTTTCAAGGGCACTCGCACTGCATCGTGACGGAGGACAGCGACGCGTTGTTGCTCGCGATGACGCTCTTCGGGCAAGGTCAAAAGACGCGATACGCGTCAAACGAGGAGTTTCAGGTGTACGTTTTGAGTGGAAACGTAGTTTTCAGCGCGCGGCTGTTTGATCAGTTGCTGCTGCAATCGTTACCGAAGGGTGCGTCGCTCGACAGCGCCAGACGCGACTTCATCGGGTTGTCGGCGATGATGGGGAACGATTACATCACCGGCAGCAAGCTCGGGGCGAAGACGAGCTGGAAAGCATACTTGGAAATGCGAGGTACTTATCTCTATCGCGATGATCCGCTCTTTCCGATGCCTGCAAATCAAGAGCTAAGCGCACAAGCAAAGCCGGATGGCGCCGGATATAAAAAGAAGCAAAAGAGCGCGACGGGAATTCAAACTTCGGTGAATTGGGCGTTCTTAAAGCAACTGTCCTTGAAACTTGCCGATACATCGTATGCGGCAAAATCGGCAAGTAATGCGCTGGCAAGTTCTTCTAACCCCGCTCAGAATGACGTCAAGAAGAAGCGCGTGTACGACTACTTGTACGGCATCGAGTGGATGCTCAACATGTACTACCAAGGAGAATGTACCGACTTTAGCTTTTACACGTATACGCAAGGACCGGATATGATGGATTTTGCGTCAATTGGTGACGAGTATGACGTCTCATGCGACCCGCTCCGCGATCTCAAGCGCGCGGAGGCGAGTTTTTACAATTTGCGACCGATCACGCCCTTGGCGTACTCGCTCGCCGTGATTCCCCGAGGCGGTAGGGCGCAGATATCGAAAAATGTTCGCCAGCTCGTCGACCCTGGATCGCCCATACGGGAACTGTTTGCGCTGGACTACTGTCCGCAGTGCATCAATCATCGCATTCACGTCTCCCCGATGGAGAACGCGTTGCAAAACTCGCTCACGGCTGCGGATCCCGGCTTCGCCGAGGTAGTGCCATCCAACGCACAATTTTCAAAGTACTCTAGATACACTGACGACGAAGGATACATCATTCACCCCGACACTGGAGAGTATATGTCCATGGATGAAATGCGTCAAGAGGTGAAGGAGCTCAATCGCATGCATTTGCATCACTTGCACACCGCCAAGCAACACGTGCACACGGATCCCATTTGCTTGCCCACGCTCGAAGCGGCGGTGGCGCGAGCGAGCGCGGACAATCTGCTCACCGAAGACGAAGAGATGCTGCGGACGTTGGCTTCCCCTGTATTGTTTTGGCGTCACGCCGTGTACGACCCTAAGGATTTGGACACGCGCGACTTCGCGAGTGAAGAAGAGCTCACCGAGTGGCGCTCGAAAACCATCCCTGACTCTCAATTCGAGATTCTCGACAAGCGCAGCGTTTACGAGCTCAGAAAGTTTGATGGTGACGTCGGTGATGTTATGCGGCGCTGGGGTTGCGATAACGACGCGTTCGCGCGATTCGACAGCGAGATCGCCGAAGGACGAACTCACTCGCGACAGCACACCGTCGGCAAGACTCGAAGCGCGTTGGACGAGCGACTGCAAAAGTGGCGTAGCGAGCGTCGTGGCGTTGGTCGTGTAGATGACGCGAAATCTACGAGCGATATCAGCATCAAAACGAACGATGCCAACGGCGCGGCGTCGTCTTTGGCACCGAACCGCGCTCCTAAACCGCGCCCAGGCGGCGCAGGCAGCAAGCGTCGAAATTTCAGCAAATCTCCTCGCGCGCCCTCAGCTTTCGCTCGCGTCGCCACGGCGCACTCGCGTGTATTCTAAGTAGCATTCATTTTTTTAAACCATCGTGATATCAAAAACAGCACTGAAACATTTCGTTTGCCGATGCCGTAGCCTGCGCCGCGCCCGAGCCGCCGCCGCCGCAGAATCCGACGCGCGTCCTCGACCGTGGATCCGTTTCGCGCCGCTTTAATCGGCACACCCACGATGTCGAACAAGCGTTCCCGGGACCACGGCGGAGACGAAGCCGCAGAAGAGGACGAGCGCGCTTCGCGGCGTCCAATCCTCGACGAGTCATTCTTCGACCGTCCGAGTGAACCGACGTCGCGCACTGCCGAGGACTTGCTCGCGCAGGCCGAAACGCGCGCCGGAGTGACGAACGACGACGTCACTAACGATGGTGACGGCTCCGCGGGCGCGATCGACGCGAAACACGTGCGAAGGTTGGTGTTGGCGTTTGAGCGCGCGTACGCGGAGAACGTCAAGGCGCGGGCGAAATACGGAAACGAACCTCGAAAATTCGCAGAGAGCGAGATCGAGCTGGATTGCGAAGTGAAACGGTTGGGGACACTCGCGAGCGCGCCCGAGTTGTACGAAGAGTTGGTGAAGTTGAACGCAGTGCCTAGCATGGTGGCGGTGTTGGGACACGAAAATGAGGACGTCGTCGCCGACGCGTTGGAGGTTTTGAGAGAACTCACGGATTCGGACGCAGTAGAGAGCGATGAAAACGGAGGAAAGGCGCTGGCGACTGCACTGCGTGAGAGCGGTGGGTATCAAGCGCTGTACGCGGCGTTGACACGGTTTGAGGACGCGAGTGGTAAACTAAAGGCGACGTCGAGCGAGACGTCGAACGCGGTGTCGTCGGTGTTGGGCATCGTGGAGAACTTAGGCGAAATCATGGGCACTCAAGTCGATGATGCGAGCGGAGAGTCTAGTAATAAGGCGCTAGAAGGGTTTTGCGAGGAAACCGACCTGTTGAAATGGCTTTTGAAACGCGTTGAGAAGAAGCGTGACGTCGATCAAAACAAGCTGTACGCTTCGGAAATTTTAGCCATCATTTTACAAAGCAGCGCGAAATGTCGCAAGCAGTGCGTGGATATGAATGGTTTAGAGAGCCTATTACAAGCGGCATCGGCGTATAAGAAGCGTGAGCCCGAGGACGACGGCGAAAAGGAGCTCGTTGAAAATTTATTTGATGCTATATGCGCCGTCGCCATGGTTCCCGAGAACAAGGCGCAATTTGTCGAGTTTGAGGGCGTTGAACTCATGTTAATATTGCTTAATGGAACGCGCGGGGACGCAAAAAAGACGAGCTTTGCGTCACTTCCTGCGCTGAAGTGTTTGGATTACGTGTTGAGCGGGAACAAAGACGCGTGTAATCGCTTCATAGACGGTCTCGGGTTGAAGAGTTTGTTCTCCATCTTTATGGGACGCAACGCGAAAGCGGTTCGCAAGACGTTCGGTAACGAAGCCGCGCTCGAGCAACAAACACGTTCGAGCAGCGTCATCTGCTCGCTGTTCAAGCACGTCGACAACACCGATCGCCGCGACAGGCTTTGCGCGAAATTCGTCGAACAAGACTACGCCAAGTGTGACCGACTCGTAGAGCTTTGGGTGGAATTCGCCAAACGCGTGAGCGCGGAGCAAGCGCGTCTGGAAAACGTCGACGAAGATCTCGGCATCGATCTCACCGAAGAGGAAGAGTATCTTCAAAAGCTTGACGCCGGTTTGGCCACCCTCGAGCACCTCACGTTGGTCTTCGCCCACCTCTGGGCAACCGACCACGCGCCGATCATGCGCCGGCTCTACCTCGACGCCTCGCAAAACGCCATCGCGTTATCTGATTTGCGCGACATCCTCCGCCAACACGCGCATCACGTCGGCGATTCCGCCGGCGATTCTGCGCGTGAAGGCACCGTGCGCGCCATTCTCAGCGTCTTACCGTACGCCCCCGGCGAACGCGAGCAAAGTTAATATCTACGCGCTCGAGCCCGATGGCTCAAACCACCTCGTCCCTGGAGCCGCACTCTCCCACCCTCGTCATCGCTATGTTCGCCCTGTCGTCCAAGATCACCGCCCCCCGCGCGCTCACGGCGACTAAGCCCGCCAAGTCGCAGCGCCGCGGTCTCGTCGTCAAGGTGCGCGGCGCGCGTCGTCTGGTCTCTCGCGCGCTCTTTATCCACTCGACGCGTCGAGCGGAATTCGTGCGACGCGCGCGCGCGATCGCGGTGTCAGCGTCGCTCACGCGCGCGCGCACGGCGCGAAGGTTTCGTGCCGCCTCGCGTATTTGCACGAGACCGCCGCGAAGGGCTCGCGCGGCGACGCGGGCGCCCTGGATATGGTCAAGATCAGTCCCGCGCGGGACACCCTGGGGAAGATCTTTTCGAGCGCGAGCCGAGGACTGACTGACGCGAACGATTCGCGAGATAACCACAGGCTGGTAAGACCATCGACACGTCCAACCGCCGTGAGATGATGAAGAAGAACCAAGAAGCCGCGCGCAAGAAGGCCGAGGACGCGAAGGCCAAGTCCAAGGCGCTCGCGGAGAAGAGCAAGGCGGCGGCGGCGAAGGCGGCTGAAGCGAAGAAGGCGGCGGCGGTGAAGGCCGAGGCGAAGCGCAAGGAGATGGCGAAGAAGACCGCGGCGTTGAACAAGACGGTGGGCGGCACGAGCCGCTTCGCGAAGTCTATGTCCAAGGGCCCTGTTAAGATGAAGGATCCGCTCGAGGGCAAGAAATTCAACCCGTTCTCCTTGTTCGGGAAGAAGGATTAAAAATCGCTCGCGCGCCGAGTCGATTCATTACTTTACCGACCGTGATTTAATGGTCATCACTTAATTCAAATCCCAACTATGAGCTAATTTCTACTGCTGCGCGTCGATTGCCTCGAGAACGCGCGCGACGACGGACTCAGGCGCTTCCAAATGCGCCGCGTGTCCGCATCGAGGAACGATAAATACTTTGCACGGCGCCGCGTCTACCACCCCTTCACTCATGGCGTCTTGCATCTTGCGCGATATCGATTTGAACTTTTCATCCTTGTCGCCCACGATCATCGTGAGCTTACCGCGAAGACGACAAAGCGTCGACCAACCCTCGATTTGACGTCCGGGTGAGGCGGCGGCGAGGCACGCAGCGAGCGCCTCTGCGTTCGTCCCAATGACTGATCCGCGACGTTCGGCGAGCCCATTGACGCCACCGAATCGTGGATGAGCGACGAGAGTAGAGAACAAACCTCGTCGATACCAAACTTTGGCGAACTCACGCGCATCATCACCCTTGAGTAAAGCGGCGGCTAAGTCGTCGTCCTGAGCGACCCGCGCGACTCGCGCGTCTTCCCCGCACAATCCCGGAGAACCGCCGATGGAGACGATAGACTTCAGACTTGATTCGTCGAGAGTAAGTGCAATGCGTGCACCCATGCTATAAGCGACAACGTGCGTACATTCGTTGGGACATCCGAGCTTGGTCATCGCTGCGGCGACTACATCTCGCATGGCTTCCACGCGCAGGCAATCGCGCATGGATTTCCCTCGATGCGGCGTACACGTCGTTCGTCCGTGAGCGGGCAAATCGATTGCGATCACTCGAGCGTTATTACGAACGGTCAGACCGCGGGCAACGATATCCCAATCTTCGCTCGATCCCATGAATCCATGCAATAGTACGATCGTTTCGCCGCTCGAGTTGCCTCCGCTTGGAGTGCGCTCGACGCACTGTACCTCGTAAATTCCATTCGATGTTTCAACCGTGATTGTGGAATCTTCACCCCAACGCTTCGAAACATCCTGGAACATGGATACCACTGATGTCTGACGTTTAGTCTTGTCGGTATCTTCGAGTAAGTGTATGGACATCCCGTCGCTTCCTTTCCGGACGGGGACGACTTCGGGGAACATCACGTCGCCGTCAAACCAGGACGCCGTTCCTAGGCCGTGCGATGTTGGTTGCGCGTCTAAAGCCAAAATCAAAGGTTTTATATCCAGCGTGTTCGGACGCTCGGTGTCGTCGCCCGTCACCAAAGAGTCTCTGGCTGCTTGAATCTCACGAGCCAAAACATCGTCGAGCGTCGCCGCGAGGTGAGCGCTGACGTTTAATCCAATGCCACTTTCGAACGCGCTAGAAATCACGGGCCGGACACCTCGAGACATTGCGATGCGCGCAATTAAAGACGTCGCTTCTAAACCTCCAATGACGGATGGTTTGAGCACCACAGCTACGATACCTGTGGACTGATCCGCAACGCGTGAAATCGCTGCGCTTGCCTCGGCCAAGCTTGAAGACTCGCAAAGAATGTCGTCGATGGTCTCGTCCAAAGCCACGGCTATGCCGGTGGTGAAATGGAACGCCGCGACTTCATGTGCCGCACGAGTGGGTTCTTCGACGTACTGCAAACCCACGTTGAGTTCTTGCGCTCGCGCGCCGAAATCGAGCGCTTCCGTCAAATCCCAACGCCTGTTCGCATCAGCACGGAGCGCGACGCTGGGACCGACTTCGTCTCGAATCTGAGCGAGTCGTTCCGCGTCTGCTCGAGCGCCATCACTACCAAGACCCCGAGCCACTTTGACTTTTAAACAGGTATAACCGGCGTCCACGAGCGCGCGCGCTTCGCGGCGCGCAGCGGCGACATCAGTCGTCGCGTCAACGAGTCCATTCACAGAGACGGAGTTCATCACCTCGTCGCCAGTCATGACGCGAGAAAGCGTCTTGCCTTCGCTTGCGGCGAGCGCGTTCGCAATTGCTGACTCCAACGCAAATCGAACAGTGGGAAACAACTCGCTCGTCGAGCGCACGCCGACGCAATCTTCAATCCAGGCTGCAAAGGCGCCGTTGAGCAGAGCAACATTCGTAGGAACTTCCATGCTGTTCATGAGCGAAGCGACGACGGAAAGTTGCGCGCCGCTCTCTTCGTACGATTCGCGATGAAGTCCATCCAGAGGAGAACACTCACCGTAACCGACGACACCATCGCTCAGGGTGACCTTCAGAAGCCATCCGTCCCGTGTCGTCGATGACGCATTCGCTGTAGTGGGTTTCTTCAGAGGAAGTGAGAACGAAGCCACTTCAATACTCTGAATCGTCTTTGACGTCGACGTAGTCGTTAGCTCAAGGGCTTGTCGTGCGGCTCGTGCACATCGCCGCTGCACTAACTTGTGCTGAATCAAATTTCGAGCGCGGGACGTGGTCACTTCGATGACGCTGTGACGATTTTCGTTCCACGCAGCGCTGAGCGCCTCACCGAACTCACTAACCGACGTTGGATGCGCATAGGCGACGCGATGAGCCTCGCACAGTCCTCTTCTGGACACATCCGGCGGTGTGGCAAACAAACGATTGAACGACTTATCGTCAACCTGCGAGGCGACGGGTAAAAAATTGAAAATTCCACCGCCGCCATTATTGACGACGACGACCGTCACCGGTGGTTGACCGGGACGCTCGCGAAGGAACAGTAGTCCATTGGAATCATGCTGAAACGACACATCGCCGATGATGAGTGTAACCGGATGTCCAAGGCCTGCAGCATATCCCGCGGCTGAAGATATCACACCGTCAATACCACTCGCGCCTCGATTCGCCGTGACGGGAATTCCGTACGCCGACGTCGCGCAGTCTTCACGATCAAAATTTAAACCTTCGGAGAATTCTTTGATTCCACTGAATGCGTCGACATCGCGGATGGGCATGGAGTTACCCAAGAAGAAACCCATAGAATCAGGTAGACCCTCGCTGATGGCGATCGCGACAGCCATCTCGGACATACCTTCGTTGGCGGTGATGTCGTTGAGGGCCATCGCGGCTTCGCGTGCGACTGCGGCGCCGACAGCGACGGCGCGCTCGGCAAAGGCGATGCATGATGTTTTTGAGTCACTCGTGTCGTAACCGCTCTCGTGACTTAGCGCGCTCTCCAAAACTTCCAAAGCGTATCCGATGGACGATTCAACTCGAACACTCACACAATGCGCCGGATCCACTCGGTTCGGAGTCGGCTCAACGACGATCCACTCAGCATTATTCTCAATCGCGCTCGCTTCAAGGAACTGGCATAGCCTCTTGGACGTCAAACGGGCACCAATTTGCAGGATAACATCCGGTCTCAACGCATCATGCGCACTCGGTTCCACCAATACGTAATCGATCATAGGAATCTTACGCACGGATTCATCCTCACCCGCGCCCACGCGAATACCGCTCGTGGCGTCGGCGGCGACAGCCCAGCCCAGCGTTTTAGCGATCGCAGTCGCCGCGATTGAGTCCGCTGCAGACGAGCCACTTCCAACTACTAGCAATCCGCGCTTAGCGTTTGCGATTTGAGATAGCGCTGCTTGCCAGGCGCCGCCGTCGTGCATCGTTCCTGCGGTGGCATTGCCAATGGTGAACTGCGTCGACGACTCTTCCCATTTCTCCAACCCCTTAAGCGCAGCCGCTGAGTCCCAGTCCACACGTTGCGGACCGAGCGGTTCGCGAAAAGCACAGTTTAGGTGCACCGGTCCAGGGTTCGTTCCTCTCAAATATCGAAGCGCCGTCGCAGCCATGGTGGCGCAGGCGCGCGCAGGCGCGCCGTCTCCGGGTGGAGCCAAGTCGGCGTTGAATCGAGCGTACGAACCAAAAATTTTCACCTGGTCAATCGTTTGATTCGCACCAGTGTGGCGCAACTCATACGGTCGATCTGCGGTGAGTAATAATAACGGGGTTGAGCTTTCTGACGCTTCGACGACGGATGGCAGTAAATTAGCCACAGCCGTGCCGCTGCTGCAAATCACCGCAGCGGGCTGGGCCGCGCCTTTTGCGTATCCCAATGCATAAAACCCAAGAGAACGTTCGTCAATACACACGACCACGTTTGCTTCGACGTGTTTCTCAGCCGCAAGTGCGAGAGGCGTCGAACGACTTCCAGGAGCGATACAGAATGTCGTCACGCCGCCGCGTACGAGCTCACCGATCAATATCGTTGCCCACGCTGCGTTGGGATTTGGCAAGCTCGCGAGCGGTGTCACCGGCGCAAGAAGTGACTCGAGGGGTTTTGTCTTCAAGTTCAATTCGTGCCATTCGGATTGCGCGTTGGCGGAACCGACGACACCGACGCCCGCGTACAAAGACACCTCATCACCGTCGGGGTGCACCAGCGCTGAACGAATGGCGACGGCGAATTCAGCGCCATCCGCGCTTATCCACCCGAGCGGTCCCGAGTAAAGTCCGCGATCGAACGACTCCACCGCACGAAGCGTGTCTAGCGCAGCTTTGCGCGGGTATCCACACACCGCGGGCGTGGGATGCAGCGCATCGAGTAAATCAGCCTCTGTCTTGCCGCTGGCCAAGGGCGCAGAGAGACGCGAGTATAAATGTTGCACGGTAACGTTGCGCAAGATACCTTTTTCAAGCTCAACTTCCACGCCATCATTTCCACCGTCGGCGACATCGCCCAGTGCACGACGAACTTCTTCACGCACGATTGCAAACTCTTCGTGCTCCTTGGGCGACAGAAGCATGTCATACGCCAAAGCCGCGTCTTCACCGTCGTCGGCGCCTCTGGCGCGCGTGCCAGCCACGGCTTCACTCACCGCGCGACCCCCTTGACATAAGAACAAGCGCTCAGGCGTCGAACCTAGGAAGGTCTCACCGTTGGGGTGTCTTAAAACGAATTGATACGCATCTGGATCTCGAGATTGCAGCCTCGAGACCAAGGCAAAAGTATCCACAGGCGTGTTCAGGTTGAGCTTGCTTCTCCGCGCCAAGACGACTTTTCGTAACGGATCGACGGTTTCACCGCCGAGAAGCAAAGCGTCGACCATGCCCTCCATTGTTGAGTCATCTTTGTACAGTCCGCCATCCATGGCCATCGTCATCGCTTCGAATTGATCGAGAACCGCGCTCGGGGCTTCGACTCCAGCCGCGCGACCAAGCGATTCTAACGCCGTTCGCACATCTGGCGAATCTGATTCGTCAAAGCTGCTCCCTAAGTCGATCCAGGCATCCTCTTTGTCCCGCACGCTAGCGCTCACGGATGCTCGCGATACTCTAATGCGGCTGATGACGGAGGACACGTCTTTGGACCATCCGTCTTGATCGGGCACCAGCGCACGGTCGACGACGTGCGCCGCGCCCGGGGGTAACGCCTTGTTTGAACTCTTTTCGACACCCATTGAGCGCTTGAGCGTCTCGCACGCATCATCAAGCGCTTGGACGAGTGACTTGGCCGATGGACCGCAGTTTTCTTCACCGCGCGCGTCCCACGCCACGGAAACCGTCAACGTGGCGCTCTTGACGCCCTCCACGACTTCGAGCGTGGGCAAAAAGAAATAATGCGTCCCGAACGACGCCCACTCCTCCTCGGGCGCGCGACCAGGATCGAACCTTCCGGCGCCATACACTCGAGACCCCGCACGAGCGTCTTTATGCTCGCTTAGAAACCTCCGCATCGAAGCGATGCGCCGCCGAAATGACGTCTCGTCCTCGTTCCCTGCGTCCGTCCACGTCGCGCACGACCCAAAACCCGCGCGCGACCCGCGTGCGGCGTCAAAATCCAACTTATCACTCCTCGTCGTTTCCATCGCCGTCTCCTTCGACGCTGATCCGCCCTTGCCCACCGCGCTTCCGCTCGCCGTCTTCGCTCGTGGCGACCAATAAAACGCCGGCGTTCCACTCCTCACCTTCCCGCTCACCTCGCTCACCCATCGCAGCGCCCGCGCGTCTCGCGGCACATCGATCACGAACCGCAAGCACCCGCTGTCAAACTTGCACGCCGGCATTCGATCGGCGTCTCGCCGCGCGTCTCGCACTCGTCTCGCCAGAGCGTCCCATCCAGCAGCCAACGACGCGCGCGCGCCTAAATCTATCGTCTCTCGAGCCCCTGCGCTCGCGACAAACGACGCGATCGTTGACTCGTCATCGTTCGACGTGCTCGTCTCGCCGCGAGCGCGCCTGAGCGCGTCGTTCGAGGCGATTTCTTCGCGGTCTGCGCTATCCAAGTTGGGCTCGCGCACGGAACGAATTCGCGACGACGATGGCGCAGCTGTGCGCGCCGGCGCTCGACGCGCGCGGTGTGGACGCGCGCGCACGATGTGCTCTCGCGCTGTCGCGTGCGACGCGGCTTCGGCGCGCATGACGGACCGACGCGTCCGATTGTGGGGACGGCGCCGGGGCGAGGTCGAAGCGGCCGAAGAGCGACGCCGTTTCTCGAGCGGAACGAATACACTACGATTTCAATACACGAATATAATAATGCGGAATGAATGGGACGCGAAGACGATCACCACTTTTTGTTGCCGCGCGAGAATCTGCCGCCGCCTCCTCGACCGCCGCCTCGGCCTCGGCCGCCGCCTCGGCCTCGGCCGCCCGACCAACCGCGGCCGCCTCCGCCGCCGCCGCCCTTGCGCTGCATCGCTTGGAGCGCCAAAGGTACGGTTTGTCCGGCTCCTTGGAGGATATCGATGAGCTCGTTTGCGGCGCCACGGTTATCTTTAGTGAAGAAGGTGAACGCCTTGCCCTCCTTCCCGGCGCGTCCGGTGCGACCGATTCTGTGCACGTAATCCTCCACTTGGAGCGGAAAATCGTACACGAGAACCGCTGCGACGCCAGGAATGTCTAAACCACGCGCAGCGACGTCAGTGGCGACGAGAATATTGCCACGACCGCGACGAAAGTTGTCGAGGACCATCTCGCGCTCGTATTGGTCCTTGTCGCCGTGAATAGCGCCGGCGGAGGAAAACCCAGACTGCTTCAATCTGCGGTCCAAAAAATCGCATCGACGCTTTGTGCCGGCAAACATAATGCACGTGTCGTCCTTACCGAGCTCCTTCTTCAGGATGGCGACGCAACGGTCAAACTTTTCCTCCTCCTCGAGTACTTCGACGGTTTGCGTAATCGACTTATTCGCCGTGAGTTTATCGCCGCCGCTACCGATTTGAATGTGAATCGGCTTCGTCGTGAAAGAGTCTGCAATCTTTTGCACCGCTTTCGGCCACGTCGCGGTGAACATCACCGTCTGACGCGCCGACGGGCAGAGCTTGAAAATCTTTTTAATCTGCGGCTCAAATCCCATGTCCAACATTCGATCCGCCTCGTCGAGGACGACGTACGACGCCTTCACCGCGCTCACGGGCGCGGTGAATCCCGGGGGTGGTTCAAGAAAATCGTTCAATCGCCCGGGCGTGGCGACGACGACGTCGGCGCCCGAACGCAACGCGCGCAACTGATCGCCCTTGGCGGCGCCGCCGTAGAGCACCGCCGAGCGGCACCCCGCGGCGGGGCAAAACTTCGCGCACTCGTCGTGGATTTGAATCGCCAACTCCCGCGTTGGCGCTAACACGATGACCGTCGGCGTCACCGCCCCCGGACGCCATCGTCCATCGAGCAACTGCATCTCCGGCGCCTTTTGCGATCCTCTCGCCACGATGCTCGCCAGCGCCGGCAACAAAAACCCACACGTCTTCCCCGACCCCGTCTTCGCGATCGCCACCACATCCTTCCCCTTCAGCAATATCGGCCACGCTTCCGCCTGAATCGGCGTCGGCGCGTCGTATCCCTGCGCTTTCAGCGCCGCTCGCAGCGGTTTCGGAAACGCCGCCTCGTCGAACGTCGTAAACGGTTCCAAATCCCGCGTCCTCTCGCACGCGTTCCGAATCTCGATCGCGTGTTCCCTTCGAAAGTCTTCCTTGGACGCGATTCGTTTCAGCGTCGGCGTCTTCGGCGCCTCGATCGACGCGCTCTCCGACCCCGCCGTCGCCCTCGCGTCGGTCGCCGCCGACGTCGCCTTCTTCGCCTTCTTCGCCTTCTTCGCCGCGCGACGTCGCGCGCGCGCCTCGTCCGTCTCCGTCTCCCGCGCCGCGTCGCGCTTCCGCGCCTTTCCCTCCCTCGCGCGCGTCGTCGTCGTCGTCGTCGACATCGCGATCGGGTTTCGCGCGCGCGCACTGTCGCCGCGCGCGCGCCGCCGCCGCCGTCGGTCGACGCCGGCGTCGATCGACGCCCACCGCGTCGATCGCGCGAACCTCGCCGCGTCGATCGACGGCCGCGACGCGAACCTCGATCGAGGTTCGCGTCGAC
>Ga0206682_10000396_pt1 | contig 47456 bp, 36 predicted proteins | sample M240m12015metaG_FD_155444 | JGI IMG/M metagenome (GOLD analysis project Ga0206682, IMG submission 155444) | Ammonia-oxidizing marine archaeal communities from Monterey Bay, California, United States - M2 40m 12015 | ecosystem: Environmental > Aquatic > Marine > Intertidal zone | place: USA... | reverse complement strand
TCGCCAATCCTGAATCGCCACCGATCGCGGCGCGACGAGTCCGAGCGCGTCGATCGCGAGCGCCCTGAGATGCATCGCGCGCGTCGACGCCCCGCGTTCGCGTCCGTCTTCGCGCGCGTTCGTTCGCTCGCGCGTTCGCGCGTTCGTTCGTTCGCGCGCGTCGACGATTGCGCGTCGTCGATGCGTTCGACGTCGTGTCGTCCCCCCCCCTCACACCCGGGTGTTTGCGAGTCGCCGTCCGTAAACATCGCGTCACTGTTTGCGCACACGCGCGCGCGCGGTGCCGATGGGCGTCGACGTCGACGGCGCCGCGGCGGAGGCGCGCGCGCACGTCGCGCTGGCGGTGCCCGTGACGCTGGCGTCGCTGTGCAACCGCGCGCGGGACTTGATCTCGCTCGGCTTCGTCGGCGCGGACGCGGCGACGACGGCGGAGCTCGCGGGGGCGGCGCTCGCGAGCACGATCGCGAACGTCACGGGAAACGCCGTCGTCGTGGGGCTGGTGAGCGCGCTGGTGACGCTGGGGGGGCAGGCGTACGGGGAGGGGCGCGGCGGCGAGGCGTGGGCGTGGGCGCAGCGCGCGCTCGCGTGCTGCGCGGCGACGGCGACGGCGACGGCGATCGGCTGGCGGTTCGTCGAGGGGGGGCTGTCGGCGTGGAATTTCGACGCGGCGATCGCGAGGAGCTGCGCGGCGTACTTGCGCGGATTGCGCCCGGGGTTGTTCGCGTACGCGGCGAACGCGTGCGCGCAGGCGTGGTTGCAGGCGCAGGGGTCGACGCGGCCCATCGCGTGCGCGGGCGTCGCGGCGACGGCGTTACACGCGCCGGCGTGCCTGTGCTTTCGAAGGATGGGGTTCGGTGCGGTCGGGCCGGCGTACGCGACGAGCGTGAGCACGAGTTTGGTGTTCGCGGCGAACGCGACGTACGCGCGGTTGAGAAGAAATCGGAACGGATGGTTTCGCGAACGCGACGAGGCTTTGGCGGAGCGCAGAGACGCGTGCGCGTCGAGGGTGTGCTTTAAGACGATGTTCGACCGCGAGGGGTTGGTGTTGTTTCTGAAGCTGGGCGTGCCCGGAGTTTTGTTAATGAGCGAGTGGTGGGCGAGCGAGTTCATCGTGCTCGCGGCGGGGAAATTGCGAAATCCGAGCGTCGCGATTTCGGCGATGTCGATTTACCAGGCGACGAACGCGTTCGCGTTCATGGTGGCCGTTGGTTTCGGCGCCGCGACGGCGACGCGAGTTTCGAACGAGGTTGGCGCGAAAGATGCGTCGCGCGCAAAGCTCGCCGCATCCGTGGCGTTGCGCTTGATCGTCGTCGTCGAAGTCGCGGTTTCCGCGACGGTGTATCTCTCGCGCGAGCGATGGGGCGCCGCGTTCACGTCTGACCATGACGTTCGCGCGCTCGTATCGAAACTGATGGTTCCACTCGCTTTCTACGTCTTTTTCGACGCCGTGTGTTGCGTCAGCACGAGCGTTCTGCGAGGCGCCGGACGTCAAGCGTTTGCCACTCCCATCGTGCTCTTCGCGTATTACGTCGTCGGCTTGCCCCTGAGCGCTTGGCTCGCGTACAAGGGCTACGGTGCCATGGGTTTGGCCATCGGAGGTGTCGTCGGTACCGCCACGCACGCTGGCATCATGACTCGCGTCGCGCTCTGCATCGATTGGCCGACGGAAATCGCGCGCTCGAAGCACATTCGAGGCGCTTCGGCGTTCGACGACGACGACGATCTCGCCTCTCGCCTCCTCGTCGACGTCGCCGCGGACGACGAGCTTGGAAACGGCGTCGATGCGCTCATTTAGTCTTAGTTTACTAGCCTTTAGCGCGGCGCCGCCGCCTTTGCGACTGATTGCAACCTCGAGAAACCACGCCTCGACGCGCTCGCGCTTCACTGCGCCGCGTCTCGCTCGCGCTTCACTGCGCCGCGTCTCGCTCGCGCGCCTCGCCATGGGTCGCGTCGCCGCGGTGAAGAAGAAGACTAAACGTTTCACCGGGTGCGTTCGCGCGCGCCCGCGCACTGTCCTCGACGCGCGATGCGCGCGCGTTGAATGCGCCGCCGCCGCCACGACGCGACGACTGACGACGACGACGACGCGACGCGACGCGCAGGGACGATGACGGCGCGGAGACGGTCGGATCGCTGACGTCTGGAATAAAGAATAAACAGCGAAGAAGCGAGGTGTACGGCAAACTTCGACACGAACGCGCGGTGGCGAAGAAGCAACGCAGGGAGACGCGACAGAAAGCCGAAGCCGCCGCGCTCGAGGCGGGCGAAGAACCGGCGCCGAGACAGATCCCGAAGACGATAGAGAATCAAAGAGTGCGCGATGCGACGCATATTGATGATTTAAACGACGTGGACGTGGTCGAACAGGACGCAGAGGATGAGTTTGCGTCGTATTTCAGTCAGGCGACGTCGCCGAAAATTATCATAACGACGAGCCGAAAGCCGAGCGGGGACATGTTCAAGTTTTTGGAGAATTTGTTCACGGTGATCCCGAACGCGTATTACTACGCGCGAAGGAATTATCAGGTCAAAGAGATCGTGAAGCATGGCACGGCGAGAGGGTTCACGGATGTGTTGGTGTTTAACGAGAATAAAAAATTTAGCAAAGGCGCGAGAGTAAACGGGATGTTGCACGTCCACCTTCCCGAAGGACCAACGTGCTTGTACAAGCTCTCTTCTCTCAAGCTGTCGAAGGAGATCAAAGGTCACGGGAGGGCGACGAGTCATTACCCGGAGTTGATTTTAAACAACTTTAGCACGCGATTAGGGCACCGAGTGTCGAGAATGTTTGCGTCGGTGTTTCCGCAAAAGCCCGAATTCAAAGGCCGACGCGTGGTGACGTTTCACAATCAACGCGATTTCATATTCTTCAGACATCATCGCTACGTGTTTGAAGAAAAGAAGGGTCGTCGGTTACCGCACGCGGGACACTTAGCGACCGCGGAGGTTCCCGATCACGTGCGCGATTCTATGAAGGAGGGTAGAGGGAAGCGCTCATCCAAAAAGAGAAAGAGCGTAGAGATGGATGACGACGACAATAGCGAAGAAGAAGACGATGAAGATAGTGCTGATGAAGATAGCGACGAGGATGAAGATGCGGAGAAGCCACCGCCCGTAAACACGATGATTCAGGCCCGATTGCAAGAGCTCGGACCGCGATTCACGCTTCGACTGATGTCCGTACAAAAGGGCACCTTCGACAGCAAGCACGGCGAGTACGAGTACGTTCGAAGCACCGACACCGACGGCACGAGACATTGTCGCCGCAAATTCGTCCTGTAATTATACGGTTCATCTAAAGTTTGGTAATCATTTTGTCACAACGTCGCGTCCCATCGTTTCGTCCTTCTAGTCTTCGTCCTCGTCTCGCACCCTCCTCACGCGCGCATCGCGCGGCATCGCTCACCGTACCTCGCACCGCATCGCTAGCCCGCTTTAAACAACAAAAACGCGACGTTGGCTATGTAGTAATAGATGAAGTGTCCGCTCTCGTGCGTGACGTAACTTCCAAAATTTCTCCCCACGACGCAGTGCCACGTCGGGCCGTGCTTTCTATCGAATTCCTTCTTCACGTGCGCCGCGATGTCCTTCTCGACGTTGAACTTTTCCATCGCCTCCATGGACACCGTCACCGCGTCGTCTTGGATGTCCTGCGCGCGTTCGCGTCGTCAGTCGTCGCGTTCGTCGTCGTCATCGTTCTCGTTGACTTTGTCGCGTCGGCGCGTCGGCGCGTCGGCGCGTCGGCGCGCGTCGCGATCGCCGACACGCACGTCCGGCATGTCCGCCGCCTTGATGATGGCCTTTTCCTTCGTCGCCGTCATCGCGCGTGCGTCGGGGAGCGCGATTGTGACGACGGTCGGTCGCGCGCGCCGGCCTTGGCTCGCGCGGGCGGTTGACCGACTCGGACGATGATTTCGCGGTTGACGCGCGCGCGCGCGTGCGTGCGTTACAACGATGACGAAGAATGGTGATTAATATCGACGACGACCATCAGTCGTCGCGCTGACCGCGCGCGCGATCCTTGCCGTTGAATTGCCTATAGCCGAACCACTCGAGATTTCCCGGCCACGTCTTGGGATCGGGCTCTGGCAAACTCTTGTCCTTTTCGCAATCCTCGTAGTACTGGTTCACCCCGCCGCGCAGGTGGTACAGATTCTTATACCCGGCCTGATACAGCTCGAACGCCCCCGGAAGCGACCCCGCGCCTTTGGTGGGATCGGTGAAGGATTTATTCTCCGGCGGTTGCGTCTCCAGCGACCCGCCCCAAATATCGCACAGAATAATCTTCGTCGTCTTATCGGGCAGCGCGCGTTCGACGTCCTCCACGAAATTCGCGTTCACCTTTTTAAATCCCGGCAGGCGCATCTTCGCCAGGATCCCTCCCGAGACGTACGGCACGCTGACGCTTCCCGGCACCGACCACTGCTCGTAATCCGGCTGGAACCGCACGTCCAGCAACACCGCCCTCTGTCGCGCCATCATCTGCACGCACTCCTTCGCCGACACCGTCTTCATCTTATACTTCTCGCGCAGTTCGGCGTGTATGCGTCGCCACTCGCGCGCGCCGCTGCCCATTCCCGGGACGATTCCGCGCGCGTTCGGGACACCGTCCAAGCGCGACGGATCGACCGCGACGACCGCGCGCCTCGCCGCGCGCGAGCGGCTCGAGCGCGAGCGGCTCGAGCGCGCGTCGACGACGCGGACGCCGCGCGCGTTCCCGCGCGCGGCGAGCATCGCGCTCGATCGAGCGTCGCGCGCGCGTCGGTGAGTGGGACAAACCTCGACGCGCGCGCGCGTCGACGCGCGACGTCCTTCGAGCGCAAAGGCGCGCGCGCGCGCTCGGACGACGAATGATGACGAGCGGCGCGCTCGGCGCGACGCGCGCGGGCGCGCGCGCGAGGGCGCCGTCGGTGGCGACCGCGAAAAGCGCGCGCGAGAGGTTGAGTCAGCAAAGCGCGCGCGCGCGCGTTCCGAGCGCGGGCGGCGTGCGAGCGCGTCCGAGCGCCCTCGCGCGCGACGACGACGAGATGCGACGCGCGTCGGTGGTGGTGACGCGCGAGGGAGGGAGGATGCGGCGCGCGGTGCGCGCGAGCGCGACGAACGCGACGGCGGCGGCGAGCGACGAAGCGAACGCGAACGCGCCGAGCGCGTTCCTCGTCGGCATCGCGTGGTTCTTCGCCCATCAGTTGATCGGAGTCGGGAACGACGTGATCATGAAGTTTACCGGTGCGAATCTCGGCGTGGCGCAGGTGGTGTTTCTGCGATTTTTGTTCGCGACGTTGACGATGGTGCCGGTGATGGCGGCGGGAGGGAAGGAATCGTTCGCGACCGATCGAGTGCCGCTGCACATCGCGCGTTCGGCACTGTTGGCGGGTGGTATATTTTTATACGTTAAAGGTTTGACCATCGCCCCCATCGCGGTGGTGACGACACTGAATTTTACCATTCCGTTGTTCACGCTCGTGCTCGCGCGCGTGTTTTTAAAGGAAAAGGTGGACGCCACGAGATGGATCGGCACTTTGGTCGGTTTCGCGGGCGTCATGGTCGTAATGCAACCGGGAGGAGCCGTGTTCAACCCGATGTGGCTCGTCGTCTTGCTCAGCGCCACCATGTTCGCGTCGTTGGACGTGTTGAACAAAGTCTTCGTCGGCAAAGAAAGCTTTTGGGCGATGATTTTCTACACCGCCTTGTTCACGACGCTCATCGTCGCCTACCCCGCGCTCACGTCCTGGGTACCGCCAACGACGTTGCAGTACGGACTCATGGCGGTTCTCGGCGCCGGGGCGAATGGGTTGCTGTACTGCCTGCTGAAATCCTTCAGCATGGTGGACGCGAGCGCGCTCGCGCCGTTTAGATACACCGAACTCATCCTCTCCGCCACGGTCGGTTTCTTACTGTTCGGCGAAGTCCCGGCCTCGAGCACTTTGCTCGGCGCGTTAATAATCGTCCCGAGCACGCTCTACGTCGTGTGGAAAGAAAACCAAAAGGTTTCCGATTAATAATAAACTCGTGGCGTGGCGTGGCGAGGGAGCGAGAGACGATGTTATACAATTTTCTTCAATGCATTACACGCGACGCGCGACCGAAACTCGCGCGAGCGAATGACTCTCAACTCGCGACGCTCAGAAGCAACACCAGCAGTCGAAAGGACAATCTCCGCCCGGTTCGCCGTTCGGTCCCCGTTTCTTCCCGTTCCCGTCGTCGCACTGCCCCGCCTTCATGTCGCTGAAATCCCCGTACGATTTATACACCGGCAAACCGTCCTCATACCTTCGCGGTTTATCTACGGGCGTAAACTCTGGCTTATCTCTCTTCTGTTTCGGTTTCTTCTGTCCCGGGAGCAGCACGCGCACGCGCGGCGCCTCCGCCGCAGCCGCCGCCTCTCGCGCGCCCGAATTCATCTTCACCGCGCGCTTCTTCGCGTCCCCGAACAGCGCGTCGACGTCGAACCCATCGTCATCGTTCGCTTTCGCCCCTTCCTCACCGCTCGCGCGCGCGTCGCGTCCCCGTTTCGCGTCGTCGCGCGCCGCGCCGTCGCCTCGCCCACCGTCGGCGGCGCGCTTCGCCTTCGCCTTCGCCTTCGTCGTCGTCGTCGTCGCCCCGACGCCGCGCGCGGACGCCGCCGGCGTCGCCTTCGACGCGCGCGCGCGCTCGCGCGACGGTTTCGTCATCGCGCGCGGCGCCGCGCGCGCGGTTTTGCGACGTCGACGCGTCGCATCGCGTTCGCCGTCGCACTCGACGACGCGGACGCGCGCGCGCGCGTCCGTCCATCGCGCGCGAGGCGCGAGGCGCGCGAACGCGAATCTCCTCTCCCCCGCCGCGCGCGCGCCGCGTCGCGCGCGCGACGCGGCGCGCGCGCGGCGGATAACGACGCGCTGACGTCGGCGACCGGGTGTCGGCGACATGTCGACGACGACCGCGAGCGCGGTGATCGTGAACGTCGCCGCGGCGACGAAGAACGATGGAACGCGCGCGCCGAGCGCGTCCGAGGCGGCGAACGGGGGATCGACGAAGAAGAGCGAGGCGGAGGAGTCGTTTTGGAGGCGACACAAGGAAGACCTGCGACATCTGCTGCCGTACCTGTGGCCGAAGGATCAACCGTTGCTCAAAGTGATGTTCACGGCGAGCGTGATATTTTTGTTGGCGTCCAAAGTGGCGAACGTCGCGTCGCCGATCGCGCTGAAGGCGGCGGTGGATAAGATTGCGAAGGGGGAGAACGGGTACTTGCAGCCGATTTTGATTTACGGCGCGCTGCGGTTCGGGGCGAATTTGTGCGCAGAGCTGAAGGATAATTGCTTCGCGTACGTCGCGGCGCACGCGAGTCGTGGAATATCGCTTCGAGTGTTCACGCACGTCATGGATCTGAGTCTGAGATTTCACATCAATAGAAAGACGGGGGCGGTGATTCGGGCGTGCGCGCGAGGTTCGGAGTCGTTCGCGAACTTGTTGCGATATATTTCGTTTCAGATCGCGCCGATCTTCTTAGAGGTTGGCTTGGTGTGTGCGTATTTGTTTTCGCAATACGAATGGTGCTTTGCCGTCATCACCGTCGGCGTGATCGCGGCGTACATCGGCTTCACCGTTCCGTTTACGGAGTGGCGAAACAAGTTTAGGAGAGAAATGGTTCTTGCGGACGACGCGTTCAACCAGAAGGCGACGGATTCGCTTCTGAATTTCGAAACCATCAAATTGTTTTGCGCTGAGCCGCACATCTCTCACACCTACGACGAAGCCTTGCGCTCGACGCAAAAGGCGACGTTAAAGACGACGCAGTCTCTCGCCGGATTGAACCTCGGTCAAGCGCTCATCATCACCGTCGGTATTACCGCATCTCTCGCTCTGGCGGCCAAGCGAGTCGTGGAGGGAAAGATGACCGTCGGTGACTTTGTTCTAGTGAATACGTACATTTTGCAGCTGTACGTGCCACTGAATTTCCTAGGGACGTATTATCGCATGATAAAGCAGTGCATGGTCGACGTGGAGTCAATGTTCAAACTTCTCAGAGAACACCAAGAAGTGGAAGACTTGCAAGATTCGAAAGTGCTCGTTCTTAAATCTAAAGCTGACGCCAGAGTGGAGTTTGAGAACGTTACTTTTGCGTATAATCCTAACGAGAGGCTTATTCTCAATCGCGTATCGTTCATCGTCGAGCCCGGCACAAAGGTGGCGCTCGTCGGACGATCCGGCGCTGGAAAAAGTACGATAAGCAAACTCATCTACCGCCTTTACGACATACAAGGTGGTGTTATACGTATAGCTGGTCAAGACATCAAGCGATGCACGCAGCGAAGCGTGCGGTTGCACATCGGCATCGTCCCGCAAGACTGCGTCTTGTTCAACGACACCATCGAGTACAACATTGGCTTCGGCAAGCTTGGCACGGGGGAAGTCGCCACGACGGATGAGGTCACGGCGGCTGCGGAGCACGCCCAATTCGATGATTTTGTCAGGCGCCAACCTTTAGGGTACAACACTCTCGTCGGCGAACGAGGTTTGAGGCTCAGCGGCGGCGAGAAGCAACGCGTCGCCATCGCGCGAGCGTTGTTGAAGAATCCACCAATCATGGTCTACGATGAAGCGACATCGAGCTTAGATACGCACACTGAGAAGCAAATCATGGTCGCTATCAACTTTGCGGCGCAAGGAAGAACAAATCTCGTCATCGCGCATCGTCTGAGTACAGTTATGGATAGCGATAACATTCTCGTCTTGAAGGAGGGCGAAATCGTCGAGAGTGGCGATCACGTCACGCTGCACGGGAAACAGCGTGGCTTGTACAGGGATATGTGGGAGCAACAACTTAACTCCAAGAACTCTCGCGAAGATCGAGTGGCGTCAGCGGCGGCTTTGAATGGAGGCGCATCATAGAAGATGTTTAATCAGAATTTTATTCATAAATTCCAACCACGCGCGAACGGCGCGCGCGCGGTGGTCGAGGCGGTCGACATGGACGCATTCGCGTCGGCGCTTCGCGGTTCGTTCGCTCGCGGCGGTCGCGGCGGTCGCGGCGCGTCGACGCGTTTTCGTTCGACGCGTTCTGACGAGTTGGCAGCATTCTTCTAATCTTTCTCGAGCCCCTCCGGGTGAGTCGCGACTGGTCGGGCGCGGAGCGCTCGAAGACGAAGCGCGGTTGCGTGAATGCGGGGTTGTTACAATCGATCGGCGCCGTAAGGGCGCGCGGTGAATTTGATACAGAAGTTGCGAGTACAGGAGTAGAGTTCGAGCGCGCGCAGAATGAATCATCTCGATTTCCGCGCAGAGTCGACTTTTTGCGATTTCGCTCGCTTGGCGCTCGGTTTGCTCGGCGTCGGCGGCTTGCGCTTTTGTCCGGCGACGGATGTCTTGAGCATGAGTAGGTTGGCGGCGAGAAGGTTGTCATCATCATCTTGAACGCGCATTTGCTTCGCGCGTGCTTTCGGGACTCCACGCTTGGCGTTGACACGCTGACGCTCGCGGTGAACATCGGAGAAGGCATCCGATTCCGTGCGAAGCTGCGGATGGGGATTGTTCGCCGTCTCGGCGACTACGTCGTGCCGCGCCCATCCTTCGATCGGTTCCTGAGTGATGCGTAAGCGCATGCCCCCAACGATGGTTTCAGTGATGGTTCCCGACGCTCCGTGCGGAGAAATCGGGACCGGGAGGTAGTACACGGTGGGACTGACGAAGCGCTGCGCGGCTACAGGCGGCATGTTGTGAACCTGCGATTGCGGCAGTGACATCGTCAAGGGCGATCCGCTAGGGACGTATGTGTCGGTCGTCACCACGTGTTCTCTGTACGGTCGCGCAGCGTCAATGGTGGCGCGTTCGTGAAATCGGTCGTAAAACTCTCGCAGTTGCGCTCGGCCGTTGTCGAAGAGCGGCGAGTCGACTGTCCGTTTGCGCGGGGTCTCAATGTGACGCTGTTCGATGCCACCGATTTCACCGATCGTAAGCACTGGCGCACCCAACTCGACTTCTGCGTTCGTTGCGTTGCGCGGTTGATCCCAGAATGGCGTGCCCAAAACGGGCTTGATGACGGGCAAACTGGATGGAAGTTTGCTGTGCAATCCATTTTCTGGGATGAACGCTTCGCCCAACTCTTCGTCTTCGTCTTCGTCTTCGTCTCCGTCTCCGTCTCCGTCTCCGTCTTCTTCAGCGTCTTCCTCGTCTTCGTCTTCCTCTTGCGCTTCCAGAGCCTCAGCGGCGGCGGCGGCGGCGGCGGCGTTCGACGGATCGCTCGTTCGATCCGAGGATCCACCGTGAGCCCGGTTCTTTCGCTTCTTCGGCGATGGTGTTCGCATTCTCGGCGGTGTGCTCGGTCGCACAACGCGCTCCGAATCGAGCGTAGACGGTGACGTCGCACCCTTCGTGCTCTTGCGCAGCTCGCTGAGATGACCATTTGAGCCTATTGGAAACCTGAAAACGCGCAAGCATCCGTACGCCGCCTCTTCGGTCAAGTTGAAAACGAGCTCCACGCCGGCGGCAGCGCACAACGGAAGTATGTGCTTCGGCCCATGTCTATTCCAGCGTAGCGGCACTACTTGCACCGTCGTGAGCGTCCAGCCACTCACGTCTAAGTAATGCGACATGACCTTGACGCGAACAAATTTCTCGACTTTCTCTCCGTTGGCTTCGTCGCGCAACGCGCTAGAAATCGCCGCCTTTGTCGGCGCCGTCAAGGACTTTGATGATATGTCTAACAACGAGCCCGGCTTGCACGATCCAACCAATTGCTTGTTCGTGTACCATTCCTTACCTCCGCGCGTGTTGAGATGTAAACCCACGATGACGTTTCCAGGCTGGTACAGCGTGTTGTTTTCAAACGGCTTGTTTTTCGCTCGACCGCGCGGATCAAGCGATACGCGCCTGGTCTCTGACTTCGCACGTAACGCTTGCTTCTTCGTCTTTGATCCCGCGCCACCACCACTCGTCGACGGCAGCGGCTGTTCGCCTCTGCCTCGCTTCGCGCCGCTCGCCGTCGTCTTGTAACCGTTTCCATTCGCACCCGCGAGACCGGCGCCGCCACCATCGTTTTTACCGCCATCGCGCCCATTCGGCGCGCCCTCCACCGCTTCCAGCTCGCCCGCCTCGTTCAAGTACTTGAAACTTTCCGACCGAACCAACTTTCTCGGCGGCGGTTTCTTCTTCGTCTCCGTCTTCGTTCTCTTCCCTCGCTCATTCGCGCTCGCGTTCGCCTCTCCTCCGCCGCCGTTCCCCCCCTTCCCAGCGCGTCGATTCATCCCTCGAAGCATCGCCACCGCCGCCTCCGGAGAGAACGCCAATCGCGTCCTCGCGCTCACCGCGCCCGTCCTCGTGCTCCTCGGTTTTCCCTTTCGCGACCGTTTCGCCGGCGACGGCGACCGCGTCCGTCCCTCGCCGCGCTCCCGCGCCTCCGCCGCGATCCGCGCTTGCGTCGGCGACGCTCGCACCGCCTCGCTCGTCCCTCGCGCGCTCGTCGGCGCGCGCGTGAACCGCATCGTCGCCGCGCTTCCGAACGCCAGGTCTTCGCGCGCGTCGCGCGTCGCGCGCGCGACGTCGCGCGCGACGTCGCGCGCGAGCATCGCGACGCTCGCGACGCGCGCGACGCCTTCCCGCGCGCGTTCGAGCGCTCGAGCGCGCGCGGCGCGTTCGCGCGCGGTCGCGCGCGGCGTAATTGCGACGACGACAATCGCGCCAATCCCGATCCTCGGCCGAACGACGGCGGCGAGCCCAGCCCTGGGGGGCCGAGGGCGAGCGAAAGCGACGCGGACGAGCGCGACGAGCGCGGGGAGACCGATGCGTGAGATTGAGAAACGCAGACTATGGGTCGAGTGGGATGGCGTCGACGACGCGAGACGAACGCGATCGTCGCGATCGTCGCGGCGGAGACGCGAAGGCGTCACGCGAAGGCGGCGGCGGAGACGCGAAGCCGAAGCGGCGGTCGCGAAGCGCGGACGACGTCCGCGGAATCGAGAGATACGGCGAGGAAGGCGTCCAGCACGGGCTGAGGAATGTTTTTGTCCACGGCGATGCGCTGCTTGACGAGCTTGAGGGAGCCGTCGGAGGCGGTGCGAAGGGATTGCGTCGTCTCGAGGGCGACGCACGCCCACGGTCGTAAAGAATCCGACGCCTCGGTCGCCCGTCGCGCGGAACGAGCGTTCGATGCGTTCGTTTCGTCGGCGAAGCAGTGTTTGACGATGACGAACACGTCGACGCACCGAATGGTGACGATATCTCTCGTGACTTCGACGACGATCGGCGTGCCGATCGATGAATTTTCGGCAACAATCTTCTTCGTCTTTCCCGGATCCACGAGAGAGACGCTAAACTCGGGCGGCGGGCCGAACAAGTTGTGAACGAAATCCAGCCCATCGCCACTGCGCATCGTTCGAGATGCGACAAACATGACACGCGCGGCCCCTTTCACGCACGCCTCACGCTTTTCATCCGCGGATACGTTGTGCAAGTTGCACGTCGAGCAGTCTTGAAGCGCGGCTTCGATTTCGGCGCACGCGCGCATAAAGTGCACGCGAAACGGTCCCGTGGATACGTAGGACTCCTTCCACGCGTCGTCGGAAATATTCTTAAACCCAGCTGCATTTCCACTCGACGCTCCACCGTGCCGGTTGGAAAATCGTAGCACGAATCCCTCCTCTCTCTGCCAATCCTTCATCATTTGACCGCCGCTGTCGACGTTTTTGGAGGACTTTTTAGCTGGTTGAGAAAAAGTCGGCGCATCGACGAGTGCTTCTCGCATCCATCGCGTCGTGAGAAGAGCGCACACGTCGTTGGACGTTTCAGCCGCGCGAAGGGCTTGAATTGCGTGTTCAAGCGTGTGCTTGAGCTTCGTCACGTCGCTCGGTGGTCGCGCGGAGCGCTCGAGTTCCGCGGTCGCTTTCGCCAACTTCTCTGTCTCTGTCTCGCGCACGAGTTGAACCTTGAATGAGCTCTTGTGAACGCCGTTCGCGAACGCAGGGAGCTTTGTTCCCAAGAACGAGTACAAATAGTCTTTAAATCCTTCGTGGTCCGGCGCGGAACCGGTTTCTCGTCGCTGATGCTGCGCGTGCAAACGCCACATCTCCGTCCATTTATCGAATCGTTTATTCACCATGTCTTCGACCGCGTCGTCGTTCACCACCTTACGATCGCTCAGTAACTCGTACGCGCGCAGCAAAAGCCTCGGTTTGATTATGCTCTTCAAGTTTTCCTCGGGCTCGAGCTTTTCCAACAACTCGTCGCGCCACTCGTCGATCACGCGCCCGCGTTCAGACGCCCTATTCTTCGTCGCGGCGACGCTATGAAACACATCCATGCGCCGATCATCCACGTCTGCGTGCGCCGGACTCTCGGGATTACTCGCGCTGAACTCGATCCCTCTCCATCCCGCCGCGAGGCTCGCCTCAAAGTCGCTCAGCCGCAACTCGAGCTCGTGCAACACCTCCGAGATCGTCACCGCTCGTCCCTCCTCGCACGCCCACGCGATCGTCCCCTCGCACAACCTCTCGATATCCCTCAACGTCGCCTCATCGACGCGTCGTCCGACGTCTCGCAGCGCTCGGTGCGCCAACACCTTCGCCGCCGGCGCCGCGCACGCGCGCACCGCCTCGCCGACGCTCATCTTCCTCGTCAGGCATCCCGCCACCCCGCGCACGCAGCGCGCCGCCCGCGACGTTCCATCGTTCCCGCCCGCCGTCGACGCGCGCGCGGCGCCCATCGCGCGCGCGAGATCGTCCGTCAGCGCGTCCACGTCCATCGCCTCCCGGCCGCCTCGCTAACCACCGCGCGCCGATCGATCGCGCTTCTTCGCCGCGCGCGTCCGCGATCGCGTCGCGACGCCGGCGCGCGCGCGATCGCGATCGCGACGACCCGTTCGTCCGCGCGCGGATCGCGCGCGCGCGCGCGTCGCGGTGCGCGGCGCGCGATGGGTCGACCGACCGCGGACGACGCGTGTGTTCCGTGTGTATAATTCGAGGAGTCCCCGGTTTCGCCGTTCGTGACTCGCGAACGACCCCCACGAGACCCGCGCGGACGGGAAAGATACGATGGCGACGACACGCGCGAGCGCCACTGATCCACGCGGTGCGTCGAGCGACGACGAAGAAGCGACGCGCGCGCGCGACGCGCGAACGATCGCGGCGAGACGCGCGCGAACGACGCGAGCGAACGCGCGAAAAACGACGCGGGTGGACGCGATGCGGACGATCGATCGGGCGTGACGTTGGCGCGGGCGAAAGATTGATTGATTGGATTGCGGCGAGACGCGGTCGCGGATGGAGGCGAAAAACGACTGACGATGCGCGCGCGATGGCGAACGAAGGATAGATAAAGCCGACGACGATGCTTGCGACGAGAATCACGGCGAAGGCGCCGACGACGACGCGAATGACGATGAAGTCTCGCGCGGCGCGACCCGCGCGATTCGTGGCGCGCAGAGCCGCGGCGGACGACTTGCAAGACAAGTTGAGAGAAGTCACGGACACGCTCTCGGAGAAGTGGGAGGAGTCGGATGAAAAGCCGGCGATCGTGACGCTCAGTGTGTACGGGTTCGTCGGTCTCGTCGCGGCGAACGGTACGCTTCGCGCGGTGGACTCGTTGCCGCTCATTCCGGACCTTCTCGAACTCGTCGGGATCCTCTTCTCGGGTTTCTTCGTGTACCAGAACCTCCTCTACAAGCCCGACCGCGCGGCGTTGAAGGAGACCGTCACTAAGACCTTGAACAAGATTTTGTAATCTTCGAGAATCAGCCACCGTAACGACTTAAACGCGTTCGCAGAGACGCCGACCGGGACCTCGGAGTTTATTATGTTTAGCTAAAAATGCGTCTTCGACATTAAAACAAACGTGACTAACCAGCGATTGCGAACGACAAAGAAGCTTACGCTTGCTTCGTCGTACCGAAAACCTTCGCCTTCTCTTCGGAGGTTTGGAAGCGACCGTGACCGAACTTGGACGAGGTGTCGATGAACTTGAGCGTAATCTTCTCCGTGGCGACGCGACGCGTTTGCTTGAAGAGAGATTGACGCATCGTGATCAAGCGCTTGCGCGGGCCGACGACACCACCCTTGATCATGACGTAGTCGTGCTTGACGATACCGTAGTGCGCGAAGCCACCCATCGGGGTGATTTCCTTCTCCGTCGGGTCGTGGAACGTACTCGCACCGAAGCTGTCTTGACCAGCCTTGCCGATCTTGTACACCTTCTTGTTGATTTCCGTACGGTGATGGTAACCGTGTTGACCCGCACGGGCAACCGTGTAGGAAACACGCGACGGGTGCCACGCACCGATGCAACCAACCTTACGCAAACCTCTGTGGGTCTTGCGCGGAAGTCGGGTGACGCCCCAACGGGTGACGACGCCTTCGTAACCCTTACCCTTCGTGACGCCGATGAGATCAATCATTTCGTCTTGCTGGAACACGGTGTCGACCGGCACAGCCTTTTCGAAGAGAGCGTAGCCAAAGTCAACCTTGGCGGCGACGTCACCACCGTTAACTTGAATCTCCATAATGTGAGCCTTCTTTTGCTTCAAGCCTGAAACCTTGCGCACTTGCGTGTGCGCGATGACGCGAATGACGTCGCAAGACTTCTTGAGCTCGTCCAAGTCCTTGTCGATGGAACCGTTGGTGTAGTTCTTCGTGTACTTGGTGAACGCCTTCTTCTTGGACTTGAACCAGTTCTTGTAGAATCGACGGCGGACTTCATCGTTCAAGTGTTCGGCCCACACCGTCTTCTTCCCGCGCAAGCCCTTCGGCGTGCGCACGTAACCGACGAGGCCAACCACGATGAGTTCCGGGCACTCGATGATCGTCACCGATTCGCACGTTTCCTTCTTGTGCATCTTCGAGCCGGGCTTATCGACATCGCGAACGATGTGCGTCATGCCAGCCTTGAAGCCCATGAACGCGGTGAGGTGCGGCGGCTTGCTCGCGTCATCCTTCGGGAACGACTTGACCTTACCCCGGCTGCGCTTCGAGCGCTTCTTCGGCAAGAAACCGAGGTTACCGTAACGCGGGTCTATATTTCACACACAACACGTCTTCGTCAGTCATCGTTCGCGTCGCATCACCGAGTCGAGTCGCGCGAGGTCACCTTCGCCGCTAGGGCTTTGCGCGATCGCGTCCCGAGATCATCGTGCCGCGCCTCGCGTCGCCACGTACGTTCAAACTTGCGATGAGACACTGTGAATGATGAAAACGAAACGCGCGCGTCGATCGTCAGTCTCTTGTTCGCGCGCTCGCGCTCGCGCGAGAGGTTTCACGCGCGATGCGCGATCGCGGCGCGCTCGGGGTTTGGCCCGGTGCGTCGCGGCGGTCGGTGCGTCGGTCGCGCCACGCGTCGCTTCACGAGCGCGCGCGAGGCGACGCGAATGGTTCGATTGCGTTCGCGCGCGCGCGTCGGCGGTCGTGACGTACTCTTCTCTCGCGTGCGTCGTGAAAAGGCGGATGCGAGCGCGCGGGAGGCGACCCCGTCCCGCGAGGTCCGTTTTTACCATCACTTGGCGAAAAACGCGGCTCGACCATGATTTGGCGAAATCTCTCGAGGCGAAAGGCTCGCCGCTACAACCGCTACAAGCTACAACGAAGGGCTACGGCGCTAAGAGCGCGAGGGTCGACCATCGTCGGCGTCGACGCGTAAACGGGCGAGAGTTTCGCGAAGAGCGTCGGCGCGAGGACGCCAGGACGGATCGATGCGGACGTCGCCGAGCGCGCGCGCGGCGGAGAGCGCGGATTCGCGAGCGTCGGCGGCGGCTCGAGCGCGCTCGGCGCGAGCCTGAGCGGCGGCGGCGCGACGCTCGAGAAGGTTTCTTGCGCGACGTTCGCGGTCGAGATCGAGCGCGCGCTGAACCTCGAGCTCGCGCTCGCGGACCTCGAGCTCGCGCTCTCGCCGGCGTTTGGCGCGCTCGAGTTCCAGGAGCGCGTCGGCTTCCATTTGCGCGCGAGCGTCGAGGATGCGGCGCGCCGCGGCTTCGGCCTCGAGCTCAGCGCGCGTTTTTGTCTTCTTCGTTTTCAGTTTCGCGCTCGCTGCATCGGTCTTGGGCTTTTTCTTTTTCGGTTTCGGATCCTCCTTCGCGCGCTCGGCGACCAGCGCCTTGCCGTGGAATTCCCGTCCGTGCAGAGCCTCGATCACGCCTCGCATGCCATCGCCGTCCGCGCACTCGATGAACATGTACCCCATGTGCGACCCTCCTCGCACGGGCACGCGCACGTTCTTGACGCCCGGTAATCCCGAAGCCAACGCTTTGACGTCCGCCGCCGCCGACGACTTTGAGACGCCGGACACGTACGCCGTCCGAAGCGCCTCACCCGCGCGTTCACCACCGTTCGACGTCGTCGCCGCGCTCGATGACGTTTGACGCGCGTCCTCGTCCTCGTCTTCGTCCTCGTCCTCGTCCTCGTCCTCGTGGACTTCGTCTTCGTCGTCTTCGTCGTCCCAGCGCGCGCGCGTCACCCGCCCAATCTCCCCGCTCTTCAGCCGCACCTTGATCCCGTCCGCGTGAAAGCTCGAGTTCGTCACGAAATCTGAAATCTCTCCCACCGCCGTCGCCGCGTCGCCCGCGCTCGCGCCCGGTCGACGCACGAGACGCACCTCCACGACGTCACCGAGCGCGAGCGCGTCGCGACGCCGCCCGAACCGCGCGTCGTCGTCGACCGCGGGCGCGCGCGAGGCGCGGACGCTCGCGCGCGCGAGGCGCGCGCGCGCGCGAGGCGCGACCAGCGCGCGCGGCGGCGCGCGGCGCGCGGCGAGCGCCATGTTGTGACGGCGGCTGCGCTCGCGCGGCGGCTGCGCTGCGCTGCAAACTACTAATACAAAACTACGCGAGCGCGATGCGATAAATAGCGATGCGCTGATCGGGAAATAACGATTCGAACGGCGGTGGGCTCGGCGGTGGACTCGGGGCGCCGCGCGGGCGAACCTCTTCGCACGTCAACCCGTTCGCCGAGACGTTCGCGAAAAAATCCAAATCCATCCCGTCGTATCTGTGCTTGGTGTGCGCGTAATAAAACACCGCACCCGACCGCGCGCGCGAGAGCAACGCCTTGACGACGCGCGGAAGCGCGACGACACCGGCGTCGTCGTACACTAAATCCGCGCCGAGCACGACGTCGACGTCGGCGAGTTCGGGCGAATCCGCCGTGAGCGGCGTCTCGTCCTCCGTCCTCGCCGAGCCCCTCGCGTCCGCGTTCGCGCCTTCCTCGCCGTCGCCCGCGTCGCCCGCGTCGCTCGCCGCCGCGTCGGACGAAAACGCGTTCCAATTTAACGCTCGACACCGCGCGCGCGCGCCGTCGTCGCCCTCGATCCGTCCCCACGCCGCGTTCGCCCGCGCGCGCGCCTCGAGCCATCGCAGCGCGCCGCCTTCCGTCGTCTCCGTCATCGTCACTCGCACGTCGCGCGCGCCGCGCGCGCGCAGCACCGCGAGGCCGAGCCAACCGTTACCGCTGCCGAGTTCGAGCACCTCGCGCGCGCGCCGCAGCGCGTCGCTCGCGTCGAGAAACGCCGCGAGCGCGCGCGCGGCGGGCCACGTCAGCTGCCCCGTCGTGTTCGCCGTCGTCCGGCGCGCGTACTCGAACGCGTCGCCCTCGACGAAGGCGTCCGACGACGCGCCCGTCGTCGAGCGACCGCGTCGCGCGTCGCCGTCGTCCGGAGCGCGCGTCGTCATTCGTCGACGCGTCGACGAATGACGCGCGCGAGCGACGACGGCGACGAGGACGGCGACGGCGACGCGCGGCGCGCGCGCGCGACGACGGGCGCGTGCGTGGACGCGTTCGTCGTGTGCGGGTTGCCGCCGAACCCGCGCGCGATGCGGCGCGCGCGCGCGCGAGGGGTCGGGACGTCGAGCAACGGTATCGCGAGCGGAACGGCGACGGCGACGACGGCGGCGGCGACGGCGGACGCGCGCGAGTGGACGCGGACGGTGTATCACGCCGGCGTGCTCGATGAGTGCCCGCGGGCGAGCGCGCGGTACCCGGCGCAGTTGGCGACGCTGGCGCTGCCGCGAGGCGTCGACGCGTACGGCGACGACGAACGCGCGGACGACGAACATCCGACTCGGTACCCGACGATACTGACGGATGAAAACGGGGATAGGATATACGTCGCGTGCGTGTCGTTCGTGGCGGCGACGCCGGAGCGGAGCCTGAGGACGATGAGCGGGGAGACGGCGGGGGCGACGCGCGCGCGGGCGTGCGTGTGTTTGGTGTCGCGAATGCCGTGCCTGGACGCGTGGATGGAGGCGTTGGAGCACGTGTTCGAGGCTTACTTTAGAAAGCCAGGGCGAGGGCACCTACCGGTTCTGTCCGTGATCGCGGAGATGGTGGTGGATAGGTTGATGTGGCGACGCGATCGCGCGGTTTTGTTTCCAATCGGCGGCGCGTTGGTGACGGTGCCGCCGCGGGGGGCGGCGGATCACGGCGCGCGCGAGGCGTTTGCGGACGGTAAAGAGCCGCTGATGCGGTGTTTGCCCGTGCGAACTGTGTTCAAGTGTGTCGCGGCGATCGCGTGCGAGCGTCGGTTGCTGTTGCGAAGCAAGCAGGTGAGCTTGTTGGTCAAGTGCGCCGAAGCCCTGCGCGGGCTCGCGCATCCGCTCGTGTGGAGACACGTGTACATTCCCTGCTTGCCGATTTCAATGGTTGATTACTTGGATGCGCCCATGCCGTTTATCATGGGAGCCACGCACGACGTCGACGTGGATGAACGCGCGCTCGAGGGTGTTACGGTGGTAGATTTAGACACGGGATCGATGCGAGACGGCGGCGAGCAAATTCTCCTGCCTCAAGAGAGCATGTTGCGAGATTTCATCGAACGCGTGCGAAAGATAATCAAGCCTGGTATCGTTGATACGGACGAGCTCGATGCGAGCATGTTCGTCAACTGGGATGCGGACGTCAACATGCGTGTGACTGCGGTTTTCACCGATTTTTGGTACGAGTTACTTCAGCTCGATTCTCTTCATCGTTACGTCGTGCAGGACGCCAGCGGAGCGGCGCAACTCAAGAAACACGATTATAGGCACGAAATCAGTCGTTGGCGCGGTGCGTTCACGGATCAGATTTTGGAAACAAATGCGTTCTTGTCCTTGCTAGACGACGCTTCGTCGCTGTCCAGGCTTGGAAAATCTGTAGCAGGAGACATCGGCAGGAAGAGACGCGCGAAATTTCGTTCGACACAGCTGACAGGCGACTCGTTGGTTTTACCCGCTTCTATCGAGTCTCGGTCGACGGACTCGCTTTTGATACCGCGTCTTCATATTTCGAATTTCGATGACGCCCAGCAAAGCGCAAAGTCTATGCGCTCGCTTTCGATTTATCAAAAGATCGAGGCAAAGTTTATGGACTCTTCTCCTTCGCTCGGCGGCGAAAACGTCGACAAATTCAACGATGTTCCCGTCCGAGATGCTCGATCGTCAACCAATTCGACGCTAAAGCGAGCAACATGGGGATGGTTAAAAGATAGAGTGCGACGTCGAATGGGGTCCGACGCGTTGCCCGAAGAACGCGCCCTAGCAAAAGCGATACAAGTCGCCGAGAACGCTGACAAGGCGGTCAACTTTGACTGGTATTACAACACGCTGACAAAGAAAGATGCGGCATCATTGGCTGACTACATCCGTTCGCACCGTGATGATTTGGATGTGCTTGACGACGATGAGGCGATCGATACGGTCGAGGTCCCGCAAGATTTGCAGCCATCCAATGACGATGACGACGTCGACGAGGCGACGGCGCTCGTGTATCCAATTTTCACCAATCACGACGACGTCGTGGCGGCCGCCTTGGCGGAGCACGCCGCAACTCTCAACTACATCGCTCTTCTCACTGGTGTCAAAAGGCATTTGATCTCCGGTACCAGGCGTTTCAATATTGTTTCAATCGCGATCAGCGCAGCCGTTCTGCGCGCCGATGCTGCCGGCGATGCCACGTCGCTGGCGCACGCCATCCGCATCGTACGCACTTATCAGCCTTCGAATACCCGCACGCTTTGGTTAAAGGGAGCCGCACGATGGGATGCTGTCAATCTTTGGTGCGGTTTATTTGCCGTCAATACAGACGTCGCATGGTTACACGGTACCGACGCCGAAACCAGGACAAGTGATCTGGTTCGGTGCTTTGCCCTCGTCGGACTGACTTCGGACCAATCCTCTGCGTTATTGAACGAAGTCATGGTGAGATTTGATTTTGAGAAAATGTGTTCCGTTGAAGTCGACGTTAGTGTTGGCAGAGCTCTGTCGGCGTCGGCGTACTCCACGATTTCATTCGAGTCTTGGGTGGAAAAGTTGCGACAATCGAGCGCATTCCACTTTGGCGCAAACGACAGAGCCTTACATTCGTACGCACCCGTGCAAGATTGTTGTCCTTCGGACGTTATTGAAGCACAGATATGGGATCGATCAGCCATTACGGCGATGACTGTGCAGTCTGGTGTTGTCTCGTCCTTGGTGGCTCTTGGAAGTGGCCGAGGTGACGTCGCTTTCTTCGCTCCGGATTCAGGCGTCACGACGCGTTCGCACAGTCCGCAAATTCACGCATCACCGCTCTCTGCGCTGACGTTTATACCGCGTAGCGCGCATGCGTTCTGCGGTCGCCGTGATGGGGTGATTGAGACGTGGGATTCGGTGACGGGCACGCGTATATCCATCGTTCCGGACGCGCACAGAGGAGAAACCGTATCCTTCGTGTCTCCGGTGGTGAATCAAGTAATATCGTCTGCGCCGCTCACCGCATCGGCGGGAAACGATGGCACCGTGAAACTCTGGGACGCTAGACAAAGCGATGCAACGCGTGCAGTGAGCGTGATTAAAGGCCACGTTGGTGGCGTCACTGCCTTTGCCACTCGCGACGCGCGCGGCGGTGCCGTCGGCAGCATTCTCACTGGCGATGCCGCGGGCGTGGTGCGCGCTTGGGATCCTCGTTACGCCACAGCAGGGCCAGTGTCGCTGGCACACGCGCATCAAGGCAGAGTGACGTATTTGGCACCTTTGCGAGGGTCAGACTCTACCGCCAGCGCGGGTGCGGACGGTTTAGTGCGAGTGTTGCGTCTCGATGGCGACACCGGGGGCGACATTCGTCTGAGCGGGCACTTGGGTGACGTCACCTCGCTCTGCGTACTTCAGGACGAAACTCGTGGTCGTGAGCCCGTGGGTATAATCGCATCTGGTTCCAGCGACGGCGAGCTGTGCCTTTGGTCCGGGGGCGAACTCGTGAACGATGTTCGTCAGGCGTGGCGCTGCGTGAGCAAGTCTCGAGCGCACGTCGGAGCGGTGACGTGCCTGACGACCGAGGGGAGTGGAAGACCGAAACGGACGAATTCTGTGAATGCGGGAAGCTCCGGTAAGGGAGTCAGAGACATGGAGATGAAGCCATTACTCTCAGCATCTACAGACTGTTCATTTGCGTGCTGGAACCTCTCCACAGCGCGTCTACAAGGACGCCGCTCGAGCTGGTCGCCTGTCGCAATGTGCGCGCCACCTCTGAAGCGCTCCACTAGCGCGCTGTGCTCCGTGATTGAAGTATCTCGAAACAGATATATCTACGGTGATCGATTCGGCATGCTCTCTTGCGTCGCGCTTCCGACGCCCGCGGCTTAGGCCGCGTCAACCAAAATATTTTGGTCAACCAAAATATCTCTAGCCCGTAGGGCGTTGTCACTGCGAGAGAGCGCCAGCAACAACATACGCACGCGCGCGATGAACGAATTCGAGCGTCAGCGCGAGGCGCGCATCGCGCGCAATAAATCTATCCTCGAGCGTCTGATCGCGTCAAATCCCGCGCACGCCGCGCTCCACGCCGAGCGCCCGACGCCGGCAAAGCCTCGCGGCCCTCGTCCCAAGCAACCCACAAACGAGGCTGATTTACGTCGCTCAGGGCGCGTCCGTCGGCTCCCAGCCCCGGTTTACACGACCTTCGACGTCAACGATGATCTCGGCGACGGTGTTTCGGCGCGCAAGCGCGCGAAGATGACGCAAACGTCCTCGAGTGCGACGACGAAGAAATATTTCTCTTCGAGCAAACGCGAGGCGCCGAGCGCGAACTCCCTGCGTGCGTTGAACGCAAATCTCTGGGATGTGTACGCAAATTATCTAGGTGAACCGATCCATCCACCTGAGAGCGACCGGGGGGCGTTGAAGGCGGCGGTAGTTCACGCGTTGAGTCCGGTGAGCAATCCAAAATTTTCCAAGATGAGTGGAATACAAGAATGGAAAAATTGCGTCGCGCTATACGTGAACGTCGGAGACAAGCACGGGAACGCGTATGATAACGTCTTCACTCGCGCGGGGTCGCGAATCACGTGGTTCGCGCAACCGAGACAAGATGAGGATTCACCCGTCATCAAGTCGATTATGAAGACGTCGACGCTAGAAGAGGAGAGCGTGGAAGACGCCATGACACGCGCAGAGAACGGCGAAGAAGCGGCACCAAAATACGTAGACTGGCCTTTACATCTTTTTTGTCGCATGGAAGGGTGCGAGTACGTCTATTGCGGTAGGTTGAAGATGGTGGATGTCGACACGAAGAAGCGTCCCATGAAATTTACGATGAGACTCGTCGACGCGCCGCTACTGAGAGGAAGCGAACACTTCTTAGGTTTGGTCGATCTCGCAGACGCCGACGCGACCTCTTCCTAGGCTTAGTCCATGCGTGGATATCGGCGCACGTTTTTAGCTATAAGTAGTAGATAATCATCACAATCTCTCAACTCGCGGACCATCTGGCGACGCCACTCACGCTCGCTTTCCTAGACTAGAGCCCGCTCCGTGCGGGCTCACTCGCTAATTCCGCGGCCTTGGTCATCGGAGTGTTGCTTCGCGTGTGATCCAAAATTTCTTTCACGCGGGCAAGCTGCGAGCGCAATGCCGACGTGGATTGCACCAATGTTTCTACATCATCGTCCAACAAGCTGCCCGTTTCCTCCAGTTTTCGCATCTTGTTCCCGATCGCCTTAAGTTCTTGCAGTGAAACTGAAAACTCCGTGTGTGACACCAGGTCATAAGTCTCAACTAATTCTTCTAGCTCCTCCTTCATGTCTTCTATTTTGCTGAAACGATAATCCACCGTGCGAGCAAGTATCGTGACCTCCTCCTGTGAAGACGTTGGCGCCATCTGCAGAACGTCGTCGAGCAATTTGCGAACGACGCCAACTTCGCGGATGATGGCGTTCTGAATCGCGCTGATGTGATCGCTCAAAGCGCTGACCACTTGTGAGTATGCGTACATCTCTTTGAGCAGCAGCTCTGAATGATCTTTGATGTTCAGCCTGACAACTTTGCGATGCTCCTTCGCCTTGAACGCGAGCCACTGCTGCGTGAAGTTGGCGCCGATGACAGAAATCGGGAGCGCGGTGATCACCACGGAACCTAACATCGTGATCGCCGCGACAGATTTACCCCAAATCGTCGTCGGCACGGCATCACCGTAGCCCACGGTCATCAAAGTAACCATGCACCACCAAAACGCGCTCGGAATGGAATCAAACTCGTCGCCTTCGTTGGCGTCCCACGCGTTCGTCGGCGGGCTTTGTCCGTTTTCGGCAAAGTACATCAACGCACTGAACATCACCAGTCCTAAAGCAAGTAGAAACCCTAGCACGACGAACATGTCCGCGCTGTCTTGCACGGCGATCAAGACCACTTGGATTTTCTTCGCCCGACTACCGAGTCGGAACACCTTGATGACGCGAAACAGTCTAAAGATTCGCAAAACTCGCGCACTGGAAGTCGACGATGAGCTTTCCGCTCCCTCGTAACCAAATTGCAAGCCTGAAATCGCTATCTCGGCGTACCACGGAATAATGGACGCCAGGTCGATCAAGTTGAGCGGGTCCTTCACCGCCATCCACCGCTTTGGCGCGCAACATATCTTCAGCGCGTACTCGAGAGAAAAGATCAGCTGACACACCATCTCTATGATGTCCAAACTCGCCTTCCCCGAGTGCTCCGGCATTGTACTCGCGATGAAAGAGCTGATCGACACGAAAATCAACGTAAACATCAACGCACTGATCGACAAGGCCAGCCTTCCCGACGACGGCTCCGTGAGCGCGAGATAAACCTTTTGCCTGAGCGTCAAAGCCAACAGCGTCTTTCTCTTCGTCGGCGCGCTAAACTTTTCCTGCACGCGGCGAATCTCATCCCTAATATCCGTCCCCGTCACCCCCACGAACTCGATCAGAAGCTTATCCTTATCGTGCAGCTTTTCAAACTTCTCGCCCCGCCGCACGCGTCCGAGCAATTGATTGAGAATCACCACCACTCGCACCTTGGTCCACAGCCCTCTCGCTCGCATCCCTCGCCGATCGCTTCGAAACCTGCGACACCGCGCGCGACGTGCGCTCGTCAGTCACCTCGCGCGCGCCCTTCGCGTCGTCGCGTCGCTTCGCGCTTTCGTTCGCTCGATTTCCTTCGCTTCGCGCGCTTCGCTTCGCCGACGCACTTCACCACCCTCAGCGGGCTCGCCCCGCCGTGTCGCATCGCGACGTTCGCGTGCAGGCGCGCGTCCAGCGCGTCGTCGTCGTTCACGTTCGCCGCCACCGCGCCGCCCAGGTACGGCATCGCGTCGCGTTCGCGTTCGCGATGAATTCAATGAATGCACGCGCGCGTTGAACGAATGCGCGCGACGCGGCGTCGCGATCGACGTCGCGATCGACGTCGACGTCGTTCGACGTTCGCGTTCGCGTTCGCGTTCGCGCCGCGCGCGCGTCCGCCGAACGCTCGCCGTCGACGCGCCGCGCGCGATCGAATGGCGCCATCGAAACGCGTCGGGGGAAACAGCGAACCCGCGGCGTCGACGCGGACGAGACGCGAAGACGCGAGGACGCGCGCGGCGCCGACGCGCGGGACGACGACGGCGCGATCACGCGATCTCGTGAAAAGATAATGTGCGTGTGATGTACAAGACGCGCGGATCGATCGATCGACGCGTCGGAAAGAATGACCGCGCCCGTCGCGGCGGTTCGATCACGAGGGCGCGAAGCGCGACCGCGGCGGCGCCTCGCTCGCGTTTTCGACGCCCGGACGCGGCGCCGCGCGCGATTTATCCGCGATCGCGATCGTCGCGTGGTGCGCCTTGCGCGCGACGAATTTCGACGCCGGGCTCAGCGCGCTGTCCGTGGGCGAGTGGAATCTGTCCGGCGTTCGGGCGTCGTCGTCAGTCGCCGCGCGCGTCGTCGACGAATCATTCATTCATCATTCATCATCAATCATCAATCATCGCGCGTCGTCGTGTCCCGTCGCGATCGATCGCGCACCTCTTCCCGCCGAGCGACGACGCGCGCGCGTGTTTCGTTTCCCTCGTCGTCGCGTCGTTCGTGCGATCGCGCAGCGTCATCGCGTCGAAACTCGCCGCGAGCGTCGTCGGCGTTCGCGCGCGCGCGTCGTCGTCGGCGGCGGCGGCGGCGTCGCGCGACGTCGTCGTCGGTTCGGGCGTCACGGCGACGGGCGAGCGCGCGTCGTCGGCGTCGCGCGCGGGCGAGGGCGCGGACATGGCGTCGACGTGTGCGGCGAATGATGAATTGGCGATTTAAGTTCCCCCGACGAAAGTCGGCGGTCGGCGCGCGCGACGAGGACGGGCGCCCGATCCGGCGCGACGATCGGAACTGCGAGCGAGCTACGAGCGCTCGAGCCGGTCGGCGCGCAGAGCGCGAGACGCGAACTCCCACGCGAGCCACTGCGCGGCGTTGGCGGGAAACGCGCGCGCGACGACGGGCGCGGCGCCGCGCCAGAGCCCGGAGACGCCGCGCTCGGCGACCAAAGCGCGAAGGAGCGCCAGCGGCGGTAAGTCGCGCGCGCCGCCGGGACGCTCGCACTGGTAAATAGTCTTCGCGTTATCCAACGGAAGGACGATGAGCCAGGTGACGACGCCCGCGGCGCCGCCACACGAAGCCGCGGCGAGCGCCTCGACGAGCAAGCCCCGCGCGTCTCGCGTCTCGAACGCGGCGCGCGTCACGTCGCCGCCGACGTCGCTCGCGCCGCGCGCGCGCGGGAAAATCGTTCGGAAAATCTCATACGTCGCGAAATACACCGCTCCCGACGGAATCTCGCGCGCCGCGGTGTGCGAGACGCCGCGAAACAATCCGAGCGCGCCGCGCGTTCGCCAGACGTCGAGCGCCACCGCCCGCGCGCTCCCGCCTCCGTCCCCGACCTGCGCTCGACACTTCACCAGCTCGAACGGCGTCAGAAACGGGGTCATGAGCCCTCCCGCGAGGGCGCCCGCGAACGCGCTCGCCGCCAACCGCGCGCCCGCGCCCGCGCCGCTCGCGCCCGCGAGCGCCGCCTCGCGCGCCTCGTGAAAGCACGCGTAGTTCGCCCCCGTCTCGAGCGACGCCCCGACCAGGGGCGCCGCGACGCCCGCGTACAGTCCTCGCGCGCCTCGCGCGCGGTACAGCGCCGCGATGGCGCTTCCAGTCGTGTGTCCGCGGTTCTTTTGCACGAACACTTTCACCGTGTCGAACGGATGTCCCGCCGCGACGCACGCCGCGCCGGCGACGACGCCGGCGACGGCGTCGTCCGCGCGCGAGCGCCGAGGCGCCGACGCGTCCGGCGCGTCGGACGCGCGCGTCATCGACGGCTCGCGCGCGACGCGGGCGCCATCCGGTCGGCGTCCCGGCCGCACAGTGCGGCGCGCTCCGAACGCCCGCGCGCGACGCCATGGCGAGCAAGGCGCCGATGATCTGGAAGCACGACGAGCGCGTCGTCGTGTACCCGCCGTACATCGACGCCGCGCGGTCGGTGGCGAAGGGACGGCGCATCGCGCGCGAGGACGCGGTCGAGCACCCGCACGCGCTCGAGGTGGCGGACGCGTGCGAGCGCGCGCTCGGGATGCGGTGCGAGCTGGAGGATAAGGCGTACTCGAGAGATTTTTGGTGCCGCGGACGCGTGCGCGTGGAGTGGAAGCGAGACGACGGGAGCTTCGTGAGGGAGGAACTGAACACGCGAGGGAAGCTGCTGCGGGCGATCGCGGCGGCGGTCAAGGCGCACCCGGAGCGAGGAGAAAACGGGAAGCCGGGGACGAATCCGAGGTTTATGACGCAACACAGGGTGTTCGAGGAATACCTGAAGCAGGTGGCGGGCGCGGCGGGGCCGGCGCCGGGGCAGGGGAAGAAAGCGGAGAAGGCGCGCTCCGGCAAGAAGGGGAAGAAGGGACGGAAGTGAGGGCGTTTTTTCGCACGTCGCGCGTCGGTGTTGGTAATTAAATCGTTAGAGAGTCTAGAAGAAGTCCATATCGTCGTAGTCGTCGTCGAAATCCGCGAGATCTAATCCTGAGGCGTCGTTGTCGACGCCGCGCGACGCGAGCGCGTCGGCGGTTTTCGCCTTCTCCTTGGGCGGGTAACGCATCGCCTTGACGGCTTCGTTGTGCGTGTCCAAGCAAAACGCGATGCGCACGTGGAACGCACTTTGCGGTTCTTGCGTGCTGTAGACGTCTGTGGTCTCCTTACTATACATCACCTTGGCCGAATGATCGATGACGGCGTCGACGTTGCCGTCGCGAATCGCCTTCGCGACGACGGATTCCGCGTCCTCCACGCTCGGCAAACCGAGCTTCTCGGCCACGTCGGCGAGGGAAATCTTGGAGTACGCAGTGTTAATACGCGTGAGCCCGGTTCGAATGACGTTCGCGCGCAAGCGGTTGATCAAGTTGGACAACTTGTCTTCGGTAAACGTCGTCCCGTGCGTCTCCGCCGCGCGTTGAAACGCGGTCAAGTCGCCCATGCGCACCGCCTGGACGAGATCGAAATACGGTGCCAAGGCCGCGCGCATCTCCGGCTGAGTCAGCTCCTTTCGCTCGGGAATCTCTCCCAAAAGCATTCGAACGATGGTGATCCACTTCAACAGCTCGAGACGGAACCCCTTCGCCCCCGTCGGCGCTTTTTGGTACGCCTGCGTCAGGTACTCCTTCGCCTCGCTGTATTCCAACTGCACGGCGCGAATGCGACCGAGGTAGTACGCGTAACGGCACTGCTGTTGAATCGATCGCGATTGCGGCAGCGTCACTCTCGATCGAAGCTTTTCCGCGTGGTCGTAAAGGTTGTAGTGCAAGTAGTTGCGCAACAGCAAGTTGACCAAAGTTTCTTGGCCGATTTCGTCCAGGCGCAGCGCCGACGTCCGATACAGCGCCAGAAGCGTCGCGCGCGCGTCTTCGAGCGATCCAAATCTCTCGTACGCGAGTGAGTAGTAAAAGTACACTCTCGCCGCGAGCACATCCATCGATCGACGGTTAAACTGCTTGATTCTATCGACCGCCTCTCGCGCGCACTCGAGCGCGTCCTCGCCTCGCTCGCCGTCAATCAAGTGCATCAAAACTACCAAGTACGCGTACACCTCCGCCTCTGGAAGCGCACACGGCGCAACGTCGCTTAAGTCTACCACCGCATCATCGCTTTCGCCGCCCTTGCCCTTCGTCCCCGCGCTCTTCCCTCTCGTCTGTCTTCCCGCCGCTTTGGTCTCGCATCGAGCCAAGAGCGCCGCTCGCGCCGCGCTCTCCTCCGGCAAAACCGCGCCCACGAACGCGCGCACGTTCTCGCTCGTGAACTCTCGTCGCACCATCGCCGTCTACGTCATCCACCGCGCGCGCGCGCACCGTCAGTCATCGCTCGGTCGTTTCTTCCGCGTCCGCCTCGCGTCTTCGCCTCGCCTCGCCTCGCGCGTCGCCGTCTCGCACCTCTCGCAGCGCTCTCGCGACGAATCTCGCCTCGCCCTTCGCCTCTACCGATTTCTGCACGTCGCGCACGCATCCCGCGAGCTGTGTCCGTCGAACGCGTCGTCAGTCCGCCGTCATCGCGCGCGCTCGATCGAAAAGCGTTCGACGACGACGCGCCGCGCGTCGCGATCGATCTCGACGACGCGACGTCGCGTCGCGTGCACCGTCGACGACGCGTACCCGGTGCGCGACGTCCGCGCGACGCGCGTTCGCGTCGCTCGGTTCGACGTTTTCTTTGGTCGACGCGTCGGCGTCGACGTCCATGCTCGACGCGGTCATCGCGATCGTCGCGAACGGGCGACGGTTTGTGCGGACGCGGCGCGGCGAGCGGCGAGGCGAGCGAGCGACGATGGGGGTCGATGACGGCGATCGAGCGGAAGGATGGAACGACGCGTGACCGGAATGTTTGAAACGCGCCGTGGACGTCGTTTTACGGATGTCGCGCGGTGGCTAAACGCAAGAGTTCGTCGACGATTTGACCGTCGAGCGACGCGGCGCCGTAGCCGAGACCCAAAGTCGGCGGTCGCGGATTCGGGTCGCGCTCGAGTTTCTTGGACGAACCGTCGGCGGCGAATACGGTGACGTAGTCGTAACGTGTCGTGAGCTCGTTGGCGACGACGGCGTCCAGACGGTAGCGTTCGAGGGATTTGCGCGCCTTGTCGGCGAGTAAATCGACGTCGGTTTCGAGCTTGAAGCCTACGGCGAAAGCCTCGGGACACCACTCGTGTTTGATCATCCCGAGCATCTTGGGCACCGGTTTCAGCGTCAGCTCTAACCCAGCCGCACCGTGCGCCGAGCTTTGAATCTTATGTTCGGGTAAATCGCACCACGGAACGTAAAAATCGCTCACCGCCGCCGCGAGGACGACGACGGCGCGTCCGCCGCGCGCCTTCGCCTCGTCCCCGACCGCCTCGCACGTCGCCTTAAGCGAAGTTAAATACTCATATAACGTCTTAAATCGCACCACGATCAACCTCTCGGACTCTGCCTCGACACCACGAAGCGCTTGAGTCAACACACCACAACTATTCGTCCCGCCCGCGTCCCGAGCGCGAATGCGCGTCGCGCCCAGAAATTCGTCGGCGGCGCCATCTTTCACCATCTCAAACGCATCCAACGCGTGCGGCGCGCGCCCAATTTCGCGCGCACGCGCATCATTCACCAATGATTCATTCACCATGCGCTCGTGCGGCGCGCACGATCCCTCGCGCTGCAGCATCACCACGTCGCAGTCGCCTCTTCGCAACAGTTCCTCCACCAACCTCGCCCCGCGCGCGCCGCTGCTGAAATTATCCACGCACCGCACCTGCGCCCGCTCCAGCGGCGCGGTGGTGCCACCGGAGGTGACGACGACGATGGTTTCGGGCGCGGCGTCGCCCGCGATGCGCCGCGCGCTCCACGTGGCGCGCAAACGCTCGCCAATTCGTGACGCGCGAAGCAACGCCGCGCGCGGGACGTAGCGCTCGTCGTCGGCGAAGAACGCGGCCGCGCTCGGCGAGGCGTCGGCGGTGTTGACGTCGTCGTTTTCGCGCGGCATCGCGCGCGGTCGCGGCGCGCGCGCGCGGGCGTGTGCGGTGGAACATTTCTGTTTCTCTACAGAGCGCCGAGTGTCTAACATTCGCTACGCCGCCGCGCCGCCGCGCGTGCGCACGATTTCGCCTCGCCAGAATTTCGCTTCAAAAAAACTGTCCTTCGTGCGAAGAGCGTCGACGCGAACGTAGGCGTCGCATCGAGCGACGGCATCGGCGGCGGGCGACGCGGCGGCGCCGAAGGAAGCTTCCACGGCGCGGACGGCGTCGACGCGCTTGCGACGATCGCCGACGCTGGACTGCGAGGGAAGGTCGGCGCGAGTGGCGATGAAAACCGCGTTCGCGTCGTCTCGGCTGTCGTGAAAAACGTCGAGGATGAGATGGGTGGCGCCGCTCACGACGTGCGCGAGCGAGGCGCCGGTGGCGGCGTCGCGCGACCAGCACGCGCCGGCGATTGGTTCGAGCGACACACGGCGTTTCCGCGCTCTATTCGGTCGCCTGAAATCGCACGCGAAGATGTCACCATTCGTCTTACCCGCGATGAGACAGCCGCCAGAAGCAGACATGCACGTCACCGCACAGCCGTCGGCGGGATCGAGCACGGCGAACGTCGCAAACAAGTCGCATTCGTCGACGACTGGGGTGCGCGCCAGCGCGATTTGCGCGGCGGTGACGTCACCTGTGGCGCGTACGATCGCGCCGTCGCTGCATCCGATGAAAAGCGTGATTTCTTTCGTTGAATCATCTTTACTGCACGCCAAACTCGTGATCCAGGCTTTTGCCGCGACTCGCCGCGTCGCGACGATGCGCACCGTCGCGTCGTCGCCGACGAGAAAAATGACGACATGGCCACTTTTTGTACCGCACGCGAGCATGTGATGGTACGTTAGCGTGGCACCATCGGCGCACGGTATCGCCATCCACGCGCAAGACATGAACTGCAAAAGCTCGGCTTTGAGCATCGGAGCGTCGTCGTACGTCAACTGCACGTGCGTCTTCGATGATTTCGGCAGTTCAAACCCGGGGTCGACCTCAGGAGTCGTCGTCAAGAGCTTACGTATTTCCGCCTTTGCGTCGCGTCGCGCGCGTGTCGATAAACCCACCGAGTCGAAAATCCGTTCGCACAAGCGAGCGTCTTCGTCGTCAAATTTCGCGGATCCGTTATACGTCTTTTCCGAAGTTCGCAAACGAAAAAACTCATCCATCGCCACGCGCGTTTGCTTTGCGTCGTCGCCTATGGCAACCTGCGGTGTATCGACCATTTCGACTTCATCGCCTCCCGTCGCCGTCTCGTCATTCTTTTCGTACTCGAATGCGCGCAGCGGTAAGCGTACGTCGTCCTTCGCGGCGATCCATCCGCCGCGAACGCCGGTCCACGTTCGCCGACGACGACACGCGCTCACGGGCACGAGCGCTTCGGCGGAATTTTTCGCGAGACTAAACTTCACCGTGACGTCCTTCCCAACCTTGATCACCTGCGCTAACCGCCATGTGGACGGAATTTCGTGCATGACCTCGATGATTTCGCCGGCGCGTAAATCGCTCGCTCGCAAATCGTCGCGAGGCGGAACCGGCCGCGCGACGCACGTCATCCTCGTCGGTCGCACCTTGCGCACGGCGAATCGATCCTGCGCGGGAATCGTTGCGACACCACTCCCCCAGACGTCTTCATTTGCCCATACTAAAAACTCCCCGCGCACCTTGTCGTCGTCGTATTCTACGCGCGCTCGCGGCGCGGCGTTGAAGTTTGCCGAAACGACGGAGCCGACGCGCCAAAGCTCTGGCGCCACGTCCGCGCTAGAAGACACTTCCACGCCCACGCCCTGACGAAGCGCGCCGTATACGTAAATTTCGTCGCCGTCGACCGTCGTCGAATCCATCGGTTTCGGATCTTCTTCCTTCACTCGCTTCGCATCCGAGCCGCTCGCGTCTTCAGCGGCGCGTCTCGCGGCGACTTCCGCCGCGCGCTCGAAACAATCCTCATCCCGCTTCACCTCTAGCCCTACCTCGGCGATGACGCCCACGACGTCATCGCGCGCTCGCGCGTACCCATCGCTCGCGCACGCGTCGCCCCACGCGTCGCTCAAACGAACCGCTCGCCTCCACGCGCTCGTCGCCTCCGTCTCCGGCGGCGCGAACGCCTCGCACGTCCCATCCGTCGCGCACATCGCCAGCGCGCACCGTTCGCCGCTCCCCATCGCCCCCACCGCGGACCAATCGAGCGCCCGCGCGCTTTTCTCCGCGTTCGCGCCATCGTTTCCTCCCGCGCGCGTCTCCCCGAACCGGTGCGTCGTCGTCCCGCTCGCGTCCAACCGCCGCGCGCTCTTCGCCGCCTCCAATCCGTGTCTCAGCGCCTCCGACGCTCGCGCGTTTCCCTCGCGCGACGCATCGAACGTCGCGCACTCCATCCCCGGCTCCGTCGCGTCGAATCCATCCCGCTGCGCGTCGTCGTCGTCGGCGCGCGTCGTCAGTCTTTGGTCGATTCGGTTCGTTCGCGTTCCGTCTCGAGCGTCGCGTCGCGCGCACCGCGACCACCGCGCCGCGCCGCGCCGCGCACGCGATGTCTCCGCACGCGCTCCACCGGACGACGTCGCACCCGCTCGAGCGCGGCGTCGCGCGCACGCGCACGACGTCGCGGTCGTTCGCCGGCGTCGGCATCGCCGCACAGTGCCGCGCCATGAGCGTGCGCGCCTTCATCAACAGCCCCACGGGGCCGAGGACGACCCACTTCTGGGGGCCCGTCGCGAACTGGGGGTTCGTGCTCGCGGTGCGTCCGTCGCCGCGCGACCGACGACGGCGCGACGCGCGTCGGACGACGGACGACGCGCGTCGAACGACGACCGGGACGACGACGACGACCGGGACGACGACGACGACCGGGACGACGACGACGACGACGACGACGACGACGACGACGACGACGCGAAGCGACGGACGCGAAGCGACGGACGCGGCGACTGACGACGGCGGCGCGACGCCGCGCGACGGGCGCAGGGCTTGGCGGACACGAAGAAGCCGGAGTCGATGATCAGCGGACCGATGACGGGCGCGCTGGTGGTGTACTCCGGGCTGTTCATGCGGTTCGCGTGGAGGGTGCAGCCGAGGAATCACATCCTGCTCGCGTGTCACACGGCGAACGCGAACGTGCAGGCGTATAATTTTCAACGGTGGGCGAGGTGGAACGGCGACGCGCCGGAGACGACGCGCGAGGCGACGTCGTGACGACGCGCCTCGAACGGGGCGCGGTGACGAACGAGGTGCGCGTCGTTCGACGGTGGGGCGTCGCGCGGGCGTCGCGCGGGCGCGTAGCGTAGCGTTTTGTGTGAGTAGAGAGAGGTTCGAGGCGACACTCCGCGTCCCGCGCCGTCGCGAACGTCGACGCGCTCGATCGACGCCTGGACGCCGCGCGAACGTCGCGTCCGCGAGTCGACGTTCGATCATGTCGTTCGCGCTTCGAGTCGACGACGACGCGCCGCGGTATTTCCGTCACCGCACGCTCGGCGGCGCGTGCGAGACGTCCTTCGAGTGCACGGGCGTGACGCTGCTCTCCGCGCGCGAGGGCGCGAAGCGCGTCACCGTGCGCGCGCGATGCGACTCCGGACCTTCGTTCGTCATCGCGCGGTTGATTCCCGACGTCCACGAGAGCGTGTCGTTCGTGCACGTGTTCGAGGGCGAGGACGCGCGCTTTAGCGCGCGCGGCGGCTCGGTCGAGCTGCGCGGAACGACGGAGCACGAAATCCGCGCGGTGGACTCGAGCGACGACGAAGGATGCGACAGCGATGAGTCCTGGGGGTCGGACGTGGAGGCGTCGAGGGAGGTCGCGGAGACGGCGGGTGGAAACGAGGACGCGCGCGCGAGGGAGACGGCGGCTCGACTCGAGGCGGCGCGGACGGGGAAGTGGCGAACGTTGGATGAAGTGCGAAAAACGATGGATTGGTGGGACGGGGACAAAAATGATTTTGCGTTTCACGTGCAAAGCGCGGGCGCGAAGCGAAGCTCGAGGTCAGGGAAGATGCCCACGTTCGCGTGGACGGGGAAGCTACGACCGCGAAAGACGACCGCGAAACGATCGTACCCGAGCGGGTTGAATCCTCCCGATTACGCCAGTTCAGGATGGCCGGAAGAGGAGTTTGGGTCACGATTCCAAAGCACCGTAGAGGTAAAGCCGCATGAGGCTCGACAGGCGATGCGCGCGGCGTGTTCTTTGGCGCGACACGTGATGGATACAGTGGCGTGGGCGCTCGAGCCCGGCGTCACGACGGAGGAGCTCGATCGTATATGTCACGCGGTGACGGTTGGAAACGGCGCGTATCCGTCGCCGCTCAACTACATGGGTTTTCCAAAGTCGCTGTGCACATCCGTGAACGAGGTCGTGTGTCACGGCATTCCCGACGCGCGCCCTCTCGAGGACGGCGACATCGTCAATTTGGACATCACGGTTCGCCTGAACGGATACCACGGCGATTTGAATGAAACGTATTACGTCGGCAAGGGCGGAGCCAAGTCGAAAGCGGCGCAGAAGCTCATGGACTGCACGCGCAAAGCCCTGGAAAAGGCCATCGCGTACTGCCGACCCGGTCGACGATTCAGAGACCTTGGCGAAATCATCGCCGAGGAAGCTTCCCGAGGCGGATACGCGAGCGTGAAGGACTTTTGCGGGCACGGCATCGGCCAGCTTTTCCACTGCGCCCCGAACGTTCCACACTACGCTCGCAATAAGGCGATCGGTGTGATGAAGGAAGGAATGACGTTCACGATCGAGCCCATGTTTAACGAGTCATCGTCGCACAAAGTCGTGCACTGGCCGGATGGATGGACGGCGGTGACGACGAACGGAGCGCGAAGCGCGCAGTACGAGCACACGCTGCTCATCACGTCCGATGGGGTCGAGGTGCTGACGGCTCGAAACAAGAATAGTCGTCCGTTTGTAGCCTAAATCGTACTAGAATCTTACTTCAAGTCGTCTAATGGATACTCTAGCTCTTAAATAAATCAGGCGTCGCCGAGCAAGGACGACGTGTCCGACATGTTATCCCTATCCCCAATCAGCGGCGATCGCTCGTCTGAATCGTCGGAGTCGCGAACTTCACGCATTGCATCGCACGTGCCACCAAAGAACATCCTCAATTCGTGGAACATCAAACCAGCCTTGATCCCGCCTCCTATAAAAAAGAGGACGAGCGAGCCCACGAGGAGGCCTTCGTTGTCGTCAAAGCAAAACAGCATGCCGCCGACGGCGAATATGACGAGCGCGATCTCAATCCACGTGTATAAATACAGCTCTTGCGAAAAATATCCAGGCGCGCGGCGCTGCTTCAACGCAGCTCTCTTTTCCAACGTCCGTTTTCTGTCGTACAAGAAGAGCCCGCTGCCGATTGGGAACAGCAGAAATGAAATCGCCCAAATCACGTTCGCTCGATCGGTCAACGTCTCGAAATCAGCATCATTCACGTACGGATCGAATCGCCCACTCGTTGCCCACTTACAAAATCCAGGACTGTACAGTAACGACCCGAGAATTCCTAAAATTAAACCCGCGACGTTGAGCACGCCCGCGAAGACGCGGTACAACACCCTCGAGTCTTCGTCGCGCTTGGCCTCATCGTCGTCGCACGCCACCTTCTCGTCATCCAACGACTTCGAGAATGTCATCGACGGTATCGCCAACGCTAAACCACAGCACACGTACCCGACGACGCACAGCGTCGCGGTTTGGTCCCATCCCGACAGCACAAAGTACACGCCGCCCAAGAAGAATGACAAAAGCCCGACGTTTGTCAGCAGCAGCACCGCGACGTTGGTGGCGAATTTCGGCCGGCGGCCTAAATCTCCGCTCGAATACGCGCGATGTAGACGCTGCGTGTTCACCCTGAGCTTGCTCGGCGACATCGCGCGCGTCCGCGGCGCGTGCGGCGTCGCAACACTAAACAAACCGAGTCCGTTGACACTCGACGCGGACGAGACACCGCGCGACGTCCTGGCGTCGAGATCCGAGATGCGCGACGCGACGCGCGCGCCGATGGACGCGTCGCGCGCCTCGCGCGCGCGGTCGCGCGCGGCGGCGGATGGCGCGCGCGACGGACTCATCACAACTTTTTTCTACTTCGCCGCGTCGAGCGCGACGCTCGGCTATTCGGAAATTACCCCTAAACGCTGTCCCACGCCGCTCACGGCGTCACTTTTCGGCGCGACCGTGTGCACGCGAAACACCACGTCGCCCTCGACGACGACTTGGACGTCGATGACGAGCGGCTCGGCGAGTCCGCGTCGAATGCGTTCGACGCCGCCGAAATCCGTGACCAACGCCTTGACGATGCGGCGCACTAAAATGAGCTTCGCCAGCGCGTGAAACGTCGACCGATCCAAGGGATCGGTGGACGGGAACAATAAATCAAAGTTATCCCGCAAGAAGGCGTGCTCGCTCGCGCTCGCGGGCTGAATCGCCACGGCTTCCGGTCGAAGCGCCATGACGTTCCGAATCGACCCGCGTATCCCGTCGCTAAACTTAATCAGCCCCTCCGCGCTCAGGCTCACCGCGCGCGCGTCGCCCTCATCGTCGTCATCCTCGCATCGTCCTCGCGGGTACCTCTTCGCTAATTCATCGAACGTCTCGTCCAACGCCTCCGTCGTCCTCGCGTCTCGCAGCACGCTCGTCAACCTCGCCCGCCCCGCGCTCGCCCGCCCGATCCCGATCGCGTCGACGAACCACACCCACAGCTCTTTCCCCAGCCTTCGCTCCAGCGCTCGGCACGACGTCGCGCCCGCGACGTATATCGGCAGCGACGGATCGACGAACGCGCCGCTCGCGCGCGCGCCCTCGCCCAACAACCACCGCCGCGCGACGCCGCGCAGCGGCACCAGCACCGACAGCGCGCGCCGCGTCCACACCGTCGACGACGCAGACGCGGGAACTCGCGCGTCGTCGTCGTCGCCGTCGTCGTCGTCCGCGCCGTCGCCGTCGCGCGCCGTCCCGCGTCGTCCGCGCCGTCGCCTCGCGACGCCGTCGAACAACGAACTCGCGTCGCGCGCGCTCGCCGCGTACGCGCCGCACGCCGCGCACGCGAGCGCGCACGCGAGCGCCGCGACGCGCCACGCGGACGCGCTCGCGCGTCGCGCGCGCGCCGTCGCCATCGCGCGTCGCGTCGTCGCGTCGCGTCGTCGCGTCGTCGCGTCGTCGCGTCGTCACGTCGTCGCGCGCGCGCGACGGACGGCGCGACGTTCGGGTACGTCCTCGCGCGGGCGCGCCCGCCGGGCAAGGGCGCCGCGTACGCCGCGCTCGCCCTCCTCGCGTGCGCCAACGTCGCGTACGTCGCGTCGTCGCGACGCGCGCGCGCGCCGGACGCCGCGACGGCGCGACGGCGCCGGCTCGAGATTCGCGCGCGGCGCGCGACGCGCGACGCGTGATCGCGAGCGGTCGCGCGCGTCGCGTCGCGACGATCGCCGCGCGCGATCGCCCGCGCGCGCGACGGACGACGCGACGCGACGCGCGCGCGCGACCGAACGACCGACCGACCGCGGCTCGAACGGCGAACGATCGCGTCCGGTGACGACATCGGCCGACGCGTCGCGACGCGCGAGGGCGAGCGACGATCGGGATGCGGGCGACGACGCGCGCGACGACGCGCGGCGTCGCCGACGCGGGACGCGCGTCCGGCGCGCGACGAACGACGAAATCGACGCGTCGGATTCATCGATCGAACGCGAACGCGAATGCGAATGCCGACGAGACGCGACGCGCGGTGACGCGCGCGGGACGGTGGGAGGACGAAAAGGCGCGATGGACGATGCGGGACGTCGCGGCGGTCGTCGCGAGCGCGGCGCTGGCGATGTCGAGCGTCGGGGACGCGCGCGCGGAGGAGGCGGGGGGGGACGCGAGCGCGGAGACGCTCGACGCGGCGACGCTGTACGCGAGGGCGGTGGAGGACTCGGAAGAATCCGTCGCGCCGGCGCTTGAGGACGATAAGGATTTGAAGGAGTTTGAATCGTGGAATTGGCGCGCGCTCGTCGGGGCGGGCGCGGACGCGAACGATGGGGGATCGACGAAGACGAAGACGAAGACGAAGACGAAGACGAGCGCGCCGAGCGCGAACGGGCCGAGCGACGCGACGTTGAGGGCGCAACAGAAGCGCGAGGAAAACGCGGCGCGGTTGGCCAAGGTACAAGCGGAGGTGCAATCGAGAGATTCCGAGAGGCAAGCGAAGTTGCGGGCGCAGATTAAGGAGAGAGACGCCGCGGCGATGGCGGCGGTGGAGGCTCGACGGGCGGCGCAACGCGAACTGTTGCAAGCCAGAGCGCGCCAAGCGAAAGAAGAGACCGCGGCGGCGCGCGCGAGACGTGACGCGCAGCGTGAGCGCATGGAGGCGCTTCGATCAAAGACGCCCGAGGAGAAGGAGGCTGAACTCGAAGCGTTCCGCAACCGCGACGCGCCGTCTCCGTACGCCGCCAAGAGCAAGCGATCGACGGCGAAGAAATCGTACGCGGCGAAGAAATCCGGGTCCAAGGTGAAGGCTACCGCAAAGCCCAAGCCCGCGGCGGCGCCGGCGCAGCGCAAGAAGTATTCTGGCGCGCTCGATCGCAACTCGTTCCGCAACGTCAAAAAGCAAGAATACGGCGCCGGCGCCGCGCCGTTCGCCTTCATCGGCTTGTGCGCGTTCGCCTACTATCTCTTGCTCCAAGAAGAAGACGATTGATATCTCTTCACACTTATCTATGCACGCCGCTCGCGCGCCAACCAAGACTTTCGTAGCGGCCGTCGCCGTCGCGAGTAATAACAAGCAAAACCAAACCACGCTCCAACGCGGTTCCCACACTTCGACGCGCGCGATGGGGAAATGTCGCCACCCGATCGACGAGACCGCGCTTCTGCGCTTCTGTCGCGCGCGCGTACCCGGGTTCCCTCGCGCGTGCGCGTCGCTCGACGTCGACCAGTTTGCGCACGGACAGTCGAACCCGACGTATAAGATCCTCGCGCTGACGCGCCGCGGTGACGTCTGCGGGACGTACGTCGTGCGAAAGAAACCGGCGGGAACGTTGCTGAAGTCCGCGCACGCGGTCGAGCGCGAATACGCCGTGATGCGGGCGCTGCGTACGACGAACGTGCCGACGCCCGACGCGCTCGCGCTGTGCGAGGACGCGCGCGTGCTGGGCGAGGCCTTTTACGTCATGTCTTACGTCGATGGGGATATTTATTTGCAACCGCGCATGGAGGAATGCTCGGAGCGTCGTCGCGGAGCGGTGTACGAGAAGATGGCGCGAACGCTCGGGACGCTGCACGCGGTGGACCCGCGCGCGGTGGGGTTGGGCGATTTCGGTAAAGCCGAGCGCTACGGCGAGCGACAGACGGAACGGTGGGCGAAACAGTACGAAGCGAGCGTGGGACCGGGGGTCGGCGTACACGCAGAAGAATCCATGATGACTTTGATCGCTTGGCTGCGCTCGAACGCGCCGGCGAAAGAGATTAGCGGGCGGTTGGTGCACGGCGACTTTCGATTGGACAACTTGGTCCTGAGTCGCGCGCGCTCGAACGGCGACGACCAAGTCGACGTTTTGGCGGTTTTAGATTGGGAATTGAGCACTCTGGGTGCGCCATACGCGGATGTGGCGTTCAATTGTTTGCCTTATTATTTGCCTCCCGGGTTGGAGCTCTACCCTACGCTGGACCCCGCGAATTTACCGCGAGGCGTACCAGACGTCGGCGCGTACGTGCGCTCTTGGTCGCGCGCAAGCGGGCTTCCGAACCCTATGACGGAAGGCGCCTCGACGACGTGGCCGTTTTATATCGCGCTTTCATTGTTTCGAGGAGCTGCGATTCTCGCTGGGGTGCGCGCGCGCGCGATGCAAGGCAACGCGTCGAGTGCAAACGCGCACGAAATGGGACAGCTCGTAGACGTCTTCGCCAGGCGCGCGTTATTGGTGGTTAAGGGTGCGAACGTGCCGCGGGGTGTCAACGATCTCGCGCATCGCTCGGAAACGACGTCAGCTACCGCGGTAGGATTTGAGCCGAGCGCCAAAGCGGCGTCGTTGCTGAACAAGCTCAAGCACTTCATGCACGCGCACGTGTACAAGGCGGAGGAAGAACTCGAGGCGCACGCCATCACGCCTGAACGATGGAGCGTATCGCCCGCGGTGGAATCATTGAAGACTGCGGCTAAAAGCGCTGGGTTGTGGAACTTGTGGCTGCCCCTCGACAGCGCGGCGCTATTGAAAATTCGCCCCAACGACGGCGAAGAGTCGACGCTGTTCGCGGGTCCAGGACTGACGAATCTCGAATACGCGTATCTCGCCGAAGTCATGGGCGCGAGTGTTTGGGCGAGCGAGGCATTCAATTGTTCTGCGCCTGATACGGGCAACATGGAGGTTTTGTTGCGATACGGCTCGGTAGAGCAGCAAGAGCGATGGTTGCGCCCGTTGCTCACCGGTGAAATACGATCGTGCTTCGCCATGACCGAGCCCGCAGTCGCGAGCTCGGACGCGACGAACATCGAGAGCGCCATCGCGCGCGAAGGATCAGATTACGTCTTGAACGGACGCAAATGGTGGACCTCGGGGGCGTGCGATCCGAGGTGTAAGGTTATTATTTTCATGGGCAAAACCGCAAAAGATGGATCGGGCGTGGCGAAGCATCGCCAACAGAGCATGGTGCTGTGTCCGATGGATGCCCCGGGCGTGCGCGTCGTTCGTCCGTTGACCGTTTTCGGGTACGACGATGCCCCGCACGGACACGCCGAGGTGACGTTCACCAATGTGCGCGTCGACGCCGCGGCGAGCATATTACTCGGCGAAGGGCGCGGTTTTGAAATCGCCCAGGGTCGTCTGGGTCCGGGACGATTACATCATTGCATGCGATTGATCGGCATGGGTGAGCGCGCGTTGGAACTCGCAAGCGCGAGAGCAAAATCTCGAGTCGCCTTCGGCAAACCACTCGCGGAAAACGGGGCAGTACTCCAAAGACTCGGTCAATGTCGCGTCACGCTGGACGGCGCTCGATTGCTCACGCTGCAAGCCGCGCACGAACTCGACGCGCGAGGTATCAAACTCGCTCGAGGCGCCGTGGCTGCCTGTAAAGTGGCCGCACCGGCCGCAGCGCTTTCCGTCATCGACGCCGCCATCCAAATCCACGGCGGTGCCGGCGTGAGTCAGGACACTCCTCTCGCCCGTCTCTACGCCGGCGCCCGCACCCTCCGCCTCGCCGACGGGCCGGATGAGGTGCACTTAGAAACCATAGCGAAGATGGAGATTCGCCGCTCGAAGCTTTAGTGTTGTCATCATTCGCACGAACCATTCATTCGTTCCACGGACGCGCACGATCGTCGACCGAATCTTCGTCGACGTCGTCGCTCGAGCGCGACGCCCCCAGTGCGCGACGCGCGACTGGTCATCGACGCCGTCGTCGTCGTCACCGCGCGCGATGCTCGCGCGTCGCGCGCGCCGAGCGCGAGAAATCACATCTCTGCTCGCGCGCGGCGCGCGTTCGGACGTCTTTCTCGCGAACGACGCGTCGCGCGAGGCGTCGACGTCGTCGCGTCGGTCGAAACCGTCGAACGAGACGAAACCGTCCGAGGCGAAGCGCACGCTGCTGCGCGAGCACCTCCACGACGCGCTGTACGCGCCGAACAAAGGGTACTTTACCAATGATCGCAAAACGAGCGCGCCCGTGGGGACGATGGACGAAGGCGCGATCGATTTCAAGGCGCTACGGGGACAAGATGATTACTTTGGCGAGCTCAACCGGCGATACGCGCGTTTAGGCGCGCAATGGTTGACGCCGGGAGAGATCTTCGCCCCACATTACGCCGATGCGTTGGTGCGATATGTATTAGAGACGCATCGGGGCGATTGCGGCGATGACGAGGCGTTGGAGCCGTTGCGTGTGTACGAAATCGGCGGCGGCGCGGGTACGTTTGCGAGTGGATTTTTAGACGCGGTGAAAAGAGAGGCGCCGAAAGTGTACGAAAAGATGAGGTATACGTCGATTGATATTAGTAAAAGGCTGTGTGATGACCAGCTCAACCGCGTGCGGCGTTCGGGACACGCGAATGACGTCCACGACGCGACGGTGGGCGACGCGACGAGTCTCCAAACGTGGGGCGCGACGAACGAGGAGACCTGTTTCGTCATCGCGCTCGAGGTGTTGGATAACCTACCACACGACAGGGTGTGGCGGCCTAAACGCGGTGAAGGTGAATGGATGCAAACGGAAATAGTGAGAAATTTGACGACCGGCGAGCTCGCGCAACGCGAGGCACCGCTCGCGGATGCGTTGATTCAGAGAACGTTGCAGGCGATCGATTTGACCGCAGACTTAGCCGTGGACGGTGATGGTGGCGCGTACAACCCACGCGGGTTCATGCACTCGATTCGTCGCGCGCTTACTTCTTTGGCGTCGAGCGGGGACGAAACATGGTTCGTTCCCACTGGCTCGATGCAACTCATGGAGACGTTGCACGCCAAGCGCCCGAACCATCGTTTCATCGCGGCGGATTTCGACACCCTACCAAACGTGCGCATCGAAGGCGTGAACGCGCCTCTCGTCGCAACTCAGCGCGTGGGCGGGCAAACCGACGATCACGACACATATCTCTTGCCCGAGCGACTGGCGGGATCGGCTGACGTCTTCTTTCCGACGTGCTTTGACACGTTGCGAGCGATCGACTTCGCGACGTCAAGTCAAAACACCCATCGCGCCAACGCGCGGCTGTGTACAATAGTGACGACGAAAAAGTTCATGACGGACTACGCCGACGTCGCGGCCACGGTCACCGGAAGCGGGTACAATCCGCTGCTGCAGGATTTCTCCAACACGAAATTTCTCCTGAGCGGCGCGCCGGCGCATCCCCACGACCACGATCACGACGATCACTGAGTGCGAGTTGCGCCGACGAGACGCGCTCGTTGTTTCAGCGAATATTAATTTATATTGCATCGCGTCCATCAATCCTCGTCGTACCTCTGATCGTGTCGCTTGCGCTTTTCCCGCGCGTACTTTTTCCGAATCGTATTATACAGCGCGCGTTCTCTCCCCTTGTACGCCACCATCAACTTTTCCATGTTCGCCGCCGTCGCCTTCTCCGGCGCGTACTCGGAATAAAACGCCTTTATCTTATCTCGATACATCCTCCCCTCGGGCGTCAGCGTCCCGTACGCCCGCCCAGGCGGCGGCGTGATATTAAACACGTAGTCCAAGCACACGAACGCCGTCGGCGCGACGAACAGCAACAAAAAGAAGACGTGCGTCCACGAAACGTTCGCCAGGAACCCACCCTTGGCGCCGTCGTCGCTCGCGCGCGTCGCTCGTTTCGCGCCTTCCGATCTCACCGCCGCCCCGTTCCCGCGTCGTCGTCGCACCGTCGTCGCGCCCGCGCCGCTCGCGCGACGGTCGACCTCGACGTCGGCGTCGACTCGGACGTCTTCGTCGTCGCTCGCGCTCGCGCGCGCGCTCGACGCGCCGCTCGCGCGCTCGACGCCCGCGGTCGCGCGCTTTTCGCGCGCCCTCGCCAGCGCGCGTCGCTCGGCGCGGTTCATGGCGACGCGCGACGCCGAGTGACGATCGACCGCACGTCGCGACGCGCGCGACCGCGACGATGGGCGACGACGGCGACGGCGACGGCGCGCCCGAGCGCGACGACGTCGAGGCGCTCGCGGACGACGTCGAGGCGCTGCGAACGACGCGCGACGACGACGGCGCGAACGACGACGACGACGACGACGACGCGGGCGACGACGGCGACGACGCGACGCGCGAGGACGGGGAGGCGTCGACGGCGACGAAGAAGAAGAAGAAGAAGAAGAAAAAGAAGAAGAAATCGGCGGCGGCGGTGACGTCGAATAAGGTGTACCCGAGCGGGAAGAAACAGACGAGGCCGCCGTCGACGCCCGTGCGCGAGCTGTACCCGGGGGCGAAGTATCCGGCGGGGGAGATATTGCCGCATCGCGAGCATAATCTGTGGCGCGAGACGGACGAGGAGAAGCGAGAGTTGGAGAGGTTGGAAGAGAATCTGTACAACGAGGCGCGGCAGTGCGCGGAGGTGCATCGAGAGGTGCGGCAATACATTTCCGATTGGGTGAAACCCGGGATGAAGTACATCGACGTGTGCGAGACGTTGGAAAATAGCGTGCGGAAGCTGATCGAGGAGCGCGGGCTGGAGGCTGGGGTGGCGTTTCCGACGGGTTGCTCGAAAAATCACGTCGCCGCGCATTGGACGCCGAACGGGGGGTGCGAGAGCGTGATCGATAAGGACGACGTCATCAAATTCGACTTTGGGGTTCAAGTGAAAGGACGCATCATCGACTGCGCGTTCACGAAGACGTTCAACGACATGTACGACCCGCTGTTGAAGGCGGTGAACGAGGCGACAGAAACCGGGATCAGATCGGCCGGGATCGACGTGCGGTTGTGCGATATCGGTGAGGCGGTGCAAGAAGTCATGGAGTCGCACACGGTGGAAATTCACGGCAAGGAGTACCAGGTGAAGTGCTGCAGCAACTTGAACGGGCACTCCATCGATCCGTACAGGATTCACGCCGGGAAAAGTGTCCCGATCGTGAAAGGTGGCGTTCAAACGAAGATGGAAGAGGGCGAGTATTACGCCATCGAAACCTTTGGAACCACGGGGAGAGGGTACGTGCTCGCTCGCTCGCTCGCTCGCTCGCTCGCTCGTTTCTTTTTTTCTTCGATTTCGGTGAATTTAAAACGGCGAAGACCGTCACTCGTGACACCCGTCATGGTCTTCATAGTGTCTGGAGTTTTTCCGGGCCAGCTCGTCACCGAGATCGTACATCGAACACCAAGATATCATAGTACTGCGCGCTACCTCGCCCGGCGAGACTTCCCAGTGTTCGCGCAGCCTCCATTGGTCTTGACATTCCTCGCTTGCTTCTCGACTTTCACTGACCGCGTGCGCTTACGTTTATTTCTCTCGCAGTTACGTCATCGAGGATGGCGAATGCAGTCACTACATGAAGAACTTTGACGTCGGTCACGTGCCGCTTCGTCTTCCTCGCGCCAAGCAACTCCTCGGCGTCATCGATCGAAACTTTGGCACGTTGGCGTTCTGTAAGCGATACTTAGATCGTATCGGTGAGCAGCGCTATTCAATGGCGCTAAAGAATCTGTGCGATAACGGCATCGTCCAACCTTACCCGCCACTTTGCGACATCAAGGGGTCGTACGTCGCTCAGTACGAGCACACGATTTTGTTGAAGCCGTCCTCGGGCGTCGAAGTGTTGACGAGGGGTGAGGACTATTAGGGCACGACTTTTTTCATATAGGAAACGAATTTGATATGAGAGTAATGTTGACTTTGATGTTTGTTATTATGACGCGAAACCTCCTAATCGAAACCCGGGATGTACAAGAGATTGACGTCGAAGACGACTGGCGAAAACGGCGGCACCTTTGGTCGACCCGGCGCGCTCGCCAACCCTTTCGGAAACGACAGCTCGCCCGGAATGTACAACCTACGAACACCACCAGACTTCATCGTCAGCAGCCCCTCGTCCATGCCCGGAATCACGGTGCAGGAATCAAAATCGCCCGAACCCACGCAGTCGACGACGCGAATATCGTTCGGCTTGCCCTTGGCCAAGCTGTTATCGAAAATTCGTCCCTTTTCATCCATGGCGATGTAATCCACGACGACCTGGAACCCAACCGGCGGTTCCATCCCGTCGCCTTCCTTGATTTCCTTGTACCTCAGCCCGCTCTTCGTCGTCTTAAACTCTTGACTCTCCAACCGCTTTTCGCACGCCGCGTCGCACAGCACCTTGACGTCGACTTCATCCGGCAGCGAATCCGCCACCGCGACCCGCGCGCTCGCCATCGCGAGCGCCATCGCGCATCCCGCGACGACCGCCGCGCACTTCTTCCCCGCGCTCGCGCTCGCCTTCGCGTTCGCCGCCTCGTCGTCGCCCGTCCGCGCCATCGCGCGTCCCCGTCGCGTCGCGCGTCCCGCGCGCGTCGCCGCGCCGCGCGTCGCGTCGCCGCGCGCGCGCGTCGCGCACCGCGTCGGCGCCACCGCGACGCCGCGCATCGTTCGCGCGCGCGTCGACGCGCGAGACCCGAGATTTCCACCGCGCGCGCGCGCGTGTGCGGCGCGACGATCGATCGCGACGCGATAGGGATGGGCTGACGCTGACGTCGTCGACCGATCGACCGCGCGCGCGATGGGAAAGAAACGGCGAAAACGCCTCGCGAGCGATGGACGCCGCGCGAGTGATCGACGCGACCGACGCGACCGACGCGACGCGAGCGATCGACGCGAGCCGAGTGATCGACGCGACCGAC
>Ga0206682_10000395_pt1 | contig 47492 bp, 45 predicted proteins | sample M240m12015metaG_FD_155444 | JGI IMG/M metagenome (GOLD analysis project Ga0206682, IMG submission 155444) | Ammonia-oxidizing marine archaeal communities from Monterey Bay, California, United States - M2 40m 12015 | ecosystem: Environmental > Aquatic > Marine > Intertidal zone | place: USA... | reverse complement strand
CTCTGATAGGGCGCTAGTGATAGAGCGCCAGGTGCGAGAGGCAGGGCATAAATGCGCTTGTACGCGTTAGAGAGGCCAAAACTGTTGCATTGGCGCCTAGACCTAAAAATGAAATCCTGTAGTCTGCCCAACTGACTGTTGAAGGCCTGTCGTAGTCTGGAACCCAATAGGGTACCGGACTATATTTACCTGCTTTGTCAGCGATGAACTCGATGCGTTGCCAAGCGGGTTATCGCCCCAAGCCTGCTTGGGACACGAGGCGTCAGGCACGCCCCAGCAGCAATTTAATTTTTTAGGGAGCGCTTTTACATGAACATCAATCGTCAATGGGTTTTGGCAAAACGGCCTTCGGGTTTGGTCACAAAGGACAATTTCACATTTACTGAAAGTCCCATTCCTTCGCCTGCTGAGGGAGAGGTGCTGGTGCGAAACTTATACCTGTCTTTCGATCCTACTCAACGCGGGTGGATGGAAGACAGAGAAAGCTACTTGCCTCCTGTGGGTATTGGTGAGCCCATGCGTGCCGGTTCTGTCGGTCAGGTGACCGAAACTCGCCACCCAGATTTTGAGGTAGGGGATATTGTTCAAACTACAGGTGGCTGGCAGGACTTTGTTGTTGTCGCGCCAAACCAAGGGCCTATGGGTTTGTCTAAATTACCCGCAGGCGTATCTCCAGAAATGATGTTGTCGGTATTAGGCGTTACCGGTCTCACGGCCTACTTTGGCCTGCTGGAGTTGGGCAACCCTCAGCCCGGCGAGACCGTACTGGTGTCAGGTGCTGCCGGTGCAACAGGATCTGTGGCAGGGCAAATTGCCCGCATTAAGGGCTGCAAAGTTGTGGGTATAGCCGGCGGCGCGGAGAAATGTGCATGGCTCAAGAGCGAGGCCGGGTTTGATGAGGTCATTGATTACAAGAATGAGGATGTGAACGCCCGCATTGGCGCTACTTGCCCAAATAAGCTCGATGTCTATTTTGACAATGTGGGCGGTGAGATTTTGCAAGCGGCGCTAAATCACATCAACTTAAATGCTCGGGTAGTACTGTGCGGCGGTATCTCAGGTTATAACGCCACGGAGCCTGTGCCTGGACCTTCTAACTTGATGAATTTGGTGACAACGCGTTCGCGGATGGAAGGGTTTATTATTTTGGATTACTTCCCGCGTGCCGCTGAGGCCATTGAAGATCTTCTGGGTTGGATCGCTTCCGGTGAGCTAAAATATCAAGTAGACCTGCAAGAGGGTTTTGACAATATCCCTGATACCTTGCAAAGGTTATTCACGGGCCAAAATCTAGGCAAGCAACTGCTGAAAATCGCAGATCCAGTGTAAACTTTAATTTCTCAATCGCGGCCCCACTCATGTGCCGGGCCGCTATACAGAGATCACATTCTTGCCCCAGCATGGGCGAATCCTCCAGAAGAACCCAAGAATAACCCAAGAATAATCCAAGAATAACCAGTCATAGCGAGGCCATGCGCAATGGTTCTCGCAATAGGTGTTGGGCTCCAGTAGTGCCCGCTGTTTTCCGTCATCATTGTTGGCTATCCCATACCCAGTGAGAAGTAGGTTCATTTTAGATAAAAGATATTGAAAATTCCGCGAGGGGTGGATGTTTGTGCTCCACTACTTTTGTGGCTCCAGCGAACCAGAATATTGGTAAACCAAGTTACGCAAAAAGGCCGCGAAAAGCTGCCTTCGGGCATTTGAATAATGCAATAGTGAGTCAAAGGCTGAAGAAAATATTAGTCCTTGGCAAAAAACGCGTAGCGGCGGCCCCTAGGCTCGGGTTTCTTATGCGCTTCCGGTAACTGGCAAAGGCGCTGCATGGCGGTGGTGGAGCCGTCTGCGTATTCCCAGATCAGTTGTTCGCCCTGAAGATAGCGCCTAACAACAATAGGTCCCCAACCAAACGCGCGAAATTCTAAAACGCCATTGTTCCAAACTTTACTGGCGGAGGTCCTTGGGCAGTAATCTTTGTCGCCTATGCTGAATGTCACATTACCTTCGGTGTCGTTAGAGTTGAAACCGCCGGTCGCATTGGGCCCAGAGTCATGAATAATGCCGCTGCTGGTGATGACGGTTCTTGCGCCGCATTGTTCCACGCGCTCCACATGCCCAACCTTACCGGTGACACCCGTCCACAGTCCGCGAATGTCCCCCGCGCCCGCTACCAAAGGTTCTGTGCATTCGCGCAAAATTGGCAGTGGGAAGTGGTCGTAGGCACAACCCGGTGTGTTGCCTTTGGCAATGTCTTTGGCCATTTTGCCGCTGCCGTCGAGCGCGGGTAGCTGGCAATAATTGATTTGGCTGCCGTCACCAATAAGGGTGGCTGGGTCTATGCTCAGTGGCGGTCGTGGGGAAAAGAACACGAAGCAAAATAGGGCGATAACAAGCGCGCTGAGGATCAGAGCGGCCCTTAGCAGTATTGTCCACACTTTGCGCAGCATTTTCACTACATCCATACCTCAAGGTTGTTGTGTCTGCCAATTTCGCGATTGATCTTAAGATTCAGAAGTTCAGACATGTTGCAGGCGGACAGCAGCGATTGAACGTCTGCTTGCGCCACTGCATCTAGACCTGCGAATTCATCTTGTACGCGTTTAAGCAGATAAAAACGGTAGGGTTGCGCCAGCGCGCTTATGTTTGTGCCGCGAATCTCAAATTCACAGTTGCCCACGCCGCGCACCACTTGGGTATTTGGTGCTAGGTCTGTTTGTTCATCTAGCCAGGCATTGATGCACTGGGCAGCGGCCCTAGTTTCTGGCACGAAATCAATGGCGATGTGCTTGAGCACTTCTATCAACTGATCGGGTACTTGGTCGCCAGTAAGATAGTTTTCTTCAGTGGAGGCAAATTCGCCCATGTCAGCGTCTGGCCTGTTCATGCGTTCAACCCAGCGGAATAAGCGAATGGCTTTTCTCTGCATCAGCGCCAAGGGCGCCGGATCCCTGCCCAAGTGACCATAGAGGGGCGCCATGATGCCAAAGTCTCCTATGCAGGGTTTGCCACCTAACAGGTAAGGGTATTCGGAGAAATGGTTGTTGAGTTTTTCCATCAGTTCTACGTAAAGGGTTTCTACCAACTCCATAGTGGAGGGCACAACACCAAAGCCGATTGCAGCTGAACGCATGCGGTTAGCGGCAGCGACCCCTTTTTCTTTGCGATCAGGTCGGTCGGGCATCATAGCTTCAAAATGGAATTCTAAGTATTTGAGATTTTCCTCAGCAAAGTTCCAGCGGTAGTGCATGGCCGGGCGCAGTAACCCTTCAGCGCCAATGACATCAAATAGTAAGCTGAGGATTCTTTGCTTAGGTGAGGTTGGAGAAAAGCCGTTTTGTGAGGCGTTTTCAAAGTGATCAATAATTGCAGCGCCGTCGCGGATAACGGTGCCGTCAGTCAATTCAACGGTAGGTATGGACTGCCGCCCGCCTGCCTTGGGCAGCACGTTCTTGGCGAAGTAAGGTGTGTTGGGAATAGTCTCTCGATAGTCGATGCCCGCTTTGATCAGGTAGCTTCTGGCTCGGCCCGTGTAGAGTGATAATGCGGATCCATAAAGTGTTGTTTTCATATTGCGGCTCTGGGCTCTGTGAAATTAGGGTGGATGAGGGTGTTGGGACATTCTACACCGGTCATCGTTGATAGCTCGTGAGTGCGTGCCTATTGTTAGGTGAGCGGACATTAAGTGAGCAAATTTCTAATTGGGCTCTATTGCGCCTCTTTTACGGTTAGGTAAAAATCTTTCGCACTAGACGCGCCAGCCTCTGGCCTTGGTTAAGGTAAGAGTAGGCTGGCCTGGGCTAAAGCGACTCCGCTCAAATTTCCCTGTTAAGTCGTTCTAATCAAATTAATGATGGCATTCGACACCTGCTCTGGTTCGTTCTCTTGCAGAAAGTGGCCGCCCTTTTTGATGGTGTCGTGGGGTAGTCCTTTGGTGCCTGGTACACGGTCAAAAAACTGCTGTTCTATGCCCTGGGTTACTGGGTCATCGTCAGCGAAGGTGCACAGGAACGGTTTTTCGAACTGATCAAAGAATTCCCATGCCAAGCGCTGTTGCTCTAATGAGGGTGAAGTGGGCAGCGTGGGCACCTGGCTGGGCATGGCTCTTACTGCCATTTTGTAGCTAGGGTCCGGAAACGGTGCTTCGTAAGCTTTTGCTAGGTCAGTGGGGAACGGCAGAGTCATGCCCGCACGATACAGTAAAAAGCGCGCAGCTTTGGCTAACGCGGGTGGCCGCTCCATCATCATGGACATCAGAAAGCCCACGGGCATGTCAGGCGATTCCCAGCAAAATTTTTGCCAATAGGCGAACTTGGTGGCTGCACTGCCAGCCATTTGGCCCACTGCCTTTTGCATTTCTAGCAACGTGGGTGTTGGCGCGTTGGCGCGGAAATCTTCTACTTCTTTCACAACACTGTCTGGGACTTGTGGGTTGTAAGGCAGGCCTGTGTTCGCCACAACGACCCGAGCAAAGCTGGCGTCATGGTTGGCCACTAACCGAAGACCAATCAGCCCGCCCCAGTCTTGGCCAAAAAATGTGATGTTGGAGAAATCGTTTTGCTCCAACCATTTGCCCATCCATTCCACTTGGCGCTCGTAACTGTAGTCTTCAAGCGCTGCCGGCTTGTCAGATTTGCCATAGCCGGGTAGGTCTGGTGCGATAACCCGCATGCCCGCAGCAGTTAAGTACGGGACCATTTTACGATAGAGGTAGCTCCAGACCGGCTGACCATGCATGCACAGCACAATGGGTCCATCGGCTGGGCCCTCATCTAAGTGATGAATGCGCAGGTCGCTATTGTCATGGGTTTTAATGGTGGTGTAGTGCGGGGCGAAAGGGTACCCAACTAGATTTTCGAATTGTGAATCAGGGGTGCGCAGTATTTTCACTTTGGAAGTCTCGTTTAATAATGACATTCATTATAATGATTGAGGCGAGAATTGGAAGATGGAGACGAAGACGAAGACGAAGACGGAGCTGGAGGCTAAGGCCAAGGTAAAGGTAAAGGTAAAGGTAAAGTATGCCTTGTTAGGTAACTGTGTCTGGGCGGCTTTGCGCAGTTATTTAGGTCGTGATTGCTAGGCATCAAAGTGCTGCTTTTTTCTCAAGCGGCGCAGGGCTAAGGTTGTGTTAGTAGTGCTTTTTTTGAAACCCTGACCTCCAACTCTTTGTTCAGAAAATCGCTTGGGCTAACTTTGTTTAAGCTTGTCTGCCAGCGCTTGGGTTTGCGGAGAAACAGCGGCGCTGAATATGCCCACTACTGCATCAATCAGGCTATGTAAAAAAAGCTCGGCTTGGTCGCCACTGAAAGCATTTTTCTGCCGAGCTTGATGGTACATAGAGGTTGAGCAAAGTGTTACCGCTGCATCTAAGCGGCGTTGATAAATCTCGCTGGTAAGATGCGGTAGGGCCTTTTTGAGCATTACGCCAACTTGTTTTCCGCTTTGCCCTCCGCCCCCTTGGCTAACCGCCAATTCTGTTGGGGATGCGTCTGTAAGCACCAGTTCGTGACCAAAGGCTTTGACATAGCAGCGGTAGCCAGCGTTTTCACAGGCCAACTGAAAAGACGGCTGCACCATAAGCATGCAGATTTCTTGAATGCTGGGCTGCTCGTTGGGCAACGCTTCTATCAGTTCTGCACGTTTTGCGTGTGTCTGCTTAGAACGGGTCAATAAAATGGCTTCAATCAACCCAGTGAGATTTTTAAAGTGGTATTGCAGGACAGATTCATTTTTCTGGTTTGCAGCACCGACAATGTCGCGGATAGACACATTTTCAATGCCCCGCTCAGCGATCAACTGCTCCGCGGCCTGCATTAAAGCTTTTTGAGTTGCCTCGCTGCGTGCGCGTCTATTGTCTGTAGTTGAGTTATGCGCTTGAATCTGAGTTCTCCTTCGAATATACGCCTGCCTGATGGCCCATAAAAGACTGACCTCAGACAGCGAGTATAATGCTTAGTGTCTGCGCTAGCCAAGCGCCCCTTGCCCCAGTGGGTTGTGCGGGCGGGGCAATTATTAACAGGCGGCCCACAGTCGAGGACAGCTCCCTAGGCAGTGGATCTTTTTCTTTTTTTTGGGGGGGAGAGGGGTTAACCCTCGCTGGTCTCAAAGTCTAAGAGACTGGCACCGCCTTCCACCAAAGCGCCCGGTACAAAGTGAAACTGCAACACTTTGCCTTCTACTGGGGCTTTGATGGTGTGCTCCATTTTCATGGCTTCCATCACCACAAGTCCTGTGCCGACGCTCACGGTCTCGCCGACCTCAACCAGATTGGCGACAATTTTGCCATTCATAGGCGCCTGTAAGCCGCCGCCGTCTGCGGTTTCATCTGCGATGCCAATGTCTGGGTTCGTTAAGTGTCCTTGGATACTTGCGCCGTCAAAAAACAGGGTGAAGGCGGCTTTGTTAGATGCGCTGTTGTCCCTGTTTGTACGCGCTATGGTCAAGGTATGAGATCGGCCATCTAAGCTAATGCTGATTTGATCGTCAATCACCGTGCCGTAGACCTTTTGCGTGCCTAATTCCGAGTGCAGTAGATATCCGTTGCCAACCGTATGCTCGGCCTCAACGTGAAATTCTGTGCTACCTTCTGTCAAATCCAACGCTAGATTGACTGCCTGTTGGTTGGGCTCGTTCATGCGCCAAGCATTGCTTTGCGCCCAGGGCGAATGGGGATCACTGGCTGCTGTTTTAGATGCATGTTGGTTGGCCGTTAACTGCGCAAGGGCCGCCGCGGCAACCAGCAATGGCACGTTCTCATTGTTGGATGGGAACAATACGTCGCTGTAGGTTTGAATAAAACTGGTGTCTAAATCAGCCTCTCTAAAGCCTGCTGATTTGCTCAAAGTATGCAAAAAGCTGACGTTGGTGGTGACCCCAGCCACATGATATTCGCTCAGCGCTTTAGTGAGCCGTCGCAGGGCACTCGCTCGGTCCTTGTCCCAAACAATGAGCTTAGAAATCATAGGGTCGTAATAAATACTGATTTCATCGCCTTGAACAACGCCGGTATCAATGCGCACATGGTCAGATTCGGCCGGTGTGGCTAAGAAACTTAGCCGACCTGTTTGTGGCAAAAACTCTTGTTCTGGGTCCTCGGCATAAATGCGCGCTTCAATAGCGTGCCCCATAAGCGGTACTTGGGTTTGTTGCACGGGCAGGGGCTGGCCATTGGCCACCAGAATCTGCCATTCCACCAAATCAAAGCCGGTGATCATTTCGGTAACAGGGTGCTCTACTTGCAGGCGCGTGTTCATCTCCATGAAGTAGAAGTCACCGCTGGCGTCCAACAAGAACTCCACTGTTCCTGCGCCCACGTAGTTAATGGCCTGGGCGCACTCTAATGCCGCCTTGCCCATTTTCTCGCGCAGGCTGTCGCTCATACCTGGTGCGGGTGCTTCTTCAATAATTTTCTGGTGACGACGCTGAATGGAGCAGTCGCGCTCGTTCAGATAAACCCCATTACCCAACTGATCACAAAAAACTTGTATCTCAATATGTCGCGGCTTGAGTAAGTATTTTTCTACCAGCATCAACTGATCGCCAAAAGCGTTAGTGGCTTCGCGCTGGGCAGCGGCTAATGCCTCATGGAACACGTCAGCGCTTTCCACAATACGCATGCCTTTACCGCCACCGCCAGCGGCTGCTTTAAGCAGCACCGGATAACCGATCTTTGCCGCCTCTTGCTGTAAAAAATCTGGGTTTTGGTTGTCGCCATGGTAGCCGGAAAGTAATGGCACGCCAGCGGACTGCATAATTTCTTTGGCTGCAGATTTAGAACCCATGGCTTCAATAGAGGCCACAGGCGGTCCAATAAAATTCAGACCATTGTCACTGCAGGCTTTGGCAAACCCAGCATTTTCGCTGAGGAAACCATAGCCAGGGTGAATGGCATCTGCACCGGTTGCCAAGGCTGCTTGAATTACTTTGTTGTAATCCAAGTAGGAGGCATTGGCTACAGATTCGCCAATATGAATGGCCTCATCTGCCATGCTTACGTGCAAGGCATTGGCATCTGCATTTGAATAGACGGCAACACTAGATAAGCCGAGCTTTTTTACAGTGCGAATAATGCGACAGGCAATTTCGCCGCGGTTTGCGATAAGTACTTTGCTGATCATTGGATTACATCCTAAACACGCCGAAGCGTGTTGAAGCTATTGGGCGATTGAGAGAGGCAGATATGCCAAGGCCAAGCACCATGCGGGTGTCAGCAGGGTCAATAATACCGTCGTCCCAAAGTCTCGCTGATGCGTAGTAGGGGTGACCTTGTTGATCGTAGGTGTCTAGTACCGGTTGTTTGAATGCCGCTTCATCTTCCGTAGACCACTCTTCACCTTGGCTCTCTAATTGATCTCGTTTGAGTTGTGCCAAGACGCTGGCCGCCTGTTCGCCTCCCATGACAGAGATGCGCGCGTTGGGCCACATAAATAGAAAACGGGGGTCATAGGCGCGTCCGCACATACCGTAATTGCCAGCGCCAAACGAACCGCCGATAACCACAGTGAACTTAGGCACCTGAGCGCAAGCCACAGCCGTGACCATTTTGGCTCCGTGCTTGGCAATGCCGCCCGCTTCGTATTGTTGGCCAACCATGAAGCCCGCAATGTTTTGCAGAAACACTAGGGGTATTTTGCGTTGCGCGCATAACTCAATAAAGTGCGCGCCTTTAACGGCGGACTCGCCAAACAAAATGCCGTTGTTAGCGACAATGCCAACAGGATAGCCGTAGATGCGAGCGAAGCCTGTGACTAATGTGGTACCAAACAAAGCTTTGAATTCGTCGAAGTCAGAGTTGTCGACAATGCGCGCAATAACATCGCGCACGTCATAAGGCTGGCGCGCGTCGCTGGGCACAATGCCATAAATCTCTTTAGGGTCGTAGGCAGGTGCAACGGGTTCGCGTAAATCAACGGTAGCCGGTTTGGTTCGGTTCAAGTTTTTAATGCACTGACGCACCAACTGCAACGCGTGTTCGTCGTTCTGCGCGTAATGATCGGTGACGCCAGAAGTACGCGAGTGCAAGTCAGCACCGCCCAGTTCTTCAGCCCCAACAATCTCGCCAGTGGCCGCTTTAACCAACGGCGGACCAGCAAGAAAAATAGTGCCTTGGTTTTTAACAATAATGGCTTCATCCGCCATGGCCGGAACGTAAGCACCGCCAGCAGTACAAGAACCCATGACCGCCGCAATTTGCGGAATGTTTTCAGCGGACATGTTGGCTTGGTTAAAGAAGATACGACCAAAGTGATTGCTGTCAGGAAAAATATCGTCCTGCAAAGGCAGGTTGGCACCGCCGGAATCCACTAAGTATATGCACGGCAGATTATTCTGCGCGGCAATGGCCTGAGCGCGCAGGTGCTTTTTAACTGTAAGCGGGTAGTAGCTGCCCCCCTTAACCGTGGCGTCATTCACCACAATAATACATTCCTGACCCTCTACACGGCCGATACCAGTGATGATGCCTGCGCTCGGTACCTCTTCAGGGTAAATATCCAGCGCAGCCAGCTGCGACAGCTCCAAAAACGGACTGCCCGGGTCCAGCAAGTGCTTAACGCGGTCTCTAGGCAACAATTTGCCCCGAGCCACATGGCGCAGCTGGTACTTTTCACCACCCCCTTTTTTGGTTTCAGCCACCTTTATCGCAAGGTCTGCAACAAGGGCGCCCATGGCGTCTTTATTGGCCTTAAATTCAGCGCTACCGGTGTTAATGGTGCTGGGAAGTACTGGCATTGGTTAAATCTCCTCGGTCTTCAATGCTCGCAAAGCGTTTGCCCAAACCGCAATAACCCCACCGCAAACAGAGAGTGAACTCGGCTTTGGCGGGGTGAATTGATGAGTTTGCATGGCGCTTTTAGGCGACATCGAATGTGTTTTCTCTACCGAACTATACCTGTAGAGGAAGGGCGCGCCTATGGTTTTGGGGGAGGTGCCGTCACTCCAGAGGTCTGAATAATTTGTCGTAGCACTTTTTTGGACCGTTAGAGACGCGCCTTTCTTGATTTTCGCGTTGACTGTCGAAACGGCGCAATGCCCAGTAGGAGTAAGTTAATGAGTAAGATGGAAAGGGTAAAATCAGAGAAACGCTGTAGGCGCTTAAAAAATAAATGCTCTTCTTACAGAGTGTTGCCGTGGTGTCCGTAGTTTATGTATCTCATTTGGACAAGCCTATTCATGTACATGAATAAAAAACACCAGCGTATCGTTAACCGATCAACTTTGCGTCGATAGCTCATCTGTCGAGGTTACTTACTTCAGGTCCAATCTGCGCTCACCGTTCTCACTAAAACGGCCGCGTTTCCCCTACGTCGAATACCCAAGTCTTATCTCCAGCTAAGACCGTTGTGGCGGCGGCTTCTCTGAATAGCAACGGCGGCTCCGCTAGCGGCTCATCAGATAGATCAAAGGTGCCAAAGTGTATGGCCAGTACATGCTTTGCCTTGATGTCTAACGACGCCATTACTGACTCTGCTGGGTCCATATGCGAGGCTTTCATCATGGCGGTGGGTTCGTAGGCGCCTATGGGCATGGCGGCCACATCGAAGGGGCCAAGCTTTTCACCAATTTCTTTAAAGCCGGGGAAGTAGCCGGTGTCGCCGGCAAAATAAAAGCGCTTTTCTGGTCCGGTCACGGCCCAAGACGACCACAGTGTTTTGCGTGTGTCGCTGATGGAGCGCTTGCTCCAGTGCTGTGTCGGTAGGCAGTGAATAGTTAGGTCTTGATAAGTTGCAGTATCGCCCCAGTCCATCTCGGTGACGTTTGCTACGCCTTGGCTGTTAAGTAATTTTGCATTGCCTAGAGGCACAAAGAATTTTGTGTCGACGCTGCGTTTCGCCAAGGCTTTTAGTGTGGGTAGGTCTAGGTGGTCGTAGTGATTGTGCGACACAACCACAAAATCAATTTTAGGCAAGTTGTCTATTTCAATGCCGGGCTCTACAAACCGGCGTGGGCCGATGTAGGCCATTGGGCTGGGCCAGTCTGACCATATGGGGTCGGTAAGGAATGTGACGCCATGCATTTGCACCAGCACCGTTGCGTGGCCTACCCAGGTGACCGTGGCTTTTTCTTTATTCAGTGCATTGGCCCGCAGTGCCGCGCCATCGTTTTTTCTCAGTGTTGGTGCACCGTTGCTGCTGCGAAAGTACGTGCCAAAACGGCGCAGCAGAAAAGGCACTCGAACGTTGAGTCCGCCTTGGGACAATTCGCCTTTGACGTTGGTGAACAGACCTTTTTCGTCCAAGGGGGCTTTGGTAAAGTTTGCCATGGTGTCTTCGCTAGCCTGTGTGACTTGAATGAGTGAAGCGGAAATGAGGGCCAAAAGTAAGGCTAATATTTTCATACGACGCAATGTGGTAATTCCGGAAAAAGCAGACTGCGCATCCTAATAGATATTCCATATGAATGGGTAGCGGGTAGCGGGTAGCGGGTAGACGGTCGGCGGATTTTCAACTTGGGTATTTTGCTTGCGTAACTTTGCCGCTTCGCCCTAGGATGCGCCAATCATAAAGCCACAAAGTAGGAGGTTGTATGCTGGCAATAATTGGCGGCTCTGGGCTATATCAATTAGACGAGCTGAGTATTGAAAAAGAACACGTTATAGATACGCCCTTCGGTCAGCCCTCTAGCCCAATTATGCAAGGCCGTTATCAGGGCCAGAGCGTTTTGTTCTTGGCGCGCCATGGGGTTAATCACCAACTGCTGCCTGGCGAGGTAAATTATAGAGCGAACATATTCGCCCTAAAGTCTTTGGGCGCACGTCGTGTTTTGGGGATTTCTGCGGCAGGCAGTTTGCGCGAAGACTTAAAGCCTGGTGACTTGGCCATTGCTTCCCAATATTTTGATCACACTCGTGGCAAGCGTGCCTACAGCTTTTTTGGCGATGGTGTGGCAGCCCACGTTTCTACTGCCTATCCGGTGTGTCCGGCGTTGTCAGCAGACATTCAAAGCGCGGCGGCGCGTATTAGCCAAGCCCTGCATATTGATAAAACCTATGCCTGTGTTGAAGGGCCGCGGTTGGGTACTCGTGCCGAGAGTTTCTTTTTACGCGACAGCGCAAAGTGCGATTTAGTCGGCATGACCAATGTGCCTGAAGTGTTTTTGGCCCGAGAAGCGCAGATGGCTTATTGCACCATTTGCCTAGTCACAGACTTTGACTGCTGGATGGACGATCCGGCCCAACATGTGAGCGTAGAAAAGTTTTTTACCACTTACCAAGGGGCTATGACCAACGCCAAAGCAATATTGCCTGAGCTTTTGCGTGTGCCGTTTACCGACACGCCAGTGGAAGTTCGTGAAGCATTAGCTGGATCTGTGCTGACCGCTGACGAGGCGTTAACCGACAGCCAAAAACATTGGTTAGAGGTTTTGCGGGCTTAGTGCTGTTTGCAAAGTTTGGCGGCTATTAGCTAAAGGCTTTTATCGGCTAGCTAGCCGCTGAACTAGCGGTCTAACGAGCTGCTAGGACTGACTATTGGCCAAAAGCCATTCACCAAAAACTAGGCGCTGCAACTGCCGCCGCCCAGTACGCAAAATTTGGCGCAATGGGGGTGGTTGAGTTGGACACTTTGAGACGCCTGTTTGAGCGTGGTGCCCAAATTGAATTGCTCGTCATATGCCAACAGAGTACACGCCATGACCGAGGGCTTGTCTTGGCCCTTGTGCTTAACCACCATGCGCGAGCTGGCGCACATCATGTCGCTTGCTGCTACGCCAAGAATGTTCCAACAATCGGTGGTGATCTCCGGTATCAGATCGTCGTTGTTCATTTCCGGGAACAAGGTCAGCTGCTTGGTATCCAGCGCATCAATAGCAATTTTTTGCCGTTTGAACAGGGCTGCAAAACCCTCACGTAATTCCGCTTCGCTTTCGCCCCAGCGTGTGCGGCCAGCAATATCAATTTGAAACTTGTTGGTAGACAACCATTTAAGGCCCTTGATCATAGGTGCCCAAGAATCTGCACCGCGTTCCTCTTCGTGCAGGTTTTGTTTGAAATGGTCTACCGACACCCGCAGCGTTAGCGCATTGCCATAAGCCTTTTTCAAATCTAAAAGCCCAGCTTGTATGCGAGGGCGCATCATCGGGCGCATGGCATTGGTTAACACCAATAACGCAAAGCCGTGACTCAAACACGCCTGCATAATGGCCAAGATGTCAGGGTTCATAAACGGCTCGCCGCCGGTAATGCCTATTTCGCGGGTTTTGTAGCTGTCGCGCTGGATCTCATCCAGATAGGGCAAAACTTCGGCGAGGGTCAGGTAAGACAAGCGGTCATTGCTGGGGGTAGATTCTATGTAGCAGTTTTCGCACGCCAAGTTGCATAGTGTGCCGGTGTTCAGCCACAGGGTATTCAGCTCGTTCAAGGCGACATGGGCGCGTGGGCTACCGTTGTCGGTAATGTAAGGGTCGGCAAATTTCATTGATGCTAGGTTACTGCTTAAGAGCGCGCATGGTATCTACTTTTTGGTGATTTTGTTGACTACATCACACAAATGTAAGAGGTGGCGTTGAGTTTTTCGCGTTCACTCAATTTTTCACTTATAGTCCGGCCTCAATCAAGAATTGGATGTGTAATGAATGGATTTGTGAAAATTTTGGTTATCGTGCTGGGCGTTGCCCTAGTGCCGACTACCGCTGTGATTACTGCCGCGGCGAAACAAAGTTCTGCAGATGGACCAAATAGGGTCTTTTCTGGAGGGGTTCTGACTTCTGGCGATCTCTACAGTGGTGCAGAGCCGGATTGGAGTTTTCTCAGCGAGGTTCCAACGCTTGAACTACAGCTCGTCAACCCGCCTGAATCTCGTCGTATTTGGGTGGCTGAGGTGCGCGGTAAAATGTACGTGTGGTCCGGCTATATGAATTCGTTTTTCGGAAAAATTTGGAAAACGTGGCCAGGTCAAGCTGTTGCCGATGGTCGAGCGGTTGTGCGGATAAATGGCATTCGTTACGAGCGTCAATTGACGCGCATTCAAACCGGTGATGTATTAGATGAGATTGCTGCAGCCATTAGCGCTAAATATCCATCCCAAGCTACCCGTGCGGTGATTGATTCTGGCGACTTGTGGGTATTTGAGGTTGCGCCGCGTAACGAAAGTATCACTGCTGCTGAGGCGGTTGTCGAAGGGTCTGTTTTAGAGAACGTTGAAGCCATGACCGAAGGAGTGACCGAAGGAGTGACTGAAGAAATGGTTGTAGTAGTAGGAGACCAATCATGAGCTCATTTTTTAAATGGATTGCCGTGGCGGTTGTTGTTACCGCGTTGAGTGTTTGGTTTATTCCCGGGGTGGCTGATGCCGTTGAAGGCATATTCCAGTTAGTGGTTTTGGTTATTTCTTAGTAGTCAATATCCTGTGAGGGGGTTGCCGTTTTAGTACTTACTTTGAGTACTAAAAAAGTGCCCCCGCACAAATTTTTCCCCCTTAAATTGCCGCCCTAATTTCTAGGCTTAAGTTATCTGCCTAACCTTGTCTGGCTAGATGCTTTTTTTAGTGAATGCTCAAAGACTACTCTAAGTTCGGCTTTCTATGTGCCGCACGCCTTCAGGTTGGCGTTATCTACATACTCAAAAATCTGTGTCTGCGGATGAAAGGTAAACCACGCAAACCAAAAGCTTGTCAGCGAGGGCAGTGGCTCTCCGTCCGCATCAGTAATCCATGCACTGGCGTTGGCGTCATCCCATTCTATTCGAATGGTCTGGTCTGCGATTTTATCGGTGAAACATTGCTTATCGTATGCGCGCAATTTGATAAATGGATAGGCTTTGCTAATGCCGCTTAAATTTACCCCTAGTACTTGTTCTTTGGGGTGGAATTGGCGCGGTGCTTTGTTGGTCACCGAAAAGTACAGGCCGCGATTTTTTTTATAGTTGGGATAAGGGTTGGTTTTGTAGGCTTCAGCAAAGCGTTTGTCGCCGTGCATGATTTGGGTTTGCGGGTGGCGCTCTTGCCAGCTTGCCCAAGTGGTATGCCAAACCGGCAGTATGGGTAGCTTAGTGGCGACCATTGGACCTGAAATGGCTTCTGCGGAAATTTGTGACCAGAGTGATTGTGTATTGCGGTCGTACATCAGTAGGTCGCTGTTGTAGAGCAAGCCAGAAACGCCAAAGTTGAGTTCGGCGGTTTTGCCATCTGCAAGGTTTATGTTGGTGGCGAATAACACGCCGCTGCCGCAAAGGGGGCAGAAGGATACGGTGAAATGCTGGTCCTCTATGCGGTCGTTAACCACTTCGTGAATATTCAAGTAACGAATCGGATACGCTCTATGAGTGTTGTTGATGGCAACGCCTAGCACACGCTCACTGCCAGCAAGCTGGGCCTCTTTTGCTGGAATAAACTTTGGGTAAGTGAGCGCAAAAATGCCATCTTTTTCTGGGCCGCCGCGTTTAATGTCTTTGCTGTCCAAAATGCTATTAGACAAATCAAAGCCATTTTTTGTAACTGCGCTTGCAGGCTGCACGAAACCAAGAGTTAGGCCTGCTAATAAGGTCAATGCGAAACACAATACTTTGGGCTTCATACAAAGCATTGCGATGTCCCGTAATCTTTTCTCGCGGGGCTTTCGCGCCTGTGTCCCCGCTCGGACTTATCGCGGATGGTGCTAGCCCTTACCAAACGGATTGGCGTTACGCTTGCCAAAGTCTGGTAGGTTGTCTGGATCTACTGCCGCCCAGTTTGCAGGGCGTTTTTCAAAAAATGCAGCGTTGCCTTCTGCCGCGTCAGGTCCACTAAAGGCCCAACCAATGACATCGTCGTCTTCGTAGATGGCTCTATAAAGTTCACCCTCGTCCATCATCCTGCCCCAGGTCATACGTTTAACTATGGACACTGCGGTGGGCGACGATCCTTCGGCGATATCTTTGGCTAAGCGGCGTGCCTCATCCATGAGTTGTGCCCGGGGTACTGAGCGTAGGACCAAACCCATGCTGGCAGCTTCTGCGCCAGATACTTTGCGGCCTGTAAGCAACAGGTCGGAAGTTTTTTCAATGCCTATGAGTCTGGGTAGGGTCCAAGTGGCGCCCATTTCTGGAATAAGTCCCCACTTTACAAATGAGAATGCTATTTTTGCCTCATCTGCTGCTAGCCTGATGTCGCAGGTCAGCGGATAAGCCGCACCAAAACCGCCTGCGGAACCATTGATGGCGCAGATAACTGGTTTGGAAATTTGAAAAGGGTAAGTGCGTAGCACGCGCTGGGTAGGGTGGTCTTCGGTCTCTGTTGGCTGTTCTTTTTTGCCTTCGCCCCGCTCGCGCACGTCGTTTAGGTCTAGGCCTACACAAAACGAGTCCCCCGCGCCGGTGATAATGACTACACGAACATCTGGGTCACGATCACATTGCCTTAGGTACTGGGTTAGTTTCACAGCCATTTCCGGACTGTAGGCGTTACGTTGTTCTGGGTTGTTTAAGGTCAGTGTGGCGATGTGATCTTGTATTTCAAAAAGTAGATGACTCATTTGCATTCCCCTGTCTCAAAATGAACGGTTTCTTGTCTAAAGTGGCTGTTTTTAGATTAACAGATAGTGAGATCAGACCAATGGGAGGCGATACGATTTTGTTGACTCTTTGCTGTGCCCGGAGGTTTACCTCGGTGGGTAGCAGCAGTGTGCTGGTAGTTATTGGGGCAGCGATGAATTTGTTTATCGGACCTTCCTCTCTCTTGAATCGGTGGGTTAGTCTATAGCTTGAAAAAAACGACAAAAAGATGGTGTATGGGACTATTAACTAATGAGCACTTTGACTCAATTGGCACTGCTGAACCGAGTATTGAAGTAGAGATCAGCCGCCGTGAGATACAAAAGTACGCTGCGGCCACTGAGCAGCAGCAAGCTAGGTATATTCAGGGCGACGAAGCGCCGCCCATGTTCATTTTTAACTTATTCTCGCCTATCAGCTCGCTAGCGAATATGCGTGCTGATGGCCTTGCTCGTGGTAAGGCAACGGGCCCAAAGCTGCCGTTGAAACGTATTATGGCCGGCGGTACGCAGATTAATCAGCACCTGCCCATACGGCCTGGTGATCGGTTGACTGGCACGCGCAAAATAACTGACATGTATGAAAAGCAGGGCAGCACGGGGCCACTCATTTTTACTGTTCGATCTCTTGCCATCACCAACATTCAGGGCGAACTGGTGCTGGAAGAAATTCAAACCAGTATTGCGAGGTAGCAGATGAGTACAGATTTGCGAAAAGGGTTGGAGCAGAATCTAGACATAGCGCAACTCGCTGTGGGTACTGAGCTGCCTCAGCGCCAGCATACCGCCACCAATGTCAGTCTGTTTATGTATAACGCCGCAGTCTGGAATGCTCATCGTATTCACTACGATGAAACTTACGCCACTCAGGTTGAAGGCCATCCAGCCATTGTTATTGACGGTCCCTTGCAAGGCGATTGGCTGTCTCAGGTGGCACTAAATTGGGTGGGTGCTCGCGGTAGTGTGCTTAATTTTAGTTATACCAACCGCAAGGCATCCTATTTGGGTGAAGTGCTGACCAGTGGCGGCGCTGTGACTGCAATAGACTTGCAAAGCCGGCTGGTAGAGTTGGCGCTGTTTATCAAAAATGAGGCCGGTGAGGTGGTGACACCAGGCACTGCTACGGTTAGCTTCGCCTAAACAGTTGTTACCTTTGCTCTGGTTTTCGCTGCCAGCTTTGGGCTTTTGGTAGGAAATTTCTTTGCGCAGGATGGGCCGCGGGTTAGAGTACCCGCTCCTTATTCAGCTACAAGAGACCTAACATTATGTTCAGTCATATCATGATCGGCGCTAACGACATTCAGGCTTCAAAAGTATTTTACGACGCCATTCTAGGCGCTCTGGGTCATAGCGAAGGGGTTATAGACGACAAGGGTCGCTGCTTTTATCGTACTGAGGCGGGCGTGTTTGCCCTAACCAAGCCTATTGATGGTGAAGCAGCTACTCATGGCAATGGCAGCACTATTGGCTTTCTTGCCGCAAACCAAGAACAAGCAGATGCATGGCATGCAGCGGGTCTTGCTAATGGGGGTGTGAACTGCGAAGACCTACCGGGTGTTCGTGGCGGTCCTAATGGTTTGTATTTGGCTTACTTGCTAGACCCATCCGGCAACAAAATTTGTGCGTTACATAGCCTCGCTTAGTAACTTTGCCTCGTGGTTAACGCCAGTTTCAGCAAGACTGGCGTGACCAAATTTTTAGTTATCATAACCATGCGGCCGAGTTTGTCGGTGGCACAGCCTAGTTTTTAGGGCGCAGCACTTGAGTTTTTTGTTTAATCCGAAAGTAGCCAAAAAATATGTTTCTGCCGATTTTTCCGGCGGATTTTCAGCAGATGTGCCCGACGTTTTCATAACTGCGGCCAGGGTGCATGATGTCTAAGCGTATTTTGCTATTCCTTGCTTGGGCCAGTATCTGTCTGCGCCTACTGATTCCTATGGGCACCATGCCCACTGAGGGCGATTGGTATTTGATACTTTGCCCTGACGGCATGACCGTTGAGCAAATGACGAGTATGCCCGGTGATCATCACGAGCATCACAGTACAGACGAAGCAGAACTCATTAACTGTGATTTTGCCCTGCTCTCCGCCAACGATGATACAACTTTGGTGACTGCGCCGGACTACATTGCTCCAATTCAGTCCCTCATAATATTAAAACCTGAGAAGTTGGCAGGGTACTCTGCTAACGGTCGCACTTACTTTCATCCCCGCGCTCCGCCAAGGGTTAGATTTTTCTACAGCTAAAATTTTAGAAATCCAAAAATCTAACACTATGGAGAATTGTTATGAGCAAGATTATTGCTTTGAGTTTTTTCTGTCTGTGCAGTTTTGCTGCTTGGGCAGATATTGGGGCGAATACTAGGCCAGATAGTCACGCACCCATCGGCGTAATGGGCGACCACACACACGAGAAAGGCGAGTGGATGTTGTCCTTTCGCACAATGACCATGTCCATGCAGGGTAACCGCAACGGCACTTCGTCGTTATCTCCCGAAGCTATTGTGCAAGCCCAGGCTAATGCCTTTGCGGGTATGCCAATGCAGCCTGCCAACTTGCGGGTTGTGCCCACAAAAATGACGATGCAAATGCAAATGCTGGGGGCAATGTACGCACCCACAGATCGCGTGACGTTAATGGCAATGACCAGCTATAAAAATACTGAGATGGACCACATTACCTTTATGGGTAGTACGGGTACTCAGCGATTGGGTACGTTTTCCACCAAGACCAGCGGGTTGGGCGATACTCAGATTTCTGCTCTGATTAAACTTGGTGTAGATTCAGGTGTTTCTTGGCATGGCACCCTAGGGGTTTCGTTACCCACTGGCGACATTGAGGAAACCGATCAAATTCTTACACCTATGAATATGCGACCCAAAGTGCGTTTGCCCTACCCCATGCAATTGGGTTCCGGTAGCTTTGATTTGATCAGTGGTCTTACTTACTCAAACCGCGGTGCAAATTATAATGCAAAATTGGGTTGGGGCGGTCAGTGGCGCAGTGTGTGGCGCGTTGAAGACAACTCAGATGATTATCGTTTAGGCGATGAGCACCAGTTGTCTACTTGGGCCAGCTATATTGTTGCGCCATCTGTGAGCCTCTCTGGCAGGCTGACCTATATGTACAAAGGTAATGTGCGTGGCAAGGACGCTCTGGTTATGGCGCCTGTGCAAACAGCGGACCCTAATCGGCACAAGCGCCAGCGAGTGGATGCGGGGATAGGTGCTAACTGGATTTTGCCTAACGAAGATTATCGTTTAGGTCTAGAATTCACTGTGCCGGTTTGGCAGCGTCTAAGCGGCCCGCAGATGGAAACAGATTGGGGCCTTAGCCTTGGTCTGCAATGGAGTCCAAGCGCGTAATACATTGAAAGTAGCAGGGCGTCTTTTGGTTGATTAGCTAATTGGCTAAAAGGCGTCCACGCTATCCTGCCTTTCACCTTTCACCTTTCACCTTTCACCTTTCACCTTTCACCTTTCGCGGTTTGGGGATGGTAGAGCATTGATTTAACATTCTTTTCCATTCGAACCAGTACTTTTCAATATCACTCCGAACCCCCAACCAATGCGCCCTAGTAGCCATCAATATAGACCTTGCACCTTTAATCCGCCCTAGGGCAACGGTCATCCATTTTTTTTGTTATGAACATTTATCGGTGCTGCAATGCAGGAAAGTGATGGGAGGCTCGTAATGAGCATGTTAAGCAAACTCTGGGTGGACAAGAATTTCTCACTCCCCAAGTGGGAGGCTACCCGAGCGATGGGCAGAACCAATTATATTATTCGCTATGGCGTTTGGGGTTGGGGGTTGTGGATGTTTTTTGCGATGACTCTGCTTTTCCATTTCCAAGCTGCAAATTACGATTTGGCCTGCATATCTTTTTCATGGTCTACGGTTTGCGTCAATGCAATGATTTTTAGTGTGGCAGGCTACTTCATGGGCAGTGGTATGTGGGTTGCTAACGAAGCGTCTCGCCGGGGCACCCCCTAGTGAGTTTTTCAGTCACTTTCAGGTAAGGACGTTCAAAAACTTTCTTGAAAGTCCTAGAACATCCTAGAACGCCCTCGAAAGGCGAGCGGCTTACAACTCGCCTTTGATCTGCTGCATCACAACTGAGAAATCTTTTCCGGTTAATCCTGCATTATCTAAATCTTGATAGATCTCTGTGGCCTGTTGGCCCAGTGGCGTGGCAGCGTCCACAGATTGCCCTGCATCTTGAGCGAGCTTTAAGTCCTTCAACATCATGGCCACAGCGAATCCAGCCGTATAGTCATTGTTGGCGGGCGAAGTAGGTACCGGGCCAGGAGCAGGGCAATAGGAGGTCATTGACCAACACTGACCTGACGCCTTGGAGGAAATTTCAAAAAACTTCTCAGGACTCAACCCAAGCTTTTCAGCCAAGTTGAAGGCCTCTGATGTGGCGATCATTGAAATACCCAGCAGCATGTTGTTGGCAGTTTTTGCCGCTTGGCCGTTACCTGACACCCCCGCGTGAAAAATATTCTGTCCCATATTGCCCAGCAGTCCTTCAACTTGTGCAAAGGCGCTGTCGCTGCCGCCTACCATAAATGTCAGAGTGCCTGCGTTGGCTGCAGCTACGCCGCCAGAGACTGGCGCGTCTACTACGACATAGTCCAAAGCTTCCGCTTGAGTAGCGATGTCTCGGGCTTCGCTCACCGCAATGGTGGAACAGTCTATGAGCACTGCTGATTTGAGCGCGTGGCTGGTAATGCCGTCCAGGTCAAAGTAGACACTGTGTACGTGTTTGCCTGCGGGCAACATGGTAATGACGTATTCGGCTTGAGCCACACAATCTGCAATAGATTGCGCGCCAGATGCGCCGCTGTTGATGGCTTGCTCAATGGCTTGGGGGTTGAGGTCGAAGGCTTTAACGCTGTGACCTGCCTTGACCAAATTGGCGCACATGCCGCTGCCCATGTTGCCCAAACCTATAAATGCTACGTTACTCATCTCTCTCTCCCTTGTACTCGTTCTTTGGCCCCGTGTTGCAGCCTTCGCTCATTAGCCCTGAATATGGCATGGCTACCACTCGGCAATGCTGCCGTCCGCATGGTTCCAAAGCGGGTTGCGCCATCTGTGACCGATCTTTGCACGCTCAATGACCACTTCCTCATCAATTTCTATACCCAAACCTGGCTTTTGCGGGATGTCCACGTAGCCGTCTTTGTAATGAAAAACACTTGGGTCTACCAAGTAGTCGGTTAAATCATTGCTTTGGTTGTAATGAATGCCTTGGCTTTGCTCTTGAATAAAGGCGTTTTGACACACGGCGTCTACCTGTAGGCAGGCAGCCAAGGCGATAGGCCCTAAGGGGCAGTGTGGTGCAAGGCCAATGTCCCAGGCCTCGGCCATGTCAGCGATTTTTTTGCATTCGGTGATGCCGCCAGCGTGGGAGAGGTCGGGCTGAATAATGTCTGCGGCGCCTAGGGTGAATACGCGCTTGTAGTCAAACCGTGAGAACAATCGTTCACCCGTGGCGATAGGAATGTGGGTGTTTTTACGCAGCTCAGCCATCGCTTCTAAGTGCTCGCTGAGCACGGGTTCTTCAATGAAGAAGGGCGAGTAGGGTTCTAGTGCCTTGATCAGTACTCGGGCCATTGGCGCATGCACCCTGCCATGAAAATCTACGGCGATGTCCAATTTGTTACCCACGGCTTCGCGCAGGCTAGCCATGCGCTCCACGGCTTGATCTACAGTGGCCATGGTGTCGACAATTTGCATTTCTTCGGTGATGTTCATCTTGGTGGCTTTAAAGCCGCCGGCTATCGCCGCGTTGGCGGAGGCAACAATGGCATCGGGCCGGTCGCCGCCTACCCAAGCATAAACACGGATGCGGTCACGCACTTGGCCGCCCAATAACTGGTGTACGGGCGCGTTGTGATATTTGCCCTTAATGTCCCATAAGGCTTGGTCTACGCCAGCGATGGCGCTCATTAAAATAGGACCGCCTCGGTAAAATGCACCCCGGTACATGGCCTGCCAGTGCTTTTCAATTTGCAGCGGGTCTTGGCCAACGAGGTAGTCAGACAACTCATCTACCGCTGCTGCCACGGTATGTGCACGGCCTTCAATGACCGGTTCGCCCCAGCCAAAAATGCCTTCATCGGTTTCTATTTTTAAGAACAACCAGCGTGGTGGAACAATGTAGGTGGTGATTTTGGTGATTTTCATAGTGTATATAACATCGTGTGTCTAACTTGTTAGGTCCAAAAGAGTGTATCTGAAACAGCACATCCAAATAGGTGAGATGCGCTTCAGTTATGTGTCGCTTTGCTTAAACGGGTGAATATGGGGCATTGCACATTCCGTGGTATTCATCAGCCTAGATCTTACGACATTTATGCCCATCAGGCTCTGAGCTATTCTACGTGCAAGAGGGGAATCAGTTCAGGCTGAGTTTTTTGCCCCCAGCGGACCAGCAACCAAAACAGTAAACAAGTAGCCAGTAACAGACCAATAATCCAGCCGATACTACTTGCTGGGTGCTGGTTGTAAGTGCCCAATTGGTAGGTGATGACCGCGCAACTGTAGGCTAACGCAAAGGACCAAATCACCGAGAAACTGGCCCAAAATCCGCCAGCTTCCTTAAAGATCACACCAATTGTTGCCACACAGGGCATATAAAGTAAGACGAATAACAAATATGCGAATGCACCAATTCGTCCGTCGAACAAACTTTGCATGGCTTGCACGGTTGAGATTTGCACGTTCTGGGAATCAACTTGGCTGTCTAGATCTTGCAGGTCGCCAAGATTTAAACCTAGAGGATCGCTCAGTTGATCGGTTAGGCCGAGTAAGTTATCCGGCACGCTGGCAAAGGCGGCTTGAAAGAGTTCGGGAATGGTGGCGTCCGTATCTCCTGCCCCTGGGGTGTAGAGCGCGTCCAATGTGCCAACCACCACTTCTTTGGCAAAGATACCGGTAAATATGCCCACGGTTGCGGGCCAGTTGTCTGGGCTAATTCCCATGGGTGAGAACACAGGGGTAATAGACTTGCCCACTGCCGAGAGCACGGAGTTCTCAGTGTTTTCATTGCCCACACTGCCGTCAGTGCCTATTGAGTTAAGTATGTTTAAGGCAATCACCACCACAACAATGGCTTTACCGGCGCGTAGTACAAAACCTTTTAGTCGCTGCCACGTTTGGATAAGAATATTTTTCAAAATTGGCGCGTGGTACGGCGGCAGTTCCATGACGAATGCGCTTTGGGTTTGCGGCAGTAGGTGTTTTTTAACGGCTAGAGCCGAAAGTACTGCCAGGACAATACCAGTGAGATAAAGGGCGAAGACCACATTTTGTCCGTTGGACGGAAAGAAGGCCGTAGCAAACAATGCGTACACTGTTAGGCGTGCACCGCAGCTCATGTAGGGGGCCATAAGAATGGTTAGGATACGATCAGACTGACCGTCCAATGCGCGTGTTGCCATAACTGCAGGTACGTTACAGCCAAAACCCACGATCAACGGCACAAAAGATTTCCCGGCAAGGCCCATAGACTTGAGCAAGCGATCGACAATAAAGGCAATGCGCGCCATGTAGCCTGAGTCTTCTAGTACCGAGAGCACCAAAAACAGTGCGCCAATGACGGGTATAAAGGTGCCCACCAACTGCACGCCGCCGCCAACGCCGTCGGCTAGAAATACGGTGAGCCATTGAGGCGAACCGATGGCGTCGAGCAATTGCCGAGGTAGTTCCACGAAGAGGGCTGAACCGAAGAGGTCAAAAAAGTCGATGAAGGCCGAGCCGACGTTGATGGAGATCATAAACATCAAATACATCACCCCCAAGAAAATGGGGAACGCCAAGATGCGATGCATAACAATGCTGTCTATCACTTCGGTGTGGCTGCGCGGCTGGGCAGTTTGTCGGGTGGTGCTAACTAAAAGCGCGTCGATTTGCGCGTAAATGTCTATATCAGTTTGTTCTTTGGATTCAGCTGGATTGATAACGGATGGCTTGGGCGTGTTAGCGATGATCTGCGCAATACATGCTTTCAGCGCGTCAACGCCCTCGCCTTTGGCGGCAACCATCCCAATGACGGGGCAGCCTAATTCAGCGGATAGTTTTTCAAGATCCAGCTCTAGGCCGTAGTCTTTTGCAACGTCCAACATGTTTACTACAACAATCATGGGCTGTTGGGTTTTAAGCAGGCCGTGGGTTAAGTACAGGCCTCTTGCAAGGCTAGAGGCATCTAAGATGTTGATCAGTAAGTCTGCTTCACAAGCACCAATGAAGTTCTGGGCGATGACCTCGTCCAAGTTGTCTTTGGTGGCATTGAGGCTGTAGGTGCCGGGTAGATCTACAAGTTCTATAGATGCCTTGGTTGAGTCTTGCAGGGTAAAGGTGCCGACCTTTTTTTCTACCGTCACTCCGGGCCAATTACCCACTCTTTGATGGCGACCGGTGAGGCTATTGAATAGGGTAGTTTTGCCGCAGTTAGGGTTGCCCACTAAGGCGACAGTTGAGGCGACAGTGGTCATGAGATTAATTGCACCAGTAGCGCAGTTGCCTCAGAGGGTCGCAGTGCCAGGCTGAAGTTGCGCAGACGTATCTGCATGGGATCGCCTAATGGTGCCAATCGCTCAATGGCAAGCTTAGTTCCAGGGACCAAACCTAAACGCTGCAACTGGGTAATGTAGGCTGAATTTTCTGCGTATCCGACCACACGTAGTTGGCTGCCCAGCGGGAAATCACTCAGCGTTTTTACTGATTCTGACTGTGTTGCAGGGTCGGTTGGTTCAACTGGAGAGGTGGGTAGAGGCATAGTGAACAACGCAAATATTGTAGGGTAGGCGGTAAGGATTTGAGTCAGGAGCGTGACAGCAAGGTGTTTTAAACGCAAATGATTCTTATTTGGGCTTGCATGCCTAAATACTAGCACGATAATTACTTGGGCAGACGGTTTCTAGGTCTTCTTCGGAAGGAAGGTTGCGCCTAGGTGAGGGGCTTCTTTAAACCCGTTTAAAGCAACGGGTTAAAAGAAACGTGTCTTAAGCAGTGCCCCTGCTCGGACACCGCCCTCTGCCTGATATGAAAAAGACCCGTTTATGATTTCAGGTTTTTATAAACCGCAGATTCAAAATCTTTCAGCATGGCCACAGCATGGGTATCGTAAAAAGGTAAAACCTGAGTGCCAATCACAGCGCATAGATCATTTTCACGGTCGATCCAAAAGTAGCTGTTAAACAATCCAGCCCAAGAAGCAGAACCTTTTGGACGTCCGGATTCTGTTTGTGCTTCGTGGAGCAAAAAACCTAAACCCCACTTCGCCGGTTGACCAAAGCCCATGTCGAAGTCGCGGCTAAATGCTGGCATTTGCGTTGGACCAGGGGTGACCTCTAAATCACCAATGTGATTTTCAAACATCATATCCACCGTATAGGGCTGCAAAATAGTAGCGCCGTCCAAGGTGCCTTGATTCAACAGCGCGCGCATAAACCTAAGGTAGTCGTTGATGGTTGAGCTTAAACCGCCGCCGCCAGATACTGGTTCGCCAAGGTGTGGAACGACCGTTAGGCCATCTTCAGTTCTGGCATGGATTGCAGCGCGTCTACCGGCTTTGTCTTCTGGCACTGCATAAAAGCTGTCATGCATGCCCAGAGGAGCAAAAATGTGGTCTTGGAAATATACGTCCAAACTCTTCTCGGTCAGTGTTTCAACAATGACCCCCGCCCAATCAATACCAATACCGTATTCCCAGCGCGCGCCTGGCGTGAAGCCAAGGGGTGCCATCATGCCGTTACCACCTTCAGCAAACAGGCTGTCTATTTGCTCGCTGGCCACGCTCTGCAATCCATTGGCATTCCATATCTCGTACACATAACCAGACGTATGGGTGAGCAGCTGCCGAGTAGTAGGGCTGGTTTTAGGCGCACTGAGTATTTGCTTGCCCTCATCATCAAAGCCATCCAGAACTTTAAGACGCTCTAAATCAGGCAAATAAGCGGTAATGGGTGTGTCTAGGTCAATGAGACCTTGCTCCACCAATTGTAGGGTGGCCACCGTGGTGATGGCCTTGGTCATGGAAGCAATAGCGAAGATCGTATCAGTGGTCATTGCATCAGATGCATCAAGACTGCGAACCCCCGCGGCCCCCGTATACAAAGTGCCATCCGCGTTAGCAACACCAGCGACAGCGCAAGGAATGTCACCGCTGGCGATATTTTGTTCGAGGATTTGATCAATGTTTTGCATGGCTAGGCGTCCTTCGTTTTTATTGTTGTGCTGTCATAGTTGGAACTTATGAACTTTAGATATTTACAGTTTTTGCATTTGGCAATAATAGGCAGTTTGTCACCGATGCATCAAGATGGCGGCTAATAGTTTGAGTTTTTTCTGCTGGATTTGAAAACTGTGTCGGGTGCCTCGCTTGGTTAGGCGACTTGCAAAACTGCCGCCTTACGTACTTTCTTGCGCTGAATATAAGCGAAGACTGAAGGCACCATTGAAAGGGCAATGACTGCCGAGCCGACTACGCCGCCAGCGATGGCGGTGGCCAGTGGTGGCCAGAACTCGCCACCGTTTACGATTAGGGGCACAAAGCCGCCTATGGTGGTGAGCGTTGTGGAAACGATGTGTCTGGTGGAATCCACTACAACATTGGCGATGCCTTCGCTGTCGCCTGATTGACTGCGCGGGTCTGCCTTCAGCGCGGACAAAACAATAATCGCGCCGTTGATGGCGAGTCCCATCATGCCGAGGGAGCCGATTAATGCCATGTAACCAAATGGGTAGCCGAATATGCGCACGCCCAGTAAGGCAAGACCGAAACTCAAAATAGCGACGATGCCAATAAGCCCTGCATAGCGGAACGAGTTCAGTGAAAGAATGATGATGCCCGCCATGGCTAGCGTGAAGAAGATAAACACTTGAATGATGCCGCCAATGGACTCCGAGCTGCTTTCTGCTTCGCCGCCCAGTTGTAATCTGTAGCCTTCTGGTGGCGTATAGTTTTGTTCTTCGAGCTTTTCGGTGAAATCAGCTAGAACACCGCCAGCTAATGTAAATGGGGTGAGGTAGCCGCGCACTGAGCTGATACGTTCGCCTTGGCGTCGGTCGATAGACGATGAGGTAGGAACCAGTTGCCAATTGCCAAGTTCGCTGAGGGGTATGCCGTCGCGCCCGTTGGCTAATATAGGCAGTGAACTCAGGTCAGACATTTGGTTGCGAGAACTTGTCTGAAATTTAACTCTCACATCTAGTTCAGTATTACCTTCTAAAACTGTGCCTGCTTTATCGCCCATGAGCGCGGAATTGATTCTCTGTGCCAAGTCGCCGGTGCTTAAGCCCGTGGCCGCTGCGGCGTTTTCTCTCGGGGTGAATGTGAGTTTGGGTTCTGCGGTAGACAATGATGCTCGGGCATAGGTGACGTTGCGTACGCTGGCTAATATGGCTCGAAGTTTCAGTGCCTCCTGGCGCAATACCTCTAAGTCTTGACCAATGATGCGTATTTCAATGGGCGAGTCTGTGGGTGGTCCTTGCTCAAAGGGAATGGCCAATACTTCCGCGCTGGGGAAAGCTACTGATAACTCGCTTTGGATGGCGCCGAGTATTTCTCCTGTGGCTTCTGCGGATGTTGTGTTCACCCAGGCGGCAGCAAAGCTAGGGATGCGCTCGTTCAGTGAGATGACGTTGTAGAAGACCCGCGGTGCGCCTTTGCCAATGGTCCAAAAAGTATCGGTGACCTCGGAATTGCTGCGCAATATTTCGTCTGCCTTAATGATGGCTTGTTTTGTTTCCCATATGGATGTTTGTGCGGGTAGGGATAACTGAACTTGAAATTGGTTGCGGTCTACCGCAGGAAAAAATTGTTGGGTCAACGTATGCGCGAGGGAAAAGCCAATGATGGGCATAATGCAGGCAATAGTGACGCCGATGATTGGGCGCTTGAGTATTGTAACCAGTGCCGCGTGGTACTTTTTTGCCAGTGCTGGGCTAGAAAAACCGGCCTGCCACCAGCGATTGCCTGTCTTGACTGGCCAACGGTTTTCTAAGTAACCGGCAATTGCGGGTACCACGGTCATGGCCAAAATAAATGAACTGGCAACTGATAGCGCTACGGTCACCCCTAGCGTGCCGGTGAAATCGCCCACGCCGCCCGGTGCGAGCGCAATGGGCATAAAAGCAAAAACGGTGGTGGCGGTGGATGCGCCAAGGGGCACTAATAAATGTTTGATGGCGCGACTAATGGCCTCATCAATCTGCGCGCCTCTGCTGCGCCTGAGTTTGTAGTCCTCTACCACCACAATGGCGTTATCTATGAGTAGGCCTAATGAAATAATCAAGCCGGTGACCGACATTTGATGTAGCGGAATGTCTAGCACCTGCATACCCACCAAGACCATGCTGGCGGAAAGGGGCAGGGCGATGCCCACCGTTAGCGCTGAGCGAATGCCCATGAGCCAAATTAAAACCAATAGCACAATGACCAGTGCGAAGATCAGATTGTTGGCCAGCGAATTCATGCGCTGGTCGGTATATATATTTTGCGAATAGACCGTTTCTAAGCCAATTGACTCCGGCAAGTTGGCTTGGAAATTTGCCACAAGTGCATTGGCGTTGCGGGTCCAATTCTCAATTTGTAAACCGGCCTGCATTTGGGCGTTAACAAAAATGACTTGCTCGGTGCCATGAAAAGCCAGTGAACGGGGTGGGTCTAATTGGGTTTTGCGCACACTTGCTAGGTCTGAAACGCGAATGGTGCTGCCGTTGCTGTTGGTAACTAAGGGAATGCTGGCGATGCGTTCAGCGGAATCTAGGTCAGCGTTAACTTCTACCAGAATGTCGTTGCCCCCTGCGCGCAATCTGCCTGAGGCGATTTTGGTGTCCGCGGCATTGATGCGCTGAGCAATAAACGCCGCAGAAAGGCCACTGGCCACCATGCGATTGGGGTCTAGGGAGACAACAATTTCCTCTTCAGCTTCGCCCCATGATTCGGCTTTTTCTGTGCCGGACATATTGGCCAGTTGTAATCTTAAAGACTCTGCTAGCCGCGATAGAATGCTCATCTCAATGTCTGAATTGTGCCGCCAACTCAAGGCAATAATCATTGTGGAGGCAACGGGCTGGGTAATCATGAGATCAGATTCCACGGTGCCTTGGGGTAATGTACCCTGCATTGTGCCCAATTGGTCGCGCACCTCGGACCATACATTTTGCGTATCTTCGGGGCTGATCCGGTCTAGTAGTTCAATGGAGACGACCGATATACCAGACTTGGAGGTAGAAAAGATTTTTTTGATTTCTGGAATTTCTCTGAGGCTTGTCTCCAGCGGTTCGCTGATTAAGGACTCTACCCTTGCTGCAGAGGCCCCGGGCAAGAAGGTATTCACCCGCGCGTAGCGTTCGGCCATGCTGGGGTCTTCTTGGCGCGCAAGACCTGCAAAAGCGACGCCGCCTAATACGACAACAAACAGCATGAACAGTGCTGTTAAGCGGGGGTTGGTATAAAAACTATCTGCCTGCATTTGCTTGCTCGTTAGCGTTTACATTGGCGCTCTCTTGCGCTTTTAGGGGCAACACACTTTGCCCGGGCACTATGCGTTGCACGCCGCTGTTAACCACACGTTCTTTGTCTGAGAGCAGTCCGCGCACAAAGGCTCTTGAGGCCTCGTTATGAATCACCTCTACCAGGCGGCGTTCGATTATGTTTTCTGCATTGACAACATAAACACCCCACAAGCCTCGATCACTGGCAGTGAGTGCGCTAACAGGCAGCCAGAAGCCTGGTATCGCTACGCGCTGTTCTAATAACAATTCAACCACCGCGCCAATGGGAATAATGTCTGCATTTACTTTAAAAACTGCATTGAGGGTTCTTGTATTGGGATCTACTTCCGGGGAAATAGCCATTAGGCGCGCGGGTTGCGCTTTGCCATTCCAGCTGAGGTTATAGCGCTCGCCAATTGTTAGGCTGGCTAAGCTTTCGCTAGGCACGCCAACGTGGGCTTTGATAGGCCCTAGTTCGATCAATTTCACTGCCGGTGTGCCGCCGAGTATTTGTGTGCCTTCGTCCATGTAACGCGACTGTATGATGCCGTCGAAGGGCGCTTTTATGGCAGCTTCAGCAAGCGCAATTTTGCTCGCGTTGGCCGCGGCTAAGGCGCGTTTTACATTGGCTTGCGCAACCTGATATTGCGCTCGTTTGGTTTGAAAGCTGAGTTTGGCTTCGTCATAAATTTGCTTAGAGGTGTTGCCTTGTTCGCGCAATGTGCGAAAACGTTTTTCAGTGTTTGCAGCCAACTGCGCTTCCGCTTTGGCGGCGCTTAGGTTGGCCTGCGCAAGGGCTGTGTTGGCTTGGGCTTGCTCTAAGTTAGATGCCAGGGTTTGGCTGTCTAGGCGGGCCAGTACCTGGCCTTTTTCAACGACATCGCCAATGTCCACGAGCACTTGAGCAATTTCTCCGCCTCGTTTAAAGCCCAGTTCAGAACTGCGTGAAGGTAGCGTTTTACCCGCATAAACCCGCTCGCTTGCAAAGCCCGCCTGACGCTGAATATTGACATAGGAAACGGTTAAGTCTGCAAACGCATACACAGATGATAACAACAGCCACATGCAAAGCATGGCGAGCACTACGCTTGGCGCGTTGCCTAAGATTAAGCGGGTATGACTCATGTTGTTGTGGAATCCTTTGCTATGTTGATTTTACCGGTCACACTTGGAGGCAACGTGCTTACATGATTATTGAAGTTAGATCTTTGTATTGTGAAAAATTCACTGTGAGGTGTTGTATCCCGCGCTTACCCCACTATGGTTTTTCTGTATCTAACTCCTATTTAATGTAATCAATGCTAACATGGGTGAATGTTCCCAAAATACTCATTGCGAAGCAATGAAAAAATCAGGCGTTGTGTTAGATTTTGAGGTGAAACGAAATTGGTAAATCTATGAGTTCATCCAAGGCTGTGGTTCCATCAAGTAAACTTGGCAAGGGCAACTATCATCATGGCGAGTTACGTCAATTGCTGATGGACTCGGCCTTGGTCCATATAGCTGCCCATGGCACGGAAAAACTCAGTCTGCGTGCACTCGCGCGTGAAGCGAATGTTTCGCCTACGGCGCCATTTCGTCATTTTGCCAATAAGCACGCTTTGTTCGTCGCATTAGCGACCGAAGGGTTTCAGCGGCTAGAGGAGCGGGTCAGAGTGGTTGGGCAATCGTCAATGAGGGTAGACGAGCGGCTACTGGCGGCAGCCCTGACTTACATAGAATTTGCCGACGAAAACCCAGTGGTCTACCAGCTAATGTTTGGCTCTATTTTGGGCGATTTCTCAGAGTTTGAGGGGTTGGGCGCGGCTGCGTCTGACGCCTATGGTGAGTTAGATAAACTGTTGGTTGAGGTGATAGAAGTTATGCAGTTGCCTTACGATGAACTGGTGCTGGGGGGGTTGATCTGGTCGGCTATTCATGGCTTTGCTTCGCTTCGACTCAATGTTTCAGGGCAAGATAGAGGACAAACGAACGCGCCAAAACTAAGGCCTGCTCAGGCGCTCATTGCTATGAGCGAGGGCTTGGAGGCCAACTTGAAGATAATGATTGATGGGTTGCTGGGGCAGTCCTCTTAATATAGCAGCCATCAGCCATCAGCCATCAGCCATCAGCCATCAGCCATCAGCCATCAGCCATCAGCCATCAGCCACCAAATTTTTCCTCTCACCCTATTCTTTACTGCCTACTGCAAATAATCCGTCGGCATAGATGAAGTAAATATCCCACTTACAGTTGAGAAAGGCACTGATTGTTGAGGCAGCTATATCCACTGATATTCAGGCTTATCAGAAGATCATCATTATCAGTTGTTAGGGCAGTCGCCCTAACCACGTTTTGCCGATAGACCTTCTGTCGATAGTTTATGGCTCGGTGACAATGATTTCTTCTGAATTAGGTAGCATTTGAAAGGTCATGAGGTCTTTGGTGAAAATCACATCGTCGGAAATACCCCTTTTGAATATCTTTTCTATCAGCGGCATAGTGGGTACGGGCACAAAGTGATAGAACGCCAGTTGTTTAATGCCGGCCTTTTTACTTTGCGCTTCAAGGTTGGTGGAGTGGGCATGGTAGTCGTGGACATCGCTGACTATAGCCGCTGTTCTATCGTTGCCGGAGGCCCTCATGGCTGCAATGACGGCGGCTAGTGCAGGTTCCGAAAGTGCATCATGCAGCAATAGGTCTGCGTCTTTAGCCGCTATAAACAATGAGTTAGTGGACACTGTGTCGCCGCTGATAACCACTGAGCGACCTTTATAGTCCACGCGGTATCCCATAGCTGGCTCTATTGGCGCATGGTCCACCAGAAAAGCGGTGATCTTAATGTTGGCATCTTGGAAGGCCACCCCTGGTGTTAAGGTGATTGGATTCATAGCTGCTGTGGCTGCAGGTAAAAGATCTGCCCCGTGGTGAGCGGTCCTATAAGTTTTATCCAATTGGTAGGCCATGTTGAATCCATCGATTACAGTGTCCACGCCTTGGGGGCCATAAACGTTGAGTTTGCTCTCGCGCCCTTGAATCCAGGAATTCATGTTCACGGCGGGTACATCGGCGATATGGTCCGAGTGAAAGTGGGTCAAGAAAATACCAGTTAGTCGGCCTGTAGGCAGTCTACCTTCAGCTATTCTGAAAGAAGCGCGGTCGCCTATATCGAACAAAAAGAAATGCTCTGGCGTGACCACAGCTATGCACGCCTGCGCGCGGTCTGGGTCATTACCCAACGGAGATGCACTGCCGCAAACTATGACATTGAGTCCCTCTGGGTCTATGGCTTTCTGGCTGGTGCCTATCTTGGCAAGTCGCTCGATGAGGAAATCTTGCCCCCCCGCCGTGTTGTAGAGGGCTGCGCTCGCAATAATGATCAGTAGTAGGGGGGTGCCAATAAAGAGGATTAGCTTTTTCATTTCTGGGTTCTCATACGGTTTGTTGAGTTACTAATTGTTTGAAGATCTGAGGCAAATTTCATGCTCCACGCGCCAAATTCTGTCTTGGCCCCAGCATGAGAAGCTGCCTTTCTTGCTGCCGCCAGAGACTCTGAAACTTGGCACACCCCACAGTCCTGCGCCGAGCATGGTCTGAAGGTTTTCTTCAAGTACGTTCTGCCAATCGTATTTTGCCGCCTCCTCATGTAGTGCATGCCAATCTAAACCGGCTTTTTTAACGACGGTTTTGAGTCCGTCTTCAGAATCTATATCAATACCTTGAGCGAAGCAGGCGGTCAGATATTCGCCGATAAATTCCAAGCCGCGATCTAATTTTAGCGCACCTGGGTAAAGGGCAAAGGCACGTTTAACGGGTTCACCAAAGGGATCTACAAAGTTACCAAAGGCTATATTTTTCGCCCGGGCCTCGCGCGCACAGTCCATAATAATGTACTGCTGTTTTTCTCTTGGAGCAGGAATGCCCCGCATAAGCATGGGCATAACCGGGCGAAGTGTTAGTTGCACGCCGCTGCGCTGAATAAGATCAGCCACTTGCTGGTGGCCAATAGCGGTGTAAGGGCTGCGTAGTGATGGAAAGTACTCTAGGGTCACATTGCTTGCGCTGTTAGCGGTGACTTTGAGCGCCTTCAGCGCTAAATTGTCTCGCTGGGCACCGTTGGTTTGATGCTTTGCAAAGCCTTCTTCAGATAGTCGTTTACGCAGCAGGTGAATTCTGTCTACACCCCAAAACCATTCGCCTTCAAAATAAAATGCGCCGCCTCGGTAGTGGCCGAGTCTCTCTAACAATTCATTATTTTTTTTCAATACGGTCGCGGAACTGTCAGTGCGGCTGCTGGGAAGGCTCAGTTTATCGCCTTGCCAGAGGCTTCGGCTTATCGCCAATGCCTGTTCAGCAAAGTCAGGCGTGTCTGCAAAAGGCGCAAGTAGCTTGTTGGCGATTTCGGTTTGGTCGCCACTGGGTAGTTTGAGTTCTTCAGTGGACTCGGAATTTTGCGGGGCCGGCAGAGCCTCTCCATAGAACTGCGCAATACTTTTGGCGTCGTTATAAGCCCAAAGCGCAAAGCGCTGCGCATCGCCTTGGTAGGCTTTGTCGTCGCAGCTGACCAAGTGGCTGCGTAGGGTCAAGTTGTAGTCTGCCTCTAGCGCTTGTAAATGCTGGGCCGCTAGAAAACTGTAAGGATCGTCTACTTGATGAAAGTAATGTAATGCGCTTGGTTGACCGCTGAGTTTTCTCCTCAGGCGCGCGCTGTTGCGCTTGAGTTGCAAAAAACCCTTGGATGCCATTAGGCCCATGCCGAAGGATCGTATTCGAGTTTCTAATCGCATTTTGGCCTCTACAAAATCAGCGAGTAATGGTGGACTTACTCGCAAGTGAAAAGGGGGTATCGTTTGCAGGTGGATACTGTACCTGCATACACCGCAACCTTACTGAAACAACAAGGTCTCACAACCTGTGCCGGCGAATATATCATCTATTTGTGCGCGGCTATCAGCGTCTAAGTTTTGATATTCCTGGTTAATGGCGGCCAAACATTTGCCCTGATAAACAAACGTGGGCTGCACCCAACGTTGACCATCAATGGTGGTTTCCATTTCGCTTGCGCCTTTTTGGAGGGCTTCAGCGTTAGCCAGTAGAGCGGGAGCGTAGACTCTGCCTATTTCGCTGAGCAGCGGGCCAAGGTTGGTTTTAATGTCGGCCACATTCATCCAGTCGCGGTCTTCTGCAGCATTACCGCTAAGGTCATCCACAATATCTGTCCAGGCATGCACGCGAGGGGCCTGCTCCATACAGATTTGCGCGGGGGTGGGATCGAATTTAGCCAGCTGAGTAAGCTGGGCGTATAGCCCAAAGTCCGCAGAGGAGGGGCGTTGCCCCAAGACGAAGGTCTGTTTTTGAATAAGGTCGTCCATAATGCTCAGAAAACGTTTGTAGCTGTTTTCAATAACGTCCGCTGTGACGTCGTTAGAACCGACAACGTAGAGCCGTGATATTTGTCTGTCGGCAATGTAATCACTCATTGCAATAAGTTTATCTTCTGAGCTTTGTATGCCGCTCCACCGGGGTAGTATGGTGCCGGCCATTTTGATGTCTGCGTCGAAATGCCAGCGGTAGTGGAACATGGCTTTGGTTAGCCACTCATCGCCGTAGTCTTCTATTAGGTAATTTAAAAATGCCAGTACCGGATTGCTGGGTATGGCTTGACGGCCTTGGTAGTCGTTTTCAAAACGCCTGATCAATGGCGTTGAATCTACTACGGCCTCTGTTTCGCCGTTGGCATTGGACAAATAGAATGTGGGCAATAAATCCACCTTGGCTGAGGGCATCCCTAGGGACGCAGCCTGATCGCCGATCAGTAGTTGGTAAGGAATATGCCGAAAGCGCAGATAGGCGAGCATTTTTTTTGTATAAGGGGATCCTGGGACACCTTTGAATTTTAGTGGCGTGTTGCTCATGCTCGTGCTCCTCATTTATTTCTGCGCAGTTGTCTTTTTAGTAGATTCTAAAACGCTTGTTTTGCCTTTGATCTGCATCGGTCAGTTCTCTATGCGTCATACGTTTACTTAAAGGGCAGCCAACTTTTGTTCTTTGACAAATCTAACTCCTATTCAAATAAACACTAGTTCATTTCCGAACAGTTAATCTTCCCATATTATATAATGAATGTCATTATAAGACGGTTAGGCACGAGTTTTAGGTGATATTTTCTATTTCAAAGCGGCGTGCTGATCTTAACTGGAGGGTGCATGCATAAGTTTTTCCGGATCTCTTTGATCACTTTCGCTGTGTTAGGTCTTTTAGCCTATAGCGCATGGCAGAATCGAATTAATTTATTGGTTTGGGGCGCGCCGATTTTGGCCGAAACCCTCGACCCCATTGGTCCTAATGTACCCACTCAGTGGGCGGCTGGCCCTAGTACGGCAGAGCTATCGCCCGGGCAACGGCCGCCTAATGTCATTTTAATATTGGCCGATGACCTGGGCTTTAACGATGTATCTCTCTATAACGGTGGAGCCGGTGACGGCTCAGTGATGACACCAAATATAGATGCGTTGGCCCAACAGGGCGTTTCGTTTACCAATGGTTATGCGGCTAATGCAGTTTGCGCGCCCTCACGGGCGAGCTTGCTCACGGGGCGATATTCAACGCGTTTTGGTTTTGAGTTCACGCCTGTTTTTAAGTTAGGCCCCAAAATCTTTCAATGGATGCAGGACTTAGAACCCAAGCCGCTGCCTAGCTTTATTGACACGGTGGGTGCCGATGCGATGCCTGAACTAAATGAACTGGGCATGCCCAGTTCTGAGATCACCATTGCAGAAACCCTCCAAGATGCAGGCTATTACACGGCGCACATTGGTAAATGGCATTTAGGCACGAAGGAAGGCATGCGTCCGCGCGATCAAGGCTTCGATGATTCGCTTTATATGGCAGGAACGCTGTATCAGCCATGGGACCACCCGAATGTGGTCAGCGCGAAGCGGCCTGAAGATGGTATTGATCGAATGGTTACTGCCACTGGGAGATACCGAGCCAACTTCAACGACGGTGAATATTTTCAACCCGACGGTTATTTAACAGATTACTACGCGCGAGAAGCTGTGAAGGTCATTGAAAATAATCGTAATCGTCCGTTCTTTTTATATTTGGCCCAGTGGGGTGTGCATAATCCTTTGCAGGCAACTGCCGAAGACTATGCAGCATTTGAGCACATTGAAGACCATCACCTGCGCGTTTACGCGGGCATGATTCGTGCGCTGGATCGTAGTGTGGGCGAAGTGACAAAGGCGCTAGAGAGCAATGGCTTAGCTGAGAATACCCTAATTGTATTTACCAGTGACAATGGTGGTGCCGGGTACATTGGGCTACCTGACGTAAATAAACCTTTCCGCGGGTGGAAGCTCACGCATTTTGAGGGCGGTACCCATGTGCCCTTCATGGCCAAGTGGCCGGCACAAATTGAGCCCGGTGTTGTTGTGCAGGACCCAATTCACCATGTGGATATATTTCATACCTTGGCAGCAGCAGGTAACGCAGAAGTACCCAGCGACCGCAAGTTAGACGGTGTGGATTTGGTGCCGTACGTCAGAGGCGAAAAAAATCAGCCACCGCATCAGACATTGTTCTGGCGTGAAGGGCACCAGCAAAGTGTATTGCACAACGGCTGGAAATTGATTCGCGCCAATCAAACGGATAAAGGCCCAAATGCACCTCAAAAGAAATGGTTGTTTCACCTGTCTGAAGACCCTACCGAGCAAACCAATTTGGTAACATCCGAGACAGGCAAACTTTCTGAGTTAGAGAACTTGTTGGCAGCGCACAATGCCGAGCAAGCTGCTCCTGCTTGGCCCAGCGTTGTTGATGGACCGCAAAGCATTGATAAAACTGGCATTGAACCTTATGTTGAGGGTGATGAATATATTTACTGGCCGAACTAACAAACTTGGTTTTGAGTAATGGTTAGTGCGGGCTGCTGATGACTGAACGCACAAACAGGATCAGCCGCGGTCTTCTGCAAACGGCTATCGGCGAGGCAAAGACCGGCTAATAACTAACTATTGAAAATTTTGGGGAACATGAAGTGGAAGTAAAAAACAGTGTCTATCCAAACGAGGCGCAACTGCAGGGCTTTATGCAGTCCGGGCCTGAAGGACCAATCTACATGGTCAATCTGCTCAAATTTAAGGACTTAGCGGCTTATGAAGACGGTCGCAAAACCGGGCTCACCGGCAGGCAGGCGTACGACATTTATGCTGGTGCGGTAGCAGACCTCCTAGTCGACTTCGGAGGTGGTGTGATCTTTGGTGGTGACGTCACCCGCTTGATGCTTGGCGAGGTAGAAGATTTGTGGGACGAAGTGGCTATTGCTATGTATCCATCGCGCAAGGCGATGTTGGAAATGATGATGAGCGCAACCATGCAAGAAATTGGTCAGCATAGGTCGGCTGGTTTGGCTGGCCAACTTAATATTGAGACTACAGCCATAGACTTTGGCGTCCTGAAACAGGCTTAATTACGGTTTTGGGTAAGTAGCTGAAGATGAGTGATAGCACGGTGAGTGACGCCAGCGGCGAGAGCAACGAGCATTATGGCTTGCCGAATGCTTGGTTTGTTTGCGCGGATGAGACGCCAGATGAAGATTTTTATCAATCACCGCGCATGGTGGCGCATGTGGACGAGGGTACGTTAACTGCGCTCACCGAATTCTATAGATCCTTTATTCCTCAACACAGCGATGTCCTTGACCTTATGTCTTCTTGGATTTCGCACTTACCCGGTGAAGTACAGCTGGGCCGGGTGGTCGGTTTAGGCATGAATGCTGATGAGCTTGCGGCCAACACCCAGCTCACCCAATGGTCTGTTCAGAACTTGAATGATCAGCCTATTTTGCCCTACGCCAGCGAGAGTTTTGACAGAGCCCTGATAGTAGTTTCTATTCAATATTTACGCCGCCCCATTGATGTGTTGTTGTCTGTTCACAATGTATTGCGCGAGGGGGCTGAGATTGCCATTGCAATGTCGCATAGACTATTTCCCACCAAGGCGATTGTTGCCTTTCAAAGCCTCTCCGTAGACGAACGTATGAATTTGGTGCGCTATTATTTGGATAAAGCGGGGTTTCGAGAGATAAAGCTGATAGATTGCTCGCCGCCTAATGCCGATCCGCTTTGGATTGTCACTGGGAAGAAATAATGCCGGCAGTCAGGCCTTTTGTTAGGCACTTTTGCAAAGTACTTTTGTCTAGTATTTTGCCCTGCTGTCGCAACCTGCTTTGAGATTTATATATGTTAGAGATAGTTCCTCAGGCACTGCGCAACATTCGTATTCGCAGTGAACTTATAAGCGCCAATGGCTTGCAGTTTGAGGTAGATGTTTGCGGCTCTGGCCAGCGTCTGGCTCTGTGCTTGCACGGTTTTCCTGAACACAGTTTTTCTTGGCGCTTGCAGTTGCCAATGTTGGCAGATCTGGGCTTTAAAGCGTGGGCACCTAACTTGCGGGGTTATGGCAACACGACTCGGCCTGAAGGTATGGAAGCCTACCGAATGGATGAGCTAATTGAAGATGTAGCTGGGCTTATTGAAGCCAGTGGCTGTAAGGAAACTGTACTCATAGCCCATGATTGGGGCGCTGTTATTGCTTGGCAATTTGCCTTGCGTAAACGCTTGCCTCTGGCAAAACTGATTATTTGCAACGTGCCGCATCCACAAGCAATGTCCGACGCATTTGGCTGGCAACAGTTGAAAAAGAGTTGGTATGTGCTGTTTTTCCAGATTCCCAAGCTGCCGGAAATGCTCTTAGGCAAAGATGGTGCCGCGGCTATCGGGAGGATGATGCGTGATACCGCTGTAGATAAAAGTAAGTTCCCGGCGGAAGTGGGGGAAGTTTATCGACGTAATGCAGCAGCGCCCGGTGCTTTAACCGCAATGCTCAATTATTACCGTGGCCTGTTAAGGCCGGGTAAAAACAATGGCAATGTAAGCCCCAAAACACTTATCGATACGCCCACGCTGATGGTTTGGGGCGAGGACGATGTGGCATTGTCTAAGTCGACGACACTGACCACGCATAGGTATGTGAACAACTTTACTGTGCGCTACTTAAAGGGCGTGTCTCATTGGGTGCAGCAAGAACAGCCTGAGGCGGTGAATGCTATGATGTCTGCATTCTTAACAGATCAGCCAGTACCAGAGTACTCCAAAAACCAGCTTTGGCAGGGAACCTGATGGTTTACTGACTCGTTGTTGAATGGCTGTTGCTAAGAAACGCTCAAGATAGCCCTATGTTGAGAGGGTAGGGTACGCTTTGGAAATTAGGATGTGGTGAGGGGTAAGCTATGAGCGCAGCAGAACAGGTAACAGATTCACTAATCAAGATTGCCGACCTGGACCTAGATCTTACCCAGACCATTTACAAAGAATATTTTGCTCGCTGTCCCGCAGCCGATGCCTTGATGGGTTACTCGGACCCGCATATGCGAGGGCGTATGTTAGAGCAAACATTTGGGCTCATTATGGATCCTTCTCTGCAGGGCGAGGATCAATATTTTCGCTGGGAGATTGGTAACCACTTGATGGGTTACGGCGTAAATAAAGACATGTACGTAGATTATTTAGAGTCCATTCGCGATTGTGTCAAAGCCGCTCTACAAGATGCATGGCAGCCCCAGCATGAAAGTGGCTGGCAGTTGCGGATTCAATCATTGCTAGATGAGCTGGCGCTTCTTAACTAAAGCGCTAGAAAGCTGACAAACGCGCTTTTAAAGAGCCAGCGAGGCTTGCGAAACCGGCCGCCTTTTCCTCTTCATGCCACCCTCTAAACTTAGACAAATTATTGATACAGATCATTTTTTTGTGATTCCTAGAGTTTTTCCGGACAGTGCAACTTATTTGGTGTTATCCGAGGTCGGATTGATGTAAGTTTTGAGCGAGTTTTCTTAGAGAGAGAGTGTAATGAACAGACTTTTAGCCCTTGTGGGCGTTTTGGCTGTTGTCGTCCTTGGTTATATGGCGGTATCGAACGATACGTCAGGCCCAGATCTTCAAGATCCGGCGCAAATGAGCGAAGTGTCAACAACAGTGAAACCAACCCTAGGTTTTATTGACGACGAAAGAATTAAGAACGCCGAATCTGAACCAGGCAACTGGTTGTCTTTTGGACGCACCTATGAAGAACAGCGTCATTCGCCTTTGACTCAAATCAACCGCGAATCCATAGAAGGTCTTGGTCTGGCTTGGTACAAAGATATGGGTACCAACAGGGCACAAGAAGCCACACCGATTGTGGTAGACGGCATTATGTTTTTCACTAGTTCTTGGAGCCGTGTGTATGCAATCGATGCAAAGAGCGGTGAAGAATTGTGGATGTTTGACCCCAAAGTACCTGGTGAAGTAGCGCGTAAGGCATGCTGTGACGTGGTAAACCGCGGTGTAGCTGTTTATAAGGGTAGAGTTTATGTAGGTAGCCTTGATGGCCGCTTAATTGCCCTTGATGCAGCCACTGGCGAAGAAGTATGGGAAGTGGACACCATTATTGACCGGACCCGCTTTTACACTGTTACAGGCGCTCCTCGTGTTGCTAATGGCAAAGTCTTTATCGGTAATGGCGGCGCTGAATTTGGTGTACGTGGTTATGTAACCGCCTACGACGCTGAAACTGGTGAGCAAATGTGGCGGTTTTACACCGTCCCTGGCGATCCATCGCTACCCTTCGAACATCCAGAAATGGAAATGGCCGCTAAGACTTGGAAAGGCGGCAACTGGTGGGAGTTTGGCGGTGGCGGCACCGTTTGGAACTCAATTGTTTATGACCCCGATTTCAACAGTCTTTATATTGGTGTAGGTAACGGTTCTCCTTGGACGCGAATTATTCGCTCTCCGGGTGGTGGCGACAACTTATTCTTATCTTCTATCGTTGCGCTAGACGCAGATACCGGCAAGATGAAGTGGTATTACCAGACAACGCCCGGCGACAACTGGGATTACACTGCGGTACAGGACATAGCGCTGGCCGACATGGAAGTAGATGGTGAGATGCGCAAGGTATTGTTGCAAGCGCCTAAGAACGGTTTCTTCTATGTAATAGATCGCAGCGACGGCGAATTGCTACGCGCCAATCCTTACGCCACTGTCACATGGGCTTCTCACGTAGATATGGAAACAGGACGTCCTGTTGAAAATCCAGATATGGACTACACCGAAAAAGCTAAGTGGGTGTTGCCCGGACCTTTGGGTGCGCATAACTGGCAGGCAATGTCAGTGGATGTAGACGCAGGAGTTGTTTACATCCCGGCTCAAGACAATCCATTAATTTATGGTGTATCTGAGCAGCTGAAGAAAACTGGCGTACTGAAGCACGAGCCTGGTCGTTGGAATACAGGGATTGAGTTTGGTCGTGTCACCAAAATGTTTGTGGACAATATTGCAGACCAACCCACACCTAAGGGTTATCTGAAAGCCTTTGATCCGCTCACCGGTAAAGATAAGTGGTCGGTAGAAATTCCTCATTACTGGAATGGCGGCGTGTTGTCTTCTGCTGGTGGCCTAGTATTCCAGGGCGATGCTCTGGGTATGCTCAAAGCTTATGACAGCGACACTGGTGAAGTGGTTTGGGAATTCAACACGTATACCTCAATGCTGGCACCCCCAATTACCTTCGAGCTGGATGGCGTTCAATACCTGTCTATATTGACGGGTAGTGGCGGTGGTGATTTGTTCGGTGGTGAGCCTTTGCCCCCAGTTGCAGAGCACGCTTCACTGACTTACAACAACTATGGTCGCCTGCTTGTGTTTAGCTTGGGTGGTACGGAATCAATTCCTGTGCCTTCAGTGCGTGACCGCAGCATTCCTGCACAAGTTGTAAATGCCTCTGTAACAGACATAGCCGCGGGCGAGATTGTTTACAACGAAGTTTGCGCTGTATGTCATGGTTTGGCTGTGCGCTCAGGTGGCTCTATTCCAGATCTGCGTCGTATGAGCGAAGGTACTCATGAGATCTTTAATCAGATTGTGCTAGAAGGGTTGTTGTCTGCACGTGGCATGGCTGGATTCGGCGATACCATTACTGAGAAAGATTCTACGCAGATTCATGCCTATGTTAGAGCGCGTGCTGAGCAAGATAGACTCTATGCAGCAGGCGAGGTCGAATTGCCTCAACTGACATGGCTGAGCAACTAGAAACTCTGTTGAGCTATTAACCTGCTAGAGGTTTTTCTGGTGGGTTATTTAGATAAGAGCCGTAAGCCCTTGCAGGTTTTGCGGCTTTTTTTTGCCTGTTTTTTTTAGTGCTTTGCGCCTTTTGAGGCATTCCACTCGGTTATTGCCCGCAGATTTTCGTGTGCGGTGTGTCTGTGAGACGCAAGGTTTATAAGAATGATATTGAGATAAGGTTGGCGCGGTTTGAGCCAAGATTACCTGTTCCCAGATATAGCCGGTTTTTGATCGTTTCTAGAACGTTCTTGGATTGTCCTAGGTTGAAGAACACTAGGGGAGCTTCATTAAGTTGCGGTTAGCTGGTTGCTTTTTTTGGCAGAGAAGGCGGTGGGATCTCTATGAAGTCAAAGCTAGGGCTGAAGCCATCTTCACCAGAGGGTGTGTCGCCCTGTTCGTAACCGTCCTCTGGAAGGTCAGATTTGTCTTGGTCGGTGAGGATATTATTAGAGCGGCGTCCGTTGAGTTGTTCGCCCTCGTCCATTTTGTCCAGAGCCACCTGCGCCTTTTCTGCCAGTTCTATGCTCCAAGGCATTTTATAGGCGCGCGGATCGCCTACCGGTATGCCCGCCTCATCGGTCGTGCGCAGCCAAAAGAAAATTGCGCCGGGCTCCTTGCTCCTTTTGTCTGGGTCCTCAATGGTTATCCACAAAACCCGAAACGACTCCGGCATGCTGGCTTGAGTCGCCCAGCCTAGGCTGTCTCGATAGCCAAACCAGGTCAAAATGTAAAATGCCGAGACGAGTATGATCATCGAGGCTTTCACAAAATGCGATAGTTTTGTGCCAATACACAGTGCCAGTAACAACGCAGCAACTAACGCGTAAGCCAAGGATAGAGTAATTGATATACTCATCAGGATTTGTCCTTAACAGCGCGTGTAATTAGCTTTTTCGGCCGCTGACTGGTGCCTGCCACTGTGCCTTGGGCATCTAAGGTGAAGCGCACAGCGGTTTGCTCATCACCGCTGCCGGTTAACTGGTGGGTACCGTAGTAAACCATGCTCACACTGGGATTAAGCTTTTCTATTTTGACGGTCACTGGCAGTGGCTCACTGTAGTTAGACTTGTAGTGCAGTAGATTGACCACATACTCGCCGGGCTGGGCTGCACGCACGGTGACCGTTTCTTGATTGATTGGGTTAGACACTTTGACGCCATTAATGGTGATGTTATCGGCAAATACGCCCCGGTCGTCACGGTCTAAGTGCATGAGGCCAGTGTCGCGGTTGTGATACCAAACTAGGCCGCCTTGAGGGTCTTCCACCAACGCATCTACATCATCTGGGTGTTTGTCCGCCCAGCGAATGGTAATCAAAATTTCAGCCTTGCTCTCAATATCCCCAGCTTTTTCAGGTGTGCTGATAAGCATGAATGCAATTGCAAACATGAAGGCAAAGCCAAGGAGGGTGTTGAACAGCAGGTCGGTAAAAACGTCCTGCTCGGTGCTTTGTTTGAATATACGATGTCGCACTGTTGCGCTCTAGCTACTTTAAGCGTTTTGCTGAGTTGGGCTCAGCTTTGTTTGATCTGAGGTTTCCTGACCCAGTTTTACCTGACTAAGCACAGTTAATTTATTTACAAGGTCTGCGAGTGAAGAGTCGAGTAAATAGTATTGCATCTTCAGTAGGGTGCTGGTCACAAGGCCTGCAAGCGTTGTGTAAAGGGCTACTGCCATGCCGCCGCTCATAGCTGAGAGCAACTGTTGCATTAGCGAAGGGTCAAATTCTTCAATTTGGCCGATGGGCAGCAGCATTAAGATGAAGCCAATCACCGTTCCGGTAAGACCGAGTTTTAATAGAAGGTCTGCAATAAAATGACCAGGTGCGTGGGTGTTGGTGAGTTGATCACCCAGTGTATCTATCAGCAAGCGGGTGGACTCAGCACTGTTTTGGCTTTGCTGTTGTAGGCTAGTGAGGAAACCGCCCACGTAGCCATGTTCTTGGATGTCGTGTTGGGTAAGCGAGCCGTCTTGGGCAATGGCTTGGTCTATTGCCGCACAATACTTATGCTCTTTGCTGAGCGACCATGCTCTAGACAACCAATGCAGCGTTGCCAAGCCGTACAGGGCGAAGATCACCCATGAGATGTAGCTGCGGTCTGAGGTTAAGGCCAGTGTTAATAAACCCGTTGTTGAGAGTAAGAAAAACCCAAAGAGGATTAGGCCGAGTGTTATGAGTGCATATAAGAATAGGCGTTGATCTGAAGTTGCGCTCACGGTCTAGTTATCCTTGTCCCATTACATGATTAGCTTATAGCTACGCATAAGCTCGACTGCTCTGCCATTTTTCTAATGTTTTTGGGGTGCAAAATTTACTCAGGTCATAACTAGTATGGCCATTCGCTGACTAGATTTGCCTCTCCCTCTCCGGGAACAATGATGCCGGTGCTGGCAGCTGGGGGCAAGAGTTGCTCGTAGGCATAAACCCCTCGCTTTGCGTATCTTTTTTGGTGCTCCCGTGTGCTTGAGGGGTGACTTTATGTTTACTGGTAAAAGTCAGGCGCGGTTTTCAGCGTTTGAAACAGCGCCAGATCATGTTCAATCCAAAACTCCGCACCTTCTTCTTTGACCAAAGATTCTACCTTGTCCATAGAGGCCAAGGTTTGATCAACGTTGACGTTAAATAATGGCACTCGACGTTGGGCGCGGCTAAAGCGGAAATGGTACAGATCACCAGACAGGACCAAAGGGCCATATTCAGCTAAATTAACAAATAGGACCTGATGTCCTTGGGTGTGTCCCGGTGCGGATATTAGGCGCACGCGACCGTCACCAAATACGTCGTGGTCACCGTTAAGCTTTAAGGTTGCAGAATTTTTAATTTCTCTCAGCAGGTCTGGTTCTACAGCAGGCCCTAGTGACTGCCCCTCTGGTAAAAATGCGGCATCAAAGTCTGCTTCTTGGACCAACCAAGTGGCGTTTTTAACCTCATTGGCCACGCCAACATGGTCGAAGTGTATGTGGGAAAAAGCCACATAGTCGAAACTGTTGAGATCAAACTTCATGCTGCTCAATTGCTGGGCGAGGGTCTTATCTAAGCGAACGCTTGCACCTTGATCCTCTGCGCTCCAGCCTGGTTTGGCCGCAGTAGCTGAAGGCAGGCCGCCATCCCACAACAAGGTGCCCTTTGGATGTTCTATCACATAGCAAGGAACTACCAGTTCGCGCACGTCAGTCTCGTCATTGCTTAAGCCGAAAGCCTCTACAGAGTTCATGCGAAACTGGCCGCAATTAAATACGTAAAGCCTGAGTTCGTCAGATTCCGCAGGCGTATTGATTGCCTGCGCACTAACCACTTTTTTCGCAACCTCATCTTGACCTGTTAAGGGCTCACCGCAACCCGCCAAGGCTGTAGCCCCCAGCAGAGCGCTTATAAAGGTCCCAGTTCGCTTAGACATAGTTAGCCTCTCTATAGTTGCGTTGCATAGTTGGTTTGCCTAGTTGAGTTGCATAGGTGGGTTGCGCTTATTCCGCGTAGCTGGGGTCAAGGCGGTCAGCTAAGCGCAGCATAGAGGGCCATGCAACCTTGCTCAGTCCTTCCCAAGAGTTGGGGTTGTTAAAGGTGCCTTCCATCATGTCGATAGCACCTTGGTTGGGCATGTTTAACGTGCCCTGCATAGCGTTGACCTGAATTTTGCAGGCGCGTTCAAGGTAGTAAAGGCGCATAAAGCACGAGGCAACGCTGCCACCGGCAGCCAGCGTGCCGTGATTGCGTAGCAGCATAACGTTCTTATTGCCCAAATCTGCCACCACGCGTTCGCGCTCATCAAGGTCTAGCGCAACGCCTTCCCAGTCGTGATAGGCAAGGTCGTGATAAACGAAGAGGGCGTGCTGGGTAATGGGCAGCAGGCCTTCCTGCATGGTTGCCACAGCTACGCCGTGGTCAGTGTGCAGGTGCATTACCGCGTGGGCATCCTCACGCGCCATGTGCACGGCGCTGTGAATGGTGAAACCGGCAGCGTTAACCTCATAGCCATTGTTTAAGACAATGTTCCCTTCAAGGTCTACTTTAACCAAGTTAGAGGCGGTAACTTCGCTGAACTGGAAACCATAGGGGTTGAGCAAAAAGTGTTCTTGAGGTCCGGGCACTCGCGCTGAGAGGTGGGTGAAGACCATGTCATCCCAGCCGTAGTGCGCGACCAACCGGTAGGCTGCGGCTAAATCTTGGCGTACCTGCCATTCTTCTGTGGTTACTTGGTTTTTAACATTAACCACTGCAATAGTTGCTTCGCTCATAAAATCTCTCCTCGCTGACGTGTACTTTTTCGTTGCTAAGAAAATACCTTGAAAGGGCTATCGAAGGCCAGCGTTGTCATTTCGATATCCAGAGTAGGCACAGTGGCTAGAGGACAATTTGAAACAAGAAAGGTTGAAGA
>Ga0206682_10000393_pt1 | contig 47594 bp, 58 predicted proteins | sample M240m12015metaG_FD_155444 | JGI IMG/M metagenome (GOLD analysis project Ga0206682, IMG submission 155444) | Ammonia-oxidizing marine archaeal communities from Monterey Bay, California, United States - M2 40m 12015 | ecosystem: Environmental > Aquatic > Marine > Intertidal zone | place: USA... | reverse complement strand
GGTAATTATTTATCTCTTCTGACTCAATGCCAAGATAATTAAACATCCGCGTGTCGCCATCGAGTTCGCTTAAGGATCCCTCTTCGTAAAGATGTGTTTGCGCCTGTACCTTGGCCTCGTCAAGATCATATATTGCGCTGGCATTTGCTCTCCTGCCAGAATCATCAATAATCGAGAAACCAGTATCAGGGGATCCTTCTATTCGTATTACTTCACCTGCATTGTAGAAGCCATCAACCCGTACATATGGGTCTGAATCAAGATAAACATCTCTCGCAAGATCTTGTGCGGCTTCATTAAACTCATACTCAAAGCTACCTTGTATAGCGTCCCATAAACTTTCATTTTGTTTTTCAAACGCTAGGGCTACGGAGGTAGCTAAGGGCGCATATTTCGCAGCGTCATTTTCTGGCTGCTCGAGATTAGATGGATTAATACCCTTGCTTTCAAGCATCTCATTCAGTTTTTCTGGATTATCTCTAAATACCTTATCTAACGCTTGTGATGCGCTGTATTCATCCCATTGCTCTCTTGAAGCCTCATAAATAATATCGTCGGTTAAATGCTCGTAATAATCAGGGTCATCTAAAACCTCGGACTCACCCCATCTCAATGGCCCATCTTCCGTATCTGGATTGTCTGCTCGAGCAATGTTTTCACCAAACTGTGGAGCAGTATTTCTTAAATACGCGATGACTTCTTCTTGCGTATACCTGCGAGGTTTCGCGTTCTCATAATCTGCCATATCCGCTTGCGGCCGAGGCTCAGTTAAAAATTGTTCCAGTCTCGTATACTGAAGCTCATCCTTCTTTATGCCCCTGCCTTTAAGGAAGCTTAGGATCTGGTCGCCGCGCACAGAGGCATCTGGGTTTTTCTTCGAGGCTTTGAATATCTTATTGCCTTCATCGAGGATTGTTTGCTCCGCATTACTGTACAAACCCTGGTCATTCTTTTGCGCGCGCGCTTTTCTCTGCGCGAGGCTGAACGCCGTATCGCTTCTGTCAGTGCTGTTTGCAAAGTAGTTCTCTCGCGCCCGTCTTGCCATCAAGGCAATATCACTGGCTCTAGTCTTAGACAGATTGACGTATCCATTCTTAGCTAGCCAGGCACGAATAGCACCGATCAGCTCTTGAATCCTAAGCTTGATTCCTTTCGAGCCTTTCTGCCCTGTGAACGCGAGCATTTCATCAAGAAGAATCGCATTCCTGCGGTCAACAGATCCCCCTTCTTTTTCTAAAGATTCCTTATAAGGCTTAAGGTCAGCCTCGATGCCCAGGTCTATCAGCGTTTGCTCAAATCCTTCACGGCCACCCATCGAGGCGAAGAGCTTGTTCAGCGCAGTATTAACGCCCCTATCGCCCAACATATCCCTGAAGCCGCCATGTGTTGCTTCATGCAGCAGGACTTCCTCAAAGTCGTTCTTACCCTTTATCTGATCTCGAACAACGTATATGCTGCCCCTATGAAAAACACCCCTAACCTCAGAAGGCCGCGTTCCCATATTCTCAGCGCGATCGCGAATGTCTTGAGGAAGATCGGTATAACTTGGAACCACAAGAACACTCTCACTGTCGTTCCTGTCTTTCCCAGTGACTCTCTTGAAGACCGTATCGAGTTCTTTGTCAGTAACGCTGACCCTGTTCCTGGTCGCCCCCCTACGGAGGGAGAAAGCAGTGTCTGAATCGTCGTACTTTTCTGCGATCTCCTCTTCTAGTGCCGCCTTTGCCGCATCAACATCTAAGTTCGCGTAGTAATCGTCGGCCACAGCATAGTCTATATCTTGAAAGCTCATGCCTACGCGCACAGCTTTCTCTAATACCGCTGGATCCATCATGTCGAACGTGTTTTGCACTGTCATGACTGGATGATCTATAGCGTTATTCGCCTCGAAGAAAGCGTATGCAAATCCTTCTGGGGTGACACTTCTGGCATTCTTGGTCGCTATAGACTTGCCACCATACTGTGAGTGCATCTTCGACCCAGCAGTAGGCTCAGTTGGAGCGACAGGAAGGTCTGCATTGAATCGACCCCAAAGTAGAGTCTGCTTCGTATAGTCTTCCCCGAAGTGGAAAGGATCAAAGCTTAGACGCCAGGGTGGCATACCGTTCATCCTGGCTATTCTTCCGACGGGATTTTCCAGCGCCCAGACTGCGGGTTTAAAGTATTCGATGGTATCTAAGGTTTTCTGAACCACCTCTACGCTAGAGAAAGTTCTCCCGTCCTTATCTTTAGCTGAGAAATGACGAGCGCCGCTTCCCGCGAAATCAGTGCAAGGGCAAGCCGCGAGGATGGCGTGAATCTCTTTCCCATCGAAGGCAGTGAACAGGTCATTAAAGAAATCAACACTGAAATTATTAACATCACCTACATAAGCGTTTTCTTGAATATCAAATTGGTATACTTCATACCCCGCTTCAACCCAAGGCTTAGACCACTCTCCGCTCAAATCGAACAGAGAGATCACGACCTTCTCTGCATTCTCGTTGCGAGTCTGTCGATTTTCTCCCTGCTGTCGTGCGTTGTCCTTCCAGCTCTGAATGGTTCTATCGGCTTTCTCTGGACTCATAAAGCCCTTTGCGTCAACGTAGGCGTTTACCTTCCCGCGTAGACGAACTACATCTTCGTCTTTGGGCGCTTCAAAAACACGGGTTATACGTTGGTCCTCTTCTAAAGAGTCCTCCACTTTCCTTGCTTCTTGGAGAGAAGACACAAGCTCATTGAGCTGCTCTTCACTTACGCCGCTGTCTGCCTTCCTGTTCTCTGGAGCCAAGCTAGGTTGCTCGGCTTTTTCCAGCGCAAGGTTTCTGGCCTCCTCTTCTTTTATAAGTCGCGCAGCATCTTCAGTGCGTCCAAGGCTCTCAGCAATTTGCGCAGCTGTGAAGTTGGCTGGGTCTTTACGCCAGTCGCTAATGTAGCTATCCCAGTTATCAGTAGCCCATTCGGCAACTAACCCCCTGGCTGCCCCACCCATCTTGTCGGGATCCGCAGAAGCTGATCGACGTTTCGCTTTTCGATCGGTGTCGCCTTGCGCGCCTGCTGCCTCAAGTACCTTCAGCCTTTCAGATGGCAGAGAAGACTCCCACCATTGAACAAACTCAGCACTGTTTTCTCTAAACCATGTTGCGACCTGCTCATCCCGAGCTTTTGCTTGTACACCAGGCTCAGTAACTGGGGCATCTGTTTCAGCGGGTTGTTGTGCATCAAAGGCTTGCTGTTCTGATTCTGTGCGGAACGGGAGATCCAGCTCTCCCTTGGTCAGCCTCCTAGCAATGGTGGCTATATTATTCGCGTTAGTCTCTGTCGCTATATAATTTGATCTGGAATTTTGTGTCTTATTGATCGCCTCAGACCATCGGGCAGCATCTTTTGCATCGATCTCACCTGATCTAATGGCTTCAGAAATCTGAGTTGCACTCTCATAATTGTTGTTTTGTAAGACAAAGAGAGCCTCTCTTGCTGAGACTATTCTCTCTATCTTCTCTTGCCTTGTGCCTTTTAACTGGAAGCCTGGCTCGCGCAGTAAGTCTAGTATGTCTTTATCGCTTAGCTGATTTAATTTTGCGGTGATCCTGGCGCGCGTTGGCTCGAACCCAACATCTCGATTTGCTGCTGGCTGGATATCAGCGAACCCAAATAGGTCGCTGCTTTGAGCATTCTGTATTCGCTGACGACCGGTTTCTACAGTCGCATCCCCGCCAGACAGTGCGAAGTTTTCTCCCTCGCGATCCATTTGCTCCTGCGCGTCTAAGGCTTCAATGTTTCGGTTTTCGAGGTTAGCGATATCGCCTTCGGTGTAGGAATCTAATGCAAAATCTTCAGGCCCAGAACGAGAAACGGAGCCATTAGGCTCCGTCTCGGTTGTTGCTGTTGGGGTATTGGGATCTAATCCTCTGTCTTGAATTTCAGGCCGCGCCTCTCCATCACGCGCTTGGCTGCTAGCCTCTGAAACCGCTTCATCAATTCGCTGGACTCCTGTGGCCCCGCTCTCAACTCCGCGAACTCTTCCGGTGTCAATCGCTTGGCTATTTCCTCCAGCTGTTTCGGCCCCTTCCTGCGGATACGCTCCGTCCTCATTAAATGCTCCCTGAATCTCATCAAAGTAATTGATTGAATTTAGCACATCTGAATCGGTTATCCCGATAAAATCAGTGCGCCCCGCTTCCTCTGGGCTTAGCTGAGATTTATAGCTAGAGACAATGCCTTCAAGCTCGCTAAGCGACTCTTCGGCAAAGGATATGTCGCGCTTCAAAAACTCAATTTCAGCCTGCTTGTCACCTTTGTAAACAAATTCATTGTCTTGAGCAAGGATAACAGCCTCGCGTATATCCTCCATTACCTCATTTGCGCCAAGGACGCTGGGCCTATTGGGGTCTTCTTGGTTGTACCAGCCGCGCTCTTGCAGAGCCTCTCTAAGCTCATCGAAGGTCATGCCGTCTTTTTTGAACAGCCTGTACGCGCCCACGCTGTTTGACTTCGGGTTGTCGAGCTTCGGCTCAAACCCGTTGCCATTAGCATCTTCAATATTAATGCCGCCCAGCTTAACGATCGTAAGCAGTAGATCGTCAGTGTCTTTGATGGTCATCGCGCGCTTAATAGGATTCTTAACTAAAACACCGCTTTGATCTCTCTTTGTTTCTTCTGCGAGCCTGGCTTGCAGTGCGTTTAGTGTCGCTGTTGTTTCGCTTAATTCGCTTTCATAGGCCGCGAGCTGATCGCTAATCGATACTTCGCCTGAACCCTCTGTTACAGCTTCCAGCTCCGTAGCCTGGCTCATACGCCGCTGGTCTTCCATGTTTTGGGAGGTATTTGGGAGGTTCCCCTCGAGGGCAAATCCACCCGCAGCTCTTTTAACGCTCCAAACATACTGAGGCTCTCCCCTGCTGACACGAGTCATCGCAGCTTCTGCCGCTTTCTGTGTCGGGTAGGCTGCACCGTTAGATTTTAATTTTGTAACTCGCGGAGGAAGGTTTAGTGAGGGATCGGTTATTGCCTGGCGGCGACCCGCCTCTTCTTGCAAGGTAGGCATAACGCGAGCAATGATTGCATCAGATGCTTGGGTGTTACCCGCTTGAGCAAGGGTGTTTGCGCGACGCAATTGCCCTTCTGCTGCGAGCAGGCGAGCGTTATCCTCATAAAGAGCATTCGCTCCATCAATGTCTCCCGCCGCATCGGCAGCAGCAAGGTCTTTTTCATTGAGGAGTATGGTGTCAGTAAGTGACTGAAATGGGTCGCTGGTAGGATTAGCCAGTGGGGTAAGAGGCTGGCGCGCTTGTGGCTGTCGGGCTTGTGGTTCTGCCTTGGGTACAGGCACTGCTCCTCTTCTCGTTCGCACCGTAACGATATCAAGCATTGTTTCTAAGTCTGGAACCCCTAGCTGTCTAAAGTCTTTTGTCCCGTCGAGGTAGTCTTTCACGCTGGCCGTGGGGATCGCAAAGGCTTTGGGATAATTCTCCTCTAGCTTCGAGCGAAGGGCTCCTGGCACACTAAGCGGGTCTTCTACAATAGGAGTGGCACTCCTTGTCTTAAACGCTTCAGCGGCCTCTAGGGACTGCGCAGGGGTATCCATTTCAAAGGTGGTCGTTCCGCTAGGGGTGGTGACCGTAGCCTTTGTTCCATCGACGACTATAGGATTTTCGGGGCTTGTGCCAGCAAGGTCTACTGGATCTATCAAGGCTTCAGGCTCAGTGTTAAGGCCCATGCGCGCGCGCTGTCGATCTAATGGCTTAGAGGCGGCGTTACCAGCAGCTGCGGCTGCCTGATCTAGCCCGTCACCACCTTTGCTCTGCGCGTCCTGTCTGCCTTGATCAACAGCCTCGGCCAGAGGGTTTCCTCTAAGCAATCCGTCTCCAGCAGCCAGCGGCCCACCAATGCCTCCTCCGGCAACCAAACCAGCTAAGCCTCGGTCTAGGCCAGCCTTGAGGTCATAATCAACCGGAGTGCCTAAAACTTCTCCAGCGTACTCGATGTTCTCTTGAACGAACTCTGTCGCTCCCTCAGACGCTGCGCCGCGAGCAGCGCGCTTCTTTATCGTATCGCCAGGCTTCGGCGTGAAGATAGATTTTGCGCCGACTCTTTCAGCCAACGCCACCGCTACCGCCGAAGGTAAAGCTTCTACAAGGTCTGTGAAAGTAACCTTGCCGTCAGGGTCATCGATAAATGTATTGGTCGCAGAGTCGTAAGTTTTATTAACCTCACGAGTCTCAGCTATTTCTTGAGTCCTTGCGGCAACATAAGCAGGCAGGGCAAACAGCGTGGCGACCATATCTGGGACAGATTTAATGCCTTGCTCAAAAATAAAAGCAGCCAGCTTCTTGGGATTTGTCCAATCATCTTTGTATTCCTCCCAAGACACACCCCTGTCTGGATCGTAGCCAACCTTTTCGCGCGCAGTCCCGATCAGATCTTCTTTTCCAACCAGCATATTAATGAAGGGCATATCGGCTGCATCTGGTTTAGCCGTGTTTTGAGTGGAATCTGGCTGGACATTTGGAGCTGATCTCAAGCCCATTTGGTACAGCTTGTCTTCAGCTGACTGGTTTAGAGTATTTATGAATCCAAATAAATAGTCACTTAATCCAAGAGATCTATCAACTGGGCCTTTTAGGGAGTTTGTGAAAAACCCGCTTTCCTCTTGAGGCTGGACGGGTGGAGTGACAGGCACGGCACGATTAGAGAATCCTCGCGACTGGCTAATAAAATCATCATATCGCCCAGTGCGTTGTTGCGCGTTATTTAATGAAGAAGATTCATTGCGGCGATTGCGCGCTGCTTCTTCAGACGATCTCAAAAACGCGTCGTATTTACCTGGCATATTACAAACCTCTGGACAAAAAAAAGGGAGCCGAAGCTCCCGTATAGGTCTTAATCTCTTTTGACTTTATTTATTGCTAAGAATCAATCAACGCCACTCCCCCCAAAAATATATCGCGCTCATCTTTCCTGCGGTCAACCAAGCCCTGTAATGTTTTCCCGCCTGCTGTATTGTAGCGCAACATCATTTCGGCTATTTCACTCTTGGAGCGTGTACCGTCAGCGGTGACGCGCCCCAAAGCTCCTCGGCCCAGATTAAAGATAAATGAAGTTAAAGCAGCCACCTCGTTATCTGTAAAGTTATAATTATTAGCTTTACCATAATCAATAATGTACGCGGTATCTGTATCTATTCTATCCAGCAATCGTTCCTGCGCTATTTCTAATGTGATCTCTTCGCTGGCACTAGCCGCCTGAGTACCAAATCCATTGGTGTTTTGTTTCACATCAAAACTTGCCACAGGTAAAAAGTTTTCAAATCTCTTGATTAGCAGGGACACAGGGGTATCTGAAGGCAAAGATATTTCTTTTAGCCTTTCTTCAGATATATTGCCCCCACTAAATGCCAAGACAGGCTCTACTTCTTCTGGCGTATTACTGCTCGCAGCTTCGGGTATTACTGGTTCGGAAACCTCTGAGGCTGGCGGCTCAGCAGGTTCCGCTGTTACTTTGGGCGCTGGATAAGCTCCAGTAACGACGGATACTGCTGGCCGTAGTTAAACCGAGCATCGATCAGATCCTGACCAGAAATGATTGTCCCATCTAAATCAACTTCATTTTGTCCGTTGAATAATAAACGGCCTAGACCCGCAGCTTCTTCAGCAGGCATAGGCGCGTCTATATTAAGGCCCATGTTGTCTGCCGAGGACTCAAAGCCAGCGTTCATATAACGCTGATATCTATCAAGACTATCAAATAAGTCTGCATACTGAGCATCCCCCCGTTCTGCGTTAAGATCATTAATTTGCCTAAGTGTATATTGGTAAGCATCCACCGCTTCGCCCAGTATTGGATTCATGTTTGCCAGATTACCAACCTGCTTTGAGTCCCCGACGGAATTAAACCCAATGACCGCGCCCGTATCATCGACTTCAAAGTTAGTGTAAGTATTTTTCCTATCTTCCACTTGCCATCCACGAGCCTCGGCAACATCGGCAAGCTGCCTGGTTCTATCTCTCAAATCGTCGGCCAAGATATTCGCTCTATCTCTCTCGTAGTTATCAGTCTCTCGAGTAATTTCCTGAGCTATTAATTCATCCTGGCGATCGAAACTCGTTTGCTGATCTGTGAGCTGATCGGCTCTGGCGCGCTTGTAATCAGAGTCACGAATTTTCTCAAGCTCTTTACGACGCTGCTTTTCCATCTCTTCAGAGAATAAGGCATTGCCGAATTGGCTCATGCCTTTCCCAACGCCCTGTAATGCTCCCAGCAATCCAAGTCCCATGTTAAGCCTCCATTTGCTCAAGGTCTTCTTCAAATTCTTCTGGGATTGAATCCCCGAATTCATCTGGAAGCTCCAGCGCCGCTTGCGCCAATTGAGCGTCATCTACCTGCATCATGCCACCCGCCAAAACTTCAACTTCTTCTTCGGTAAGGCCGTTATCTTCACCATACATAATCACCATTTGCTTCATCGCGCCAGAGATATCTTTCGTTTCCAGAGGCATTCCTGCCTGCTCTGCAACCGTGAAGACTTCATTCAGCGCGAGCATCCCCAAGACGGAAAGATTCTCTTCGAGGATTAAGCCGTCGGTGGCTTCATCTGCGGCCTGAGCTAACGTATAAGAAATTGTCGCTATCATTTTCGGCAAAGGTGTTTCTGACTGCCCCAGGTTCTGAGCGATTTCCTCGGCAACCTTGTCTTTACCATAAAGCCGATCACCCATATACGCGATAGCTCTTTGCAACGCTGGGTCTTTAAAATCATCTCCCTCACTATTATCAGGAGCGGGTTGCTCATCAGCGACCATCTGCTCAGGCATCTGCTCAGGCATTTGCTGAGCTTGATTAACAGCTTGCGCTTCTTCGTTCTCTAGTAATCCAGCCATTGTGCTAACCTCCTAACCCGTTAGTTTCATTCTTTGGGTACTCATAACGACCAGTTTGGGGATTGAATACTGGCATATTAATTACCGTGCCTACGTTCTCTCCGTAAAGATCCCTTTCCTCTTGAGCGCGCTGTTCTTGCTGATCCAGCATTTCCTGTTGCTGCGCGCCTTGAGCGTACCCAGCAATCATGTTGCCACCCGTCGAGATCAATGCAGGAGCCGTATAAGGCGAGGACATCATTGTGCCTAGAAGACCTTTTTTACCTGCTTCCTGTAGACCTTGCTGACCCAGTTGAGCAGCCGTGCTGTTCACGACATTAGTCGCGCCCATTGCCTGGCTCGCTCCGGTTGTAAAATTTCCTGCCATTCCAGGGGTTGATGCAAGCGCATTGGGTGCAGCAGCATTAGCCAGCAAACCATTAGCCCCGCCGGATACAACACCAGTAGCTGCGCCAGTGGCCGCATTGACTGTTTGGCCCTTAACGCCAGCCATGAGATTGGTTCCAGCTGTACTAAAGTTTCCGCTCATCACAGAGGAACCCGCTGCACTGAGGCTGCTCCAAGCATTGCCCATGCCTTGCGCTGCGCCAGATAACGCCCCAGAGATCCCACCTCCTCCGGCAGCACCTCCAATACTGCCCATTAGGGCTGCTCCTCCAAAATAAACAAGAGCCGCCGTAGCAATGACTTTCAAAACTTTGGATTGCTTAACTTTTTTCCAAACCTTCTTAACACCTTTGGCAACGCCTTTTACGACCTTACCGATTGATCTTCCAATTTTTTTGACAACTTTACTCATGTCAAGCCCCTTACATATGAACAGTTAATTGATGAACGCATAAAACCAATGCGACTAAGATATTTAACGAGACGAGGATCTGTCTCTGGCTCAAGCTCCATAACCGCAATTTTTATTGTCGGTCGCGACTTGACCCATTCCGCAAGCTTTCGGATTAATTGAAGCCCCTCGCCTGGAACCCTTGTGTAGTACAAAAGAACACTGCAACTTTGTCGCTCATACCAAAACGACTTCTCGCACATAGCTGTGACGCAACCCACCACCTCACCATCTACCTCAGAAACCCAGACAAAGTGTGACGGACCCGAGATTGCCTCTCGCGCTGTTTCTTTCATCGACTCTTTGTCTATATTTACCGGAAGGGGGTTTTGACTGACCGATTCAACTGCTAACTCAACTATTGCTTTTAGATCTGAGGGCTTCGCTTCTCGTATCATTTAATCTCTACTTTGAGTGTTTATGGGTAATGCTGAAAATCATCGCTCTTGTCTATCACCGAATTGCCTATCGTATAAGTCATAATCCTCGAAGCCATTTAGAAGACCAGTGTTAGCTGGGCTGTCATCGGTTGCGTCGTCATCGGTTGCGTCGTCATCAGTTGCGTCGTCATCGGTTGTGCTGTCATCGGTTGTGCTGTCATCTTCACTTGTAGCCTTGCCAGAAATAACAGTCAGCAATTTAGGCATTCCAGCAGCAGTATTCATGACATTCGTAAGAGCAGCCTCCTTTTGTGCTGGAGTCATATTCGGGTCCGAATAAACAGTTGCAACAGCAGCCATAGTCCCCTGCATGATTGACGCAGCAACACTCGCGTCAGTATTATTTTTACTTAACGCGCGATTAAGCGCGTTTTGCCCTGACTGAAATAATTGCTGATTTTCTTGCTGAGCCGCGCTGAAGAGCTGCGCATCGTCTTGAAGATCAGCCCTGGACGTCCTGTCAAGGATATTCTCACCAGAAGCAAAAGATTGCTGGTCGTCTTGCAGTGTAGTTTGCTGCGTTCTGTTAAGGGCGTTTTCGCCAGAAGCAAAAGCTTGCTGGTCATCTTGCAAGGCTGTCTGCTGCGTTCTATTAAGCGCGTTCTCACCGGAAGAAAAAGATTGCTGATCATCTTGCAGAGACGTTTGTTGCGCTCGATTAAGGGCGTTTTCACCAGAAGTAAATGTATTCTGACTACCTTGTAGCTCGGTTTGAAAAGTTTGCTGATCATCTTGAAGAGCCGTTTGCTGCGCTCTATTAAGGGCGTTCTCACCGGATGTAAAGGTATTCTGACTATTTTGCAAACCAGTTTGAAAAGCCTGTTGATCGTCCTGAAGAGATGTCTGCTGCGCTCTATTAAGCGCATTCTCACCAGAAGTAAACGTATTCTGACTATTTTGCAGGTCAGCCCTGGATGATCTATCAAGCGCACTTTCGCCAGAAGAAAAGATATTCTGACTATTTTGCAAGTCTGTTTGAAAGGTTTGCTGATCGTCTTGCAAGGCCGTTTGCTGTGCGCGAGTGAGAGCGTTTTCACCTGAGCTGAACTCCTGCTGATCATCCTGCAAAGCTATCTGCTGCGCTCTAGTTAGATCATTCTGAGTGCCAGTAAATAAATTCTGACTATCTTGAAGAGCTATTTGTTGCGCTCTAGTTAATGTGCTCTCTCCCGAACTAAATTCCTGCTGATCGTCTTGAAGAGCTGTCTGCTGCGCTCTAGTAAGAGCGTTTTGCGTCGAAGAGAAGTCCTGCTGATCCCTTTGTAACTCTGTCCTCTGAGCGCGATCAAGTGCATTTTCACTTGAAACCGCCGCAAGGCTCTCTGCTTGTAAATTCTTTTTAAGGGTTCTGTCCGCAGAGTTTTCAGCAGCAGTAAATATCTGCTGATTCTCTTGAAGGAAAGCAGTGTTCTCTCGATCCAGAAAGCTGTTGAGGGCTGAGTTGCGAGCAGAGGTATTTGCCACATTTGCCTGCTGGTTTAATCCGGCTTGAGTGGTCTTGAATGTATTGCGCTGACCAGTATTGAAGATATTTACTTCGGTCCCCATTTGAGCATTGGCAAGCTCTGACTGATTGCGCGCCCTCATATTTGATTCAGCGGTATTAAAGTACGTCGCCGCATCGTTTATCGCAAACGGCTGAGCCTTATCAATCATTGCCGCCTGAGCTGCTTCGACGGATAGGGTAGAATTAAGCAAGCCCCGACTCGCGCCTCTCTGTAGACCTTGCGCTTCCGCTCTTTTCATCACCGCAGAATCAGAGGAAAGCATCTTATCCAGCTGCCCTTGCGATGTTTCTTCAGCTTTAACCTGTCGAGTGATAGCGTTAGATCTTACAAGTTCAGCCTGCTCAGCAGGACCAAGCTGCGCTGCTGACACTTGAGCAACATCAGCAATAGCATCTCTCTTGCGTTTATCGAACTCTGCTCCAGTCATTCTGGCTGGCGATGCCGGAGCTAACGCTGGCAATGGCCTAGCTAACGCTGGCAATGGCCTAGCTAACGCTGGCGATGCCTTAGCTGCCGCTGGCGATGGCCTAGCTGGCTGCCTCCAATTAATTGGCTGCGAGCCTGGCGCTGGTCTTTGCATTGATTGCGCTGCCGCTCTTCTTTGTTGCTCTTCTGGAGATAAGCTAGACATCTATCTACTCCTTAAACTGAATCTTGATTGTCAATTAGCAAAAACGCATGACTTAGACTTGTTTCGTAAGATTTCTTGCAATGATCTGTATGAAAAGGCCGTGCCACAAAGTCCAGAGCAAATTGCATTAATCGCCAAGGTTTGATGCGATCACCCTTATCTCTCAATCGATAGCATCGACTAGAAACAGTTTCTGCCGGATTCAATCCAAAGAAAAAAATCACGTTGACAAGCTCAGATGTCACATGAAGTATTCTTAAAACGTATCGCCTTATAGGTTCAACTGCTCTCATAAGCGTTTCTTTATTAATCATTTTTCCTCCGGCGTGATCTTCTTGTCAGCAACACTTATGTAAAAAATTACTTGGTATTCCATATTACTCTACCGTTATAGCCGCAAGAAAAATGGCCGAACCTGCACACAGCGCCAAAGCGCCCAAGGCAATGAGTAAATTCTTCATCTCACGTTGTCGCTGCAACTTCTCGCGCTGTATTTTCAAAAGCTCACGCTCAGCCGCAGCCCTGCGGTCACGCTCTTGCGCTCTTATACGAAGCATCTTGTGGTACTGTGGAGTGCGCCCCGCAGCCATGAAACTCTTCTTTAAAGAACTCTCCATCGCCTCCAAGTCAGCTTCGGCTTGAACGACTCTGAGCGCATAGGCGTTAACGGACTCATCTTCGGAATAGCCTGTGCGCTTGGTCGAGTCTTTAATCTCCTCGACCTGCTCCTTTGCATCATAGAAGTTTCCAAGCTGATCCATCAGAGAACCAGCTTGTTTTCCAGCGTTCATCCCAGCCTGAATAATCTCAAACGCCTTTTTTGCTGCGCCTAACGCCAGTGTGATTTCGATCATGATTTACTACTCTTAATGTTTACCGTGACTCTACATATTCATCAAACGTCATAACGGAGTCTTGATCCAATATAGTCTCATCGTTATAAGTAGACGGTAAGTCTCTAAGATAATCGCGATACTCCATCATGTTATCTATCGGCTCTCTATCGGCAGCGACTAGAGAATCAGTTTCATACAACTGTATTTCTCTCTTAGAGCGCAGGTTTGACCACGCATCATCAAGCAATTGCGCGGCATGGCGAGTTTCTTTTTCTTCATTACTCATCGCCACTATTGAGTTGGTTTCTGCGTCATAGACTTTAATTAAGTCAACAACATCTGCCGGAACCGTAAGCCAGCCCTGTCCGTCAGAAACTGCACGCAGATCAACAATTTCATTATCAACAATTTTTGCAAACATTTATCGGTCTCCATAAAGTGCCGCGCAGCTTGTGTACATTTCGTGAGGTGTGGCTGAGGTACTTGTTGCGCTGGGCGATCTAGCTGAACCTATTGCTGCCAACATTCTCTGGTCACACTTAATGTCCCCAGTAAAAGCTGCACTCAAATTAAGATACATATGGGTGTCTTTAAACCTATAGGTTGTGTAATACCTATGGTTTGAAGTCATCATTACTATAACTGTTGTATTGGCAGGAACAGTAATACTCGCATCGTGATTTACATATTCTTGATTGCTAGTAGATGCTTGAACTGTTGTCCAAGCGCCGCCAGTAACATTTGCGTAGTTAGTGCCACTGCTTGTGGTCGGCGTGTAGTAAACAATTCCTGTGCCGCCGTAAGTAGAGCCGCCGCTTCGAGTTGTTTTTAGCGTTATAGTGGCAGCAGAAGAGCCGCTGTTGCGAATAGGAATAGCACTCCAGGTTACACCCGCATAGTTTTGGCCTGTTCCTGAATTGTCGTGATAGTAAAAATTCTTGAAGTTATGGCCTAACCGCTCGTTGTTAGCAAAAATAGTTTGTCGAGAATACTGCTGACCACTATCTCCTGAATAGAACATGGTACTCATATTGTTATTACCAGATCCTGATTCGTTAGGTCTTCCATCCCCCAAAAGCATATTCCAAGCTTGCTGAATAGAATTAGCGTCAGAAAGCCTATTGAAGTAACTGCTGTTAGGCCCAGTAGAATCCCACTCGCCGGTTGAATAAAGATTCTGTCTTTGAGAAGAACTAATAACCATGCCAACCGAGAGAACACTGTCATTAGCGACAGGGCTAGCGGAGGGGACTGTTACCCATGATGAGCCGCCAGAACCATTAGCCGTGAGATACTGACCGCTTGTGCCGTCTGCCGCAGGAAGTCCAGTCGGGCCAAAAGATAAAACCCCAGAAGTAGAACCAACCATCGGCTGATTATTTACTGTTGCGTCTGTTGTAGGCAGCGTTAAAGCATCACCACCGTTCTTTTGTATTTCGTCTACAATTAACTTAGACATATTTTAGCTCCTTGGTAATCTATTAGTGGTGATGATTTATTAAAACCATCCGTCATTACATTAAAATTTAAACAGGCTTTGTCGGCCAATCGGAGTTTTCGAGTACAGGGAAATTTTCATGCGCAGTAATATCACGAAGACCCTGGCGGTATACCACCCACTCTTCAGGCATAGAGTTATCGCTCATGCCCATCCAGTCACTTTCTGCAAGCTTAGTGTTGCGAGCGAGCCGAACATTATCTGAATTAATTTGCAGCTCACACGCCGCTGCATTTTCTGCCTGAGTTTCTGAAGAAATGTAATCAACAGAAAGCTCATCAAAACGTGAGATATAACCTTCGGCTTGCTTTTGCGCTTCATCTGACGAGGTAAATACTTTTTGTGTAGATAAATCATACGCAGGGAATTGCAGCATCTTCGCTGGAGATTCCTCATCATCAGTGAGGACGGCAGTAAAGTTTTCATTAACCGTTATGTGCATCATGCTTTCCTCAACAAGCCCATAAAGTTCCAATAACTTGCAGAAGAGCAGCCGATAACATCCCCAGCATAAAAATTCACAGGGATTGCCCGATTTCCATAAGTAGTGTTATTAAACATTGGCATAGTAATCCCATTGACCGTAAGGTAGACATTGCTGCTGCCGTTGTGCATTACTATGTAACCCTCAAAATAACTATTTTCAGGGACAGTGTAGATCGTTGTGTTGGCGTTTCCATTATCAACGGCTATCGCGACTGACCCAATTACATCTCCTCTAACAAGAGGAATCGTTGCCACGCCCCCTGAGATTGCTGTATCCAATGTCGGTTGATTTATAAGCATAATAATTTCCTTCTAAATAATTTATGTGGCTTCTACACCGCTAGCCAAAATCCTGTGGTTTAATTTTCTGGATTTATTTTTAATTGCTTGGTGCTTGCCGCCAACAAAAACATTGCTAGTGCCGCCAATTGAAATAATGCCTGTCGTAAGGGTTTGTGTGTATTGATTAGGGGCGCTATCGTGATCAATGCCGTTTGTATTGATTATCAAGGAAGTATTATAGGAGCCATTGTTAACCCAAATGATTCCTGGCGCTAAGGAAATAACTGCATTATTACCCGTTGTTGTCGGGTTAGTAGGAAATATAGAAGCGTCATTTGAGTATTCGCCTGTCTCATAATTCACAACCCCGATAGTTTGGTCGCCGTGCATAACAACAAAAGTTTTTCCATGAATATTTGTATTTATCACTCCCCCCAAAAATTCACTTTGGTTTAAACTCCCGAAGTTCTTCGTCGAGAATGCTCCTGTCTCTAAATCAACACGATAGGTAGTTTGGGGGCTGCCGTCCGGCCTGTAATAAAAATAGCCATCATAAACATCTACCCACCCTTTATTTGAATTACCGTATGGCGCTCCGCCAGTGGTTGTAAGGTCACTGGCTGCCGTCATCGTTACATGATTAAATCGTCGTAACTTTGATTCTGAGTTACTTGATTTCCCATAACAATAGGTATCGTCCACACCCATTGCGTAACAGGTTGTCCCCCAATTGTGGCTAACTAACTGAGCCCCATCCTCTCCAAGAATTATTAATTCACCGCCTGTGGTATAAGCGTATTTTTTAATTTCATTCGACGTAAAACAGCAGCCAGAATATCCAGTAGTAGGCCCATCGGTTAAGATTGAGTTATCTATGGTATTCTGAAGAAGTGTAGTTGCTCCCGTTGACTCTGGAGAAGTTGCGTTCATAGATAAAGTAGCGATTCTTGGTTTAGACTCAGTGCGCCCTAAATAGATAACCTGAACCAAGCCGTAATCGCTTAGTAAGGCCTCAGCCTCAACCTCAAGAGTGACCGAAGAGTTTTCGCCTACAATTTGAGAGCCGCTTAACAGCATCGGAGTGCTGGCAACATTATTGCCGCCCAAATTGACAGACGGCCCTTGCTTAACTCCATCTACTTGTAAGGTAGTTGGGTATTTATAAAACCCTGCGTCTTCTGAAGTTAATCCAGTCATCTCAAGCTGAACGTCCTTTAACACAGCTCTTGTGTCATCGCCCGTGTTAGTTACAGGAATAGACAAGGCAGAGTTGGAATCTTCCTGTGTAACATTCGCGTTTTTAAAAACTTTTAATTTGTCAGCCATAATCTTTTCCTAAAATTGATACTTGAACTGAGTCGCATAAGACTGAGTTGCGCCTGTTGAGCCAGAGGAGCCGTCAGCAGAAGCAACACCAACACCCTGGAGAATTTTTCCAGAACCGACAGTTATTGTTGCGGCATCCGCAATATAACCGACCTTATAAAATACTTGTGATGACGTAAGAGTTTGTGTGGATATGTAGTAATCAGCGATACCGCCTATAGCTGTTGCTTCTACAATCTCTAAAACATTTGAGCCTTGAAATATCTGCCACGTTCCCGTAACCGTTAAATCGCTAGGGGCTATTTCGTAGACATTTTGAACAACATAATCTGCTCCAGACGAACCTGCCTCAACAATATCTGTCCTTCCTGATGCTATTGACTGCCAGGCTAGCGCACTACCATTTGTTCCTAGTAATTTTCCTTCCTGACCAGACTGGCTAGGTATCTCATCTGGGACAGCCTCCCAAGACATCGCAGAGCCAGTGGACTTCAGAAATTTATTTGCTTGACCGTTGAAATTAGGCGCGTCCGTAAGCTGCGCCCAATCCACACTTGTTGCTATGTCAGCGGAGTTTTGCCAAGCAGAGCCGTTGTATACGCGCAACCTACCTACTGAAGTGCTGTAATAAAGAGCGCCCGTTACAAGAGCCTGGCCCTGATTGTCTAGGCTAGGGTCTGCTGATTTCTGACCTAGATACGCTTCACTAAATTCAGTAAAAGATGCCGCTGATGATGTGGCAGAACCTGCTGCTGCCGTTTCAGAGTTTGCCGCTGCCAAGGCGCTTGCTGCTGATGCCGCAGTGGCCGTTGCTACCGCCGCATTAACTGCCGCTGCTGCGGTTGCTGCACTGGACGCAGATGCGGTTGCTGAAGCCGCAGCCTGATTAGCCAGCGTTGTCGTTGCTGCAATAGCGTCGTTTTTAATTGTGGTTGTTGTTGCGACCGCTTCATCCCTAACAGCCGTCGTAGCTGCCAAGCTCGCCGCAAGGTAAGGCTGGATATGCGCAAGAGCCGCAGCCTCAGCTGCTGTAATGATCGTTGTCTCAGCATAAAGTTTTGTTACGGCATGAGCGTCTGCCGTAGGTGCGCCAACATTTACGGCAGCTGAAAACCCTGTCTGACCTGATCCAAGAGGAGTTGGCAATAGATCAAATCCAGCAATAACATTGCTGTAACGCAGATTAATGTCTGAAGACCTAGCAAGCTCACCTGGAAATAGATTGTTCTCATTCGGGACGTAGTTATTGCTCATCGTTTAAGCCTCCGTGGGGAATAGTGGAGGGTCACTCCGTGAACGGTATGAACCGCATTTTCTGAGCCGTCTGTTGCGACATAAACACCCATATTCACGCCAGTAACAGAAACCCTTACTTTTGCATCATTTGAGTAGGTGGTATCCCACCTGAAATTATCCCAAAACTGAATGTCATACAGAGAACCTGGCGCTGGATAGAGATCCAGTGACACGCCCCTCGACGATTCACCCAAGCCGTACTCAGTCGTCGCGCGAACTGACACCTGAATGGGGACTTCCCCTTCGACTCTTATATCCGGCTGAACCAGCCTGAATCGTTTATTGACTGTTGATCCGGCGTAAGCAGTAAAGTTGGTGAGGAGAAAGGCATAAATATTTGCTGTGCCAAAACGATAGCCAACATCCATTTTGAATACTTTACCGTCGTCAGAGCCAAACACGCTCAGCTCCTCTGTCTGCTCGTCTATGGCAGAGGAAACGCATCGAACCTCGTCAGGGAATTCAGTTTTGGTAACACCGATTAGCTGCGGTCCAGCAAACGTAAAATACAGCCCATGCCTTCCATTAAATAACCGATACTGGTTAGACGTTCTATTTACTACACTTAATGGATTGGTTCTAAAGCTCTGAATTAACGTTGCTACTTTTTGCGACAAAGAGGCGTAAGCAAAGTTACCAAATTGTTGAGCAGCCGATAGGCTCATCAACCCTTGTCTATCAAACCCTACAACCTGGCCTCCAATCGCCTCAAGCGTATCGGCATAAGAGCCGGCCTTGTTCAAGTCTTCGAGCTGCCAGTCTAGCGAAGACGACCCGTAAAGCGTTTTGGTAGAGTCCTCGCAACCAACAATTAGTGCGCTAGCGTGTTCTCGAAGATTGGTGATCGTGTCGCCTACGGCAATTTCGACTGCCCCAGTGGCGGCTGCAAATGAAAGAGGATCACCAATTGAAGAGCTAACCAGAGATGACTCAACCGCAACAAAGAGATGGTATTTGTATCCAACGACTAGCGCAGGATTATCTGTGCCTGCCCCAGTTGTTATTGTGGTGAATGCAGTACCGTCAAATTGGGTAGCCTTATCAATCCCGTTTACAATAAACATCTTTTCTTGAGCGTCTTGCCCTTGAAAATTATAATTACAAAATCGAAATTTCCCGCCAAGACTCCAAGTTTGAGCACTGTCTACCTGTACCCAGCCCGCATTTGTGGCCTTATACATTCGGGCGTTTGTACCGTCCTCTCTCAGAGCGTAGACGCTACCCTTATACATATGTACGCCAACAACCGGACCGCTCCCAGGGACCGCCTGAGAAGCACTTGCTCGCCCATCGAAAAGCTCGTAGCCATAAATTCTTTGATACCCGCCGTTCGGCAGGCATTCGTAGTTCGAAACATCAATTAATTCACCAGGCTGCATTGCTAGGGGCGGCGTTTCTTGATTAAGCCCACCAACCGCTGGGAAGTAGTCTAAGTTTATAGGCATGAACTACTCCGCTAGGCTAGGGTTGCAGGCGCGCTGAGCGCAGGCAATTGATCTCGATGCAGATCAGCCAGCATTGATTCAAAATAGACAACAGCTTTTCTTTCTAATTCAGGCGCTTCATCAAACAGCGCATACGACCTAAGAGCCTCGTAGACAATCAACATATGATATCTATCAGGCAGCCCAGGCACAGAGGTGTTCTCGGTGAGCGATAAAGGCTTTGAATAATAGTGGTAAGAGACTGTCTTGTTCTCGGTAGGCTTGGCATTAAATAAAAGCACGCCGTCTGGACGGACTGTAAATGCAGCAGGATTGCCTGCCGATATAACACGATAATCATCCGCAAAATCATCGAAGCTAAGACGCTCTAAATAACTCTGCCCAAGTGATACGCGCTTAATGGTTTCTATAGTGGCTGGAAGAGTCACTGTGTTGGTATCTGCCGCCAGAGATGCAGTACCCTCCCCCCACATCCAATGCCAATTGCTGCGCTTGGATTGTATTTTTAACCACGCATCGTTAATCCAAAAAGTAATACGACCATAATCTCCAACCTGTCCTGCCGTATTGGCGGGGCCAGAGTCAGCAATACCTGTTTCCTGAACTAATCTCTGGCAAAGTTGTAAGTAATTCATAGTCATCTCTACTCATAACGGGTTAAACGCGGGTAATAACTTTAGCTTTCTACCCTGAATGGATAGGTTGGTATCTTTTTGCTTTGACCAGTTTTTGCATTATGTACAAGCTGTTGCGCATCATTAAGAACGGTGACAACCTCTGGTGGAACGGCAACAGGCTCGCCGCGTCGAATTCTGTAAGACTTACCATTAACGCCAACAAACGCAGGCTGTGTGTCTGCCTCATCTTCAGCGATAACAATTGTTACCCAGTCTTTTTTTCTGCCAAGGTCTTCCTGTGGCTTGTTAGTGTCAGCGGCAGCAGGCTCGATCTCTACTGCGGCTTTTATCTTGCTGCGCAGTGTGTCTATGCTTACGTTTCCTCTAACCACAATTCCCAGGATTCGCGCTTGTTCTTTAAGCTCATCATGAGAAAGGTTGTATAGGTTTAGTTCTGACATTAATTACTCCTGCGGCCCGAGGGCGGCTTAATTTTAGGTATAAAAAAAGAGGGCCGAAGCCCTCTTTCTAGTTACTGCTCTTGCTTTTACAAGGCTGTTGCTGCGCACTCTAGGCGAGCCATCCAAGCCTGGTTTGCAATGAAAGACTTGTGATAAGTCTTCCAGCCGACCATGCCCTTCTGACCCAGAGGATCGGACTTGTCGAGCTGCCCAGGGTTAATGATAGAAGGAGATATGGCCTCAGCACCTTTCAGTGCAACGTGACCGTAAGCATCCTTCGCAACATAGATAACAGGATAGACATCAGCAGATGTACCGCCTGTTGAAACCATCGAGCCTTTTGCTCCACCAGCATTAGCAATAGAGCTAAGAACCGGAGTGAGGATGTAACGAACGTCCTCAATCTTGCCGATCTCATAAGGCAGCGCCTTCATTGATCCGTACTTCTCAGTAGGTGTGAAGCCAGCAAGCTCACGAATATCAGACTCAAGGTCTGTGTGAGCAAAAGCGATGTACGCAGGTGCGACTGCTTCTGTTCCATACTTTACTGTAGAAGAGATCATTGAAGTGATCTTCTTGCCGCGCTCAGCCTTAATTGCACGAGTGATAGCTCGCTGCTTAACAAGAGTGATCGCAGTGTTTACTGCACTACGCGCAGCGCCATTGTTGTAGAACACGTTAGTGCCACCTTGAATAACTCCCCACATGAGAGTCTCAATAGTTTCACCAGCTTGCTCACCGCAAAGCATTGCAGCATCTTTCAATACGGGATCTTCAGCCAGGTCGGCAACAACGTCAGTGATCTCAACTACGTTACCAAATTGGCTTAAGGTGACTGTTACGTCCTCGTATGTAATCGCCTGTGAAGTAGGCGTTGTACCTTCGGTTAAAGGTGTTGTTGCCACCGCCAGAGGAACAGGACGACGGAACTTAATCACATTCGCTTTGTTCTTTGGCATAGGCTTAGTCATGCCGAACTTCGACAGACATAGGATAGGCTCAGCGTGAGCCAACATTTCTTTTGCCGCATAAGCAGTAGTGCGTTGCGACAGTCCAGCATAAGTAGTTACAGCCATTGGAAATTCTCCTTCCGAGTTATGATTGGCATCTTGATTAAAAGTAAATAACCGATCACCTGCTCAGAGAGAGGAACTTGTTGGCATTGCGGCAATAGCGGCAATTCCTCGAGTACGTCAATCCTAGTTTGGTGTCGTTAATATTGGCTCTGTTCCCCTAGCGGGAAGCAAAGAAATCGAATGCGGCCTCGAAGTCATCTTCGGGCGGCATATTGCTCTTTGATCTTCCTCCACGGGAAGGAACAGTTTGCCCTTGCCGAAGCTGCTTCTCTCGTCGCAGCTTCAGCTCTGAGGTCGCCTGTTGTCCAGGGGACACATCATTCTTATAAGCTCGCAGTAAATAGGCTGCATCGCCTGCCTGCTCGCTCTGTATCATTTCTTGAATCGGGTGAGGCTGAGTGGCTACCCAGCTTTTAAACTCCCCTGACCCTGCTACCTCTCGATAATCTGGATGCTCGTTTTCAAGCATCATGAATTGTTGATCGATATAGGATTTACGCGCTTGTTCTTGTATAGGCTGTAAATCGCCACGCACTCTATCCAGCTCAGCTTTATGCTCACTAGCCTGGCGCTCGAAAAGAGATTTAACTCCCTCGGCAATGTCGGGGTAATCCTCAGCAACCAGCTTCCAGCTAGTGTCCGCAGCCGCAGATGATTGAGGCTTGTTTTTCTGCAACCGCTCTATCGTTTCCTGCTGCTGCTTAAGCTGCCTTTGAAAAGCGTGTTGCCTGCCTAGATCTGAGTTGTATCGGTGCTGCCACTGTTGAAGCTCATCTTGCGCAGCGTTTAACTTATCTTCGACTGATAGCTCAACCTCGTCGCTATCTTCCTCTAGTAAGAGGGCTTCCCCTTCTTCTTCTTGCCCATTGTCTTCTTCCTCATTAGCAGGTTGTTCGGGAGCCTCTTCGGATGAAATGCTGCCACCCTCCGCTAGCTCATCAAAAGCATCATCAAAGGATTGCTCTTCATTTTCTTCAGACATAAAAACCCCAAGCGGCTCTTAACGAGCGGCCATTAGTAGTTTAAAAATTAGTGCTCTGCGGAGTCAGTAGTTCGACCCAGCGTTTCTAGTTTCTCCAAGACAATCAACGCTCCGCGCTGCTTCTCAGAATCGCGATCAGCTATTAGGTAATTAATCGCGTCATCTTTCTGTTGCTCAATGAATTTTTCTATCGTCTTCCAGGTCAGCGAGTGCTTATCAATACTCATCAGAATGTATCAAAGCTATTGGCAATGTTCTGAGCCTTTAGCTGAGCCTCTGTAAGCTTTACGTTAGTCTGGGCTGCGGCTTTATCCCTCTCGGTCTTGTTTCGCTCCTGTGCGGTCGCATAGCCAGTCTGACGGCCCCTCTCGCTTATTTCGTACTTATTGGTGAGATTCGACATTTCTATACGCTCTTTTTGCGCCATCTTGTCGCGCTCAAGCTGATTGTCGAGCTGTATCTCTTCACCTGATTGTTGCAGAACCGCTGCTTTATACTGTGTATCCAGCTGTAGTTTTTGCACCTCAATCTCTAACTTAGCCTGGGCCAACTGAGCCTCTAATTGCAGCTTCTGCATTGCCGGATCAACCATGCCTTGAGCCGCAGCCTCTGCCGCTGCCGCCTCTGCTTCAGCAATCTCCGTTTCTGTGATTGTGATTTGGTCATACGGAACTTCGAGAGACTTGGCTATTTCTCGATCTAGCTCGGCCCAGTCTCTGCGCTTGAAATATTCAGGGTTTTGCATGGAAATATTTGAGTAGATCATTAGGTTGTCTTGCTGCTTCTCACGAACCAGTAACGCACCAGACCCGCGAGCCTCGATGCTGAAGTCGCCTTTCACTTCTGGCCTTTCACTAAACTGCATATTCCAGTCATAAAAGCGCGTGATTAGAGGCCGTGTAATATCGTCATCCCAATTCTTAACCGCCTTGCGCAGAACAATGTTTGAGCTGTTCATCAGCATTGCCATGCCAGAGCTGGTCTTAGTCATGTTTGGCGACATTTCGCCCTGCGCTATCAAGGGCAGATTGGTTTCTTCGTCGGCAAGCTGACGAGCCATGCTGAAAATATTACCCAGTTCAGTTTGATGGCTAGGGGTAGAGAACGACGCAAAAGCCTCTTGGACGGACCGTGTTTTATCAACCAGGTTCCAAACCTTCTTAGGGGCCATCTCCCAGCTTCCGTCAGCAGGCGCTACGATCTCTTTGTTGACCACTATCTGATCTGCGACCGATAACCCTGCATTGTCCATCATCATTCGCCACGAGGCGTTTATGACCTTCTGAGGGTTCCTCATTAAGCAAGGAACGCCAAAGCCAAAGATCGATGACTCATCCTTTTCCCAGTTGAACGCAGAGAAGGGGCGCTCGTCGGAGTCCATTGGGTTCAGAGCCACCTTCAGCACATGGTTGCCCGAGAAGAACACAGTCGCCTCGATCTCATCGTCAAGCTCGTCGGTTTCAATCGAGCTATATTCGTCCTCTTCGGTAAGAGCCATTGCATCAATAAGCTCAGACTTCGATATCGGGCCGTGATATTCCCATATCTCGTACTTATTGCCTTCGCCTACCGTGTTGATACCAGTAATGGTCCTGATATCGTCGGTAAAGTCTTTGGCGATCAGTGAGGTTTTAACGCCAGCTCTGACTACTTCTTTAAGCTGAGAGACTAAGATCCCTGGCAGCTTTGCCATATCGCGCAACTGCTTCTTGGAGAGCCTGCGTCTTTCAAAAACGAACTCCGCTTCAGCGATTGTTCGAGCAGACATATCAGGGAAAAAGTCCCAAGGATCTACCCGCTCAACTGTAGGCGCTAGAGATTCAACGATCTGAAGAACGCTCATGCCATCAGGCATCATGTCCCATCGTTTCTTTGTCCGACCTATGATTATCGGACCTTTGATGATCGCTGTGCCTAATTGACAGGCATCATGGATCACATCTCTAGCCTTAACATGGTATCGCGACTCAACAAGCTGATCATCGATGACTTCCTGCATCATCATCGCGGCTTGCTGCGCGTTGTTTTGGATTCTTCGAGCCACCTCAATAGGGCCGACTTCCTCTGGGGTTTCGGGCTGCTGCTTAGCCATCGCATCGAGTTCAGGAATCGGCGTGGGCTGTATGCCAAAGTTTCGGTCATCTGTTGGGAAAAGCATATCTTGCAAACGCGCTTCCGCAGCATTGGTCTTGTTGCGCGTGATATTAACAAAGACTTGAGAGCCTTTAGATCGAGACAGCTCAGCGGCTTCATCTGCTGCATACTCGCCATGATATTGTCGAATATCGTCCAGCCACCGTTGCTCGATCTGACCGCGCTTGCTTACTTGCTCAGTCGCCAGCCTGTTTAATCGAGACGCAAAAACGTGCAGGCGCTCCGCTATTTCTAGCTCAAACTCCTCGTCAGTGCTTTCGATGTTAGTGCTATCAACTGCCTGCATAGTATTACCCTTAATAACCTGCCACCTTGTCCACCACCGACGATCTTGCTAACACCTCGTCACGAACAACGCGCAAAGGTTCTGCAAAAGTAAGCGCAAGCGCATCAGCGCAATCCGTGGACCTCATTCCTCTTTTCTTCATGTCGTCTTTACTCTCAAGCTTTCTTCTAGCCTGTGAGTCGTATTTGTAGAATGGCGCACATAAATCGCTGTGTAGATCGTCTCTGTCAGGGATCATCACGGGCATATCGCCGTCAAGCCAGTCACGCAGGTTCCACCACATCTCGGCTCGCCTGTTAATGAATCGCTCAGGATCTAATGACGAGCCACCGAAGTTAATCGGCACGACCACATCGCCATGTCCTAGCTCAAGCAGGCGATCGACAACACCAGCACCCAGACCGCCAACATCAATAGCAACCTGTGCTGGTCGCTCGTTTTTAATGATCGCGTTGACCAGTCCGGCCACTTCCATTGTCGAGGTTTTGTCATAAGTCACCAGGTCGTATGCGGAGCGACCTCTGCGCTTGATGATTGCTGTCCTATCATCTCCAAAGCGCGCAGGATCTACGCCGACAATCAATGGGCCTTGAGCCAGCACTTTTGCTTGTCGTGCCTTCATGACCGACTCTGGCCTAATCAAGCTATCACCACCGGAAACCTGGAAGGCTTCTTGCGCGGTCATCGGATACTCTTGCTTGAATGCAAAAACACCGTCACCGCCATCAGCGGATAGCTCGGCAATCTTCGAGCGTCTAAATGCAAGCTGCTCGTTATCCAAACCGAACAGCTCTACTATCTTTTCCTCTTCAGCAGATCGCGTTACACCCAGCCCACTCTTTCTGTATTCTGGCTGCCAATACCAAGGAACGAAGATAGCCTGGAAAGGACTCTCTCCCGCTTCCGCTCTTTGCCATTGCTGATAGAAGTAATTGCCTACGCCATTGGCTGTAGACTCCAGAATGATCTCTGTGTCATCCTCATCTGGAACCGCTTGCAGGATTCCCTTCGCGTGCTCTGCCGCATTCGGCCAGTACGCTACTTCAGATCCATGAAAGTATTGGATTGTCGTGCCTCGGCCTACAGACTTGTTACCTGCTGTGCCGACCTTGTAACCGCTGTCGAGCTTGCTAAAGATCAGCTCCTTAGCATTGCTCGCCCCAGTCATAGGCTTTACGAAGTCAGGCGCTAGCTCGTGGTATCTCTCAACCATCTCAAACAGTGCAGACGTTGAGTCGGCCTCATGCGTAAGGATAAAGGCTCTCACGCCGCTGCGATGGGTGGTCTTCCAATAGAGCCTGCCTTCCGCGTAAGTCGATACGCCCTGCTGTCGCCCCTTCAGGACGATCGCCCTAACCTTCCCCGTCTCAGCCTTCTGCCGCTCAATACACGCGTGAATGAATTGCTGAGCCTTGTTTAGCTGAAACGCCTGCGTCTCACCTGACTTCGATCGAACCCTTAAGCAGTTACGCGCATAAAAAGGGAAATCATCTCGCAGTCTTAACCGTGTTATTTCAAGCTCGTGAGCCATTCTTCTTGGGATATCCCTGTAACAGCGGCTCTCACCTCAGTTGATGCCAGTCGGGCATGAACATAAGGCGCAGCGGCTTTAGCGGCTTCCACTCTCAAGCGGATGTCTTCTGACTCGTTCTGGTATATCGAGGCAAGGTAGTCGAGAGGGCTTAGCTTTCCCTCCTCCGTAAGCCTAGCCACTTGCGCTTTTGAGGCTTTACTGTAACTACCCTTGGGCCTGCCTCTTTTCTTGGCAGCTTCCTCTTCCATCTCTTTACCTTACTTGTCCGGACTGATATCCAGCCCTTTGTAGCAATCCAATACTTTGCATCGCAGTGCCGCCACCTGCGTTCGCTCCCATGTTGCTTCTGGCCTGATTGGCAAGCTGAGCCTGCTGAGTAGTTGATCCAGCAGAGGACCGCGCCTGCGCAGCTCCTGCGACCGTCATTTGCTCTTGCGGCAAGGCGTTCGGATTATTTGCCAATCGATTAGCCTGAACAGGTAACACCTGCCTGGGTTCGAAAGACTGCTGCGACCTAGCTTGGTTAACCAGGTAATTATTGCCAGTGTTTACCCTACCCATTGGGGCCACAGGGGCTTGGCCTGTATTGGCCTTCGGCGCTACGGGCCTATAATCTGCCATGCTAATTCGCTCCTACGAGCTGTCGCTCAATAAGCTTGTCGAGCTTTATTCCTATGATTTGCAGATCAGCCCTAACCTCGTCACGCATCAACTGCCGCTCTTGACGCTCTTGCGAGATATGCTCTCGATACTCGGCGTTCAGTGTGGTGAGATCTGCGCGAAAGTGCTCAACGGCCACCTCGTTCAGCGTCACGCCCTTACTGACATCCGTGAACGCAAGCAGGCCAGCGATAAGCATTCCAGTGGCGATGCTGACATCACCCCAGCTAATTGTTGGCTCTATTTTCATGCTCATCTCACAGCTTCTTGTTCGTCTTAGCAAAGCGTTCCATTGCTGGACCGACAATCTTATCCATGTGCGGGGCAGCAAAGTAAAAGCTCAGGATCAGCATTATTGCGCCAGTCATTCCGTCGCTATGCTCCTGCGTCAGTATCGACGCTTCCTTCAGTCTTTCACCCGTCTCTGGGTCTACGAAGATCGCAGCCACTACCAGCCCCCAGGCGGCGATGTATTGGAGTAGCCACACAAAAGTGATAGACACTGCAATAAGCCTCCGCGCTAGCTTCTGGCCTGTCGTGTTAGCCATCCACTCGACTACCATCCCTCTAGCCTTCTGGCGCTCCTGTGCTGCGTCCTGAGCCTTTTCCTCGTCGGTATACACAAGCGCATCAAGCCCACGATTAATCCCGCTCACAGCGCCTTGCAGAGCCTTCTCAGACCCGAAGATTTTGCCCATGAGATTAAGCATCAGACTCGCCTTTCAGTATTTTAATCAGACCATCAACGTCGAATAGCGGGTAATTAGCCTGGCAAGTAGCACAAGTCAGCAGGTTGTTGGCCTCGTTATTCACATCCATCTTCCACGCAAACAAACCGCCTCCACACTCTAAGCACCAGACGTTAATCGCCTCGATGCCTACGGACTGCTCGTCCTCTTCGAGAGACTTCTTGTACCCGTCGATGCTAGTTAGCTTGGGCATTGCGCGCCCTCCGAATGTCGCAGCGATACCGCTCTACTTCACCGAACTGCTTGTCGTGAACAATGCAAAACATATCTCTGCCAGATCGATAGCCGGAGTTAGTATGCCAAGCGTCACGACTTGCGAGCGTCCTGAAGCTTTCGACCACAGACCCTCTCAGCTCTTGCTTGGTGGTGTGGTGGATATGGCCTGTAAACCAGTAGCGATGGTCAGTCCCCGCCCACAGCTCAGGCTTATCCGTTGCCATGATCTCTGACAGCGTATTCAGTTTTACCGTGTCGCCGTGGGTGAACCCTATGGCTACGCGCCCGTGCTGGACGTAATTGAATTTATTGGCAGTAGGTAGGATCTCTACCCTTGGCTCGTCTCGGAAATAAGCGCCGAGGAATGCACTAAGCATCACCGACGAATGGTCGTCGTGATTACCGATGCAGTTCACCACCGTCACTTGCGGGTGCTTGGTTAGTGCCAGGTTAATCAAATCAACCATCAGTGTGCAGCCAGCCTGCAGGACTTCCTGCCAGACCCCATCCACATCGACGAATGTTCCACGTGTGGTTGTGTTCTTTTGGTTGTCTGCGTGAAAGAAATCACCAAGATTAGCGATCAGCGCCCTCTTGCTTTTAGGCGCTACCCGCACCAGCTTAGAAGTCGCTGCGAGCAGATCTTCCCTTGCGATCTTGAGATCGAAGCTTTCACCGGATTGGGCAGCATAGGCATAAGCACCGATATGGGGATCACCCATCACATAGCACGAGAGCAAGTCTTCGTTGTCGGTCGATGGCGCTTTGCGGGGCCTGTACACCCCTTTGTAGTCAGCCATCGAGTCGAAGATAGCCGATTGGATTAGCTGGAGCTTTTCGTTCTCGTTAACCTGGGTCTTGACCCACTGGGCAGATACCGCTCCGTCTTTATCGTAGAGCGTCGACGTACCCTTCACGCTGAATGGCGATGGAACCTCGCGCGTCATATCGTTGTCAGGTGATACGCCCTGTAGCGCAGCCTTGCCGCGTATACGGGCCATCGTGAGTTCAGCAGTACGGTTAACAATGCCGAGATAAGGCCCGACTTCCTGCATTGTGTTGCAGGCTAAGGCAGCGTCTAAAAGGTTGTTTTGCGCCTTCGTCGTCGCGAACGGGCGCAGGTATTCGTATCGAGTCATCCCTGCGCCAGTCTTCCGGCCACTTCTGCTGCGCGCGTAGGAGTCTGCTTCGCCCAGAGACTGTCGAGAGCATCGTCAGCGGCCGCTAGCCAGTTCTCTGCTTTGAGGCTGGAGATCATGTTCTTAAAGCCAGCAACGCCCTCTACGCCAAGCTGATAGCACATCTCGACGATGCACTCTCGCCTCGCCTCGTTGAGATCGGTGAACCACGGGCGCTTATCCATCTGCGCGTAGATTACGGCGATATAGTCTGCGAGCAAAGCTTCAGCGATAGGCTCAGGGATTCCGTGACCGCCGTTCTCAATCATTGTCCCGTATCCAATGGTCAGCCTGCCCTCGCTGCACTCGTAAGCAAATCGGCGGTAGCCCTCATGCGCCTTAATGCGCTCAATCAAACCTTCACTCATCGCTTAGCTGTTTTCTCAGCTTCAGCAAAGTCCATCGCGCTGGGCCTGCCCTTCTCGCCCTTGGCGCGCATCCTCTCAGGCGTTTTACCTGCCGCTTTCTGCGCAGCGATCCGCTTCTTTTTCGCGTGGATATTGGCGTACAGTCCAGGCTTTTCGAGTAATCCAGGCATCTTAACTCCAGATTGATAATGCAATTTTGACAGCCGACGCAGCAGCTATCAGCAGGACAACTGGCAGCGCAAGCATCAGGACACTGAGCATCAGCAAAAAGCTGACCACCTGATCTAGGTGCGATTGGCTAATCTTAGGGTCGCGCATCACCACTTGACTTTGTGCGACCAATAACGAGCCGAGAGCTTGCTAGGTTTCGCGTCCTGCGCATTGTGTCGCGCGTAATACGATTTCTTTCTCGCCTTGTCCTTGGCCGTCTTAGGTGCGCTGCCTGCGCCCTTCACGCCCTGCTGACCGAATCGAATGGTCTTTGTCTCATCGCCCACTTTGGCGACGACAACGTGACTCTTGGTCTTGTGACCAGGCGTTCGCTTGGGCTGGTTAAAACCCTCAACGCCAGCTCGCTCGAGCAGCCCCTTTTCTCTTTCTGACCGCACAGCTCCGACCTTTTTGATTGGCATAAAAAAACCCCGCTAACCGAAATTAGCGAGGTCAAAATAGCATGGCTTACTATTCACAACAGGTATATAGAAATAACGGCTTATGCAAATCGCAAAGGCAGTTATCCCCGCGCACATTGTCAACAACTAGACACTGCAAAACAAGGGTTTTTATTCGATATATAAATTTATTTGTAAAAGACTTGACACCGCACCGCTGTAGGGTTAGATTCCGCTTAACCCATCCATATGGGTATATTACTTACATCCAATATTAAACCACAGTAAGGAAAGCGATATGAGCAACACATTGGAAGGAACTATCCAGCTAGTAAAAATAGGCTTTACGAAAGTTAAAGGGTCAGATTGTTACCCTCCCGAACAGAAAGATTTTTACCAAATTGATGGTGAAGATGCTTCTGGTGCAACTGCGCTTTATCTGCCGGATGTAACGACCCAGGCAGAAGCAAATAAAATTGTCACGGAAATAGAAGCAGCCGGATTAGTGATTGATGCAATTGCTGCTGAGTTTTGGGATGTCCGAATTTCCTACGGAACATTGGCTTGGATTGAGCAAGGAATGGAAACCACCTTAATGAGCGATGAAGAGATTGCCAAAGAATTTGTTGGGTTTCACAAACTATTCGATATCCCTGCTGCGGGTTACTCGGGGATTTACAGCAATTTAGTAGGTGGGCTTTACGGAAACACAGAGCTAATTGACGAAGACACCGGAGAATTTGAAATAGAAATACCTGGCAACCAAACAGCCAGCGGGAACCCAGTGCTATTCAACTTTTTCGAGCCGAGGACAACAGCATGAGCAGAACACGAGAGCAGCAAATCAGAGAGCAGGTCCGTAACTATCACCATAGCAACCCAGAAGTCTGGGAGCTATTCAAAAGCTTCACGCTGGAGCTGATTTATTCTGGACGAAAGCACTACTCGGCCAACGCGATCTTCGAGCGTATTCGCTGGGAGAAAGACCTGGGCAATGGCAGTGAGGCAGCATTCAAGCTGAACAATAACTACCGCGCCTTCTACGCTCGCCGCTTCATGGCTAGCTATCCCCAGTACGACGGGTTCTTCCGCACACGCGCTCAGCCCTCAAGTCAGCAGGATGCAACCTACGCTAGAGAGTTTGGCCCACAAGACTATCGCCCAGGTAACAGCACTCCAGCTGACCGCATCCGTATTGCCGAAAAGGAGATCGCAGCTTTAGGCAACGAGATCGATGTCATCGAAATCCCTGACGCACACAACAGCAGCAAATTTCATGTCTTCGCATTCGGCAAAGATCTCTCTAAACCCCTGTACCGCCAGGTAGGAAAAACAGACCTAAACGCGCGACAGGCAGCGAATGGCTTTTACGCGCCAGAAGACAACACGCAGATCTGGGCAGACTGGACTCGCCATTACCAGTGGGATCACGAGGAAGCGCAGGCCAGAGAGATAGTTCAAGCGCGCAGAGGGGCAGAGTCATGAAACCAGCAAAATTCGGAATAACTTTTTCTATCAACGACTACGCTTATGCCGAAGTCGCTCAGTTCATAGAGTGTGTAGATAACATCTCGGAAGAGAGCAACCTGCGGCAGCGTTACGTTGATTTTCTGAATGCTCTTTTAGCCAAAAAAGTAAAACCGTCAACACTGGTCGACGCAGATGTCCTCCATCTTTTTATTGGCGATTTAGATAACCGCGCTCACATCGATTACCTCGAGGATCACTGGAAAGACGATCCTAGAATAACCGCAGGAGGCAAGATGTTCTGGGCGAGGTGTAACAAGCTTAGGGCAATCCACCCATCTCAAGGAGCAGCGTCATGAACTCAATAGCAACGCTTGAGAACATCGAGGCTGCGAATGAAGCGGCCCTCGAAACCATCACACGCATTCGGCAGCTGGGCGCGATTAGAGATGAGCTGCTTACCCAGCTCGACGCTTTCTTTCTGATCCGCGACACGCTTCCGCATCTGATCGATGACGACTCCCATCCCATCAAAACCCAATGGCTAAACAGGGACGACGGTTTAGTCCTGCGCGTCACCAACAACCACGGCGACACAGAAAACATTGACGAAAGCCTGGTCCCCAAAATCATCGCTCGACCCACGGAGACATTCTAATGGAACGCATCACTAACAAGCATCTTGAAAACCAGCTGGACACTATCAACCAGCTCACAACTGGATCTACGGCTGCGCACACTTTCGAGCCTGATAAGTACACCTCTCGCTGGAAAGCTATCCCTGGCGCTTACGCAATCGACCAGAGCTACGGAGGCGTGAAGCTTGTGCGCTACTCGAATGAGGGCGGCGGGCAAGGCGAGATCACCCCTTACCGCCTGACCAAGCGCGAGCTGTATTTCGTGATGCAGGGAATTATCAACACGCTTCAGCACATGGAGATAGCAGCATGAGCAACGTCTTTGATTCCCTCGAAAAGCTGAACGGCGGCGAGACTGCTCCCCAGGCTTTTCTTGATGGCAAGCAGGCTTCGATGGATCTGCTTACGACTATTCAGTCAGATCGCGACACCGACAGCGTTGAGTTCGACCAGGCGCTGTTCGGTAGCCTGACAACGCTGACAGTAACTTACTACCACCTGCACGGCAAGAAAGATGCCGAGAGGCTTATAAGGGCGAGCTGCGGCGTTGCTCTTGGCTTTCTGGAAGAAAAGGGGCTAGTAAAATGAACCGCATCCCAGAACCTTTACTGCTTATAGGCTTGCTAATTTTCATCATCGTCGCGATGGGCATAGCAGGGAAATCCGATTTTGAAGAAGAACAACGAATAGAGGCTTACCATGAAAATATGGCTTTCCGTCTTAGTGGACTCTAACGACCCGTCGCTCGACTTCTCAGGCTCGGTTGTAGAGAAGGATGATCTCGAAGGCACTACTGTCTATGACATTGATTTACAGGCCAGTTATAACGGCATTGAGATCGATGACATGGACTGGGAAAAAGCGGAGGAGCATCTCTTAGATCTAGTGACCGAGGGCGCGATAGAAGCTGGTCGCCCTATTCCGAGCAAGGTGATTCTGTGAATGCAGGAGCGGAGCTGGCGGCTTGCAGGCAGTCAAGGAAAGTATCTTGTGCTGTCTGCGCCGCAGAGTTCGAAGCGGTAGATAGCAAAGCAAAGTATTGCTCGAATCGCTGTAAACAGATCGACAAGAACGCCAGGAAGCCAAAGGCAGTACACGAGATCCCGTGTCGCCGCTGCGGGGTTAAGATACTCACAGACGACAAGCGCCTACGGTACTGCTCAGATGAGTGTCGGACAGTTCAGAAGTTTTTTAGATAATTAACCCTCGTATTTTTTGCAAAAGGCAGCGATAGCAATGTTGTGCAGCTGCCTCGAGCATTGCCCTCTATCCAGATAAATTAGCTTCAGCACATTCCGCAAACCAGGATGAATTAGCGATAGCGCCTGCCCCACCTTCTCTGCTGCCTCATCTGCCTTATCATCAATTGTAACGCTTGAGCGATAGCCTCCCTGGTAATCCTTAAACATCGGGGAGACTGAAGGATAATCAAGCCGCGCCAGCTCTTTGCGCTGATACGAAGCCCAGCTCGACAACAGATGATTTGCTGCGCTCACGCTAATCATAAGAATACTTCTCATAAACTTTGCGAATCACCGCATAATGACGCTCAGCCTCATCGCGCTCAGAACCGAAAGAGCTCATTGCTTTCAGGTTCATTTGCTCCATCGCCTGCAATGCCAGCTGACGGCCAGCGAAAGGCAGAGGGTTTTCATTCCGAGGCAAAGGCTTATCCAGATTTATCACTAGCTTTTCTGGCTTGCGGTACTTCCTTGGCTCCGGCGCTATCGCTTTCTCATTGAAGAATTTGGGGTGATGGTTTTTTATCAGCTCATCGAGGTCTGATCGACGCTCTTCCCGAGCATCCTCGGCAGTCCATTCGCGCGGCGGCTTGTTGATAATTTTATCCAGCTCTTTTTTCATCCAGTCATTCATACAAAATCCTCAAAATCCAATCTGCCCAACACACCTTCTTCTCGCTTCTCGCGCATCAGCTGATACTGTTCGCGAAAGTGTTTTGCTATCTCGCCCTTGCCCTTGGTCCTGCGCATTTCTTTGCCTAGCCCCAGGTCATTCACCAGGTCAGTCAATACGCCTATTTCAAATTCACTGAGGTTAAGGTCTGCTCGCTTCAATCCCCCTTCGAGGAAATGACAGCCAGTACATAACGCCTCGGCATTCAGCGAATGAAATCGCACACCCCACTTGCCACGCGTGTGATAATGGCTGCATTCCAAGCCCCTTGCTTTGGGTTCGTACCTGGTTCCGCATCTCTCGCAGGTCCAGTCACTTCTCTCGCGAATACACATCGAAAAAGCAATGTCGGCGGGAGTTCTTTTGATCGTCATTCAGGTTTCCTTACAGGCCAGTCGGGCAATCGCACACCTTTCGCGCCAAACGCTCGCACGATATAATCGAAAATCTTTATGTATTCTTGTGGGGTAGGCTTAGTCGTCGAGTCGTGACCAGTCATTGCCTTTTGAATGGGCCGCCAGATCTCATATTTCACAGCCTCCGGCGACCAGGGCGCTTCCATCTCACCGCTCTTGAAAATCGGAGACTTGATTGCCCGTGCGATTTCTTGCTCGTTGAACAGATCAGCGGTCTGCTTACACCAGACTTGCAACGCAGCCTGCTGGAATTTGCTGCGAGTCCTGCCGACTTTGTAGTCCACAGTGACTAGCCCATGCTTTTCGACAAGCTCGCTCAGCGTCGTTGCCATATGCTTAACTTGCTCGGGTTTTTCTAAGGCATACGAGGTGGTCATATAACCGCCCTCAGAGAGCCGTTCATCTGATGTATACCGAAGGGTGTCATTATCCTCTTATCGTTGCTCACAAAGCCTCTACAGCGTTCTGCTTGCCATAGTCGTATCGATCCTTCGTATCTTCCGTAACGATTCTTCGCAACCTTAAAAATCATGTCGTTTTGATGCGGGTTATAATCTGGGTCGTAAGCGCCGAGTTCTTGCTGTGCTCGCTTCTCGGCCTGGATCTTGTCGTGCCACACCAGCATGATGCTTGCGGCGATGTTCGACAGGTGTGAGCTGCCGATAAAGTCGTACTTGCCTGGGAGCTTCTCTTCGCCCTCCATGCCGCTAGGCTTGCGCACGTGATGCACCAGCAAAATGGTCACACCAAAACGCTTGGCAACGCTCGCCAGTGTTTGGGTAAACTGCTGCTCGATCGTCGGATCGCCGCAGACTCCCATCATCATCAAGGCGTCGAGGACGATCAGCTCGCAGCCGCAGTACTTGGCGAAGGCTATGCACATTTGGATAGACTCTTCTGGGGTAATTGCATCCATGCGATCGTAGATGAACAGCTTGTCCTTGGCCCAGCTGCTAAAGCACTGGACGTACTCAAGGTCAGCCTGCGCTTGGCATAGGGACAGTTCGGTATACTGCTCCAGCACATCCTCGGCAAAAAGCTCTAGGCTTGCTATCCCTACCCTGTAGCCCTGGCGTAATGCGCGCAGCCCGATCTGACTTGAGATCGTCGACTTGAAATGCCCCGTGTAGCCGCCGATTAGATTCAGCGAACCCTTGTGCAGTAAAAAATCTGTATCCTTCAGCTTCTCGAACGGCAGCGAGATACCTTCTGCCATCGTTGTCCTGCGTTTCATCATCCGCTCGACGAGGTTATCCGGCGTTACCACATCGGAAAGCTCGCCCTCAGCTAGCTCTTCATGCACATCGATGTTGCGAAAGTCAGGTATATCTTTTATCCATTCGTTGCTCATGCCGCATAAACCCCTGCTACTTTGGTCGACTTTTTAGAAAGCCCTGAATTTAATTTTGCCCAGTCACTTCTCATCGCGTTCTGAAATGCTCTGTCCCAGTCTGCGTATTCGTATCCTTTCGCCCCAGCTGCATCGCAGAAATATTCGTAATGCCCTTCGAGGTTTCGAATATCATTTTTTTCAGCCCATGCTCGATGCTTATCCGACAGCACAAAATCGTCTGGCAGAGTTCGTTTTTTTGTCTGAGCTTTTGGGGTGGTTTTTGGTGCGGATTTCTTATTGATAGGTTCTTGATAGGTTATTGATAGGTTAGTGTCCCGTTTTTGGTACTGGTCGAGTCCCGTTTTCGGTACTGGTGGAGTCCCGTTTTTGGTACTGGTACCTATAGCGGTACTGGTGCCGTTTTCGGCACTGCTTTTTTGAAGGGTATTTAGGTTGATTGAATACTTATTTCCAGCTCCCCGAAGACGGGTGACGGTGAGTAAATCAAGCGACTCTAATTTAAGAATCGCAGCCATTATCGTCTTGCGATCTAAGCCTGTATCAGCGGAAATTTTTGCGACAGAAGGGAAGCATTGACCGTTCTCATTTCCTGCGCGCATGGCAAGCGCGAGCAAAACGAACTTGCAGCTCGATGGCCGTAGGTCTAAATTCCAGACAAGGTTTTGAGCCGAGTAGCTCATGACATCGCTCGCCGCAAAAGCGCATCTTTGTAACAGGCTTTGTCTTCGACACTGAATCGTCGCCCCCTGGCAATATCTGCCTCGGCGATTAAGATTAGTGTTTCGTGATGAAGGGTGAAGACTGGTTTGGCTTGGGGTTTCCAGCCTTTATCCCAGTTGAGATCCTTGCCAGTCAGCCCCAGACCAGCGAGGCCAGACATAATTTCTGACTGTGAACAGCCGGAGCGGCAATAGAACAAGGCTCTACTTTCGTCTTCGGTGATTAATAGACTGGGGTCTTTATCGTCGTGACCAGGACATCGCGCCGCCCAGTTATTTCTACCCTTTTTGTCTGCTCTTCGAGGCCTTACGCCGTCGAGTCTTGCTAATATCGTATCCATGTTCCCTCCTTTCGAACCGGAAAGGTACTCCTGCGAGGGATACATAGTCAACCCATATATTTTATTTCTACACTCATATGCTTTTTTTGTCTTAAAAATGGTTGCTTTTTCAAAAAGGTGTTATACTTTCATCCATTGGTGTTAGCTGCGACATATTGCCGCAGGAGCCATCTCTAAGGACTAGAGCTATGCGCACATCTCAAGAGATCAGACGTGAAAATTTACGCTACTTAATCACGACCAAATACAATGGTGTCGCCAACAGGATGGCAAAAGACACGGGCATCGCTCAGATGCAGATTGCTCGCGTCTTTCTGAAGACGAAGAACAGTCGTGAGGTCGGAGAGGTGTTAGCGCGCCGCATCGAAGAGGCTTGTGGACTGGAGGCGGGATGGATGGATCAAATCCACGCCCAGAGCGACGATATTATGAATCGCCTTGATATGCTTGATGTTGCAGACAGGCAAGCGGTCGAGGGAGTTATCGATGCGATGCTTCGAAAATCCCAAGAAGTTATAAAAAACTCCTAACCCCAGCCCGTTAAGCTAAGAGCTGGCAAAGCACAGCTATTTTTGCTTTGTTGTCGTCCGAAAGAAGATCCACCTTCCCTCGAATAACCTCGTTCTCTCGTATCCTTTCTTCCTCGAAGTCTGCTGGGATGGAGAGATTCCCCAGCATTCTCTTTAAGGGCTTAGCTACAGCGCCTTCGACTAACTTTACTGCCGTACTTTGATTACCCGACTGCATAACTTCCCTCGGCGTACTGCGCGTCTACCGTCTTGCGTATTGCGCGTCTATCAATAAGTGGCTACTGGTTGTTTCTACAACTATATCTAAACTATATCCCCACCTGGGATAATGCAACTGTATAACTAAAATATATTATAGCACAGTTTTACATAAATAATCCTTGTTGATCATCCAAAAGGGGTATAGTATTCATCCATGCCGCCCATTCGTGGGCCGCAAATGGAGGCTATATGAGCAACGCTAAAAACTTACCGAGATGTATCGACCAGCAGCCGCCCGTGCTGCATCACACCTGCGTCAACCTACTATCTTACTTAGGTTCTGACGCTCAAAATAAATTCCTGAATTACACAAATCAAATGGACATCTCTTCGTTGTCTGTTGATGTGACGCTTTTCGCCTGGATGGATGGCTACTTAGCAGAGCAGAGAGGAGAGCCGTGCGCTTCCACTTGTGACGCTTATGACGCTGGCTATTCCTATAGCTATACACGCGGAGCCGTCGCCACAAATAACAACAAGGAGAATACTTATGAATAGCATCGCTGAACCAGATATCGCGTCAGCAGACTTTAGAGTTGAGACTGACTCGAAGGGTGAATACGACACCTTCCAAAAACTCTACGCAGTAAAGGTAGAGAAATACCTTAAGCAAAAGAAAGGCGATTACCTACCCTGGTCTATGGCTTGGGGCTTGTTTCAGCATTACCGGCCAGACGCTACGTTTCAATTCGATCCAGACCGGATCTTCGACAGCGGAGAAGTTGAGGTTGTCTGCACAGTGACAAGCCTGGGCCGAGCTATCCAGATGATATTGCCCGTCCTCGGTAACACTATGCAGCCTGTAATTAATCCGTCAAGACACGCGGTCAACACTGCGAGGATGAGGTGCTTCACAAAAGCAATTGCCATGCACGGCTTGGGGCTGAGTTGCTGGAACTTTGTCGCTATCGATGAGATCGAGAATCCTGGTGACAGGCTCGAGCCAGCCAAGCCAGAAGCGAAGCCTGCGCCCAAAATTCAAGCGGAAGCGAAGCCTGCGCCCAAGATTCAAGCACAAGCAGACAAGAAGCAAATTTCGCCAGAAACACTTGCGACGGTTGTAGCAAGGATTAAGAAAGGCGACGGCACATTAAAGAAAGCGCACGACTGGTTTGCCAGAAGCAACATAGAGCCGACCATTGAGCAGCTAGATGAAATTGTGGCAGCCGAAATGCAACGCACCCAAAGCCAGGAGAGCAATCGTGAAACGCATTGATATACAGCAAGGAACGCCGGAATGGCTGGCGTGGCGCAAGCCTTTTAAGACCGGATCTAATGCGCCCAAAGCGATGGGTGACTCGCCTTACATGAGTCGTCACGCCTACATGACAGAGATTTTGAATGGAACCTCTAAGCCCATTCACAAAAAGACAGCTGAGATTTTTCAGAAAGGTCACGACGCAGAAGCCGCAGCGCGACCTATCGTCGAGCAGATCCTTTCACAGACCGAAGGCAGGCCGATCACCTTGGCCCCCGCCTGTTGTGAAATGGAGGATTCTGATTGGCCGAAAGAGATTCCGCAGCCTATGCGCGAAAGCCTGGGCGGGAAAATGGCTGCAAGCCTCGACGGATTAAGCGAGGACGGAACCATAATTTTTGAGCATAAGCTTTGGAATTCTAAGCTCAATGAGTTAATCGACGAGGGCGAGCTGCCTAATCATATCGTCTGGCAGCTTGAACACAATATGCTGGTCACTGGCGCTAAGCAGGCGATCTTCGTTACGTCTGACGGCACAAGTAACAAGATGGCCCTAATGATCTATCAGGCCAATCTGTTTACGCAGGCAGCCTTAGTCGCTGGGTGGTATCAGCTCGACATAGATTTAAAAGAGCACCAGCCCATCGAGGTTATTGACGGCAAGATCAACGAGCAATGGGTCAGGCTTGAAACTGATCTTAACGAGGTTGATGCCCAGCTTGCAGAGCTTACCGAAAAGAAAAAATTGCTGAGAGATCAAGCTGAAGAATTCTGCGCAGGCAGGAAAGTAGAGGGATCTGGATGGACTGGATCTCCTCAGAAGATGAAAGGCAGTGTGAATTGGGCAAAGGCTATTAAAGGCGAAGCGCCAGAGATAAACCTTGAGGATTACCGAAGCCCAGATAAAGAAATTTTCGTTTTAAGGAGAAACAAAAAATGATTAATAAGCAGATATTAGTAGGCCGTGCAGCGAAAGACCCAGAGATTAAAGAGTTCAGCAATGGCGGCAAGGTTGCCAACCTTCTCTTGGTGACTTCTGAGAGGTGGACAGACAAGAGTACCCGCGAAAAGAAAGAGAAGGCAGAGTTCCATTCGGTTGTTTTTGGTGGAGGCCTGGTAGATGTGGTTGAACAGTACGTTAAAAAGGGAGACTTGCTGTACGTCGAAGGGAAAAAGGAAACGCGCGACTACGAGAAGGACGGCGAGAAGAAATATGTCGTCGAGACTCGAGGGCTAAGTATGCAGATGCTTGGCGGCGGGGGATCTAAAGACAGCGCAGCGCCTAGTCGCTCAGAGCAAAGTCGTCCAGCGGCTCAGCCAGAGCCAGAATTTGCTGACGATATTCCCTTCTAATGGGTATCTCATTTCTTCTACATAACGTGGAGGCCGCTCTCGATGAGCGGTTTTCCAAAAAATTAAGGAGCGCGAGGAGGCGACAGGCTATGGCTAGAAAGAAGGTCCAGGCTATTCTGGATGATAAACCCGCAGGGGATCTTGTTAATCAGCCGTCCCATTACGCAGTAATGACTTGTAGCTGCGGAAAGAACATCGAGGCCCGTGACATCATTAACGCAATCATCGCACCGATGCGCGGAGTGTTTGCCCACGATGTTGCTTGCGGCTTGAAGTACCTGCTTCGGCTAGGCAAGAAGGATGACGTTCAGCAGGAGCTTGGCAAGTCATTAAAGTATCTGGGCTGGGCAAAAGATCGAGCTGAGCTTGAGCAGTTCAAGCTTGGTGACGACGGCAATTAGGAGCTGGAGATGAGCAATTTAATTTCCTTGGAGATGTGGTGCGAAAGCACAGGGTTCCCCAAAACAACCTTCAGGGGATGGAAACCGAAGCTTGAATTAGGAATTCATTACTTTAAGATCGGCAGAGTAACTGCAATCGACCCTCTGGAGATAGAGAAATGGCTAAGGGAATCAGGTGGCAATCTGGAAGCTGGCAGCTTGAGTTCATGCTTCACGGCAAACGACATTTCACAAGCGCGGCTTTCCCGCAAACCCAAGCTGGTCTCCGAAAGGCGATAGCCCACAGAGAGCGATGGATTGAGGGTCTAACTGGGGGTTTCGAGTACGCCAGCAAGACTCCTTTCAAGGTCATCGCGCAGAAGTTCATCAATACAACCGACGTAAAGCTCTCGACGCACCAGAGCTATATTCAGCTTCTCAATCAATTCTGGATGCCAGTCCTTGAAAACAAACCGATAAGCGCGATTAGACCCTCGCATATTCGTGAAGCACTTGAGCTACACAAGGTAACAAACAAAACTAAACGCAATGCACTAATTCCGTTGCGTGGCGTATTCTCCCTGGCTATAGAAGAAGAGCTGGTTGCCGCCAACCCCGTGAGCGCGGTTCGGCTGAGGAAGCATCAAAAGCCGCCTATCCTTAGATTCACCCCAGCGGAGAAAGCAAAGGTATTATCTAAGCTCGCTGGAGAGGCGCACCTTTTCTATACGATTGCTTTTGAGACGGGTATGCGAACTGGAGAAATACTTGGCTTGTGTTGGGAAGATATCACTAACGACACAATCACTCTTACCCGCGCGATAGTCAGGCGCGAAGTCTCAGGACTAAAGAATTCGCAAGTCCGGTCAGTTTTTATAGCGCCCCAATTAAGGCAGGTGCTTATGGATAGCCCAGGAAGGTTTGCCGGAGGATATGTTTTCAAGCATAAGCTCGGCGGTCCATGCCTAGACGCACACCCATTCACTAAAGCGTGGAAAGAGTCTTTGAAGAAATGCCGGATGACCTATAGAAGAGGATACACTTGCCGCCATACTCGCGCATCAGAGATGCTTATGGCTGGAGTCGAACCCGCCTTTGCCGCTAAACAGCTAGGACATACCACTGAGGTTTTCTTAAACACCTACGCCGACTGGGTGTCTGGCGTGAAGGATAAAGACCAGGTTAATCTTTTAGCTAATATCTGATTTTTCAAAACACGATTTTAACGACGTTAAGAGGTCACTCCCCCTCAATCATGATCTAATCTCTTCTCTTTTTGGTACTCGACGCACTGAAGGTGCTGTTCAATAAGCTCGCTTTTATTCTGCCCGTGATAATCAACAGCCAGGCGCTCAAGCTTCAGCGTGTCGTTGAGACTTGATTGGTTATCGTCGAGGTAGATATCAGCAAGTATCCTGCCAAACTTTCCCTTTTTATCTAGGTAGGTTTTGATAGTCACTCTGCTATCAACTGGCGCGGCCTCGATGCAAAACTGCTTAGCAAGATTGCCTAGCCACTTTAGATCGAGTGTTCCTCCTCGCGTCTCACTCGTATCGACTCCCTTTAATCTGACGTTCTGACCCTTGAGAGTCATGTCAAATCCACAGTCGATATCAAGGATCACACTGTCGCCATCAATCCACCGAACCACCGTCGCGGAATACTGATAAGCAGGAGTCATGATAGCCTCCCAAAAAGAGCAAAATCTGTGCGAATTACGTGTAAATTACGTGTAGAAACAGGTTGCTGGTCGCAACGTATTGATTTGGAGGGAGAAAAATGGGGTGACTGACGGGGTTCGAACCCGTTTCGTAACTGACATGGCATAACATAGAGCCTCATGAGCCGTGGCTTTCCGGCGTGTAGTGCCACTCAATGACATAGAGCGACATGAAATTACGTGTAGAAATTACGTGTAGACGCAACAAGAGCTGTTACACCAAGCAAGCGGCCACCAGAAGCAGTGCCGCGCCCAGAGTAAAGAACCCAGCCTGGGCCTCGCTCATTGTCTGAACTCTCCATCTCACAAACTTCCCTATACTCTTAATCATCTCAAGCTCCTGTATTTTAACCCATTAGCTGGGCATTAGCTGATAGCCCTACTGCTTCTCAGCTCTGCGTGACAAGTGATTTCGATACTTGATATAGAACCGATCTATCTCATCATCCATTTTCTCTCGAAGCTCTAAGAGCTTATCGTCGCGCGCCCTGGCTGAAAGCCTCTTACTGTCTCGCGCCCTATCTTCCTGTTCACGAAGTCTGGCAAGGCGCTTGTCTACGCGTAGAGTGCTCCTATATAGAAGGTGTAAGCCGTTGTGCTTTGCGACCGCCTCTCTCTTGTTGTCAGAATCCCTATACTCAGTGCGAGCATTAGTAACTTCCTGCCTGATATCGTAGTAATTAGATCGATCCGAGAAATCACTCGTATCTCTTCCAACCAGCTTATTAATGAAAGGCACAGTCGCTGCAGTGTTCTCTCTGCCAGAGAAGTAGCGGTTAGCCGCTTCAGCTACGCCCGTTCCGGTACGGTAAATACCACCCAAGGAATACTCAAGCAAATGCTCAAGCGTGTCAGGGCTTACATCGGTGCTTATCTCCAGAACGTCAGCGTCGAACATAAAGCCAAGCGGATCGACAGAGCCAGACTTATAAGAAGATCCATTCCCAACGGTGTCATTCATAAACTGAGCAATCGCAATATACGGGCCTTTTGTTGTTGACCAGTAATTATGCGAAGCGGCCATCTGCGCTCCGTAAGGGTTTGGCTCTCTGACAATATCGCCGCCGAAGAAGTTAGTATTGGTAACTAGCTCTGCCGCAGGGACGGCAATTGATGGCGTAGCTGAGATAAACATTCTCTCGCCCAAAGTATCCGCTGAATGCAATGCCATTGGACTGAATGCAGTAATAAAGCTCTCAAGTGCCTGAGACATTAGCTTCGGCTTACGCCTAGCACTTCCATAAACTGAGCCTTCGAGAACGTCGCCCAGGTTATAGAAGAAGTTATAGCCATAAGGTAGAGGGAACTTATAGTATTCTCCGCTGCCGTCAGGCTTCATGAACACGATGTTGCGCTCCCTGATAGCTGGCGAAACTTTATCCCAGTAGGCTTCACCGTCATCATCTTCCCCGCCAACAAGACGGTTCAGATTCGCAAGCATCGCCGCACTAACAATAATTCCTCCGGCTACTTTTTGCGCGGTGTTCACTTTCCTTTGCAGCTTCCAATCACCTTTGCTGTCGACCTGGAACGGACTCATGGTTGCTGAGAATTGAGCCAATCCTTGAACCGCCGCATTGAAGAACATATAAGCAGAGTTTAATACTTGCCCGTGATCTCCTTTGCGATTGAAATTGACTGTTAGATTCTTAGCTAGAGAAGAAGCTTTCTTTGCGCTTAGCCCGACCTTCCTAGCCTCGACATAAGTGCTCAATCGAATACCGTTCTCAACTGAGGTGTTATAGTCGGTTACGAAGTCGAGGATATTCTTACCGACCTCCTTCACCTTCTTGCCAACGCCAGCTTCTTTGAGTCTCCCGTTTAAGTCTTTGGCAATTTTATCTAGATCAGGACTATCAAAGAATCCTGTCTTACCGCCAGTCTCCATGAACTCTTGGTAATAAGCCTGGTAATCATTGCCTGCCTTTGGTTGTGTCCTTTTGTTTCGATGATAGTCAGCAATCGCAGCAACAGCGCCGCCGACGTTCTTTAAGTTTACAGCTCTCGCCGCCAACTCTTCCCCTTCGATGCGCCCACCTTCTTTAGACTGTTCTGCTAGAATATTTATGCCAGCAGCCTGTATGTCTCTTAAGAAGTTTGTAATGACAAATTGTGGGTTAGCGGCAGTGTTTACAAAAGAAAGCCAGCGAGTAGCTGCGCCCATCGTATTGATAAGCACGCCCTGAGCCTGAGGGCCAACCTTACGCATTGTATCGAGGATTCTTTGGTCTTCGATTCTAATGTAATAAGCCTTGCCGTCGCGCTTAACACCGAGGTAGCGATTATCACGCGCCATGTCTACTGGGCCAGTAACAACCTTGTTAGCCTGTGCGTTCCAGGTGTCCTTTGTGTCAGGGTTATCTGCAGTAAAGACCTGCCAGAACATCGAGTCAGGATTGTTTTCTGCGAGTTTAAGGAGCGACTGCCCAACTTCATTCTTACGATTACGAATCGTCTTCTCAGTAAGATCGGCCATCACCTGCACCAAGGGACTGTCAGCCTTAGATCTTCTGCCTAAAGCGCGCCGACTTTCTTTGCCCTGTATCTCGTAGCCTTTGCCTGTGCGTATAGAGAATCCTTTGTCATTAAGCTCATTATCAGCAAATCCTTTCAGCGGCACATAGAATTGATACTTAGAATCCCATGAGCTAACCTCTTCTTCGCTAATCAAGCCGCCATTAACCAACAGCTCTCGCGTCAGCGTGGTCATCTCATACACTCGACCCGCAAGTCTCTCGAGGTTTGCTAGTTTCTGAGGATCCTCTGCTACAGACGCAAGATGTTCGTTTGCTTCCCTGGTTGTTAAGCCAGAGCCGCCATCTGGAAGAGCCGGATTAATCTTCGCAACTTCTCTGTTTCTCTCTGGCGCGTGTTTCGCCATTAAGAAATCATCGAGTTCTTTCATAGAAATGCCGGAGGACTCCATGTCCTTCACTAATGGCTCAACAAACTCTAGCTCGATTTGCCTGAGATCCTCTTCGGTCTTGCCGTAGAACATCTCTTCCGCAAGGTAGGCATCCTCTTCTTCAAAAAGGCCGCGACCTCTTGTCTCTTCGATGCTTTGTTGCAGGCGCTTAATAGGCAGGAATTTATCCTGTAATCCCTGGATAAACCTATCTGCAATCTTTGTCTCACCCTTCTTTGGTATGCGAATGCTGCCCTCTTCAGGACGCAAACTAAACATGGGCAAGCCGTCGTACTCGATTTGCTCTTTCAGCTCAGGCGTTAATTCGTATCCCCAGAATCCATCGCTTACCTCTGGGTCGATGTTGCCGTCATTGTCTAATGACTGCGCCTTCTCGCCCATAATCTTGTCCATGATTTTACGAAGCTTTTTGTCATAGATGGCATCGTAGCTGTTTCTATCTCCCCATCTTTCCTCTAATCGTGCAGCTTTAGAGAATGCGATTGCATCCTTGTTTTCGTTTACCGCCTGAATGACTGCGCGCTTGGCCGCCAACTCCAGATAGCGATCATCACCAAAAGGAGCGTTAGGTGGAGCGGATTCCGCATCCATTCTTTCTCTGCGCGCAGCTGTTTTGCTGGCATCAGCAGCGTCATAGCCTTCTTTTTCGATTTTATATTTCTCGATAGCCTCTAGGTTGTCGCCAAATAATTCATCTTGAAGCCCGAGTCTAAGAATATCACTTCTTCTGATTCCTTCGCGGAAAGACTCAGAATTTAAGTCGCCCCACCAAGCAACGGGCAGCAAGCTCCTAACTGTATTATCAAGAACTAAGTCGCTCTCACCTCTCTCGAACGCCTCCTTTCGTCTGCGACCAGCCTCTAAAACCTCAGGAGTGAAAAGACTTCTTGCTTCACTTATTTCTTCTGGTGTAAATGGATTTAAGCCAACGCTTTCTCCACCATCCGCAATCTCTCGCTGTAAATCTTCTTGAGAAGACCAAAGCTCTGGAAGAGCGCCAGGCATAAATGCTTCTAAGAATTTATTATTGTTATACCATTGCCCCTCATCATTGATAGATGCAATCTTTTCAAAACCCTTTTTAGAGAATATATTTTTGTTTTTATATTCTATATAAGTTTCAACATCTTGCGCTCTGATCACAGCCCTCATTCCAGGGGCTGAATTTTTCAGCGCAGCAGCATCACGGATTGCTTCTAAGGTTTGCGACTTCTTTTTTGCGAGGTCTTCTACATTCCTTTCAGCCCTATTTACAGCATCTAGCGCGTCAGCAAACCTGTCAGCATCATACGCGCCACCCTGTTTGCGTATATCGCTATGCCAGTCTGATTGAAGCTCCTCGATGACAAAGGTATCCCCCGCTTGCCACGACCTGTCTGTAACAAGAGTGGCATAGAGAACATTGGCCTCGTCCCAGTGACCACCCTCGTAATCTTTATAGTTCGAGGTCATCGAGTTTTCTAAAAGCTGCTGTTTTATTTCACGGTAATTATTTATCTCTTCTGACTCAATGCCAAGATAATTAAACATCCGCGTGTCGCCGTTATCACTTAACTCACCCTCGTCGTAAAGGTGCATCTGAGCCTGTACCTTGGCCTCGTCAAGATCATATATTGGATCAAACTCCTCTCTTCCGTCTCGGCTAGTCGTAGTATTTACTTTCGCGCCGTTGTAGGTAATGTTGTAACCGAGGTCATCACTCCCTTCAATTTGTATAGAGCCTTGGTCCTGATTCCAGGAGCCTTCGATTACGACAATTGGATCTCCATCCATGTAAACTTTTTTCGCAAGTTCTTGTGCGCCATCATCAAACTCAGAACTCAGGGTATCTTGCACGGCACCCCATAAGCTTTCACCCTGCTCCTCAAACACCTGGGCTAACGAAGCAACCTTGGGCGCAAACTCTCCAGCTTCAGTTGGGTTCTCGCTCTGTGAGTTTTCTTCTTGTTCAAGATCAGATGGATCGATCCCCTTGTTTGCGAGCATCTCATTTAGCTTTTCAGGATTTTCTTTGAATATCTTTTCTAACACTTGTGATGCG
>Ga0206682_10000389_pt1 | contig 47839 bp, 52 predicted proteins | sample M240m12015metaG_FD_155444 | JGI IMG/M metagenome (GOLD analysis project Ga0206682, IMG submission 155444) | Ammonia-oxidizing marine archaeal communities from Monterey Bay, California, United States - M2 40m 12015 | ecosystem: Environmental > Aquatic > Marine > Intertidal zone | place: USA... | reverse complement strand
AAGAAAAGATAAAGCAACCAATAAAAATGTTAAAATTTTAATTTAATAGTTTTTATAAGTATATCTCGAAAATCCCTTCGCTCTTCGCTCGTGGCTCGGCTACTGGTGGCAAAACTCTGTTCAACGTATTGCCAATATTAATATTCTTAAAAAGCGTACTTTGTCTGTAATCCCGAAGCAGTTGGAACCAGTAAACCATTGCTTCTTGAAATCGTTTACATGGAAACAGTTGTTTGTCCCAAAGTACATAAAAATGATTCCATACTTTTAAAATCATCGGATGTTCTATTGTCAACAACTTATCATAATTATGGATGATGTCATCTTCCATGCACATGCAATAGCGACTCCAAGCTACATTGTAATGTGTTTTGAAGTGAGCTTCAAACAAGGCAATAAGGACAGCGTCGCGAACCAGTGGATTTCGATGTTCAAGTAGTTCTGGTGCTTTGTGGTACAATAACTCATGCTGTATACTACTAATCCACTGGCTAGGGTAGGATGCGGTGACATGTGATAGTATCGTTGGCACCTCTCCACTCCTAGTATAAGTATAATAGCAGCGGCTTGGTTCATCATTGAAAAACGTCCATAGTATGTTGATCATACGCATCCGAAATTTGCGAATCGAAAAGTAGGTTTCTTGATTTTTTGCCCAATCATACAAATTGTTGACGTCTCGTTCTTCTAAGATTGGCCCAGGGCACAAAAGTGTTCTCATCAATCTCGCCACTTGCAAGTACCGCAGGTGATAGGCAGCGCGGCATACTGCATACATGATACCATTGGTAGACAGCGTAAAGTATTTTTCGTTTAAACTTTTAATCAAGTTCCATCGATTAAATCGTTGTAATGAATCGGCATTTAGGACATAGTAACTTAGCTTGGCATGCACAAAGTTTGTATACTGTTGCACACTATTTAAATCGGTTAATTGAAAGGAGGACCAGCGTTTGTCAAGATGGTGCATTAAAAAAATTACATCGGATAAGGTCCCGTGCTTCGTCATCAGCTGCTTCTCTTTGCAAAATGTTTCGTTTGGTTCAAGCGACATGCGCTGCATGTAGCCAAAGTAAGCCAAGCCAAGGCACATGCCATGGTTCCATTCAAAGTAGTCGTCATCGTTGATGTCTCGCAGCTTGTTAAAATGCATGGCTAGGTGCTTGGAAACGATCTTTAACTCCTCTTTGTCGTTCTCGTCAATTGCAGAAGTGTTTTTCAAATTTTTCAAGTAGAGATCTTTGACATACGAAATATAGTCTGCGTGGCGATCCAAATTAGGGAACATGGCGCTTATAAGATTTATCAATACACTATATATACATTGAAGGCATGCAAATAAATGGAGTACAACGACGAAGCATACCAGGAATTAAATTTTGAAAGCGACCGTTGCATCCAGATCAATGAAAATGTGTTTCAAGAGCCTTTTGAAGTGTCTGAATGTGTGCTGTGCACAAAGAGCAACCTTGGTGACAATGGTTCATCCTTAGTGGATGAATTACGAAAAATTGACAATGACATGATAGGAAAGGCTTCCGATGCTGCGATTTTCCAAGTGATGGCAAAATATTATCAAGAGACCATACGAGCACCGAGCCAACGTCATAGCCCAGAGCTGCAGATGCCCTTTTTGATCGCATCGGATTTTCAAAAACATTTCTTATACCACGACTTGAACCCAAAGCGCATGTTGAAAGAAGACATCCAATTTTTGAACGATGCACAAAAGTTTATTAAAACGAACGGCGTTGTAACCGAAAATGCAACCAATGGTGCAAAGAAGCTGAACATGGGATACATGAAGCAATGGAATGGGTTGGCCAAAACGAAGCTTGATTTGATTCGCTACTACACTTCCCAATTTATAAAAGAAAACAACGGGGGAAGTAATGTTTCCAAACCACAAGAGTTTTCAAGCTTTTAACGTTTTTGCTAATTTTTGTAGGAGACAAACCTTGAAACTTAAAAATAGTATAATAGTAGGTGTACGTGATAAATAATTAAAACATGAACATATCTGAACTAAGTAAACCTCGACCTAGCAGTGGCTTCCCAGACTTCCCTACGCTACAAAACCATGCTTCGCATAGTGAAGGAAATAGCCTAGGGTCTTACAATGCCAGCCATCAGACTTCCGTCTTCCATCCAGCAGTAAACTCGACAGCTAACTACCCGTTTTTCTGTGGAGCATTTGCGCAAGGCTGGCAATCGGCATATAGCGAAGGCATGCCGTTATTTATTTGCAAGCAGCAGCGAGGAGACAAGAAGCGCGGGACCTTGACTGGGCGACATGTGTCACACAACATCCTTGCAAGTGTGCCAGTCATTAATTTTTACTTGACCTTGGGATCTTGCGACAAAGCCTTTGTCAATAGTTTTGTTAAAAAGTATGCACTAAACAATGCATTGATACCAACGGTGAAAGATGATGACGATTTGCGAAAGGAATTAGGTCTTAAACCACAAGATACTATTTCACAATCACAAAGAGACCAAAGTTTCATTGATGATTTTAACAGAAAGTGGGACTTTATTGGCATTGTCATCACCGACATGGACGTGAAAAGCAAGTACCAAAAGCTATTCAATTTGACTGTGCGAGGCCGTTGCCGGGTATTCAACTCTTGGACAACACGTATTGGATCGAAATATTCTAGATCCGAAGCAAGGGACCGTGTGATGAAAGGTGACGAGCTATACTTGACATTGAAAAAGGAAGTACTAGACGCCAACAAGCATTTTATGCAACCAGATGGTACGGTCATGCCAATCTTCCCAGCGTGTGACAACACCAACACCATTTGGCAAATTTCATGTTCGCGTCGCAGCTTGACCGCCAACCGCAGACCGCAACTGAAAGATGAAGATGGGAACCCACAGCAGCATATGTATGTTGGTAGAGTATTAAGTGCTGTGTCAAAAAAGCCAGACGAACATTACCAACGACGTGCGTCGCGTGAACATACGCAACTAGCTTCGTTACCAATGATTGAAATTGCAATGCATACAGGAGTGTAAAAAATATTAGATCAAAAATTTAAGTATATAACCTCTAAGTATCTAATTTAATCTATTAGTATTAAAAATCATGTCAAGTAAATCATCGTACTCCTCTACCCAACCTCCGCGCAAGCGTCGGAAACGCGTGAAAATGATCGCAAGAATCACTTCTTACGATTACAATGTCCAGTATGACATGCGTCAGAAGAGCCAAGCACGCAACTCCCGTGGTGCAACCGAAGGCCTTTACTCGGCGCCTATCCACGAGGAGAGCTACAATGTCATGGAAGGTGAAATTTTGATGGCAAAAGAACAAGCAAAACATTATCGTGACGGACAATTACATTGTTTCTCCTTTGCAAATTGTTTAGGCGCTGGGCTCCCAGCAGCGCTTCAAACAGCGCTTATGTCTAGCGATTCAACGAAGTCAGAGGCTGCTAGACAAATTGCAAGGTTTATGATCCTTGACAATTTAACTTATGTTGGTGTTGCAGTGACTGGGTTTGATGCAAGATCAAACTCCTACCAAGACATGTCGCAGGGGTTCGTGGCAACCTTTGGCGGCCTAAATACAATCACGAATACAGGTCGCGGAGAAATTCGACCAGGTGATTGGATTACCGTGGATATTCCAGATCAATTGAAGTGGGACGACGATCCGTTCAATCGTTACAAAAAAGCAGAAGGTGTGCCACTGGATAAATTATTGTTTGCAACGGTGCCTTACAAAGTTAGTTCATCCTACAAGGTAACAGATGATATTATACAGGCAATCAACCAGTTACCTTTGGTAAAAGCTGCACTAAAGAATCGCAACGTTGTACCGAGTGCATTGCAAGGTTTGCAAGAGGCAGATGGTAATTTTAAAGCCAATATGGCTACATATGCTGCAGCCGGTGCAGCAGGATGCAAAGCCGTCATGGCCGTCGATCAACAAAGAAAGCGTTTGATCATTGGCAAAGCACTTAGCTATGCAAGGCCTGGTGAGCCGTTTGATATAGTACTAGGCGGCCGGCCATGTTTTTAAAAGTTAATCAATAATTTCTATGTTACGTTTAAGATTTGGTTTTAAAATATGTTCAATTTCTACTCTCACATCACACTTACTTGTTAGTATACGTTTAATTCTCTCTATCATACGCTTGTATCGTTGTAGTTCCGTCTCTAGCTCCTCGATGCGCTCATACAAGACTTCGGTTTCAAACGCTACGACTTCAAGGTCCTCGTCTTTTTTCAGGGAGGCCTTTTCCTCTTTAAGGTTTTTTTTTAATGGTCCTACTGCAAGGCTTGTCATTTTAAAAATATGTTGAAGTCCAAAGTTGCTAAATTGACTTATAGAAGCAGTTGCAATCAAACATGTGGGCTTACTTGTCAAGTTTCTTTAATATGAACAAGTCTCTTAAATTAGACACAAGCATCTACCCTTTTGTCGCTTGCCACGAGCATTGTGAAAACGATTGCAAAGCAGATGTATGCAGTCACAAAGTACTGCACCAGCGCTACAAGGAGCTTGGGATCCAGCATGACCGCACAACGATTTTTGTACGTTTGTTGTCCTATATAAACAATGCAACACACTCCTTTATTAACCTACGCAACAAGGATCCAGAGGTTGACGAGTGTTTAAAGTTGCTGCAAGTGTTTTCTCCTGCGGATGTTACTCGATTGTTTCGACGCTTTTCATTGACAAAAGACTCTTTGTTCAACAATTGTTCATGCTGCAAGTCGATCAAAGGCCGTGTCCTGCATGTAAGATTAAAAAATATTTTTAAGACTTGTGCCTCCTGCTACTACACCTTTGAAACCCTGCACGGCTGCGAGCTGTGCTTCGAGACGAACGACCTGTTAAACCTCGATTTGCGCTACGAGGATGCCTTGACGGTAAGCTTGGCGTCGTACCGCTGCTTGCGGAAAGGCGATACCTTTTATATAACGGTACCATCCAAAAAGTACCTTTCGTTTTTGTCAGAAATCCTTTCTGAATACGTGAAAGCACACCGTCCTGCTTTTGCAAAGTTGCCACATGCGACATCACTAATGGCCGTGGAAAAATTATATGGTGTATGTAATCGCAAGCTAGTCTGCCCGATTGGTCAGTTGATGGATGCTTGGGTTTTGGATGGTCGACGTATTTACTTTTTGTCGGAAGAAAGCATTTGTTCCTATGATTTTCGAGTTGGGATCGGAGCGGTGCAGCGGTACAGCAAATGGGTACAACCTGAAGATGTGTACCTCTTGAACAAGTTTATTCGTTGCAAAGTAACGTTTCAAGGCACACTGTTGGTTCCGGAAAGTTCCGAATTGTTTCAACAATACTTATTAAAGCGCCACAGTCCTCGTTCTATTCTTTCTTAACGTCTTTGACGAAGTAAAAATCTGATATTAAGAAAGTGTATGTAAACAGAACAAGTAGTAATTGCGTGCAATCCAAAGCAAAGAATCTCCAGTTCATTCGGTATGCTTCAGGGTTGCAAACACTGCTGCATCCCCAGTAGAGACACCAGCTTAAGTCTTGTCCAAGGCTCGATGTTTCATTACGAGTACAAAGCGAAGCTGCAGTGTAGTAGGCTGGGACGTCCCAGCGCGCAAATTTGTTGTTGTAGTTGACAAGAGCATTGCTGTCTTGGCACTGGAAGAAGAGGTCGTTGTTTTGATTGAAGAGTGTCAAATCATTTGCAGAAAAGTAGCACATTTCCTTGTCTTTGATAGTGGTTACGAGCAAATTAAAATTGGTTGTAGGACAAGAGCCAGTCGTTTTACTAGGATTGCTGCAACTCAAATACCACACCGAAACCCTTGCACTTATACACAAAAAGAGGACAAGTTGCAATATAAAAATGAGTATTGAAACCAACCATAAAGTTGATGCTGGCCATGTAATGTTGTTGCCTCTAGGTGCGATGTTGTAAACGACCATAAACAATGTCATCGCAAGGGCAGACGCTCCGCTGACGTATGCAAGCTGCAACGACATGTTTCCGTTGCTTTTAAGATCGCACGCACCGCTAGCTGGTAAGGGGATACGATAATTAGTGACGCTATTGATATCGTATAGTGCCCCCTGCCATGGGTAGGAAACTAGGTAGGAAGCTGTGATAGAAGCGAAGCAGACGAGGCTGGCTGCGCGTGTGATAAAAGGCATATGGTATATTAGTTAGTATATTAGTTTTAAATATAGGATTATTTTAAACGGTCTCAGGTGAATCATTGTTCAAGCTTACTTCTTCCTCGTCGTACTTGTTATCTCTGTAAGACCTTTGCTTCACGTCGAGCTCCACGTTTTTACCGACACTACCAAGTTCTTGGTAAGGTATGCGGTAGTTTAAGATTGGTTTGGAGACAATGGAAATAATTAAGCTCAAGAGGAACCAAGCAAGGAAGCAACTGATTGCAATCGTGCAGAGGTACCTTGAGAACGCTGTGTAGCATGTAAAGAAGCTCGTTGGTAGTATCAGCAAAATACCAAACAGTGTTAATCCTGTTTGCACCTGGTTCAGAACGGCGAGGAGGACCAAGCTTAGGAACCATTGGCAATTGCCGTTGGAGTGCAGCGACTGTTCCAAAATAAGCCACTGTCGGCAGATAAAACGACTCAAGCTCCACGTAACGCTGAGCAGCAGAGCCACGATGAACAGCCGTGTTAGCTCGTCTACTTGCTTGCACACTTCATCTAGGCGAAGAACTTGGCTTTCAATTTCGTCGTCGATATTTACTTTCCATGAGTTTGTGGAGCTTTTTGACAATTTATCCCAATTTTGCCACTCGATGCTAAAATTGAAGGCCAAGTATCCTATAATAAAGAGAATATTTACAACATTGAACGAGTTGTTGTATGCAGATTCTTTTTCATCTGGTGTTTGTGGGATTTGAAGATTAATGTTATTTTCTGACATTTTATTATATAAGGTTCAAGGAGGCATTTATAAAAAATATAATTAGCGTGAAAAATGAGTACACGGACAGCACTCTTTAAGTTGTGGAGTGACGATATTGGCTACGGTTTTTTTTTAGGCCACAACAAGATGAGACACGAGAATAGTATCAATATGCTGACGAAAGTAGTTGAAACACCTATTATTGTAAAACCAGAACAACTTCCAAATTACAAAAGACAGGATCTTTCGCCCATCGGGAATGTAAGCATAGGAATGTTAGTCATGCAACCTATTGAATTATTCCCTGATATGTTTTTACGAAACAACGCAAGGTTGCTATTGAATGGTTCTATTCTTGTTGAACCAAGTCAGCAAATTTTAGAACAGGTCAAAAAAATATATCCATACAATTATTACAATGCAGTCTCAGATGGTCAGCTACGCTACCAGTTAATTAAAATTAATAGAACCAAGACCACAGATGCAGACTTGATAAACGGTGCTGCAGTCTACGTCGAGATAAACAAAGAAGTAACTTTGGTATCCGCTGCATATAAAATTTCAGACAAAGATGAAGTCAAAAAAAATCTTAAAAAAATTTCATTTTATTTCATAGACGCGTTTGGAAACCGCAAAAAAATAGTGATATCAAATTTTAACGATTCCAATGAAAACCTTTTAACAAAATGGATATGTCTTAAAATGTCGGAATCCACAAACGCCTACGGTACGTGGTTGCAACTGTTGGAAACAAACAAAAGCAAAGCTATAAAAAAAAAATACGATGCAGAAAGGATGGAGTACTTAGAGTCGATCCTCAGCTGGTCCCTAAACTCCTACGTGATGCTGCAAGACAAAGCAACTGGAATTAAATCGAGGCTTAGTTATTTAGATTTACAATATGCAGATAGGGAATTAAAAAAATTATAGTAAAAAGCAGTAAGTATCTTTGTGCTGCATACGTAATTTAAGAGACTCAACATTTTTAATTAGATCTTCAAGTGTAGGATTTTTTTGTTCTTCGACGACGCTGGTGCCCAAAATATGTTTTTCAAAGCAAGCTGCATGATAGTGTATATTTTGCAATACGGTTGCATCTTTTTTAACTTCTACTTTTATGTGCAAACTTTCTAGAAGTTCTTTCAATAGCAAGGCAGATAGTAACATAAAATTTTCTTCTGTCAGTGCATTTTGACCTGGTTGTTGTGTTCTGTAACAAATATTATTTAAACCAAGTACGTGTTCATATAACAATTTAGGTTTACTAATTATAATATCGCTCATCCACTAATTATTTTTCTCACGCTTGTTTTATATATGCGTTTATACTGCTTGCTTTTTTCCCGACTCTAGTCTGCGTGATTTTCTTTTTCCGTTTCGTATACCTTTTGTTGGAACGTAAATTGTACCATTCAAGGGCTCTTCACACAACAACCTTAAATGACATGTTTCTGAAAGTTTACTGTTGCTTAATTCAGAACCTTCACTTTTATTTGTCGAACTCATCACATCTACGCTTCGCACGCTTTGTGAGTCAAATAAATCAGATAAGTTGCTTGGCAACGAGTATATGGACCCGTTATCATTTATTTCAACATCGTTTGTCACTGGTTCCTTGAGCTGCGCTGGTGTTGCTGGTGGTGATATCGCTTCAACTTTTTGCCGTAGGCGTAGTAATTCGTGTTGCAAGGTGACTACGCATTCAGCATAACGTGGTGTTGTTTCTTTCTCCCTTTGCGTTTCTGTTTGCGTTGCGTAGCTTGCAACCGGTGTAAATACAGATTTTGTGGAAGGCACGTTATTGTTGGTTACTATGTTGCGTAGATATTTAAACAACGGAAAAACGGCATATTCTTGAATATCAACCAAAGTGATACCAGTCGTCTTGCAAAAAATAGTATACGAATTGTTACTTTTGTCATAACCACAAATAGTGCCAGTGACCCAGTTAGCTCCCGAGTTCACATAAACTTCAGAGTTTAAGTTGTAATGTAGTGCATTAGTATCCATTTTTGTTTTGTTTTTTCGCTTGCGTTTTAAATGGTCTTGTACATCTTAAACTTAGGAAGAAGCGTGTGCAACACTTTTGAGGGTAACAAGTTTTTGTTTAAATTTATAATTTATATTTTATTAAAAATGGGTCATTTGGTTAGTGTTAGTATCTTTTTTTGAATAGTATGCCATTAGTTCAGTTGGTGTTAGTCGTACCTAATAATTTTAGCATCGACGTAGCACTGTTATGCTTTTTAAACCACAGAAACAAACAGAAAATAAAAGTAAAAATTTAACTATTCTCGAAAAATTGCATGATTTAGAAAATATTTTGTAAGAAACTTCAAGTACAAAAATACCTTGCATTAAATACTATTAAAATAAATGGTAAAACGGTTTATACAAATTGGCCCAAGGAATAAATCGCGCATCTTGAACTTTTCAGAGAAGTAAGTGATTAATAGTTTTAATTGTAATATTCTTACTTGTACTACCATATGTCATCCACAATACACATTAATATTAATTTCTTGTTTAATCGCTTCTAAGTTAAGGTGCTAAGTGAAGGTGCGACGCTAAGGTGCTAAGTGAAGGTGCTAAGTTAAGGTGCTAAGCTAGTTCTAGTACCAGGTGCTAAGCTAGTTCTAGTAACCGGATGCTAAGCGTTGCTACTCGTATTTTTTTGTTATAGAATATATCTGAAGATTGATTTTTTACTTGATAAAATGTTTTAACAGCTTAAAATTCATACTATACAATGATAAATAGCTTGAAATGCTTTTGTGTTTTAAATACAAATTATACAATAATGTAACAATAATAATAATATTTACTTAGTCATTATTGTAAAAACAATGTTTTAAAAGCTTAAACTATATTTTATAAAAATGGCAGTTTTAGGTATTTTAGTGTTTGTAAATCCATTATATTGCTTTAGTTATGTATAATGAAGCTTGAAATACTATACTTATGTTTACAAATGGTATAATTATTATGCCTGTTTTTTTGTGTATTTTTCCATCAAATACCTTTTTAAATAGACAACACTACTAACCATAATGCAACATATTAAAAAAAATTCAATCAAGTCGTATTGTGCTAGTTCTGGTGTATCTGGTACAGCATCTTCGATGTTGTAAAACGTTGGTTCTTCTATGCGTATGCTTGACATTAGAAGCGGCCGCTTAGTATTTTATTTGCGTCAAATTTTAAAATATAGTCTTTTGACAAAGGTTTTGATTTTGTTTCCTCGATGTCTTCTGGTGATAAGTTAGCTGTTTCTTTCGCAACGAATTGTCTGTATTGCTTGGAATCCCAAGCTTCATCTTTTGTACAGTCGCTAGTGAATTCTGCTTTGATCCACTCTTGTGGTGTAGGTTGAAACTCTAATACCATGTTTTTAATGGACCAAGACTTCATGGATTCTAAGGTGCTAGCATTGCCACCGATGTCAATGATAGATTGAAAGTCAAATCCAGCTTCTTTTGCTATAGCAGGTGACCAGTTTGTTTTTTTCAACTTTGATATATGGTCTACAAATTCATGTATTTCGTCAGTGGTGGCGTTCATTTTTTGGATGATGGCATAGCCTTCGTCACCACCAAAGTGTTCTGGTTGCAATCCTATTTTAGTAGCAATATCAAACGTCATGCCAAACTTTAGTATGGATTCAACAGAAAATTTTCGTCGTAGTTCTTCCCATGTAATATTTTCTGCTAAGCAATCAAGTGCAGTGAAACCCATATCCATTGCACTTTCAAGTGTGTTGTTTTTGATATATTTTTTTAGCGTTGTGGATCTTATCTTTTCAGCATACTGCATCTGATTCGTTTCGCGTAAGTACTCGATCATGGTAGAAATGCCGACATGTTTATCGTATCCTATATCCATTTTATTGTATATATAAATCATAAACGTTCTTATATACACGTCATGGCATTTCACGAGTGTGGATTTTCTTCGTTAATGGAGTTGCTTAGCTTGATAGTTTTCGTTGGTATTTGCAGCGTATCACTTGCATGGCTTTGGATAGTTCTTTTAGACGATATGTACGATCCTGGTGACCTAGACTTGACAGCACTGCACTCATTGGACTTGATTATTGGTTTCCTTTACATAAATGTGGTACGAGAAAATAGACAAACTTGGATTTCGTTGATGTCAAAAGCAAATAATTTTATGTTGATTACACATGAAATTATTCTAGTATCAAGACGTAAAACAAACTATCGTTTTGTGGTTACTAGCATAGCAAATTTACGAAATCAAGTGCGAAATTTTTTCTTTGATGCAGATAAGTCAAAAACAATGCATTTATTAAATATTATTTGTTGCTTGAACAAGCGTTTGAACACAAGGCGCCGCGTTGACCTGTGCATAGGTAATCGTGATGCCGTTACGAACTTGCACTTGCAATTAATGAACCTAGGCGACAACGATACACCCGAGTATAGGAAATTGCAGGTCCTCGGCTCGCGTCTTGTAAGTAGTTGCGAAGCATTGGACGAAGAATATTTTCGCAAGGAGCCAGCTTGTTTTAAGTATCATTTGCGTTTGCTGTTATTTTTGTACTTTGCTGCTGTGCCAATAAAATTTTTCAATGCCTACGGAGCGACGATGACCTTGGTGTTGTACCCGCTGATTATTTACTTGTTGTTTTCTGTAGTAATTTTAAGTGCTGCATATTCGAATCCGGTGCAACATCCAGAATTAAGTGCCTGTTTTGAAGAATTAAATAAAAATATAGTTGCAAGAGATGTACGTTTAAATACATTAAAATACGTTAAATAAATTTAAACTATTGTTGTAAATCGCTTAATCCAGGGTAGCTAAATTGCACTCTTAGCTCCACACTAATGTTAAACTCTTTGTCACTAGTTTCATCGATGTGATCGGAAGAAAACACAGCTCCCATGTTGTCCCACTTAGTAAAAGGTATCTTACTGATAACATTGTCATACAACTCAGATATTACCCTATCACAAACTTTAGAGTCTATGCGGTAGTAGCGGCCCTCTCGTGGCATTTCTTGATCTAATGGTATTCCGAGAAGTTCCCAATTCCTTTTTACTATACTTACTACTATATGCGATTGATCTAGGTAATAGAAATCTTCCGATGGAAATTGGACAATTCCGTCCCACAGGGAGCGCCAGTTGTAGGAACCGTATTGTGAGATGTAGCGATTGCCTATCAAGTTAGATGGGCTGTATACCACTTGTCCTGTTTCACCTGACACACGAGTGCGCTCGAATGGCATAATGCTAAAAATATTTGTAACACCTGCTCGGTTGTGGCTAGCATGCTCGCCAAGCTTATTTTCTGCACAGGAATATAACCAGCCTGCTGTATTACTGATTTTAAGGTCGTTTGTGCTTGCCGATTGCGTGGAGTCAGGGCGTTGGAATAATTTTAAGCCCATAACAATCGGTTTGTCACAGTTGCTGTAAACGCTCATTACCTCTACACGAGACACAATACCCCTAGTCAAATCGCAGTTTTGTAACTCTTTTTGCTCTCCCTCTGAGGCAACTGCAAAATCTGGTCGAAAAATACGTTCCGCATCGCTTACCTTTAAAAATTTACCAGCAGCAAGGTCTTGCGCATTGCATTCTGTATGGAGCAAAATTCGCCTGGAGTAGGTCTTGTTGGTATTTTGCTGCTCACTAGCTTGTTCTGGTTCTGCCAATGGCGCAGTATTGAAAGATGCGGTTGGCACTTCGATACTTGTATTTGGTTTTGTGATATGGTTTGTTTCTTGCTTCAATGTACTCATGTTTTATTATTAGATGACACTCCCGTAATATATAGGTTTTTATTTTTATCCTCGATGCATATAGTTGAATAACACAATAAAAGAAACCCTATATATTATAATTACGTCTTTATAAAATGCTTGCCAAGATTACACTTTTTGATGAACGGCATCTTAGTAGCTATGCGAACGTAGTGCCGTTGGAGGAAACTGGTATTAAAATTAACGACAAATCAATCCTAGCATGGCAAAAGTATTCTGCAGATTACGAAACCTTGAAAGCAGAGGAAAATACTGCTGAAGGAGAAGTGTTTATGCGCCCAATGCCAAGCTTCTTGAAGTACTTGGAAAAACAAAATTTTGTAGAAAGGCAAGAACGTAAATTAAAAATTGCAACGCACTCTGGAAACTCAACCTTAAAACGATTGCACCTAGAGCAAGAAGAGACGAAAATACTAGCGCCGCCAACAATAGAAATGGACCGTGTTAAAATTGATAGCTTTAGCGACGAAGAGGAGGAAGAAGTTGATTTAAACGATGCATTTTTAGACCAAAAAACAGAAGTAGTGCAACTAGACAAAGATTATAAAACAACTAATTTTTTAAAGGCAATACAACTGCACACCGAAGACATGGATGTACGTAAAAAAGCCTTGTGGAACGATTGTGTTATTTTTCTTCCAAATGAAGCAAGGACATCGTTTAGCGTTAGCTACTTACGAAACCACGCTTTTCCTGACAAAGCTCATATTGTTGATAAACTTAGTCGTTGGAAAATATGCATGGATAGCATTGGCAAGCAACAGCTTGCACATGAAATGGTTATAACAAACCTGATTGGTAAAGAGTTTCATATATCAAGTATACCATACAAATTGCAGCAAGTAGACGAGCTACGTAGCATGACACGCCGAAGCGGTGCCTACGTCATAAATTTAGTTGGAAATAAAAGTTTACTTTAACATTAAAATAGGATTAAATGATTTTACATGCGAACAACCAAAATTGCCTTTCGTCCAGTTGTATACTATGTCCTCTCGGACCACGTCACTTTCGAGTGCCTTTAAATATTTAATCTTTCGACCATCCTTGACAAACTCATCCCACTCGCCATTCACAATGTATGTGTGCGGCATTATCCTCTGTGTTTTTTGCACTGACCGCAGATGCCAACCTTTTGCTTCAAGTCTAGACAAAGGCCATTTCCTTCCATGATCGTACTCTTTTTCTAAAGAGTTCATAACAAGAAAGTATACTTATTAAATGCGGTAGAATCAACAGATTCAAACAAATTAAACGAAAGTAGATATTGTAATACATGCACTAAAAACCTGCGTCACAGTCAGATTCGTCACTTGAATCGATCTCCTCCTCTATGTTTTCTGCAACAACCTCGTCTGCTTCAACATTTTTCAAGATACGTATCCCATAGATAGGTATACTATTCATAGGCCAGCTTTTTGATAAAAATAGTATACTAGTAAGTATAGACATTGGCAATATTTCGTGCCATGCTACGTCGCTGTAAGCAAGGTCCTCGTCTAAAAACTGATTTTCATCTATCCCATTTTCATCTTCAAAGAAGCCACTATACTCGCCGTGCTTGTCACAGAAATCAAACCAGGCTTTCAAGCGTGCGTGCTGTGCCCGTGGTACGGTTTCTAAGAAAACCTTAAATTTGCTTCGCTGGAGAAGCTCTTGCTCGTTGTCCTTGGCTTGGAGCACAGCACGTCCCTTGGCAGTAATATACTTTTCGTGGTTAAACTGTGCTTCCCACCAGAATTGGTTGCTTGTTGGGTGTGTCTCTTCGTGGTATAGCGCTTTTGCCCGCTCTCCTTCGCCAAACCAGCGCACTAAGCGTGTGTAGCGATCTTTGTCGTGTACGTCTGCTTTAAACTTTGTTTTTTTAAAGAAAGGTCTGCTTTCAATACATCTTTTTCGCCTCGCTTCCTTTTGCAAACTGCGTCGTTTATTTGTTTTTAGATGTTGCTTTTCGCGGTTGAATGCACGTCTCTCTTTGACAGAGTGCCATATTTTATTTTCATTGAACATCCTATATATGTGTTAATAGACTTACGTCAAATGGAAGATACCAATTATATTTTCGATGCAAAGTCGTATGTGATGGGTGCACGTGATCGTCAAGGTCCTGTAATCAAGATTGAGGACGAGTACCTCAAGAGACGTATTGACGGTACGAAAAAAAAAACAACTATGCAGGAGCGTGCAGATAATTTGTTGTCTGGTTCTCAGTCAAATATTTTAAGCGGGGCTATCAAGGTTGTACAGAATCGAAATTATGCCCAGGAGCAGACATTGGAGAATAAGTACTACCGTTTTATCATGCAAGTAGCAGGCTTTGCAAACGAGCCAATTCAAAAATTATGGAACGACAACTTTAAAAAGGATGAAAAACCATTGGTCTCGGAAGGCCTCAGTATCCGACCACAAGGAGGTGATAGTTTAGGTGTAAATACTGTGAAGACACAAGTTACAAACGCATCTGATCATGAAGACGTTATTGAAAAACAACTACAGGCAAAAGGTAGTATAATCCGTAGTGCGGAAGTTTCCGGGCAACTTCTTTTAAGCCCATCGGCCTATAGCCACCTTCTCGAAGCTTGGGAAATTGTTCGACACCGTTGCAATAGCAACGTTAGTCTAGACGAGTTAGTATCGGTCGAGCACAGCACCTACTTTGCCAGGCTGGTTGCTTTGCGGATACAACTAAGTCGATTCTTATCTGGTCGCTACTATTCTGTTGCAAGCAATTACAAACGTTTGCTATTTCAGCAAGAAAGTCTTGTTCGTGGTTATTTTAAATCAAAATTTAGTCCAGCGGGACATCCTGCAGCTCATCATCAATCGTATTTTCGACAGCTTCAAGAGCTTTAAGTTCCTCTGGATCAAATGCAATCATTTCTATTTCTGTGACTTGTTCAGGTACTTGTACTTTAATAAGCAAGAAAAAAACGACAACCATTCCAATAACATCCAACACTAAACATATAATGTAAAATAAATCTAATTTAATGCTTTCAATTACTAATTGTTTACGTATCCCGATCTTATCTGCTAAGAACCCGCTAAGCTCCCTACTGATGATACTTGCAAAATTGGTGATAGACATAAAGTAAGCGTACATCGTCGCCTCGGCACCTTTTTTGCACAAAGCCGTTGAGATGACTGCGAGTGGCAAGAAACTTAAATGAGAAAAGAAAGAACCCCAAAGAACATTTCCTATGAAAAACACTTTGCTGTTTACTACAATGCGATTTGTTAGAAACAAGTTTCGTAAAACAATTAGTAGCACGCAGCACAGCGTTGTTGTGGTGACGACAACGATTACTCTGCTAGAGCCGCAGCACCTGCGAAACGTGAAGCTTGACAGCATAATCATCACAAAGCCAAGTATTTGTGCCACTGCAAGCAGCATAGGGCCGACCTCGTAGCGTTTTATCATTTGAAACTCAAAGATGGCACTGTCGCCAGGCTCGTATGCAAAGAAGAATAGTAGCAAGGAGAACCACAGGACGTTGCTATCAAACAAGTCTCTAAGTTTCCTAGGTTGTTTAGCTTTTTTAGTGCGTTTATGAACCTGCAAGTAGAGACTGCAAAAGATGCCACCAAGGCAACAGAGCGAGGCGATCGCAAAACGGTTTCGGTGAAACGAAAGAAGCGCAGAAAGAAGGCAGCCAAGGATGCTTCCAAAGCTACGGTAGGTCCAGGCCAAGCTTTGGACAATACCACGCTGCCGAATACTTCGACTCTGCAAGGTAAGGACCAAAAAACTGTCTTGAACAACGTCGGCAAACGCAAGAAAAAACGACGAAAGAAAAAGAATGCTAACGAAGGCAAACATGTTGTCGCAGAACGAAAGGCTGCAGCTACAAATGCCAAAAAAGCAGTAGGCAAAGCTAAGCTGAAAGCGCCTAGAAACAAAGCGACTGCTGTAGTCAACAAAAAAGCCAATCAACGGCTTCACGGCCCAGGCAACGCTAATGATGCCGGAAATCTCGGCAAGCTCCACGACGCCGAGCCGGAAGTCGTTGATAAAAGTGTACTGGATCATAATGGTGGGCGCGCAGAGGCACAAGCCGAGCCAGAAGTACATGATGTAGAGGATATGCGTTCGAAAACCATTGACAAAGACCTTGTAAAGTGGGAGCATTTGGCGTTAATAATAGAGGAGTACTTTTTAACTGCAAATAATCTTTAATATATTTTTTTAGTTCGTTGCTTTAAACGCTTGCCAATCTTTACCCCCTTGCTTTTTAAAACTATGGTAGTTTGTGTAACGGTTGTGACCACGGATTAGCTTTTGATAATTAGTATGCGTTTGTATTTTCTTTTTCTGGTAGTTGTGCTGTGCTTTCCCAAAGCTTTGTTGTACTTGTTGACGGGTTGTGTTCATTTTATACTAGGTGTCAATCCTTATATAGATAAGTGTTTTCAATGAGTTTAATCCACCTTTTAAATGCATCGCTTATATCCGATGGTGACGAGGTTTTCTTTCATTTTAAAAACAATTACTTTTCTGGGTTTGTCGACAAACTTGGGATGATACGCGAAACAAAATGCAACAACATCATTGTTTTCTTAAAGAAGATGCCGTTTGAAAATTTAACGGAATGGGCCGATGCATGCATTCAAGAGATTGCAAAGGAGTACATTACACGCTTCAGTGCATGGAAGCGCTGCACGCACAAGAACTCTGGTCTTGTTCTGAACAACCTAAGGCAGCTTTGTGGTGTATTCGCAGTGCCAAAAATTCCAGTGACCAACGCAACGATCACAACGTTGCAACAAACAATATCGTTGTTACTAAAACATGTGGATTTGCTAAAGCAGCAGAACAGCTCCTATGAAAAGTACATCTACGGAGAGGCAGATGACTTTGACGAGAACAAACTAGAACTTCCAAACTCTATTATGACAATTGCAAAGTTGTACGATGGATATATCAGCGCAAAAATTACTACGGAGACAAGAATGTGTAATCACAAACATGCGGGTAAAAACATTGCTCAACAACATCATAATGAATTGCAATTGATACACGGACAAACAAATCCTGAGACAGGTAACACGTTCCACGTAGTGGCCTAAAGCGTCGTATGACAAAATTATTAAATCTAAATTTTTTTTTAAAATGCTTTAAATATATGTTATTTGTTCTGCGTACGTAACGACAAAAGAAGCCTCGTAACCTTAGGTGAAAAAGGGTAGTCGGGTCCTGAAGCGTAATACTGTTTGCAGCAAGGTACTTGACTCGCATCACCGGACTATGAAAAATGATCTTATTATGCTTCACAAAACGGTCGTCGCAAAGCACCATGTTTTGCAAGGTAGCATGCTCGCCATTTATTCTCAACAGCGGGACATAAGACCTAATTTTGTAGTAGTGAATGTTGCCCAGCTCCAAGCAAAGGTAGGACCTTACCAACATGTGGCAAAAAATACCTTGAGGTTTGAAGCCGCAAGAAATTAAGAAACGAGTTGCATCTTGCAGCGTAAAGCAAAAGTGTTTAAAAAAATAAAATAAAACCGATTCAGGTAACATATGTCTAAAAACACTATTCAAAGTAATTGTGTCTGTTTACTTTTTTAGGTTTTGCTTCTGGCAAATCATAGAGCTCGCCAGTAGTGCTCGATACCAAAGCAGCCAGCTGAGCGATGACATTGACATCTTTGATATACGTTGTCTGCAACTTCCGTATGCCTTTGTGGCTGTTGCGTATTAGCTTTTTTAAGCGTTGTATATCTTTGTCCGTTAAATCCATGTGCTTTAGTATCCATGTTGCGTTTTCATACATCGTTTTAATATTGTTGAGCGTCGTCTCTCTGCTCTGTGCATAATACCAGCGCTGTACAGCAAGGGGTATCCACATGGTTCCAGGGCGCTGGATTGTGAACATGCCTTTTGTAATGCACAAGTGGTCTTCGACTTGCAAACGGCCAACAACAATTAAATTAACTGATGTAATATGAAATAATTCTTCTGGGTCATGGCCAGTCCTATCTGAAGAATCAAAGTCTTCGGTATGTCTTGCTACACTAAACATTTATCTGGTTGGTCGATGAGGTTGAATTTATCACTGCACTCAATACACACAGCATATGTACAGTTTTTTACATTTGTCAATCTGAAGCTACTTAACATAATGCGATTGCATTGAAAACATTTCCATTTCTGGTTGTAAGCAATTAAATTTTTTTTCTGCGGTGAAATCTTTTTTGGTTTTCCTTTACGGATACAGTGGTAGGCAAAGACGATACTAGTGCAACAGCAAAGTGTTAAGATGTAGAGTATGATGTAAAGTGAAAATGGATGCAACATACATTAGTTGTACTTTGTTTTTTTATTTGATTGACTCGAATCATTTATAGTTTCTGTGCGACTCACTTCAAACGACAACACAGCACCCTCTAAGTCTAAGTGCATATCGCGAATCCAAGGCCCCATCTGATCAAGGGTCCTCAGCTTCTTGTAATCAATTGCCATTAAAGACGTGACTTGGACTTTGTAATGGTCACCTTCTTTCTCCAGCTCGATGTGGCAAGCGACACTTTTCCATGTCCATGCAAAAAAATGTTTTATAATTGCGGTAAAGACACGATTGTCTTCCTTTCGAATATTATTTTTGTAGACAAAGTTAGAGGCAGACGCTTCTGCCATCTGTTTATTACATACTTCGCGTTTGCGAATTTTAATCTGTGTATCGCTCCTTTTCTTTATTAGTACAACAACGTTTTTTTTTCGCAAGTTCATTGTTATGTTCTCAATACGCTCCGATACCATGTACATTTTTTCCAACATACTGTAATCCAATGTCTGTAATTTGGACAGTGTCAAAAAGATAGATTTTGGAAATATCTTGTACGAAAAAATGACATCACCATTTTGCGACAGTGTATGCAAGATATTGTAAATAATTGTTTTGTCTTCATTTTCAACATTTTTCATGTCCATCTTGTCGTGGCTCTTCAGGACAACAGGGGCATGGTTCCGTTCTGATATTTGTAAAGACATAGTACTATACAGAATATTACTGGTAGCGGTGGCACGCATTTATATAAACCTGCAAACAACGATCTTTTGTGTGCACTTGGTTTTTCAACAGAAAAGTAGACCGTCTGCGTCATGCTATTGATATCCATCGAGACACTACTTGCACCTAGATCGTAAAAGACATTTTTCATCTGTTGCATTTCGTCATCCGTTGTTTCATGTACGTTGGACAGCTCAAACAACACACCTGGTGTCTTTGTTAGTGGTCCAACGCAGTCGATATCTAAATTTTTATCTAGAAACCGAGCAGTTGCTTCTTTTACAAAACCGTCAAGGGATTGTTTTTCAATCTCGTACTTATAAGTTAGCAAAGACATTTTTATTTCTTGCGCAAAACATCTATATACTTATGGTATTTGTTCTTTGTTTCCGTTGCTTTTTCACGTAACGAATAAATGGCCATGAAAAATAACTAGTATCTGCATAAAATGTAACGTAGAAAAATTTATCTTCAAACTCAGCACGATGCTTGTATGGACCATCTTCGACGGCATTTGCAAAACGGTTCATAATATCGTCGTTGCGAAATTCAATATCAATAATGCGAGGTGTGGTCATCGACACTTTCATAATCCGTACACCATCCAAATACAAATAAATACTTTTTGTATCATTGTCATCGTAGGGAACGTAACCAAGGCCATAATTGTAGATATCATGACGAAACCTCCCAAGCTGCTGCCTCAGGAACGTACCTGGGTCCACTCGCATGCTGCGAAATGTTTGCCAGTCACACTCGTCTTTGTAAGCATCGCTACTCTTGTAACGCCGCCAACTTGATATTTTGCTACAAGGCAACCCCATTTTTTTTCAATGAACTTTAGCGAAAATACCTATATTAGAAGCTCCTACTAGTTATACACTAATAAGAAAATGAACCGTTTTGATATCGTAAACAAAGCTGAAGGAGATGAAGAATCCGCAACACTACTAAGCACAGTAAGACCAACTAAAACACAACACAGTGTATACCAACAATTGGCATGCGAAGCCGTTGGCGCCCTATTTTTAACTGCCACGATCGCCATGAAAGCAGACGCGCTTGGCATCGGTGCTATGCTCGCTGTCATGGTATTTGCCTTTGGGCACATCAGTGGTGCTCACCTAAATCCAGCCGTCACCTTAGCAGTTGCTATCCGAGGTAAAATTGGGTGGTTACGCGCTGGATTGTACGTCGTTGCACAAATTGCAGGTGCCTTCTTGGGTGGCCTAGTACCAATGCTTGTATTAGACGATGTGAGTGACAAAATTGCGTTCCCAAAACGTGGAGACGATGTTTCTATCATGGCAGCATTGACAGTTGAAACTGTATTTACCTTGGCATTAGCTTTAGTAGTATTAAATGTTGCAACCACCAAATCCCAAGCTGGCAATTCATTCTTTGGTTTGGCAATCGGTTTTACGGTTCTTGCAGCAGCAAAAGCCAATGCTGGAATATCAGGAGCATGCTTTAACCCGGCCGTAGGAATTGCGCTCCCTATATTCAGAGATCATTATGATGATATCTGGATCTACTGCGTAGGACCATTGCTTGGAGGCGCCCTAGCAGGTGGCTTCTTTTTACTTACCTCAAAAGGAGACGAATTTTGATTTAAAACACATTAAGTTATGTAAATAATTTATTTATTCTTATTTTTAGGTTTCTTTATCCACTTTTCACTCTCTACGTCGTACCTTGTTTTTCTTAAAATGGGATGCTTGTAAAAATCACTGTCAACACGTACTTTACTTGAGAATCTTCGAACAAAACGCAACATTTGTATATAAATGCATGGATTATTTATAGGAGTATGGTGCAACACGACAATCGGTTAGTACGTATTGCATTAGAAAGTTTTTTACAAATGCGAATCTACCGACGCCGCGCTTTGCTCTACAAGGCACTGTTCCGCTGGCGACGTTACAGAAGGCCTATATAACCGCTGTAGACGCCCTACAAGATGAAGCACACAAAGAAAAAACAAAAAAAGAAAACGATGAAAAAAACAGTGCCAAAAAAGGGTAAAAAGTTGATTGGCAAGCAAAAAAAATTGGACATGAACAAAAATGGAAAGCTCGACAAACAAGATTTTAAAATGCTTCGCAAGAAGAAATGAAAAAAAATGTAATTATATAAGTAGTAGTGTGCCACAGGAAAACAATGACCAAAGCATTATCACACTCGAAGAAAGCTGGAAACTACCGCAGCACCAAAGGTGGCGCTGGAATGACAAGCAAGGGTGTCAAGAAGTATCGTCGCAAGCACCCTGGCTCGAAGTTAAAAACAGCCGTCACAGGCAAAGTCAAGCAGGGGAGCAAAGCTGCCAAGCGCCGCAAATCCTTTTGCGCACGCAGCAAAGGATGGACCGGAGAGAGGGGCAAGGCGGCGAGGAAAAGGTGGAAATGTTAATTACTTATAAATTTAATTCATATTATTAAAATTTTATACCACTATCAAACAACCGAAGCTCGGAGCTTAGGGTCTTGATCAAATCTTGTTTTTGTTTAAATGTGCATGCAGAATATACACTCTTGAACCCAACTTCTATCTTCGCTGCTAACCAACATATTAGCTTATTAACATATTTCATCGTCGTGACGGCCGCAAGTAAGCTCTGAATGAACAGGGGATCGGTAGGTTTTATGTTACCAACCATATTTAACATTTTGCGGTACATCACAAGAAACCATTGTTTTGCTTGCTTCTCAGCATCAATTTTTATCATGTCAATATTATAATTAATAGTCGTTTTAACCTTTTTCATCTTCGCACATTGTTCAATACCGGAATCGTCCAACGTTACTGTATTCCAAAAAGTACTAGCATAATCTGCTACTGTATTTATTTTAGTTTCACATGTTTTAGTTATTAATTTTTCAAATTCTTCTTTTGATTTAACACCATATTCTGCGTACTCCTTAACGAATTTGTCTAACGGTGCGGCCTTGTCGTTTATTTTACTTACAGCATTATTTGCAACGGGTGTTAATAATGCCGACGATAAATATTTTAATCCCCAAATAATTACGCCAAAAATACCAGCAGCGAACATCTTATAAAATATTCCATCTACGTAGCCACTGCCCACACCATCACAATACAAAATAGCGTTTGGTAAGTTTGGTATTATGTCGAATATGTCAATACTAAGACCAGTTATTCTTGAAAAAAGAGATATATTTTTTTTCGACAACGCTTCCTCACTTTGTATTCTTGCCAATACTTTTTCAACCGTTTTATCAATCTTTTCTTCATTTTTTTTTACTCTTGCTTTTTTTGATCTTGATAAAGCTCTTGCTTTTTTTGATCTTGATGAAGCTCTTCTTCTTGTCAGAGTTGATGTTTGTCCTGCTGTTTTTTTAAAGCCTGGCATTTTATAATATTATACAAACTTAATATAGTTTTTTTTCTTAACATTTGATAGGATCATGAAACAACCGAAGCTCCGAGCTTAACATTTTACGAAAAGTAAGTATATTTTAGTTTATAGAATGTTATAAAATGTCCACCTCACGACGACAAACATTATCTAAAGCTCAAAAATCTAAAAAAAAAGAAGAAAATTGTTTCCAATGGCTAGAAGATTTACGTGTTTTGTTTATCGAAGGCGAAGATGAGCAACGTGCTACGATTCCATTAAATGCTCCTACTAAACCACATGGTAAGGAAAAAGAAAAAGAGCTTCAAAGCCTTCGCGAAAAAATAAAGAGTCTTGGGTTGCAGTTGAAAGGTCTGGATTCTAAGAGTATTTCCGATATATGTAAAGGAGAAGCAGATAAAATAACGTTTGCTTTGTATGGTAAAGAGGATGAATTACTGAAGTTTACAAAAAACAAACAAACGTTCGTTAAAAGTGTTTACAATGAATGGAGAGATAAAGTCGATTTTACTGTGGACAAGACACTAAAAAATGCAAAACGATTTGGGGGTATGTCCTTAGGATTCTTGGGTAGTGTCTCTACCTTACTTGGTTTTACATCACTTGGCATTGGTAATCAAGCGGTAGGTCTGGTTACTGTGTTTGTTGGATTTGCGATCCTTATTACAAACGTTCCACAAATACCTAAACGGTATAAAGATCAGATTTTAAAAGATTTAAAACAAGAGTTAAGTAACGTAACCAAAATTGAGAATATGGATGTTAATTTAATTATGACAGAAGATACTTATGAATTTCGTGTGATTGTGCAACGCAAATCGTTACTAGGAGAAAAAGTCGGTGCTTTAGCAAGACCTACACAACGTCCAACTGAAGGGTTAATTACATTAAAGTTTTAAACTAAATAATCACAATGTTTCTCTGGCCATGTGCTTGCAATCGCTGCAGCATCCTAGCAAACATCGTAAATGGAAATGCACAGACAGCCCTGTAGCCGTCGCCATACTGCATCCCAAGCTGATGCAAGACATCGGCGTCGTGGTGGTAGCAGTGGTAGAATCGCCCAATACGCAGCAGGACGAGGCAGCCGGGCATCCGTTGCTTGGCTTGGACCCACCGCTGCTTCTTTTGCGAGGCGAAGCGAAAGACGTTCTCGACGCACAACGAGTCTGGCAAAAAGTACTCTGGGTGGTCATGGTGCAAGAAGCATGGCGTGAATGTCATTGGATTGACTAAAATCAATATATATGTAGTGTAATCTTACATACAATACCATGCATCGTGTACTACAACTCTTAATATTTCTTGTCGTGTTCCTCGCACTACTCTTTTGCTACACACAATTTGCAACACTACGCTTAGATGAAGCCTATCGCTACCTGATTGACGTCTCCTTTAATACTGGCACAGGAGTTAGCAATATCGTAGAAAAGGATGATTTAGTGGCACTTTTAACAACCATTGTCATGCTTGCTGGTAACTTTTTAAATGCCTTCTTCTGGTACGACTTTGTTGCCTTTTTCGTTGGTGGAACAATGAACTCGGACTTTTGCCGAGAGTTTATGACCGTCTGCGACCGTAACATCAGTAATATGAACTTGTACCTGCTTACGTTTGCCTTCTTAGTTGTTGGTGTGCTGTTCGGAGTATACCTTGAAGGCATGACATTTATCGTAGCCATTAACTATGCTATTGGTCTCTTAACAACGACCGGATCACAACAACCTAAAAATGAACCAATCAGCAACGTCGTTGCAGGTACCTACATGCTCATTGGGATCCCACTCTTTGCATTTACGATGGGCAGGTTTATTGCTAGCTTGCCAAAAGAACAATACGAGAAAGTAGAAGGTCGTCTTGATTTGTAATATATATATATAATAAAAAATCTTACATTTTTAACGTTTGTTGACTCGCTACCTTTTGCTCTAAAAAATATACTTTGTTACTTAGTTCTCCTAATTGTTTGTATAACGAATGTATACATGCTAGCGCTGCATCTGTTCTATTCTCATATGTGTCGTCTACCATGTCGCGGTCAAGATCACCCTTATTTGCAATTTGTCTTGTAGTGTCATTTATGTCATAGTTTGTTGATGATATATATATTTCGTCCATTTCTCTTTATTAAGATCGTAATATGTGCTATATAGGAAAATTTAACTAAGCACAAGAAATGAGTGCCATAGGATCCTTATGTTGCTTTGTTATGGGCTTCCTATGTTGTTGTTTATTCATACAGAGAATGATAGATGAAGAGGATTTGTAAAAATAATTTATTTTATTTCTTCTTTGCCAATAACAATTTGTGCATTTTCTTCTTTCCGTTCTCTACCTTAATTATCCATTCGTCAAGAGAATCACTGAACACGATACGATCGATGTGCACATCTTTAGTCTGTCCTATACGATGCACTCTATCAATTGCTTGTGAGAGATTGCCAGGCACCCAGTCGCTCTCTGCAATGATCACGTGGTGCGATTTGGTCAAGGTCAGACCAACACCAGCCGCGGCGATCGTGCAGCAAAGGACATCAATTTCATTGTTTTGAAACTGCGTCACGATCGCGTCTCTTTTTTTCATGCTAACGGATCCAGATATTTGTGCAAAGTTGCAAGTCATTTCTTTGCACAAGTCCATGAGCATTTCCAAGATACTAAGGTGTACACAGAAAAGCACAATCGGTTTTTCGTGCTTTGTTAGGAGGCGCTTGATGGTATCTTTAAATGTTTGGCATTTCGTTTTGATTTCTGATAACTCGTGGAAGGCTTCGCCGATAAGGTACTTGCTCATGTTCGAGTCTTTTGTTGCCTCGTCTTCCAACCGCTTTTTTAACTTGGCAACCGATCTCCTTGCTTCCGTGTCAATGATATAGTGCCAGTGCACGTGTTTTGGTGGCAAATCTAGGACATCTTTTTTCTCTCTACGGATCAAACCAAAGACCGGGAGCATCACATGCAGCTCCTCTGGTAAGCGACATCGCCGTGCAAGCAAGTCAAAGTATCGAAAGCAAAATTTCTTGTACGATTTAAATACTTTTGGGTGTAGTAAGTTTAGTGGGCTAAAAAGTTCATTTGCTTTGTTGACGCACGGCGTCCCGCTTAGCAGCAATTTAAGCTTTGTTCTTCGTATAAGGGCGCCAAGCTTCTTGAAGCGCTTTGTCTTTGTATCCTTTAAGCAGTGCGATTCGTCGCATAGCACAAGGTTCCATTTTGTTTTCTTCAAATCCTTGTGTATATTTTTTGCTTTATCATAAGAATAACAGTGGACATCAACATTTGGCAAAAATTCTTTTGCGTAACGTTTCCACTGCTTCACTAGAAATGCTGGTGATAGGATTAGCATCGTAGCATGGCTCTGCCTTGAAAGCATAATGGCTGCGGCTGCTAGTGCGGTGTACGATTTCCCAGCTCCCATCTCGTCTGCAATTAAAGAAGATCCTCTAAACTCAATTACTGCTTTGGCAACACCAACTTTTTGATGCGGATACAGTTTGTCCCAGAAAGGACATGCATTTTTCAATACGTCAATCGATTTCTCTGTAAAGTCTTCCAAGGTTGTTTTCGGTCGATAACCAATTGAATTAAACACATGTGCCGGTATGACTTGCACTTCTTTTTTTGTACGTAGAAGTTGCTCCTTAACTCTTTCATATTGTGCCCACGGCATACGTTTTGATAGATTAATTGGCAATGGGGCTTTAATGCACTTGATTTGAAATTGGTCTTTGTTGAGGTAACTTAGCTGGTATTGCCATGTTGGCATGTTCCTCCATAAGGAGCTACTTTGAAACATTGTTTTATGCACTTAAATCACTACTATATACGAGTATAAGATTACATAAGTGTTTTGAACAATGCCTGGGCCCCCAACTCAGCACCGATTCCAAGGCGCCTTAGAAGAAAAACACTGCTCAGGATGCGATGAATGGAAAGTGTTGAAGGCATTCAGTAAAGACGAGCAAAAATCGGATGGCCTTGAAGGTAGGTGCAAAGTATGTCGAAATATCGCTAGGGAGAAACAGAGACAGGAAGTAGCTTATTTTTACTTTGTTATTTTTGTTTTTCTTATCCCGGTCTTTATCTTTGCTTTCAGACGGTCTATCATCCTCACTATTCAACATAGGTATTTTGATGGCATCACACTACTAACCGATGTGGGCAAAAGATAATTTATGTAAGAGTAACAAGTACAAGGCAGAAGATAAGGAAAGGTTGATAAAGGCATATTTGAAAACGTGTTTAAAAGATTAGTTTTAATATACGGAAACACTCTGCAACAATTAATATAAGTACGAGATTGATACCAAAGTGTAAGACATGATCGATGTTTTCTAGACGATTTGCATGGGTAATAAAAAAGATGCTCAAAAATGCTACAACTAGCATGTGTGTCTGGCGATTACGGTGTGCAACTACATCTTTCCCTATGTTGATCGGCTTTGACAATCTTGCTTGAAAACCATTGATTTCCTTGCGGCATAGCGGGCAGCTGAGCTCACGTGTAAACCATGCAAAGAGACAGGGGCAGAAGCAATGCCCACAGTTTAAGTAAATACAATTGTCTTGTTTTAGTGGATTAAAACAGATAGAACATTCTTTTACTACCTTTTCTGTGTAGCCTATATTATTGGTTTCCTTGCCGTTTCGTAGGAACACCATGTTTAGGATTGAATCTCCCTTCAGTTATACAAAAAAAATTATATATGATTTGGAGTTCAGTGGAGATCTAAGAGACCGTAACGGTATTAACTGTTGCATCTGGCAAATTGCATTGAAGGATTTTGATACGGGTGAAAAATTTTGCACATTGATCAATCCATATAAACGACTTAAGCACGTTCCAAAGCCGGTGGATATGCGTTACAGAATGCCAACCAAAGAGATGTTTTTTAAACAAGATGCACCAGATATAGTGCAGGCAATGCAGCAAGTAAGGTTGTTTTTCTTGCAATGTTTAAAGCAACAGGGTAATATTTGTTTGATGAGTCATAATGGGTTTCGATCAGACAAGTTGGTTTTTGAAAATGCTTTGGTACGTTATGAAATATTGTCTATGTTTAAAGATATTCCGTTGTTTTTCTTTGATACGCTGTATTACTTTCGCCTAGTTTATCCTGGGCTACCGTCGTACAGTCTTGCAAACTTGTACATGGAAAAATTTAAAGAAGAGATCGAGGACGCACATGATGCAACCGTTGACGTTGACAAGTTGGACGATTTGTTGAAGAAAGATAGCAAGCAAATCTACGGCACGATGTACATGTTGTTCACGACGCCATTTACAAATATTTCCGGCATTGGTTCCTACACGGAGCAATGCTTGGCCCGCTATGGTTTTACATCCGTGGAACATTTAGTGACAAGTTTTCAACACAATTATCGAAACATCGGTTCATTTCTGAGAACGACACCACTGAAGGATCGTGCGGACATGCTTGTAAAGCGGGTGTTTAACTTTGTTACCAACGAACTAAACCAACGAACACCGCTCCTAATGCAACAACGACAAGGGATAAGGCAAGCGATGAATGTATAATTAAAAAATCACGTTTGCACGTCGGTTCATAATTAGCAGTTGGGTAGTATAGTATCGAGTAGATACGCTGGTAGTACCATAGTGTGGCAAAGATAATGTTGTACAACAAGTGTTTGCGGTCTTTGGAAGTAACCTTAAATAGCTCCAGATCTTGGTAAATAATAAACAGAGATAGCATGAAAACGTGTAGTAAAAACCATAGTATCCATACTTGTAACTGTAGAATATCAATCCACTCGTGCAAAAGTCCTATGATACAGGATGTGTAAAGCACAGGTAGTACAATATCTTCGTATCGTAGTGTAAGCTCCATTTAACCTAGGTATAGTATTACTATTATAGGATATTACATTTTTCACAACTTCAAGGTTTTGGGTAAGGATACGTATCCAAAATTATATAAAATACTATGGATTCTCTCACTACACCGATACACACATACACTGATAGACACATCGATACACACACACACAAACACAAACATTTGCAAAAACAAACTGTCCAGTGCAACAATCAAAATATATGTTACAAGCTTTTAATCCAAACAAACACATTATGTCAGGAAAAACAAATCCATTTACTTTTAAACAATTAAAAGAACGAGACCCAAAAGATTATTTGGTGGTCACAGAAAGGGTTTACCCTGCGATGAAGAACAAGCAAGGTGGTGCACAAGGCGCGACGCTACGAATTAATTTCAAAGATGCCGATGGTGCAAACACTGGCAAGCCATTTGAAATACAAACGCCTCCAGTGAACTTGTCGTGGCCGGAAATCAAAGGGACTCACCAAGGCCGCAAGCCAGGCTGGGCAAACGATTCGTGGGTAGCACCAGAGGTGCAAGATTCAAAGCGAAAGGTCCAATTCCAAGTGGGTGCATTTTTTGGCAAAGTAAAAGATCAATTAATTGAAAATGGTGTCAAGATGGAAAAGTTGTTGGGCTTGCATGACCAATGGTTCGAATGGAAATCCAAATGTTTGGACGAGTGTGCCAACCAAATCCATGCGTTGGCAACGTCGCCGGAGTTTCGTAAACAGATGAAGGACGACAATGTCACCGAAGGTGTCGTCAGCGACCTGCTAAAGACCGTCAAGCCAAAGACCAAGATTGACAGCTTTAAAGACAACTTTAAATCGGGCCTTTACTGGGAGCCAAAGCAGGACAAGCAAGGCAAGGATGTTGGGCGTCTGATTGAATGCTGGTCCAGGGTGCAAAGTAGTCGCAAGCGTCCTACGCTGCAATATCCGGTAATTACCAAAAAATTGATCAACGAAGAGTTTGTCGTGCCAAAAAATGTTACGCCATCGGATGAGTTGTTGGAGAAGGTTTACAAATGGGACACAGAAAACAAAGTGTATCATTACCATGGCAACGATTTGGACATGGACAACAATCCACTTGAACCTGAAATCGTGAGACACAACCAAGTTGCTGTGCTGGTTTACGAGCCGCAGTTCTATGCTGCTCCAATACGCGGTTTTAAATTGGTGCTCAAGCGCATTCAAATTGTGCAAGAGGCACCAGCATCGAGTAAACGCAAACGTGAAGAAACTGCTATCGATGACGAGTGGGGTGATTGCATGTAATTTCACTCTGCGTGCAGGTAACGCTGTCGGTACATTTGCCGTATGTGAACATACGTTGAGCACAATGTATCCGTCAAGCAAATCACGATAAAAATACTAACAAAGACAAAAGTAGTGAGTTGTAGAGTACTTAAAAAATTAATATTCATTGTTAAAGAACGTTTTTATCTAAATACAACAGTGCTTTTATAAGTCTCAAACGAGACATTAAAATGCCCCACTCAATTTGAAACGTAATAAATTTGTCGGTCTCTCCAGACCAATAAAAGTGACGATAGAGTTTCTGTTTTCTCCACTTGATTAAACTATCTAAGAACTCGTATTGCTCCTTGACATGTGCAAATTGTTGTCGCAACTCTTTGTAAGGATCATTTCTCGATTTTGTACTTTTTGCGTCTAAAAAGCGACGCAGCGTCACAAGTGTTGCTTCGACGTCTTCTTCTTGCATAAATTGTTTGTAGCTAACATGGTCTTTTTGTCTATTAAAAAATTTAAGTAGCCGGTACGATCCATATGTTATCAGTGATCCACTGACTATCATCGCCATGATCTTTTTTTTTACTTGCTACTTTATTCTCTGCGAATATATAGTAAGCGATCAAAGCTGCATCTGCGACATCATCTATCTTGTTACGACCTCGTAACACAGTTTCGAACAATTTCATTTGCTTGTTCTCGCGACACAAGTTTTTAAATAATTCTACACCTTTTTTTTTTCGAGCCTTGTAAGATTTCATTCCAGAGTAATTAAAGTAGCGCTTGATACTTTGTGGTGTCACAATTTTTGCATGTTCAAACATGTGGTACAGGTGCGTTGAAATAACACGCATGTTTGCTCGCATCTGGCGCTCGATGCCAACGCAATCAAATGGGCCAAAACTATTCATCGCATCAGCAAAGCGCTGCAGCTCATCGACCAGCTCCTTCTTACGGCTAATTTTAGCGACTCCACACTCTGCAAACGTGCCATCAACAACAATAGCAAATCCAAGATTTACAACGCCTGGGTCAATTGCAAGAATTTTCATTGTAAGTGCTTAAACGTTTCCTTTGTCTTTACGCAATGTCAAAGACAATACATTGACAATGCTCGACCAGTACCAAAAGCTGTACCGTAAGTCTGTTTATAAGGAAAATTTCCAAGAGTACATCTCGACTTGGAAACTTGCAGTTGCAAAGAAGCGGCTTGTGGAACTGTTACCAAGCGTCGAGCTTGGGGACTCGCTTGAAACCTACAGGCAACGATGGCAAGCCCAGGATGAAAATCTTTATACCATATTTGTAAACAAGTTGCTGCAGACCTACGATGGCTACGAAGCGTTGCGAATGTTTAGTTTGATTCGCAATGCCTACTGCAACAAGCAAAACAAGGTGTTTACGGATGCAGTCGAGTGCTTGTACATGCATTTGAAAAAGTATCCAACGTTGGTAAGTTTTTTTCCGCCTAATCTTATGCGGTTCATCAACATGTTACGTTGCAACCGCTACGACTATGCCCCAAATATTATTTTTGTAAGTTCCAAACATCAGTTGACGTGCAACGAGTGTGATGCAGCAAAGAATGTTCGTTTTTTGCAATGTGTGTGTGGGAAGAATATTCTGTGCAGTGGTTGTTTAAAATCAAAGTCTTCCAAGTGTAGTATATGTAGCACGATATTTACAAACAAATGAAAAAAGTAGAGATACTACGCAAAAAAATTCAAGAAATTGACAAGCTGTTTCAAGAGATGGAAGCGTTGAGGCAAGAGGTCTTAACAATTGTACAGACGAAACATGCGCTTGAAAAGCAGATTATAAAATTGTTTCGCAAGGTGAAGCACATTGACAGCATTGAAACAACTGACAGAGTCTACAGAGTAGAGAGACACTTGCAGAAGGACGTTCGCGAAAAGGTTATTCAACACTTATCCAATCATTTGTTAGAAAAGGGTATTAACATAAAAGCAGTTCACGAAATAGAGCAGTGGAAGAGAAAAATGTTTAAACCAAAGCGAAAATCAAAATTAGTTGTCCTGAGGAAAGTTTAAGAAAAATTAGTATTATATATTATGATTCTTTTCTATTGTAAACGATGAAAACCATTACAGTCGTTAGTCTTACTATCCTCTCTCTGACTGCAATACTATGTGTACCGAGTTACCTCAACGATGACTTTGCTAGAGCTTACACACTATTCTCCAACATTGCTTACTTCGCACCGCTTGCGATTGCATTTGAGTTGAAAAATATTAATTTCGTCATCATCCTAAGCTTGATTACGCTTGTATCAAGTCTCTACCACACCTGTAAAGCTTACGATGTTTGCTTTCGTATGGATCATTATGCATGGGAATCGATTGACGTACAGTTCTCATGGTTTTTGCTGCTAACACTTTCCAGCTACCTTGCATTTCCAAAACAATATCAATCGATCAGCCCCATCAACGTGCTAATTGTCTTCTGGAGCCATGCTGCGCACTGCAGCAACGACTACGACTGCCGCAACGCTAAGCTTGTCTACCTAAGCATTTACTTTATTATTGGCATTGTCAAAGGTGTCCGTGATCGAGAGTTTTATCATCCAGAAAATGCAATTACAGGCATCGTCGTCTTCATTGTTGCTTCTGGATTTTACATCTTTGGTGACAGCAGCGCAAGTCACTGCGCCTGGCATGTCTTCGGTGCACTTGGCATCTCGCTGGCATTGACCATGTTGAAAACCTCCAAGTTTCATTTCTTTGGTCTCCTCCGCTCCGACCTAGGCAGCGACGCTGAGAAAGAACCTTTGCTTCGAGACGATTTGCGTGTCTACTACAACTCTTAATGACTATCGTGCTCCAGGACGAGCTTTGCAAGTTCTTTTGGTAGCATCAGCATCTTGCGCCGCGCGTCGTAGTACTGTGGGTTGATAATCTCGTGACTTGCAAGCTCCTTGTAGTTGTCTAGTATTAGTTGCATGATAAGATGTTTGGAGTGCAGCGGGAATCGTACTTTTGCCTCCTTGCTTCCAGGCTGCAAGGCTACAATTTCTTTTGGGTGTAAAAAATCATAGACGTTGTGAGTGCTTAAACGATTAAAATTTGTGCGATAAAATTTCTCATTTATTACCTGCAATGTATTTTCTAATTGCTTCCATTCCTTTCCAGTCACAGGGTGGCATTTCTTCATCAGGTAGGTGTTGAATGGTATAATGTGCCGTTCCCAGTGAAAAGCCGTTTCCAAGCGTTCCTTTTGCGACCCTGATAAGTCGTCGACACTGTGAAATTGTTTTTGAAACCCTGCATCCGTTGGAAATAAAAAATGATAGTCATGCTTGTTGGTAATATTGTTTTTGTAGAGTGTAAAACCAGCAAGTGTCGAGCTCTGAAACGCGACTGGGCGTTTGTTCATCTTTAACATGTTGACTGCATGGTTAAAGAAGAAGTAGCTGTGGTTGGTTCTGTAAAAGTAATTGTATGTCTCGTCGGTTACCCAGTCAAAATTATGCTCCTCAATGTCCAAGACATATTCCATCACACCCTGCACCATTTCTGATACCTTTTGGATCAAGTTTTGACCCTCGATCCTCGACGTCGTTAATAATTTATAAAAATCAACGACGTTTACATTTGCATTGTTTTCAATCAATGTGTACAAGAAGTGAATCAAAAACTTGTCCAATGACAAATCAAAGCCAACTGCCCTGCTAGACTCGGTAGTGCCCCACTCGGAGGAACTACTGTTGCACTCGTAAACGCCAACCGAGTTGTAGAATGGACTCATTTGGTACTCGTTGCTTGACTCACTCCTTTTCATAAAATCTTGAATGGTCATTTCCTTCAAGTCCCGTATTCTTGTCTTGATACTCTCTAGGCTTGCATTGCTTGGCAAGTTTATAATGCCACGACGCTTTGAAATTTGAGGGTAGAGCCATTGAAAGTCGCCAAGCGACATCTCGTAAGTCGGCCGCAGCTCCACTAGCAACCCGCGGTAAATAGTCAAGTCCTTTAGTTTTGGAAACAAAGTAGTAATAAAGTCAGTCATATCATTGTCTTTGCAAAAGTTAGGCAAAATCGTAATTTGAGACGTAGACTCTCTTCGTGTTTCAAAATATGTTTCCAGTTGTTGCACATGCTTCAAGGGTTCACCTCGCAGTGCTCCATGGACCGATTCGTATAAATCTTTACGTATCATAATTCATATATAACTACGTCCACTTTTATTTATACAAAGTATGCCAAAGTCAAAAAAAAAAGACAAATTAAAACCAGAACAAACATTTGTCTACAAAGTTACACTAAAAACATATGGCACCGCGCTGCGCTACTACGCCTTCAAAGACATTATGCGGTCTATCTTTAAGGAGACGATGCGTACCGCAGATTGGGAGCCAAAGCGGCCGCATAATATTGCAAAGGAAGACGACCAGTGCAGCATCTGCTTGAATGATATTAAAAAGAACCAACATATACAACGTTTGGATTGCAAGCATAAATTTCATAACGCTTGCTTTCACCAGTGGTGCAAATCAAAGTCAGAGTTAAGTTTTGGACCAGTCGTTACGTGTCCACTTTGTCGTTCAAAGCAAAAAATAAACTTTGTTACAGACTTTCGTTTTGCAGCGGTAACCAAGTACATGGTCGAGGACGATGACACCGTCATAGTGGAGCGTGAGATAATACCACAGGATCAGTTTAATATATAAGCACAGAGAATGGTGTCTTAAGATGTACGATCCTTTAAAATCAAATATAAGTGCATCGGCATTGCGCCAGTTTCTTGCAACACCTGCTACTGCGTCGGTGACTAGTGTACCAGGTATTGGTAAAAAATCAGCAGAAATATTAAAAGACGAAGGCATTATAAACATAGAAGATTTATTACAACAAAAGAAAATGATTCGTGATTTTTTTCAATATTTAAGGTTAAAATTAAAAGGTGTAAATAGACATCGTATTTTTTACGCTCTGGATGAATACGAAACCGATATTGAAAACGATAATCTATTAGGTGAAAATAGTGATCCAGCCTTAATCGAAGATTTAAGACAAGCAGAAAAAAAATGTGTCATATCATAAGGCCACAGCAGCTATTGGAATTCCCACTGTAATTTACCTGCAAGAAAACTTTTTTATAATAAAATTTTTTTTGACTAATTTGTTGTAAGTTATGCCTCCAACGACATACGGCTTGATTAAAAAAAAAGTTTTCTAGTCGATCGCCGGCCAGAATTCCCAGCTGCTTTAACATTGACATAAGCCTGTTTTTTAAGATTATATAGGAAACATAGGGAACAGATGTATACAGGCCTTAAGTAGGAAATTGATTAGGCCGTCATAGCAGCTATGGGAATTCTGGCCGGCGATCGACTAGAAAACTTTTTTTCTAATAAAATATTTTCGACTGATTTGTTGTAAGTTATGCCTCCAACGACCTACGGCAGCTCGATTAAAAAAAAATATTTGCAGGTAAATTACAGTGGGAATTCCAGAAATAGTATTTTAATTTTGCAAGACTATAATATAAATATTTATTACAACATAAATGGGAAACAAACCATCTTCCTTTAAATGCTGCCGTTATTTACACTCTCGATCACAGTACCAGGTAGTCTTTAACATGGAACAAGGTGTGCACGACGATGCATTCGACTTCAAACAGCGTATCATGGGGTTTTTTAAACACGAAGTCTACAAAATGACCTTAAAAGAAGATGAGTATGCTGATGGCGATACAAGGAAGCTAAGCATCTGGCTTGGCTACCGTACGCTTTGCAGCGCAAGCCTATACAAGCAAGTGTTAACGATTGTGTTTGCAAATACAAGCTGGCAAGACCTTTGGGACACGTCGCAGGAAATGGTTGTCAAAAAACGCTACGTTTACAGGTGGGTAGCAGCAGTTAGCAATTCTAGCAACGTGATCGTCCCGCTAAGATACCAGTGGTACGTGAAAAAAAAAAGGCAACTAGACTAGTTTCTTCCGTTTTTGACAACGGTAATAGTCATGTAGCTTTTGCAACTCTTGTTGATTCAAGCGCTTGACGAAACCACAAGTAGGACAGGGACGATTGACATAAATGACGCGTCGATGAAAGGGACAGACTATACGATTCTTAATTTTAAATAAATCAGAACAACAAAAAATCAATTCTGGTGCGTAGGTTGCAATTTTAATACGAATAGCAAGAGTGAGACTTGAAAACATTGTAAAATAAATATATATAAGCACTGGTGTTGTTATACAAACACGCTATGAGACATTTATTTAAATTAATAGTGTTAGCATATCTTCCTTTTATAAAAGCAAACAACTACCCTATCAAGTGTTCTCAATTGGACTTTGTCTACAGTACGTCAAATTGCTGTGATGAAAACAATGACGCGACGTGTATTCAAAGTATTCCGCATGAAACCTACAGGTCCCATGTCACTCAACTTGAAGAGAAATTAGTAGAAGTAGGTTTATGCTCTGTAGACGAAGCATCGTGTATTAAAGATCTTCCAAGTATATCGTACTTAAGAGATCGCATCAAGAATATTACAGATGGTGGTGTGGAGGTGGCAGTCGAAGTTGCAACAACCAAACAACCAAAACATGCAAACCTTGAAAGCATTAGCAGTGGTATTTTACCAAGTTTGAACCTTGAGGAAAACGGAACACTTACTATTCCAATGGGGGCAACGTTGAAAGTAGAGGGAACCTTGGAAATCCCAAACTTAAACACTGGTGTCACTGCAGCTACTGCTACTATCATAGGTCATTTAAAAGTAGACGAAGTTCATAGTGCAGTAGACTTTAATCATCATCTTCTTAGTGATGTAAATTTGCAATCACCATTTCAAATCGATGCCGTGGATGTCCTCGCAAGTGCTACAGAACTAAATATTTTAAAAGACATTGATACAAGTTTAACGTTCAACGATTTTAACAAGTTACAAAACCTTGAATCGGATGCATCGGATCTTAACGCATTGCACGATTCTGGGGTGACAAAAGCAGAATTTCAGCGATTGTCTGTTAGCACCTTTGGCGAGTCAGAAGCAAACAAGGTAGTGACAGCAGATGCGTCTGGGAACGTTGTGTTTAAACATAACGTTGAAATTGATGGCGACTTAAATATCCCACATGGAAAATTAAGAATTAATGGTATCGTCGTTGACAAAAGTGCAACACAGCTAAACGATGCTGTTGCACACTTTGTCGGCTTAACTGCGAGTAGTGCTGAAATTAACACACTAGATGGCATCGTTGCAACAAGTGCAGAGTTAAACAAATTACACTTGGTAACTGCCGATAAGGACGATATTAACCGACTTGATATTGCTACTGAAGGTACATCCGAAGCCGGCAAAGTTGTCACTGCAGACGCCCAAAACAAAGTAATTTTTAGTGGTGATGTAGATGTTGCTGGAACACTTGATGCTACAACACTCCAAATCAATGGTGTTACAGTTACCAGTACAGCAAGTGAGTTAAATTTATTAAATGGTGTCACTGCTACGGCTGCAGATTTAAACAGTCTCATTGTTGCAGTCCCTGGGCAATCGGAAGCAGGGAAAGCATTGTTGCCAGACACAAACGGTGACTTAACCTTGAATGGTGACCTAGTAATGGGTGCAACTAACACCTTAACTGTACCAAGCGGTGCTTTGCACCTTGGAACAGACGCCATCACTGCCTCGGCAGCTGAAATTAACATTTTGGACGGTGTTGACGCAGGCTTGACTGCTGCACATTTAAATCCTGTCAAAGACTTTACTGGTGATTGGGCCGCACTAGATGTTCTTAGCGGTGTAACTGCAACAAACACTGAGTTAAACATGTTAGACATTGCGCAAGTTGGTATGTCAGAAGCTTCAAAGGCTGTGACAGCAGATGCAACCAACAAAGTACAATTGCATAAAGCAAAGGTTCTTGGTGAACTAGATGTCCAAACGCTACTAATCGGTGGCGTCCAAGTTACTACCTCTGCGACTCAGCTAAACCAGTTTGATGGCTTTACAGCAGATGCTAGCTCGCTAAACAAGTTAGTAGATCTTGTTGTTGGTGCATCAGACCTGAACAAGTTAAAAGATGTTACTGCAGATGCAACCGATTTAAACCGTGCAGATATTAGCACCGTTGGTCAATCCGAAGCATCAAAAGTAGTTACCAGTGATGCAAATGGTGATGTTACCTTCAATGGCAAAGTAACCATTAATGGTGGCGTTGAAGTCAATAATGGACAGCTTAAAATTGCTGGTACCGTTGTCACTGCTTCAGCAGCAGAGATCAATAAATTAGATGCAATGACCAGCACAGCAGCCGAGCTAAACACCTTGAACGGCATCACGCTAGGCCAAAGTTCTGCGTCAAAAGCAGTCACAGCAGACGCCTCTGGCAACGTGCAGTTTAATGGAGATGTAATCATTAGCGGCGACCTCGACATTCCAAGCGGTAAATTGAAGCTTGGTGGCGCCTTGCTAGATGCATCGCACGATGGTGACGATATTAATGACGCTACAAACCACTTTTTAGGACTAACTGTCACAGCCGATGAGTTAAATATACTTGATGATATTCAAGCGACAACAGCAGAACTAAACAAATTACATTTAGTCACGGCAACGACTGCGGAACTTAACTACGTAGCAGGTGTAACACTGGGCCAAGCAGAGGCAAGTAAGGTAGTGACCACCGATGCAAGCAACAAGGCAACCATCCCAAACGTTGATGCTACCGTATTAGACGTAACTACCTTGAAATTGTCCGGTGATGCAGTAACTGCAAGTGCAAGTGACTTGAACAGTTTATCAGGCTTGACTGCTACGAGCACCGAGATTAACAAGCTAGACGGCTTTACTGGAACTGGTGCGGACTTGGCAAAACTATCTGGTTTAACAGCAACGGCTGCAGAGCTTAATACACTGGATGGTGTCGATGCCGGTCTTACTGCGGCACACTTGAGTGTCTTGAAGGATGTTACGGTGACGGCAGCAGATTTAAACAGAGTTAGTGGTCTGACAGCATCTGTTGCCGAGCTTGACAAGGTAAAGGATCTTACAGCAACGGCCGCTGAGCTGAACGTACTGTCCGGAGCCGTGGTAGGCCAAGTGACAGCAAACAAAGCGGTGATTGCCGATGTCTACGGTTCCATTAGCAGTAGTGGCACGGTAAGGGTAACAGGCACGCTTGATGCAACAAACTTAAAGATCGGTGGTGTAGCCGTAGTTGCCACAGGTGCAGATTTAAATAGTGTTGCCACACTGAGTGCACATGTAACAAAATTGGAGGATTTGGCGCAAGTGACAAGTACTAGTGCACAGATTGATGAAGCAGTTAGCAAAGCAGCTCTAGTTAGTAGCAGTGACATGACAAAGCTATCTCAAATTACAGCGACAGCAACAGAGCTAAACACCTGTGCAAACTTTTTAGTTACACAGACAAACGCTGACACGCCTTTATGCACACAATTTGGACAAATGGTTTATTTAACAAAGAGCAATGGAGACACCGAGTTACATTTTTGCAAATCAGCAACAGAGAGTATTGGGCCACTGGCATAATTGAGTTTTGTTAAAATTATTATATAAGTAAGAGATACTATAATTAATATAAATTATGTTAGCTTTCCTCATTTTTTCACTCCTTTTTAATTGTATCTATGCGGACAAACCGTGGAAGCAGTGTTATGGTGTTGAGTACTTGCACTACGACAAAACATGCTGTAATTCACTTGAACAGTATTCTGACAGCAATCGACATTGCTTGGAGTCTTTACCAAAACTAGACTACAGCAAAGCGATAGATGATTTAAATAGTACCCTAAAAGCAATGAGTATATGCAATTCCGCAAACACTTGCTCTGACAATATTGATTTTATAGAACTCGTAAAACAAGCCGAAAATTTACACAATATTACAAATGGTGGTGCATCACTAGCAGAAGGTGCCGGTGATCACCTAATTGACAAAAACACCCGTTTGAGAAACATCAGCTCCGGCACTCTACCATCTATGACGTTGGAACCTGGCGGCACATTCTTTGCACCAGTTGGTACAACCATCGATGTTATCGACGGCGCTGCGTTTATTCTTCCAAACTCCATTGAATTTATCAGTAGCTCCGGAGATCCAAATAAACATAGCCACATACAGGTAAGCTCCATTGAGTCCGCTGTTACGTTTCATGGACACGAACTGTCTGCAGTAAACCTTGAGAAAAACACTTTACGTCTAGACCATGTTTCTATTACTACTTCTGCAACAGAGCTCAACGTCTTGCAAAATGCTAGCGTAAGCGCTGCAGAACTCTCCAAACTAGCAGGCATGGACACGACGACGCAGGAGCTAAACCAGCTTGCTGGCCTAGGACTAAGCACTCAACAAGTTAAAAGTGTCCACGCCCTGCCAATCGTCTACAAAACTTCCTTGACAACACGCTATGCTGGGACTTCTTACTGCTCTGATCCGAGCAAGACAACGGAGGCGGAGTGTTTGTATGAAAAGGTTACTACTGGTGCATGTGCAAACGGTGCCAATTGTTACTGTGCGAACTTATATTTTGATCCAGATCCATTATCTCAAAATCACAAACACAATCCAACAGATTTTCAATCTTGTTATGAATATGTGCAACAGACAGTACCAAATATTCAATACTTTCGGTATGAACAATTTACTTGTACACTTTGTAGTGATACACCAGACTTACAAGCAAAAAGTGATTTATCATCTGTATACAAGAGAACAGGCAACACGTGGAGCACGGCGTCGACCCTGAGCGAAGCAAAAGATGCTTGCGATGCAGATGCACAGTGCGAAGGGTACTCGGATGCATGGGCACAGAGCATAACATTTAGCATCACGACAGGAAAGGTGATGCCAGGAACCCGTGGTACGCACACAGCCATGCCAAACAACCACATTTCAGATTGTACCAACTTAATTACGGATAACTCGCACTATGGTATTTTAGTAGACACAGGTGCTAACACTTGTCAATTGATAACAGATGGCAACAGAGATGCTAGTACGTGGACAGACGATCCAAGCAAAAAACTTTACGTTCGTAACTCCGAAATTAGCTACGGTGCTGCTACGACAGGCCTGCCAATTATTTCCTACGTCAAAGGTGTAGGCCGCTCCGCTGCTAGCAAAGCTTTGACTGCAGATGCAGACGGTAATGTGCAAATATTGCAAGATGTCACGATCGAAGGTGACTTGGACGTACCAGTTGGTGAAATAAACATCGAAGGCACGGCTCTAGTGGTTACTGCTGTTCAGTTGAACCAAGCAGGGCAGCTGCACGGTGAACTTACAGCTTCTTTGCAAGAAATCAATACTCTGGATGGTGTCCTGAGCACCGTCGCTGAGCTGAACACGATGAGCGGTGTCACCGCTGATACAGCGGACTTAAATCGTGCTAGCTTTCAAAGATGTTCAGATGCCAGCAAAGCAACGGAGGCGGAGTGTTTATTCAATCTAGTAACAAGCGGATTACCAGATGATAATATTGCACTAACAGAAACAGAATGTGAAGCTTTTGCAACAGCTTATACAAACTCTTATCCATGGTCATTAATGTGGACAGGCACAGCCCATAATGACGGTTTAAAAGGATGTTTTATAGAGCCTTCTGCGTGGGGATATGTAAGATGGTCAAATAGTGGATCGAGTAACTGCACGAACAGTAGAAAATGCGTTCAAAAGCTAACTAACACGTGGACGCCGACGCTCGTCGTCGGAATTAGCGCCGCGAGCAAGGTTGTCACTGCCGATGTGACTGGCAAGGTGGTCTTGCAAGATGCACAAGCAAGTGTTGATGCAAGTGTCTTCAACTTAAACGGTGCTAGTATTGATGCTGCTACACTAAACAAGGCCACTGGTCTAACTGCCGAAGTAAACCTAGCTTCGAATATTTTAAAGGGAGCCGAGACAATGACCTTTGACGTGGACCTAAGCGTCGATGCCTTGCACCTAGCGGAGGGAAACTTAAAAATAGGCACGGAAATTGATGGTTACGTAGCAACAGATAAAAGTTATGCCGGCACAGCGTGTAGTGGCACAAGCAATTGTGAAACAGAATGCAGCGCTAACAGTGGCTGTGCGGGGTATTCGGGACCGGGATGCAGTGATCCTAGCAAGACAACGGAGGCGGAGTGTTTGGCATTTGTAGAAGTCACTAGCGGGTCTGCCCTTAATGCTGGTGATGCTAATTACGTAGATGAAAATGAATGTAATAATTATATGCATTCATTAGGTATAACAAATGGTCTAAATAGCAATGATTATGATTATGCTGGCACGGCTAAAGGGTGTGTAAGAACTGCGGAGGGTGCAATGAGGTGGAATACTGGTACATTAACCGACTGTGCACACACAGGAAATCCAAATATGGGCGATTTTCCATTTAGATGCATACAAAAATCTGGCAACACATGGGCAACCACCTATGCCTATGGCCCTGCTACTGGCACGGCTGGCGGCTTTGAAAAAACGTTGGTGCCTGGTCCAGCGGAAGCCATCACAGCGACTGCTACTGAAATCAATTTACTTGATGGTCTCACGTTGACAACGCAGCAACTATCTAAGATAAAAACAATGCCAGCAACCATTGATGCAACGGTTGTGAATGGTCTCTATGCAAGTACAGCAGAATTAAACTATGCAGACTTGGCTGGCAGCATTGGCTCTGCAGAAGCATCCAAAGTGGTTAGCAGTGATGCAAGTAATTTGGTAAGCATGCAAGACGTGGATGCAACCACTGCCGACGTGGCATTTTCCTACGAACTAGAGACGACTGGCACCTACGACACAAAGATGACCTTGGAAGACTGCCAAGATGCTAGCATAGGTACCTTTTTCACACAAACATTAAACAGTGATTTAGCACCAAAAGGTTGTGTGCATCACCTTGATAACAGCTTCTTTAATGAACACGAGACAGGCTATGCCGACTGCACTGGCTCCTATGCTTGCATTGTCAAACGTTTTGCAGCTGGAAATTTGAAAATACAAGGTGCCAACATGCCATCGGCAGAGGTATTGAACCATTTGGATGTCACGCTCCAAGCAACGCATGACAATTTGAATCACTGGCAAAGCTTGGACGCGGCGGTCCTAGCATCGCACCTAAATCCAATGCAAGGGCTTACGGCAGAAAAAGAAGATCTAGACCGCTTAGATATTGCTGCAGAAGGACAAGTAGAAGCAAACAAAGTTGTTACGACGGATGCTTCGGATGCACTTGAGTTTGGTGTGAAATACGGTGAAACGACAACTAGCTACGCCGGCACAGCGTGTAGTAGCACAAGCAATTGTGAAACAGAATGCAGCGCCGATGGTAGCTGTGCGGGCTACACAGTAATAGGTTTAGAAGAATCTAGGATTGGCTACTCTGCCGATGCTGTGGCAACACATGCGACACCGGATAGCTCTGGTCTAGCGGAGTACGATTGTAGCAATCCGGCTACGTCTGGAACATTTAAATTGAGTAGCAGCTGTACACTCAGCCAAGAAGTAGTGTTAACAGGAGAGTTGACGATTATTGGGCAGACGGAAAACATGAGTAATTTAGTGACGATTACGGCAGCAGCTACAAGTAGGCATTTTAAAGTTAAAGATGGGTATAAGTTGGATTTATGGCACCTGAAACTGACTGGTGGCGATGTCAGTGGTTTTGATACATATCCTCTTAATTCCGGTGGATCTCTTTACATTGAACAAAATGCAAATGGTGGTGAATTAAATTTATATTACTCAGAGGTATCGGGTAACAAAGCAACAGATGGAGGTGCAATATTTGGATATGGTACTTTAATTAATAATAGGAATGCAAAAATAAACTTGTATAACAGCATCATTAAAGAAATAACAACCGTAACCCTAACTCGTGGCCATATACGTTTAGTTAATGCTGTTGCTACAATTCAAGATAGTATTATAGATTGCAAAGATGAAAATGCAGCAGTGTCAAGTAAAGGTGCTTTGTTTATTTATCAAAGTGATGTAATAATTACAAATACACAGATAAAAAATAATAACAATGGCATTGAAATCAGATACGATAGCACACTTATTATTAGTCAAGTATTATTTGATAATAATAATAAAGAAATAACTATTTCAGGTGCACCAACAATTTCAATTACTAATACAATTGTAAAAGCAAATGGTATTTCACTAGAAACACATGCCACCCCAACATGGAGAACTTGTGCAGATGATCCTTGTACAAGTGGAATGACCTGCTCCGCTGCCGACGCCACGGATGTGAAGCTTGGCGTCACCTGTGCTGCGACCTACGCCTACGGTCCAAGTGAGCGAGTCTATACGGCCAGCAGTGCCAGTTACGCTGAAACCAACTGTGCCGATGCCAGTGCCTGCGAAGTTGCATGCAGCGCCGATGGTAGCTGTGCGGGGTATACGAAGACATCAGAGCCAGTTCCTGATGCTGGGATTGTAGCGTGGGGTTCTAGTAGTCAAGGCGGTTCCGGTGCACCAACTACTGGCACATATGTGAGCATTTTTTCTAATGTGAACGCATTTGCAGCTTTGAAAGCTGACGGCTCAATAACTGCATGGGGAAGTGCCTCTCGTGGTGGAGCAGGTGGTGCACCTAGTGGCAACGATCCTCCTCTTGATACTGGTTATGTAACTATAGCCTCAGCAGAAAGTGCATTTGCTGCATTAAAGGCGGATGGTTCCATCAGTGCATGGGGCTGGATTGGAGCAGGTGGCTTGGATGCTCCGACTGATAATGGATATACCAAAATAGTTGCTACGGCAGAAGCATTCGCTGCTTTAAAGAATGACGGAACTATTAGTGCTTGGGGTTCTGCAGGTCAAGGTGGATCTAGTGCACCAACAGACAATGGTTATGCAAATGTAGCTTCTAACAAATATGCATTTGCTGCATTGAAAACAGATGGATCCATAGTAGCCTGGGGTCACCACCTTTATGGTAACTCTGGTGCTCCTACTGATAATGGCTATGTGACTATTTATTCAACCAGTTATGCATTTGCTGCATTAAAAACGGACGGGTCCATTAGTGCTTGGGGTTCTTCGACTTACGGTGGTTCTGGTGCACCTACAGATAATGGCTATGTGAATATATTCTCTAACGAATACGCATTTGTTGCAATGAAAGATGATGGATCCATAAAAGCTTGGGGTAGTTCGGAGTACGGTGGTACTGGTGCACCTACGGGTGATGGTTATGTGACTATTTATTCTACTGCAGGAGGAGCATTTGCTGCAATAAAATCGGATGGTTCTATTACAGCATGGGGTTCTTCGACTTACGGTGGTTCTGGTGCACCCACGGATGATGGTTACGTGTCTATCTTTTCTACAAACAAGGCATTTGCTGCACTTAAATCGGATGGATCGATTGCAGCATGGGGTGAATATATGGTGAGTGATAGAACCCCTACAGATAATGGATATGTGAATATTTTTTCTACTCTATCTGCATTCGCTGGAATTAAAGCTGACGGATCGATTACCGTATGGGGTGACACAACTACAGGTGGTATTCATGCACCTACTACTGGTGTCTATACGACTATAGTTGCTACACAACGTGCATTCGCAGCGATCCCGCAAGAGATGACCTATGCCTACGGCTCAGCTACCGGCAGCAATGGCGGCTTTGCGAAAGGAGCCTTAATAACAAACGGTGGCTTTGAAAAAGTTGCAAAGCGTTTGATTATGACCAGTTCGACAGATGCCATAGAAGTGTCAAGCTTAGGCTTTGAGGCCGACGTCAGCCCTACTGCAATGAACAAGATGATTGGCGTAACTGCAACGACCGAAGAGCTGAACTATGCTGGCAATATGCTAACAGCTGACGCATCTGGCAACGTTGCAATAACTGGTGATGCATCTGTCACTGGTGCAATCGAAATTGGAACTGGTGGCTCTGGACGCATCGGTCTAGGTGGTACTGACATTGTTATTAACGCGGTGCAACTGGATAGTGCACTACGATTGCATAAAAACTTGACAATCACGACTGCCGAAGCAAACACGCTTGATAACATCCAGGCGACGACTGCAGAGCTAAACAAAATGCACGACTTTGGTTACTGCACGGAGCCTAGCATCGTGGCTCCAGAAGCATGCGTTGGTGGTACGTGCAGTGAAAATTTAAAACAAATCGGTTACTCGGCCGATGCCGTCACGACACATGCGACGCCTGATAGTTCTGGTTTCCCGGAGTACGATTGCAGTGCTCCAGCCACAGCTGGAACGTTTAAATTGAGCAGCGACTGTACCCTTAGTGCAGAGGTCCTATTGACTGGTGAACTTACAATTATTGGTCAAACCCAGGACATGTCTAATTTAGTGACGATCACGGCAGCTGCAACTAGCCGACACTTTAAACTAAACGGGGCGGCTCACAAGTTAAACATATGGCACCTGAAATTAACTGGTGGTGGTATCGCTTCTACTGGACGTGGTGGATCAATAGAAATTCATACAGACGGTGGTGAATTAAATTTATTTTATTCCGAGATATCTGGTAATGAAGCAGGTTATGGCGGTGCAATTTCAGGACTTGGTGATTCTAGTGCTATTGGTAGTGCAGGAGCTCGATCATACAATATGAATATTAAAGTTAATATTTTTAATAGTATTATTAAGAACAACGGAGGCACGAATCATGGTGGTGGAATAATATTATGGTATAGTGATGTGGTAATCGAAGATAGTATTTTTGATAAAAATGATGGCGCAGGTGATGGTGGCGGTCTTTATTTTGGTGACAGTGATGTACTAATAACAAACTCGATGATATCAAATAATACAGCAACTCAAGGAGGTGGTTTGTACTTGAATAATTATGTTATCATTGTTATTCGAGAATCATCTATTCTAACTAATGATGCAACTGGTAATGGTGATCAAATACGGACTACCCAAACGCCGACGATAACGGTTGTGAATGCTGATTTTTTGATTGATGGCAACAATGTCATTGATAATAATGGTGTTACAAGTGTTACAAGGAAAACCTGTTCCGACAATCCATGCACAGTTGCACCATACACTGGTCCTTGTTATGCTCGTCACGATGACGATGTGTATAGAGTTTTGGGAGTCATTTGCGAAGCCTTACACACAGAAACTACCTGTGTAGCTCCATTGCAATGGACTAACTACGCATGGACCCCTGGCACCACTGCCGAGCTGAATCTTTTGGACACAACCGTCGGAACGACAGAAGCCAGCAAAGCAGCGATCTATGGCTCCGAGATTTTGTTTGCTGACTTGGCGTCGGCCGAGATAGATGCAGCGACACTGAAAATAAATGGGGCTGCAGTTACGAGCACAGCATCGGAGCTGAACGCAGCAAGCGCTGTTAGCAATGTTGTGCCACAACTTAATACACTTGGCTCGGCACCTAGCACGGGACTTATGAACACATTCAGTGCAGTGACCAGCAGCGCGGCAAACTTAAATTTGTTGGACGGCGTTGATACAGACCTAGATGCTAATGACTTGAATAAAGTAACAGGAATTACAAGCACATCTTCGGAGCTGAACAAATTGAGCACGGCGTCGAGTATGTCACAGCTAAATGCGTTAAAGGATAGTCCTGCAACATACAGACAAGCAGCATCACAAGATAATTGCGGTGGTAATGAAAGAGCAATAATAAAAGCGGATACAACAGCAAACTTACCTTCCTACAGTTCAGCTTCTTATGGA
>Ga0206682_10000387_pt1 | contig 47924 bp, 36 predicted proteins | sample M240m12015metaG_FD_155444 | JGI IMG/M metagenome (GOLD analysis project Ga0206682, IMG submission 155444) | Ammonia-oxidizing marine archaeal communities from Monterey Bay, California, United States - M2 40m 12015 | ecosystem: Environmental > Aquatic > Marine > Intertidal zone | place: USA... | reverse complement strand
CAGAGCTATGCCTGCAAACTTAGGGTTGGTTTCTGCAAAGTTTGGTAGCAGTCGCACGTGCCCGCGATAGTAGGTTAACGTTTGTCCGCCCGGCCCTTGCGAGCAGATGAAGACCACAGGCTGGACAAAACCATGTGCTAAGATTGCGCCATGTTGAAGTACATTGAACGGACCCGATCTTATTACTCAGAGTTAGGCTACGAGCCTTACTCGTGGGCTACTTACGACAAAGTGCCTTTTTGTACTTCGACGAAGCAGTCGCTATATAAGCAGCGCGTCACATTGATATCCACGTCCGCTCATCTGGCGACAAATGCTGGTGACCAAGGGCCCGGCGCTGCCTACAATGCCAAGGCAAAATTTTTCAAAGTCTTCACAACACCGACATCGCCCACTCCAGATTTACGCATTTCTCACGTCAACTACGACCGCGAACACTGCATGGCGGACGATCCAAATACCTGGCTGCCTATACGAGCACTGAAGCGCGCCGAGGCAACTGGTTTTATTGGTGAATTGTCCAGCGAGGTTATTGGACTACCAACGAACCGCAGCCAACGCGTAACTGTTGAGCAGGATTGCCCCGATGTCATTGCTCATTGCCAGAGGCTAAAAACGGATGTGGCGCTATTGGTGCCCACCTGACCCATTTGTCATCAGTCGGTCAGTTTGGCTGCAAGAGCGTTAGAGGAAGCAGGCATACCCACTGTAATTATGGGCTGTGCACGGGATATTGTTGAGCACGTCGGTGTACCGAGATTTTTCTTTAGCGATTTTCCCCTTGGGCATTCGGCAGGAAAACCTCATGACGAGGATTCGCAAATGCAAACCTTAAAAGATGCACTGAAGTTGCTGGAGAGCGCAAACCAGCCGCGAACCACCGTTGAATCAAACCAGCTCTGGTCAGCCGAGGCTAGTTGGAGAGATGACTTTTTGAATATTGAGCATTTGAGCGCAGAAGAAATAAAGACATTGCGCGAGGATTACAAAAAGCAACGGGAGGCTTCAGCTAAATTAAAAGGTACCGCCAGCGAGTGATTTAACCGAAGTAAGCAGCGATCAACAGTGCGATTGCTCTTCTTTATAAAGAGGCGCTCTAAAAGAGAGGCGTTAAAAGAGGTGATTTCAAAAAGCAACAAGTTGATTTAATCCATTTCGTCCAACTGTCTTTTACTAGCGCCTTTTTGAATCACTCTTCTCGACCGACCGCTTAGAATTGCGTCGTTCGAATATTTTCGTCCTAATTTGACGGCGCTATTTTTCTCGCAAATACCTCATTGCTATGGCTGCTGGCACCAGTATCGCTGCCAAAACTATGTAAGCATAATTGTAGCTACCAAATACGTCGTACGCCCAACCCGCCATAATGGGACTGGTGGATCCCGCCAGAATTGTCAGCGTACCAAAACCCATGACCCTGCCAAATGATGCAGTGCCAAAACGTGCGCTATACATGAGGCCCATTAGGGGTAAAATACTACCGCCGGACAAACCCATGGCTATAGTGGCAAAACTCATAACAACTACATCGTCCGCCGTTGCTATCAATGCTAAGGCTAATAATGTAACTGCATTGGCCAACCAATAAAGATAGCGGTGATCTATACGATCACCCAACATGCCAAAAAACAGCTTACCTAAAACCATTGAGACCGAACTCAACGCTATGAAGTTGGCGGTGATCTCTGGCTCTAAACCAATATCACGAGCAATAATGCCCAAGTTAAACTGCATGGCTCCAAAAGCCATACTTAGTGGCGCTATGCCACAAAAAGGCAGCCAAAACAAAGACGTTGTGAGTATTTCCTTGGTTGTCCACTGCCGCGTATCCGTTGCGTTAACTTGGTCTGTAGCAGCACTTGTTTGAGGCTTGCGACTGAGCAGCAACCAAGTTGTGGGCAGAACAACTATCACCGCTAAGACAAGCAAGTTTTGCATGACATCACGCCAGCCCATTTCTAAAAGCCAGCCGGCCACCAGCAGCGGAAGAATGATACCGCCTATATTGGTGCCCATAGAGGAAATACCTAATGCGAGCCCACGCTGCTCTTTAAACCACCTTGTAACTAACGTTTGTGATGTGAGCGAACCCATTAACGCCATAGCCAGCGGCATAAAGGTGGCATAAACCAACCAGAGCTGAAACAGTGAAGTGACATACTGAGCTAAGGTTAACCCTGTTACTAATGAAAACAGGCCAACCGTCACTACCCACTGAGGCGCATAGGCATCTAGCGCGCGACCGACAAATGGCGAAACTAAACCTACACCAATTTGCAGCAGCGCCACGGTTAACATCAAGTCACGACGACTGCTAGAAAACTCTTCTAACCAAGGCAGTGAGAACAAGGCAAAACAATATATCAGTATGCCAACACTGACGGCTTGAATGGTGATCCCATAGGCCACTACCACCCAACGATAATAGTTGTCAGGCAGTAATGGTTGGTCTGTCGTTGAGCTCACGAGCTACTTAGCAGCTATTCTGGCAATGCTAGCACTCGCTTGGCGAGAATATTCAGCTGTACTTCAGATGTGCCACCTTCAATGGAGTTAGCTTTAGATCTTAACCACGCTCTGGTGGTATTGAGTTCGTCATCATTGAAGGTATCACCGCTCCAACCTAAAGATTGAGTGCCCAAGATAGACAGTAACAATTCGTATTTTCCTTTGTTTTGCTCGGTACCGTAATACTTGAACATCGAGGATACCGCGCCGGGCGCCGTGCCAGTTGCAGATTCTTGCACACTGCGCTTCATTGTTAGCGCAAATGCTGCATCATTCATACGATGGCCCAAGATTTTGCTGCGCAAAACCGCATCGTCTACTTTGCCATGGGCATCTAAACCAACGTATTGCTTGGCATACTCTTCAATGGACGTGGTTTTTTGCGCTCCGCCAATACCGCCGATAGACGAGCGCTCGTGTTGTAAAAGGCGCTTACCTACTGTCCAGCCCTTATTAAGCTCATAGACCAAGTTGGCTTTGGGAACGCGAACGTCATCTAAAAACGTTTCGCAAAAAGGTGAAAGTCCACTGATAAGCTTGATTGGTTTAACGCTTACGCCAGGTGTACGCATATCAAATAGCACAAAGGAAATACCTTCGTGCTTTGGCGCGTCAAAGTCGGTGCGTACCAAACAGAACATCCAGTCCGCATGGTCTGCGCCGGAGGTCCAAATTTTTTGTCCATTAACAATAAAGTCATCGCCATCTTCTACAGCTGAGGTACGCAGGCTGGCAAGGTCCGATCCTGAACCGGGTTCGCTGTACCCCTGACACCACCAAATATCTCCTCGAGCAATATTGGGTAGATGTTGTTCTTTTTGCACATCTGTACCGTACTCAAGCAGCGCTGGGCCGATCATACTGATGCCCATACCCACCAATGGCGGGCGCGCGTTAACGCGACGCATTTCTGATTGCAGCACCACCACTTGGTCTTTATCTAATCCTGCGCCGCCGTATTCTTTGGGCCAGCTCGGCACGGTAAAACCACGCTCTGCGCAGCGGTCTAACCATAATTTGGTATCTTGATTTTTGTATTGAGCGCGCTTGCCGCCGCCGGGCATTTCGTTTGCCACCATGGGGGTGCGCATTGACGCTGGGCAAGACTCTTCTAGCCAACCACGTACTTCTGATCTAAAACTGCTTAATTCAGACATCTCTTTCCCTTACTCTTTCTTACTTATTCTCTTTTGTTGCTCTTTTTTCTCGTAGCTTTTTTCTGCTACCGCAACGTTTTGCGTTACCAATCTGTTCGCAAACGCCTAACAGCTACAGATATTACAGCAAAATGGCGGCTTAGGTTGTGGGGCTGTTTATGCCAAAAATCACCCAGCCTAAACCCCTATCCGCCCCGCTAATGCTTGTCAGAATTCTCGCAACACGCGGATACCTCGGTCATCGCTACTGCGACTGGACGCATTGCGGTAACTGGAGGCAGCCTCTTTTGCTGTAGAATCCCAGGAACCGCCACGGTAGCCGTGACTTTCACAACTGGCGCCCAAGGTGGGGTCGCTGCCGATCATTGAGGCTTGGCTATACTCGGGCATACCGCATTCTTGGACCCACTCAGCCACGTTGCCGTACAGGTCATGCAAGCCAAATTTATTCGGCTTGTACTGGCCACCAACGCCTGGTCTTACTTGACCATCATCGCAATTGGTCACTGTCCAAGAGCGGAAAGTTTGCTTGGTGGATAAATCGCTGATGTTTGCGTAATCACACATTTTTAATGGGTCATCGCCAAAAGAATAGGCGCTGCTACTGCCGGCACGGGCTGCATATTCCCATTCAGATTCGGTGAGCAGGCGATATCGCTGACCGCTTTCTTGGCTTAGCCATTGCGTATAAGCAACGGCGTCTTTATGGGTGACTTGGGCCACTGGCAGCTGCGGATCTAGCTTTAGTATGCGGCTGTCTACGTTGCGCTTTGTTAGGGTGACAAATTGCAGGAACTGCGCAACGGTGATTTCGTATTTAGACACGGCAAAAGGCTGGGGCAGAGCTACTGTGTGCACAGGCCGCTCGGAGGGCGGGCCAGCGTTGTTGCCCATCTGAAAACGACCGGGCGCCAACACAACCATTTGTGGACCCTGATCTGCTGAGGCGAGGTCGTCTGTGAATTCTCTCCCCCCTTTCGCGTTGAGCACTGGCAGTGAGAAGTTAAGGCTGGCGCCTTTGGCGTCTAGGTTAATTGACTTGCTTTGAGTGCGGTGTCCTATTGCAGCAGCTCGCACGTTCACCTTACCGACGGGAAAGCGCATATCGGCCTGATAGGGTTTATTGATCTTGTCACCACCGTCTCGATAACCGACATTCACTATGGCGTCCTGCTCTCTGACATTAACGCTTAGATTTGCGTATTGACGTTGCAAGTTGATGGAGCGTTGGTTTTCACCGTACTTAACAACCTGCCTGAACGCTTGGGAAACATAGCCGCGCTTGCTGACTTGAATTGCGTACTCACCAATGGGTAGGCGCATATTAGATTTGTAGGTCAGCTGTTCACCAACAAATTCCACCTTGGCGCTTGCGGGTCTAACTCGGAGCTTCAGCGAGCCATGAGGGTCAATATTCAACGACAGGTTGACCGACAGGGTCTCGCCCGCTTTTAGCTCTACTGACTGAGTTACCGCTCTGCGCTCAGCCTGGCCCATAACAATTTCATGGGGTCCAGAGGGTAAGGTAATTTCGGTAGGAGTTATCGCATCTAACCTTTGGCCATCTACTTCTACCCATGCGCCCTTGGGGTTGGAGAGTAATTTTACTGTGCCCTCACCCAGTTGGAGGTTGAGCCTTGTCACCACGCGCTCACCGTAGGCGACGTCTATTTGCTCGCTGTAGGGCGCATAGTAACTATGAGTAATGTCTAATTTATGGCGGCCCGTGGAAATTTCAAAACCGTTCACCGGACTACGCGCCACGGCTTTACCGTCAATTTTTACTAAAGCGCCGGGGGGAGTGGTTACCACAGTTAATGTTGCGAGGACCAAAAAGTAATAGACGACAGCAGCCAAGGCCAAACCAATACCCGCACCTATTATTGCTATTTTTCTTCTTTGCACGGTGTGCTCCCCTTCGAGTTTGATCATACTCCCCGTGAGAGAGACAAAATGCCAGCAAGAACGTTTGTAACTGGTTTGGCACAACTTTTAATATAGAGGTATCGCATTGATGAGTACACAACGACAGCAACCCGAGGTTATTGCGGCGGCACTTGGCGCATCGACCATTGCCATTGTGGGTTTATCCTCTAACCCTATGCGACCCAGCTACGGCGTCGCAGAGTATCTAATTAATGCCGGTTTTGAGGTGATTCCAGTGAACCCTCGCGAGCAGGAGGTCCTGGGCTTGCCCTGTTATGCAAGCCTTGCCGAGGTACCTAAGGCCATTGATATGGTGGATGTATTCCGTGAATCCTCAGCTGTGCCCGACATTGCCCAGCAAGCAGTTGCAATTGGCGCAAAATTTTTGTGGCTACAGCTAGGCGTGATCAGTGATGAAGGCGTCACTGTTGCTGAAGCAGGCGGCATGCAGTGTGTTGTGGATTTATGCACAAAGATTGAACATCAACGCCTGTCATAGAGTGACGTAAGAAAAAGGACATAGAAGGGCCTAGGGCAAAACTTGCTGGAATCGTCCCAGAAGGCAATACCTAAAACAGGCTAATCAGCAATGCCCACCAACGCTTTAGCAGCGATACAAAAAGCATGTATTGCCTCGCGCATATCGTCGCGCCGGGCTTGGCCTGCGCTTTCGCTGAAACAGAAGCTCAACCGCAGTTGATTCATGCCGGCGCCTGTGTCTCTTTGCCGTGCATCTTTAGGGTAGAAGTCGTACATGGGAATGACTACTAGACCGTGTTCCATGACCATTTGTTCGATCATTGCGTCGTCTGTAAGGACGGGCCCGTTTACGCCATCCGCCAAAAAGCTGAATACAGTAAAGAAGCCGCCATCAGGCAGTGTCCAGCCAAAATACTCACGGTGCTGACCCAGCTCTTGCTCTAGTACTTCTAGCAATATCTCGCGGTTTTCGCGGTAGACCATTAACTTGCTCTCGGCCAAGGGCCACATGCTCTGTAATTCGGTAAAGCCACCTTGACCATCTGACTCATGTAGCAGGGCCTCAAAACCCATCAACGCTCCGGGGTTGTGAAAGAGTAGTTCGCTGCTAGATTCCACCAGCGCCAATTCAGATAAAGGCACGCTTTGACCCTGGCTGATCTCAAGCTCTGCCTCGCTATAAAGGAAGCCGACTCGAGGCCCGGGAAAGCCAATTTTTGAACCGGTAAATAGGTGTACTACTTGATCTGGCGCCATGCTGAAAAACGGCTTGGGCCGCTTATCTGCATCGGCAAAATTGATGTACAAGTAAGGGGCATCTTCAACAATGAGAATGCCCTCTTCTTTGACCACGGCCATAATTTCTTCACGACGCTTTTGCGTGAATGAAAAACCGCCCGGATTATGTCCATCTGGCACCGTGTAGTAGAAGGGTACAAAGTAGCCTTGTTCACGCGCGGCTCTGATTTGCTTACGCATCAGTTCTGGTTTTGGTCCTTCGCCGTCCATGTCTACACTGAAAATACTGGCGTGCTGGCATAACGCCGCGCGCGCTGTGAAGCCCGCGTATGTGGGCGCGTCGGTGATATAGGCCACCTGCTCACCACTGCGTTCAAACATGGAGCATATGAGGCTGATACCGCCAGATGCGCCGACCGTGGGAATGAGTTTGTTAGGGTCTAATGTGCGACCCCAGTCTTTGCCGTAGACCCGGGCGAATGTCTCACGCACGGAGACTGGACCTAGTGTGTCTGTGTAGGAATAGGACTCACGCAAATACTCTGGCAACACATCCGGGTCGTTCACCCCTTCCTCTTCACGCAGATGCGCAAAGTAGCTTTCTTGATGCTGCAAAAAGCCTCTGGGATCGGTGACTTCCGGGTGCGGATAGCCTGCACCTAAGTGGTGCACTTTCAATCCGCGTTCGTTAGCGATTTCACGCAAGCCAGGTAGCGACGCGGCCATTTTTCTTGTGACCGAAACTGCTTGTTTTTGTACTTTTGGGGCGACTAAGTTAGCCAATCTACTTCCCTTTTATTCACTGCTGAAAATTTTTAATATTTGCCTAAGGCCTGCCACTAATAAAACGCGGAACAGGCTAGTCTCCCAGCTACCCTGCTCAACCCCAAAGGCGGTCTCTTAGATGCAGGGCAAATGGCAATAATTACGGTATGGACTTTAGGAGCTTTGCTTGGTGCTGTCGACAGGACAATTGCCTGCGGGGCAAAAAAGTCCATGAACCCTGAGGGGGTTTTAGTCTTCTAGCGCCTTTTTCCGGTGCTTGTCCGCAGACGAGGCTTTAACTTTCTTACCGAATTGACGCTCGCGATTATGCCTTTGAGACACTGACTCTCTATTAATGGCCTCTTCGATTTTGAGCTTGGCGTAGCTTTCTAGCCGGCGTGGGTCTAGACCACCATCCGTTACGGCCTGGCGCACTGCACACCCTGGCTCGGCCTGATGCGCGCAATCATTAAAACGGCACATCTGGGCCAGCTCATCGACATCTGCAAAGAGCAGATCTACGCCCTCTTCCGCTTCAGCAATTTGTAATTCACGCATACCTGGACTGTCCAAGATCACTCCGCCTTGAGGCAACTTATGCAGCGAGCGATTGGTGGTGGTATGGCGGCCTTTGTCGTCCTCTTCGCGCACACTCTGAGTAAACTGCACTTGATGGCCCGTGAGCGTATTCACCAAGGTCGACTTACCCACGCCGGAAGATCCCAGTAAAGCAATCGTCTGGCCGCTGGCGCACCAAGGCAGCAATGGCGCCACGCTGTCTTCATCTAGCGCATTGACCACAAAGGAGGAGATATTTCTAAACTGCGCTTGCAGCTCATCTTGAAAGGTTTCTACATCTTCGGCCAAATCGGACTTAGTCAAAATGAGCACTGGCTCTATACCCGAATCCATTACTACAGATAGATAGCGCTCTAAGCGCGCTGGGCTGAAGTCTGTATTACATGAGGTGACGATAAACGCGGCGTCAACATTGGCGGCGATGAGCTGGACACCCCCACCTGATGGACTAAGCCTTTTAACCAAACTTAGGCGCGGCAAAATATGCGTCAGTGCGCCTGTGTAGGCATCTACTAACACCCAGTCGCCCACAGTAGGCCGGCTTTCTTCTGCGCCGCGAAACCATTTACCGCTTAACGGTACCTTATCTGAACCCGTACTTAACACCGGCGCAACTTGCAGGCCTGTGCGCTGCACCGCAGTAACGCGCACCACGCGTAAAGATTTAGCTGGCGTTACTTCGCTATGCGGCACATCAATTTGAATATCTGGATTTACGCTAATCAGCCCTTGCATGAAAAAAGGCTTCCAGCCAAGGACGTTGAGGGTGGGTATGTCGGCGTAAATTGTCATAAATAGTTATAGCGGGCCTTTTTCAGCGGCGGCCGGTTTAGGCCAGCTTTCGGGACCAGAGTGTACAAACTTACGCGCTATTTTACTGCAATACTCGCGTGAATAGATAAAGAGGATTTTTCAACAGCTTTGCGTTTGCGCCAGACAAGAAGAGCAGGGCAAGCCGATCAGCTACCTCGGTCAATGCACGATTCTCGCTAAAAATCCCAAACAGGGTTGGGGTTCGTTTTGAAAACCGGATCTAATGCCGACAATAAAGTTTGAGGTGCCTGCAAACCGTCAGAGATCGCCAAGCTAGTCGCAGGGGCAACGCCCCAAAGTAGGCGACTAAAAGTGTCGACAGAACAAGACAGAGTGGGCAGAGATTTATCCAACTTGCCTGCGGGCATTAAGCGGGCACTAGATTTAACACCAAACTCCACCGCGTAATGACCGCCAACGCCCGTCCACGGCTCTTTTATTTTTGTGGTCACTTGTTTAGCCGCCTGCAAAACCTCGGTTACTGGGTCTGTGAGGGACAAATTAAAACGTACCGGGGAACCTGCAAAACTGACCGCGCTTACGCAGGCGCGCAGGTCCAATATTCTTAGCTGATACCAGGCATAGGTATTTTGCTCGGCATAGTACTTGCCTTTTTCGGCAATGGCCTGTTCTCGAAAAGGCCGCTTAAGCATACTTTGCAGTTGTATCTCGGGGGGTTCACGCAGCTTTATTGAATAAATTTGATCAGCAAGAGATTTGAGCAAAGCCAAGAGCTCTAATAACTGCTCGCCATTGCTGTAACCCATTTTTTCTAGGGTATATGGCCCATGCTCCCCTTCACCAGAGAGCCAGATAAAGTGGCTGAGGGTTTTGCCAGAAAAATAGCCCAAGCCAAAGCCGTTTTCGGAGAGCAGGCATTCCGCTCGTGCACTGTGGGCATTGTCGATGACTACAGCGCCATGACTACGTGGGCGATTGACCATTGCTTTGAGTATTGCGTCTGAATCGGCCTCGGTTAATCTACTGGGCGTACGCGGCTTCACTGACACATCAATTGAACTGGGGTCGATGGCGAACTCATTGGTATAAGCGCCAGTACCAAAACCCACTTTGTTATAAAACCCTTGGTCGAACATGCCTAGGGCTGCAACTGCAGCGCCTTTTTTTGTGCCACGGGCCAGTTGCCACGCAGTTAAGTTTTGCGCAAAACCCTGGCCCCGACCGATGCGACTGGTGGTTACCGCCGCAATCACGCACAACGGCAAATCTGTTTCATCTAAGCGCATGGTGCCTGATTGGGCGAGAACGGAGCATTCCGGGTTGCCGTTGATACAACCCACAACGGTATCGTCTACGGAAAAAATGATGTCCATGGCTTTTTCCGCCGCATCCTCAGTCACCCAGCCGACCTCTCGCCAAATGCGTTTAATGGCCTTGAGATCTTGTTTGAAATTGAATGTTCGGTATTCGACTTTGGTCAGATCGCTGTCTACGTGAGCTGGGGGTTTTGTTTTTTCGCTTCTTTTAGCTGTCTTTTTATCTGTCTTTTTATCTGTTCTTTCTTCTAAATGGGCCATGCGGCGCTCCTAGCGTTCTCCAATATGCCAAAAGCTTATAAAGACCACTCCGCGCTGTACTGGCTAATCTCCCACCGGTACGTTTTTCTTGACCTGCGGTCTTTCTCCGCTCTTCCCCTCAAATCTAGGGCTTGCGTGATACTAGGCCCCAGGGGGTAACACCGGGCGGCTTACCGGAAAGTGCTGATTATTCACTGCCATGTTTAATAACGCAGCTTTATCTGGATATTGGGCCAGTGCCTCTAATTGCATTCTGGTAACCGTCATCAGATCAAATTCTTTAGCGGCATGTCGGGCTAACGCCTCTTGCGGCGTAATCCAAGTGCTGTCAACGGTTTCTTGCTCATCATGACTGCCGCGCTGACTTTCAGGTGCACCGGCGATAAAGAAACAGGTATCGAACCTGCGCGGACGCCCCAAAGGCGTAACAAATCGGTTGTAATAATGCACATGATCTACCGCCAGCTTTAACTCTTCCTTTTGGCAAATATCTAACAGGGTCATCTGACCATCATGAAGGGGGTCACGGTATGCTGAGAACCGTTGCTGCACAGTCTCTTCAGCGAATGAAACCAATTCGCCTTGGTTGTTGTAAGCCAACATCAAACCCGCTTCCTCGAATGTTTCACGAATGGCGGCTATCCAAAAACCGCGCCCATCTTCACCCAGTGATGCGACCTGAAGGTCTTGGTCTTTTGAGGGCCCAAAGCAATGCGCGTCATATTCCAAATGGTGGTCATCAGCGTCTACCTTGCCCCCGGGGAACACATACATACCAGAGGCGAAAACGGCACTGCTGGTGCGCTTTAGCATAAATATTTCATAACTGGTGGCGGCTTCGCGCACCAAAATGACCGTTGCGGCTGGACGGATTGGTTGCTCCGCACTGCTCTGCGACTCAGCTGCAGAATTAGTTCCACCGCGGTTGACACTAGACGACAAATGACTCTCCCCACTTATTTTTCTGAAACAGAATTAGAGGCTAACCCTTAGAGCCTTCTATTTCCAAGACTAATAAAGAGAACAAATAAAAGGCACAAATCAATTGAGTCGTTAGTCGGGGCACTAAAAGAAGGGATCGTGAGTGGCAAAAGTGGGACGGATAACCCAGCGGAATGACCAGCAAAAAACCCATAGGTCTGTTCTCTCTCCATACAATCTAGTAACGTCGCAAGAGGGGAAACATGATCAGATACTAACGGCGCGAGCGATTTTGCTTTTTCAGTTGGGCTTAAACAGGCGCTACCTAAAAGGTAATCAACTAGCCAGACTACTACTGACGGAGAGAGGAGAATAAGAGGATGAAACTCAGCGTAGAATTTCCAAGCATCGCATATAGAGAGGGACCTGCCGCGGTTAAAAAACTTGCCAAAGCCATTGAGGACATTGGTTTTGACCAACTAGATATGTTTGACCATGTGTTAATGGGCTATGGCACCGAGCAGCGCCCGGCGCCCATGTACCCGCCTAAAATGCCGATTATGGAAGCACTGATGGTGCTCTCTTACGCTGCGGCGGTGACCGACCGTATAGGCTTGGGCACCGAGGTGCTCATTCTGCCCCAGCGCCAACCGACTCTGGTGGCCAAACAAATCAGTACCTTAGATACCCTTTCCGGTGGCCGGGTGCGCCTGGGCGTTGGCGTGGGTTGGCAGGCGTCAGAGTACGAGGCTCTAAACGAGGACTTTGGTAATCGCGGCAAGCGTATGGATGAGAGCATTAAACTGATTCGCACCTACTGGACCGATGAAGAGGTGAATTTCCAAGGCGAGTTTTATACCGCCAATGCCATGGCAATGGAGCCTAAGTCGCCCCAAGGCAGCAAGTTACCCATTTGGATTGGCGGTACCTCGAACGCTGCGTTACGCCGGGTGGCAGAGCTAGGAGATGGTTGGTTGGCCACAGCGATAGAAGACGTAGATGTGGCGAAAAGTTTTATTCAACGCATACACGAGCACGCTGAGAGCATTGGCCGCAACCCAAATGATATTGGTATGCAAATGATGTTAGACGTGCCGCCACGCGATGAAGCTGGCAAGCAATTTTATAAGCACGCAGATAACGTTTTGGCTAGAGCCGAAGCGGTGAAGTCTGCGGGCTTTGAGTGGGGGGCATTGAATGCCACCGCCATGTTCCAAGCTGGTTACAAAAGCGTAGATGCGCTGGTAGATCAGTTAGCCGTATTACACGACGCACTGCGTGCGCACTTAGGAAAATAATGATGAACGAAGAAAATAACGATGCTTATTGGAAGGCCAATATAAGGCTCATGCTGATTTTAATGAGCATCTGGTTTTTGGTTTCTTTTGTGTTTGGCATTTTGTTAGTCGAAACGTTGAACCAGGTTCAGTTCTTTGGTTTTAAACTGGGCTTTTGGTGGGCACAGCAGGGCTCTATTTATGTATTTATTATTTTGATTTTTACCTACACCGTAATGATGCAGCGTATTGATCGTAAGTTTGGTGTATCTGACGACGATGAAGATGACGCCGCTATAAATGAGGAGGTGCAATAGCATGGATGCTCAAACACTGACTTACATTTTTGTTGCCTTCACCTTTTCGGTTTATATAGGCATCGCTATTTGGTCCAGAGCCGGATCCACTAACGAATTCTACGTGGCTGGCGGCGGTGTTCCCCCTGTGCTTAACGGCATGGCAACTGCCGCAGACTGGATGAGCGCAGCGTCGTTTATCTCCATGGCCGGCATTATTGCCTTTGCGGGCTACGACGCCTCGGTCTACCTAATGGGTTGGACTGGCGGTTATGTGATTTTGGCCATGTTGTTGGCCCCCTACTTGCGCAAGTTTGGCCAATTCACAGTGCCTGACTTTATTGGCACAAGATACTACTCATCCACCGCTAGGGTGGTTGCGGTGGTATGCCTCATTCTAATTTCGTTTACCTATGTTGCCGGGCAAATGCGCGGCGTAGGCATTGTGTTTTCGCAATTCTTAAACATACCCATCTTTTGGGGCGTGATAGTGGGCATGGCTATTGTCTTCGTCTATGCAGTGTTAGGCGGCATGAAAGGCATTACCTACACCCAGGTCGCGCAATTTTGTGTACTGATGTTTGCCTATCTAGTGCCCGCTATCTTTATCTCAATGTTGGTAACCGGTATCCCAATACCGCAGATCGGCTTGGGCGCTGAAGTACTAGACGGTTCTGGACTCTCGGTATTAGAGAAGCTAGACCGCACCCTCATTGATTTGGGCTTTGGCGCGTATACCGAAGGCAGCAAAAGCACCATTGATGTATTTGCCATTACTATGGCGTTGATGATTGGTACAGCGGGGTTACCCCATGTGATAGTGCGCTTCTTCACCGTACCAAAAGTGTCAGACGCGCGTAAATCCGCAGGCTATGCGCTGCTGTTTATTGCCTTGATCTACACCACTGCGCCAGCAGTAGGCGCGTTTGCAAGAATCAACTTTATCGACAACGTACACAACGCTGAGTACGCCGACATCCCTGCATGGTTTCAAAGCTGGGAAGACATTGGACTCATTGCCTGGGAGGACAAAAACGGCGACGGTAAAATTCAATATGCCCCCGGCGCGCCCTTCCAAGGCAAGCCCACATTTTCGGACCAACGCCGACAAGATGGTTCGCGCGAGATTACCAACGCGACCACAGGCAGTGTCAATGAAGTCTATGTAGATAGAGACATTATGGTGTTGGCGAACCCAGAAATTGCCGCGCTACCTGCTTGGGTTATTGCCTTGGTTGCGGCAGGCGGGTTAGCCGCGGCGTTATCAACAGCAGCAGGACTGTTGCTGGTTATTTCAACGGCAATATCACATGACCTTTTAAAGAAGACCTTTGCGAAAGGTATCAGCGATAAGCAAGAACTGTTTTACGCGCGAGTTGCCGCCGCTACAGCCATTGGCATTGCAGGATATCTGGGCATAGACCCTCCGGGGTTTGTGGCGCAAGTGGTCGCCTTTGCATTTGGTTTGGCCGCAGCGTCGTTATTCCCAGCGATATTGCTGGGCATCTTTGACCGACGCATGAATAAGGAAGGCGCCATAGCCGGCATGTTGGCCGGATTAATCTTCAGCTTCAGCTATATTGCTTTCTTCAAATTTGTGGCACCGGAGATGAATACCGCAGAGCACTGGTGGTTTGGCATTTCACCAGAAGGCATAGGTAGCATAGGAGCAGTGATTAATTTCACACTGGCATTTGTGGTATCTAGATTGACACCAAATGTGCCCGCTGAAGTCGTTGCCATGGTGAATAACATTCGCATACCAAAGGGCGTGAACAAGCCTTCTATGCATTAATACAGTAGCGCGCTTGCGTGCTGACACAGTGGCGTAGTTGCGCGCTGGCACAGTGGTGCGCAGGCCACATCACCGACTAAGAACGCACGCCACCACTGGCTAAAATCACTTCACCAGTAATCCAGTTAGATTCTGGCGCGCACATCAAGTAAATCGCATTTGCAGCGTCTTCTGCTGTACCAATACGCCCTAGTGGTGACGCCAAACTTGCTTGCTCAATCTGTTGGTGACTCAAACCCACTTTGCGTGGCTGACCTTTCACCATCGAGATATTCGGTTCCGTTTCATAGGGACTAGTGAGGCGCGTGTCGATGGCGCCAAAGGCTACCGCGTTAACAGTGACATTAAAGCGACCCCACTCTTTTGCCAGAGTGCGAGTTAATCCTACAACTGCGGCTTTACCCGCAGAATACGCGAGCTGAGTAGCTCCGCCGTGCAGGCCCATCGTTGAGGAGATATTAACTACTTTACGCACATGAGAAGACGAATCCGCATTGCCGCGCAGCCAGCGCCCGTATGCACGAAGCACTCTGAATTGCGCCGACACATGAATATCTAACATGGCATCCCACTGCTCATCACTCATGTTGTGAATAGCGCTGTGCCAAATGTATCCAGCATTATTGACAATAATATCTAGGCCACCAAAGGCCTCAATACCGGCTTCAATGAGTCGGTCGCCTGCGTCTAGCTCTGTTAAATCTGCTGGATAGGCAATGGCACCTGGCAGTTCGTCGGCTACTTGCTGGGCCACATCTGCATCTAAATCATTAACCAACACTCTGGCGCCAGCGACTGTGAGTTTCTTCGCTGTTGCCGCGCCAATGCCGCGACCTGCGCCCGTGACCAGTGCAAATTTACCCTGCAAGTTACTCATAAAACTCTCCAAGCATTAGCGCAAACTATTCTAGCTATTCGTGAGAGGCCCTGAAAGCGAGGCGCTCTCCCCCTTCGACTTTATCAGTGGCCTAACTACCCAGCCATTTTCCGAACTATTTACCAATATATTTACCAAACTATTTACCAAATTTGGCTTTAGCTTCACGACGACGCGCATGCAATAGTGGTTCTGTATAACCACTGGGTTGCTCCATGCCTTTGAAGATCAAATCACAGGCGGCTTGGAAGGCTACGCTGTCATCAAAGTTAGGTGCCATATTGCGATACTCTGCATCATCCGCATTTTGCCCATCTACAATAGCGGCCATGCGCTGCAAGGTTTCAGTGACTTGGGCTTCGCTACAGATATCGTGGTGTAGCCAATTAGCAATGTGCTGGCTGGAAATGCGTAATGTGGCGCGATCTTCCATAAGGCCTACGTCATTGATGTCCGGCACTTTTGAGCAGCCTACGCCGTGATCAATCCAGCGCACCACATAGCCCAAAATACCTTGGATGTTGTTATCAAGCTCTGCTTGGACTTCTTCCGCTGCAAGGTTTTGGCCTGCCAACAGAGGAATCTTTAAAATGTCGTCTACACTTGCTGGCGCGCGGCTGATCATTTCTGATTGCACACTGGCAACACTGACTTCGTGGTAGTGCAATGCATGTAATGATGCCGCTGTAGGCGACGGCACCCATGCTGTGCTGGCCCCGGCTTTAGGATGGGCTGCCTTAACGCTGAGCATCTCTGCCATTTCATCCGGCTTCGGCCACATGCCTTTGCCGATTTGCGCTTTACCCTGGAAACCTGTGGCTAACCCTACATCAACATTATTGTCTTCATAAGCCTTGATCCAGGTTTGCGCCTTAATGACTTCTTTGGCCAAAACCGGCCCTGCCTGCATGCTGGTGTGAATTTCGTCACCCGTGCGGTCCAAAAACCCCGTATTAATAAAGACAATTCGCTGACTGGCTTCTTTTACACAGGCTTTCAGATTAATACTGGTGCGGCGCTCTTCATCCATAATGCCGACTTTCAACGTATTCGCCGCCAAACCTAAAGCGGTTTCAATACGTGTAAACAAAGCTACAGCTAAAGCCACTTCATCTGGGCCATGCATCTTGGGTTTAACAATGTATACGCTGCCGGCTCTGGAGTTGCGTAGGTCTGATGCGGTTTTAGCTAGGTCATGCATAGCGCATAGAGAAGTTACAAACCCATCTAAAAATCCTTCTGGCACTTCGTTGCCATCAGCATCTAGCACCGCGTCTGATGTCATTAGGTGGCCCACATTACGCACCAACATCAAACTACGACCATGCATGCTCAAGGCCTGCCCGTTGCGGGCGGTGTAATCCCGGTCTGGGTTAAGGCTGCGCACAATCTCGCGGTCGCCCTTTTGCATAACCTCTTTTAGGTCCCCTTTCATCAGTCCAAGCCAATTGCCGTAAACAATACACTTGTCTTCGGCATCGACCGCGGCAACCGAATCTTCACAGTCTTGAATAGTGGTGATAGCAGACTCAATGGCAACGTCTTTTACCCCCGCAGGGTGCACTGCGCCCACCGGGTCGGTAGCGTCGATCAAAATATCTAGATGTAAACCGTTGTGCGCTAACAGCAGACTGCTTGGATTGTCTTCATTAATGAAACCAATGAACTGCTCAGGATTAACCAACGCGGTATTGCCGCCATCTGCTAAAATACAACGCAAGTGTCTAATGCCTTGGGCATCCGCGCCGATACCGTAGGCGCTCACATCGCTGTGACTGGCACCTTGTAGTGGCACTAGCTGGTCAAGTACTTCAGCAACTTTAGCGACAACTAATTCGCCACGTGCTGGGTTGTAGCTTTTGCCTTTCTCGTTGCCCGGTGTTTCAGGGATAATGTCGGTGCCGTAAAACGCATCGTACAAACTGCCCCAGCGCGCATTCGCTGCATTGAGCGCGTAACGAGCGTTCATTACAGGCACGACCAATTGCGGTCCAGCAATGCTGGCAATCTCAACATCTACATTCGCAACGTCAATTTTTACCCCTTCAGGCTCGGGTAACAAATAACCAATGGCCTGCAGAAATTCTTTGTATTCGACTTCGTTAAAAACTTGCCCTTTACGCTCTAAGTGCCAAGCGTCGAGTTTTTCCTGCATTTCGTCACGTACTTTTAGTAACTGCTTATTAACAGGGCCTAGCTCTTTTAAGCAGGCTTCAAAACTTGCCCAAAAACCATCAAGGTCTACGCCAGTGCCGGGAATTACTTGATTGGCGACTAATTGATCTAATTCTTCTGCAACCTGAAGGCCACCACGTTGCACTCTGCTAATAGACATACTTGTTTCCTGAGTCTTACCGAATTTAAGCCGCGCAGTATAACTTCAAAATGTTGATCTGGTGTGAATGAAATTTAAAATCCCTCACCACTTATTAGACATATGGACCCGTACTAAAAACCACTGACGCGGCTTGCTTATGTGACCAACCTGTTACTCTGAGTTGCTGATACACACAATCAATTTAGATTTGTAGAAATCAAAAACAGCACACCGTAAGGTAGCTGCACTACTAAGAAGTTAGAAAGGAGCTAGATATGAGTGGAAGAATTGAGGGCAAGCGCGTATTAGTCACCCAAGCCGCGGATTATATGGGACCGGCTACTGCAGAATTGTTTACCGCGGAAGGCGCGCAGGTCACAACCGATACATCTGATCTAACCCAACCCGGCCGCTGCGAAGCACTGGTAGAATCTTGCGGCGAGATAGATATTTTGGTCGCCAACCTTGCCTCGCCGAATTTCAGCGGCATTGCCACCACAGAGCTGTCAGACGATGACTGGCAAACTGCCTTCGATATGATGGTGCATCCGCTGCATAGACTGTGTCGCGCTGTACTGCCGCAAATGATTGAGCGCAAGAAAGGCAAAATTGTTGTCTTTGGTAGCGCAGCGGCGTTGAAGGGCATGAAGACGTTAGCCACCTACAGCGCGGCCCGAGCCGCCCAAGTGGGTTACGTGCAATCCTTAGGCGTAGAGGTTGCACCGCACAATGTTCAGGTGAATTTAATTGCACAGAACTATGTGGAGAATTCTGTCTATTACCCGCCCGAACTACAGCAAAACGAGGGTTTTAAAAAATCCCTACGCCGTCAGGTACCTCTTGGACGCTTAGCTACAGCGAAAGAGGATGCGCTATTCGCGTTATTTTTGGCTTCGGAAGAAAGCGACTTTTTTGTCGGCCAAGCCATCCCATTCAGTGGCGGCTGGACGCAATAACCGCCAGTTCGGCCCACAAACTGACCGCCGCAAACGCATAATTTGGATGCGCAGGCCGAGGCATCGCTCGGGCTGCTCGCCGACTTTTTTGACTCATAATTTGAAGAAAAGATTGTCAGCAAAGCCTGCAACGAGATACTGTTTGTATATACAGCTTCTTGCAAAAAAAATAAGACATTCCTAAATGCGCAAACTGAGTGGCCGCAGCCATCGTCGAATTAGGCCCGCCAGCAAAAAAATTCTTGGCAGCGAAGAGCTCGCTCGACACTTTGATGTAAAAATTGAGGCGTTAGAAAACCATCTCAGCACCCAAAACATACCCTTTCACAAAGACAGCAACGGTGATTTATGGGCATCTGTGTTGGCGGCAACTCTGGATTAAAGCGGGCCTTACAAAAAGCCTTTAAAAAAAGCGCCTTCTTAAAAAGACCTTTAAACAAAAGATCTAAAAAAACACCGAAAACACCCGCTTAACCGCAGTTACCTGATGCATATTCTGGGTTGGACCTTTCTGGGTTAAACTCTGGCACCGCTTGGGAATCAGTGAGCAAATCAACCAGCTCAAACCCCAACAGCACTATGCACCAGGGGCTGTAGGACAGAGGCTATAGAACAGGTGCTGTAAAACGGCTGCTGAAAGTTAGCTAGAGAAGGCCAGCTGCTGAAATTCAGCTATAAAAATCCTAAATCATATAAAAAGGCGTACAAAGAAATGAAATATCTACACACCATGGTCCGTATCACAGACCTAAAAGCCTCACTCGCCTTTTATTGCGACGCGTTGGGGCTGACCGAGTTACGTCGCTACGAAAGCGAGCAAGGCCGCTTTACGCTGGTATTTTTAGCGGCCCCGGGGGATGAAAGCGCTCAGGTGGAACTGACCTACAACTGGGACCCTGAACCCTACAGTGGCGGTAGAAATTTTGGCCACCTGGCCTATCATGTCGAAAATATCTATGCGACCTGCCAAAGGTTGATGGACCACGGCGTGACCATAAACCGTCCACCAAGAGACGGTCATATGGCATTTGTACGCTCTCCAGATGGGATTTCTGTAGAGCTATTACAGGAAGGCAAATCATTAGAGCCATCTGCACCGTGGTCGGAGATGGAAAATATTGGCGAGTGGTGAGCCTCTAGCCATCAACGCAGAAAACAGCGGCGCGCTAACGGAGCACTTAACGACATGCTATGGGGCTTGCTTCTAAACGGCTTGCTTATAAGCCCCTTGGGCGCTTATTTTAGACCCGCGGTATTACGCTAAGATTTGAGCTCTACGTTTGAATCTACAGCGCTAGATTTATCAATTGAAAAACAAAAGAAGAGAGGGGATGCGATATGAAACTATTTAACTCAATGGGCCCAAACCCACACATTGTGCGCATGTATGCCGCTGAGTTGGGGGTGGCTTTTGATGAGGTCGAAGAAATTGACCTTATGGCTGGCGACAACCGTAAGCCAGGCTATCTGCAGCACAACCCAGCGGGCCAGCTACCGGCAGTGATGCTGGACAGTGGCGAGATCATTGCCGAGATTACCGCTATCTGCGAATACCTCGATGAGGCCACTGATGGCAAAACCTTAATGGGGAACACAGCCGCTGAGCGAGCACATACGCGCATGTGGACTCGTCGAGTAGATTTAGGCATTTGCGAACCTATGGTGAATGGTTTTCGCTATGCAGAAGGTATGGCAATTTTTAAAGATCGAATGGTTACAGTACCTGAGGGTGCAGACGGCTTAAAGAAGGTAGCTCAAAGCAAACTTGCTTGGTTAGACGAACAAATGGCTGACGGCAGAGAATTTGTTGCTGGCAGTACTGTCAGCCTTGCAGACGTTCTACTGTTTGGCATGTTGGCCTTTGCCGCTAACGTTGGGCAACCGCTCAACCCTGAACACAAGCACGTATGCGCATGGTTTGATCGTATGGGCGCACGCCCAAGCGCGGCAGCTTAGCAGCGTAAAAACTGCAATTGCGGGGCCTGTGCGCGCTGAATGTCCATTGAGCGCGCGCTAAATCCGGTTTGGACGAAGGCTTCTTGAGGAAGCCTTTTCTTTACTTAGATTCCCCCTCCATACCTCCCTTAACTGCTCTACAACGGCGTTCAAGCAGTTCTCAGAGTATTGCCCAAACACCTGCGGACTCTCGCTCACACAACACCCTTAACACCCCCAGGCTCGGTTAAGTAGACTAATAAACGGCGATTTTCTAACCGAAAAAAAGATACCAGATGGGAATTTTTCACACATTTAGGCCTTCTATCCGGTAAATCAGCTATTACACCAATTTTTCACGCCTTATTGAGACTTAGGCTTCTATATTAGGGCAAATCAAAAGGTGTGAGCTTAACGAGAACGGTTGATTTAACCGACTATAGGACTAAGATCACGCCATTCGTTACTTTTTGTAACGAAAATTCCAGAACGCTCTGGAAAAATGACTTTCGCAAAGGGGAATTAAATGCGAGCTACGTATATCTGGGCCATCGCCATAGCAATCTTAATCACTGCCTGGCTGCTGTCTGGCGTCTTAACGGCCCAAGCACCAGAGATCAATCCTTCGATTGAAGAGCAACAAACTAGTAATGCCAGCGTACGTAGCGACTTAGTGCCCACCCAAGTGCGCGTAACACGCCTTAATGCAGTGGAAAAAATTCGCTTCGAAACCATTCGCGGCAAAACGCAAAACAAACGCACAGTAGCCGTCAAAACAGAAATTGCTGGGAAAATTATTTCTCGTAGCGTCGAGAAAGGCGATGAGGTGGCCGCAGGCCAAGTACTTTGCGAACTGGCAATGGAAGATAGGCAATCCTCTCTAGTGGAGGCCAAAGAAGCGGTAACTCAAGCCCAACTGGAATACAAAGGCGCACAAAGACTCAAAGCCAAAGGCTACAACTCGGAGAACGCCATAGCCACCGCGCGGGCCAAACTTGCAAGCACCCTAGCTGTTTTAGATCGCCGCGAGTTAAACATTACTAAAACTCAAATTAGAGCCCCATTCGCAGGTTCTGTAGAAAACGTACATATGGAACTGGGTGACTACGTTATGACCGGAGCAACCTGCGCAACTGTAGTTGACTTAAACCCCATGCTTATCGTTGGCAGAGTTTCCGAAAAGTCCATTCTGGATGTCCAAACCGGGATCATCGCTGGCGGCATTTTAACCGACGGTCGCAAAGTACAGGGGCCGATCACTTTTGTGGGCCAGCAAAGCGACGCGCAAACACGCACCTACGCGGTTGAGATAGAAATAGACAACAGTGACCTGAGCCTACGTTCGGGTATCACAACAGAAATTCTCATACCCGTTGAGCGCGTGTTAGCGCAAAAAATCAGTCCTGCCCTCTTCAGTTTGGATGACAGTGGTGGTTACGGCATTCGCCTGATTGATGAAGACAATATTGTGACCTTTTATACCGTTGAACTTGTCGCCGAGGATGAAGACGGCGTATGGGTCACCGGCCTACCAAACGTCAGTGATGTCATTACTGTAGGACAAGAACTTGTGGTCCCAGGCGAGCGCGTGGATCCAGTCTTTCAAAATCGAAATATCGCAGAGAGATAGGTAACCGCTATGTTTAACTTTCTAGAAGCCGCTATTACGAGATCTAGAACCAGTTTATTACTGTTGTTCATGATTGTCTTAGCTGGGCTAATTGCCAGAGCCGCCATACCCGTAGAGGGCGACCCGGAAATTGAAGTGCCGTTCTTTGTGATCACCGTGGTCAACGAAGGCATTTCCCCAGAAGACGCGGAACGATTGTTGGTCATGCCGCTTGAAATTGCACTGCGTCAGGTAGAAGGCATCGAGGAACTCAATGCTTTTGCTGCAGAAAACGCTGCCACAATCCTGGTGGAGTTCGACGCCAGCTTTGATTTAGACCAAGCCCTAACAGACACCAGAGAAGCTGTGGACCGTGCGAAGGTGGAATTCCCTAGCACCACTGAAGAACCTATTATCCAAGAGCAATCCACATCTGACTTTCCCATCATTCAGGTGAACTTAACCGGCGAAGTGCCAGAGCGTATGCTTTACAACATCGCTCTAGATTTGCGCGACGCCATTGAAGCACAAACCGGCATTCTTTCTGCGGACTTTATCGGCGACAGAGAAGAACTGCTGGAAGTGGTAATAGACCCTAAAGAGTTGGAAACCTATCAGCTCTCCTCAGAGCAAATCATCAATAGCATTTCCCGCAACAACCGCCTGATTCCCGCGGGCAGCATTGACGGCGGAGAAGGTAGATTTTCTGTCAAGGTGCCTAGCGTTATTGAAAACGCTGTGGACCTATTTGACCTGCCAATCAAAACCGACGGCGACACTGTTGTCACGTTGTCTGACGTCGCAACCGTTAAGCGTACCTTTAAAGACCGCGCCAGCTACTCCAGAATTGACGGCAGCAATGGTATCGGCTTGCAGGTTATTAAGCGTGCAAACTACAACGTTTTGGACGCGATCAGTAACGCAAAAGCCGCCGTAGAAGCCCTTAGGCCGAATCTACCGGCCAAAGTTGAAGTGACTTACTCCCAAGACCAAGGCCCCTATGCCTCCAGCCAAGTCGTAGAACTGGAAGGCAATATTTTTACCGCGCTTGGTTTGGTCATGATTATTGTAGTGGCAGCCATGGGTATTCGCAGTGGCATTATTGTTGGCTTAGGTATTCCGGCATCCTTTCTGTTTTCGCTGATCTTCATTTATCTGCTGGGCTACTCGTTTAACTTCATGGTGATGTTCGGCATGTTACTGGGCTTGGGCATGTTGATTGACGGGGCCATCGTGGTCACGGAATACGCCGATCGGAAAATGACCGAGGGCTTTGGCAGCCAGGAAGCCTATTTATTGGCCGCCAAACGCATGTTCTGGCCGGTCACCGCGTCCATTGCCACAACTCTTGCGGCATTTTTACCACTGATGTTCTGGCCCGGCGTGTCGGGCAAATTTATGCGCTACTTACCGGTAACAGTATTTACCGTACTCAGTGGCTCGCTGCTCTACGCATTAGTTTTTGGACCGGTCATTGGCTCGATCATTGGCAAAGCCGGTAGCTTGAGCAAAACTGCCAAAGCAACTCTGACCACTCTTGAACATGGCGACCCACGCACCCTTAAATCACTAACCGGCATTTACGCCCGCGTGCTTGGCTTTGCAACACGCTACGCCATTGTCACCTTGGCCTTAACCATAGGCATATTGTTCACCACATTTTGGGCTTATGGCCAATATGGCGGCGGGCTTATTTACTTCTCTGAAGGTGAAGCAAAATTCGCTCAGGTTAATGTGCGCGCACGCGGCAACTTAAGCGTGGAAGAAATATATTCGCTGGTGACTGAAGTTGAAGACCAAGTCATTGGTGTGCAGGGCATAGAGCATATCAACACCTTCACCAGGTTAGGTGGCCAACCAGGCAGAGATGGTGGCACTGACAGAGTGGGCGGTATGTTCTTAGAGCTTTACGACCAGCAATACCGTCGGTCAAGTAGCACCGAGATTTTGGAAGAGATACGCGAAAGAACCAGAGGTATTGTCGGTATTCAGGTAGAAATCCAAGAGATGGAAATGGGTCCGCCAGTAGGCAAACCTTTAAATATTGAGTTCTCGTCGCATGACCGGAGCGTTATAGACCCGGCAGTGCAGCGAGTTGTGGACTACATGAAGAACGACATTGAGGGCCTACGGGATGTTGACGATACTCGGTCGCTGCCCGGCGTTGAGTTTAAAATCAATGTAGATCGCGCTCAGGCGGCCATTTACGGTGCCGACGTGAGCCAAGTTGGTGTCGCAGTACAACTGGTCACCAATGGCATAAAGGTTGGCGAATATCGACCAGACAGAGCCGACGATGCAGTAGATATTAGAGTGCGCTACCCAAGTGCACAGCGCGGCATTATGGCTTTAAGTGAGTTGAATATTTCAACGCCCACAGGCCTCGTGCCGCTATCCAATTTCGTCACCCTCGAACCTGTGCCAAACGTAGATACCATTCAGCGCGTGAACAGTGTCCCTATCAAGAAAGTGTTGGCGAATGTTGCACCAGACGTTCTTGCAGATGACAAAGTGAAAGAAATTCAAGCCTGGATCGACAGCCAAGACTGGCCTCCAGGACTGAAAATAGAGTTCAGGGGTGCAAATGAGGAACAAGCTGAGACCTTGGCGTTTGTTGGCGGCGCCTTCGGCATGTCGTTATTGTTAATGTTTGTACTACTGGTCACCCAGTTTAATAGCTTCTACCAAAGCTCACTGATTCTATTTGCTGTGATCCTCTCAACTGCAGGTGTACTTATTGGCTTGTTGATCACTGGCAATCCCTTCAGCGCCATCTTGACCGGGGTTGGGGTCGTTGCATTGGCGGGCATTGTTGTAAACAACAATATTGTATTGATCGACACCTACAACCAGTTACGACGCGAAAACCCAAACTTGCACTATGTCGACCTCATCATTCGCACGGGTTCCCAGCGCCTGAGACCGGTAATGCTCACCACAATAACCACAGTGTTTGGATTACTGCCGCTAGCCAGTAACTACAGCATAGATTTGGTGAATAGAACGGTCATGTACGGCAGCATGCTGTCGTCGTTCTGGGTGCCGCTGTCTCAAGCCATTGTTTCAGGCCTGACCTTTGCTACGCTGTTAACCTTGGTGACTACGCCTGCAATGTTGGCAATACCTCACCAGCTAAAATCGATCAAAAACAGATTACTCAAGAGACCTAAGACTGGCATTGTGAGCGGACAAACGCCTGCATATTCAGCAGAGTAGGTTGGCAGATGCTGGTTGAGGATAGCCAAGCCCGCTTCGGGTTTGGCTATTGCAGTCTTGGCTACGTTGCACTTTGCTGCTGCAACCAACTGACAATTTCTGGGTAGGCTTGCTTGTCTTGAATTAGAAACAGATGCCCACCCTCAAATAGGCGCAGTTCGGAATTAGCCAATTGCGCGTCCAGTGCCTGCATATTTGCTACCGGAGCAATGCCATCGTAACGACCGCCCGCCAACAAGATCGGCATTTTAAGTTCCGGCAATCGAGAAAAAGTGTCGTGACCTTTTCTCGCTTCTAACTGTTTTAACGCACCTTTTGGATCTCTCTGCGCGGCCCTGGCAGCCAGCGTCAGGTTCATCAACGTCTCCCAATGATCTGTATTCTCTGCGATCCATGCTTCATCGCGCCGGTTATCTGAAATTTGCAGATGTTTTTTGGCACGCACAGTTTCTTCTAACAACTCTAATTCATGCAGTGGATAAGACGGATTACCAACGCCGCCTGAGGAAGTGCACGCCAGCACCATGTGCTTTATTCTGCTGGGGTGGCGAAGCGCAAATTCTTGGGCCACCATGCCACCGAAGGACACGCCCATTACTGGGATCTGATCTATCTGCAAATAGTCCAAAAGCGCCGCCGCATCATCTGCGTATTCCGCCATTGTATAGTCATGCGATGGCGTCTCAGTTTGGCCTAAGCCGCGCTGGTCATAGCAGATCAAATCAAAGTTGGCTCCAACGAGCGCATCAAATTGATTGGGTTTGTTGCGTAAATCAGCGCCACTGCCACTGATAAATAACAACGGTTCGCCCTCACCTTTACGCTCAAAATACAGATCTATACCGTTAGCCCTAATTAGTGTCACAACCCCTCCAGTTCTCTCTTATTCGAGTTTATTAGATTTACCCAACCAAACATCATGCGTCGATATCACGCAAAGCAATGGCTTGGGCATACGCGACAACCCGCTCGGCTTCCTCGGCGTGAAGATTTTCAATCAACTGTCCATCCAACACGCCAACGCCTTTACCTTCACTAAGGGCGTGACCCCATACTTCTAGCACTTTGTGGGCATGCACCAGCTCTTCCGCTGAGTAACCAAATACAACATTTGTGATTTCAATCTGCCCGGGATGAATGAGGGTTTTACCGTCAAAACCCATCACTTTGCCCTGCTCACAAACCTCCCGCAGGCTGTCTAAATTACGAAAATCTAGGTGCACGCCGTCAAATATTTCTTTCTTGAAATGCCGAGCCACCACCACACTGCGCTGCAATACGTAATCTAAATTTCGTCGCGATGGCGTGTGACTGGCACGTAGTTCTTGAACCAAATCACTGGTACCCATAATTAACGCAGCCACCCTATCGTGGCCAACAAATGTTTCTAAATGCAGGATAGCCGTAGGCGTCTCGATCATTATCCAAACGGGCAAATTACTTGCCTGGGCCACTAACGCGGTATCTATTTGCTGCACTTGCTGCAGGCTTTCGATCTTAGGAAAAACTAGAGCCGCAATGGGTTGATCAGCAAACGTTACTAGATCGTCCATACCCCAGGGCGTATCCAAACCATTACAGCGCACGACTAATTCTCGATGACCATAACCGCCAGACTGTACCGCTGCCAGCACCTGAAGACGCGCTGTCACCTTGGTATCTGGCGCTACCGCATCCTCTAGATCAAAAATTATGCTGTCGCAGTCTAGGCCTTTGGCTTTTTCCATGGCACGAGCGTTGGCACCAGGCATATAAAGTATTGAGCGTCTGGGTTGCATATCGCCCCCTCCTTTGGTTAGGGAAACTCTGATCAATTCGTTAATGCCTCAGCAGATTCTCTGGCTTGCACTAGCGAGGCTCGTCATGAAGCCTGTTGTATCACTGATTGATCAGAGGTTGCCTAGATCATACGGACATCAAAGCCCGAGCAATAGTCAGCTCGTCAATTACCCTCAGAGAAGCTTAGGGGTGAATGTGTTGATGTTGGGCTTGCTTAGATAGGCCGCCACGATTTCTCCTGTGCAAAGACACGTGCCGCCTATGATAGGATCTTGCGCATTCATGGAGAGTAAGAATTATGCAAAATACCTTTAATTTAGAAAACAAAGTCATCGCTATTACCGGCGCTTCCTCGGGCTTTGGCTATCACTTCGCCGGCGTTTTAGCTGCAAATGGGGCAACGGTTATTCTTGGCGCTCGACGCAGAGAAAAGCTAGATACCGCAGTTGAAGAAATTAAAGCAGCAGGCGGCAATGCTATGGCCGCCACCTTAGATGTAACAGACAAAGCCAGTATCGAAGCATTTTTAGATGTTGCGTATACAGAATTTGGCAGACTAGATTGCGTAATCAACAACGCAGGGGTTGAGGCAGGCGCAAAAACTTATCACACCACAGATGAGGAGGACTGGGACTTTGTTGTTGATACCAACCTCAAAGCCGCTTGGATGGTGTCTAAACTCTACACAGATCGGGTAGTTGCCCATGAGCAAGGCGGAGGCAATATCATCATGATCTCAAGCATCACTGACTCGCGTACCATCAAAGGCCAGTTTTCTTACGCGGTATCCAAGGGTGGCATGACCCGCATGACCCAAGTGATGGCCCTTGAAGCCTCCAAATACAATATTCGAGTTAATGCATTGGCCCCCGGCTATTTCCTCACCGACGTCAGCCGTATTTTACTGGAGTCGCCCATGGCCGATACGTTCGTTAAAGGCATTCCCATGCGCCGCGTTGGCCAATTTCCTGATTTAGATGGACCCATACTATTGCTGGCCAGCGATGCGTCAAGTTTTATGACCGGCTCTACCTTGGTCGTTGATGGCGGTCATGTTTGCGCGTCGCTTTAATGGCCACAAGAACAGCAAGAGAAAAATAAGAGAAGATTATGAACACCATCCGACCCTTTACTGTTGAAGTAAAAGCAGAAGACGTAACAGACTTAAAATCCCGCTTGGCCGCCACCCGCTGGCCTGATGCAGAAACCCCAGATGACTGGAGCCAAGGCGCGCCACTGGCTTACATACAAGAAGTAGTGGGTTATTGGTTAAACGACTATGACCACCAACGCTTGGCAACGCGCCTTAACGCTTTTGATAATTTCCTCACAGAGATTCAAGGCTTGGACATACACTTTTTGCATGTTAAATCTAGCAACCCCAATGCCAAGCCACTCATCATGACCCACGGCTGGCCGGGTTCAGTAGTTGAGTTTTTGCAGGTGGTGGGACCGCTGACGGAGCCACAAGATCACGGCGGTAATGCTGACGATGCCTTTCATTTGGTTTTACCCTCCCTCCCCGGCTATGGCTTTTCCGGCAAACCCACCACTATCGGGTGGGGTATCGAAAAGATAGCCGATGCTTGGGCTGAGTTAATGGAGCGCCTGGGTTACGACAAATACTTTGCTCAAGGTGGCGACTGGGGTTCAGTGGTGACATCTGCTATCGCCCGACAAGACGCTGAACATTGCTTAGGGATCCATCTAAATATGGTGGTTGTGCCACCAGATGCCACAGCAAAAGATTTAACCGATGTAGAAAAATCTGCACTAGCCGGCTGGCAGTTCTATCAAGAGTGGGATTCTGGTTACTCCAAACAACAGGCCACGCGACCACAAACGTTAGGCTACGGACTAGTAGACTCACCCAGCGGTCAGGCCGCTTGGATCATTGAAAAGTTCTATACATGGACCGACTGTGACGACCATCCAGAAAACGCCATAAGCCGCGACGAAATGTTGGACGACATTATGGTCTACTGGCTTAACGCCGCAGGTGCTTCATCAGCTCGACTTTACTGGCAGAGTTTTGGCGGCAGTTCAGACGCAACGCCCATCACAGTACCTATGGGCGCGACCATATTTCCAAAAGAGATCTTTCGCACCAGCGAGCGCTTTGCGGCGCAAATATACAAAAATATAGTACATTGGTCAGTGAAGGAAAAAGGCGGCCACTTTGCTGCATTTGAACAACCAATTGTTTTTGTTGACGAAGTTAGAACGTGTTTTAGGAAGCTTCGATAGCCTTAAGAGACAGAGCTAATAAACCGTAATGATGAATAGCACTAACCAGTCGTACTAATGACTAGTACTAATGACTAGTACTAATCATCAATACTAAGAGACAGCACGAAGCGCATAACAAGCGCTTAAAGAGAAAACGCGCGGCGAGGCCGCGTGAGTATCAGGCGGACTAGACGTCTGCTATATGCCGCCTAGCACTTCGCCTTCTATGGTGACCCTATGCATTAAACGACGATGACCATGGTAGTCATTGAGCGCCCAATGCCATGTTGCCCGGTTGTCCCAAAACGCCAATGAACCTTTGCCCCACTGAAAGCGATAACTGTGCTCTGGACGACCAATGTGGGCATACAGGTAGTCGAGCAACGGCTTGGACTCTTGGTCTGTCCAACCTTCAAATCTGAGCGTAAATGCAGCATTCACATAAAGTGTTGGGCGACCAGAAAGTGGATGCTTAACAATCACTGGATGTACTGCGTCTTGAGTGGCGGCGTCGCCGTTACCTAGCCTGCCTTTAAGCGCGTCTAGATAACCCGTGGCATTACCAAAGACATGTCTGGAAGAGTGCACTGCACGCAAAGTAGATAAGGTTGCCTTCATACCCTCCGACAAACTGTCATAGGCTTTGCTGCAATTAGCAAACAGCGTATCGCCGCCAACATCGGGCACTTCGTGGGCCAAGAGCATAGAACCCAATGCCGGGATTTGATCGTAGGAATGATCTGTATGCCAGTTACCGCCAATGTTAAATTCTTGATCTGGTTCCTTGGCCACTTCAGCGATTTCTGGGTGACCGTCAACATGAGCAAAAAACCGATTAACATTGATTTCGCCCCAGCGCCGCGCAAAGCCCAAATGCGCCTCCGGGCTAAGGTTTTGATCACGAAAAAACAGCACCCCGTGCTCAGCAAATGCCGACTGAAGCGTCTGCATTTGAGTGTCGCTCACGTCATTCAAATCTACATTAGCAACCAATGCTCCCACAGGACCTGTAGATTTAATCTGAATATCTTGAGTCATACCACGCTCCCTAGACTGACTTAAAAACAAAGATTAATACTTTACCGCTTACAATAAAATGCCATTTAGCAGCGCTAGTACACCACCCGCACCATTTAAAATTCACACCGTTTTGCCGCTAGATAGCTTCTTCGGTGGCGGCGCAAAAAAGATCAGCACACCAGAGAAAATATTCAGACCCGCCACCACCATAAAAGGTACGCCATAGTCTCCATAAGCGTCTCGATATAAGGCTGAAAACCAAGGAGCCATTGCACCTATGGCCAAGGAAAATGGCATACCTGCACCGCGAATAGCGCCGAGGAATCGACGGCCAAAGAAAGATGCCCATATCACTTCTTGCATGGGGATCATGCCACCCCAGCCAACGCCCAACAAAAAAAATGCGGCGTAAACCCAAAACAACTGACCACTCATTGTGGAAAAAACAATACATGCCAGCGCTACCCCCGTTAAGGATGCGGACAACGCCGCCAAAGGTTTTGTCGGGCTACGATCAATAAGGTAACCCCAAATCGGCTTGGATAGCATAGCGGGGATAGACGCAACAACAATAGCATAAGCGGCCTCAGTACGAGTAAAACCGTTATCTGTTAAGTAAGGAACTGTTTGCAACAACATCACAACGATGTTGATGGAAAAGAAACCAAAAGCGATGACCAGTGCATAAAATGAAAAGGTACGTAATGCTTGAGATCGAGTAAACGAGCGAGCCAATTCATCCTTAGCGCGCTGACCTTGACCTTGAGCAATTTGCTCTGGGCTATGACCATCTGGATGCAGGCCATAATCTTCTGGCGAGCGACGCACTAAAAGCGCCACGGGCAAAACAAATACAGCTGTACCCACGCCTAGCCACAACCAAGATTCACGCCAACCAATTGTATCAATGAGCCAAGTTGCTAATGGGGTGAGCACAATGCCGCCGAAGGAAATGCCCATTGCAGCAATGGCGATGGCCAAACCTCGCTTTTCAACAAACCACTTAGATAGCGTTACGTTAACCACCAAGTTGCCCAGCATGGCACAGCCAGCGGTAACGATCACGCCGTTGAGTATCCACCACTGCCAAAGCGTCTGTACCCAGCTATGCAGACAAAGCGCGACAGAAAGCAAAACGCCCCCGACAAGCATGATAGGTCTGCCACCGTAACGGTCTACCCGCACGCCCACAAAAACACCCACCAAGGCCATAACGCATTGCCCAATAGAGCGGGTTAAGGTGAAATCAGAGCGCGACCAAGCCAGTTCGTTAAGCATTGGGTCCATGAAGGACCCAAGTACATAGCTGTACATACCGATGGCTACAAATTGCGCAACGAAGGCAGCGCCGACAATGTAGTAGCCAAAATAAATACCATTAGGGAAAATTTGTTGCTGACGCAAAAGAGAAACACCTGTGCAAAAAAGGGTCTACGACCATGGAAATATTCGGTGCATTTTGCACACCAAAGCAGTTGCAAACGAGCCCAAAAGAAGCAGGCTTGCCGGCCAAGGGCAGACCTTACCTAAAAGAAAGCGTTGGTAATTAAATGCAGAACAATTGTGGCTATCACTCACAAGGTCTATCAAACATGTTGAATGCGAAATGTCGAACGCATCACGACGAATGCCATTCCCTGCGGCCTCTTATCTTTTCCACTTATATTTGAGTGCTTCGTTAGACCTAAGTCAGTCACGGACTAGCGCCTAGCCATGGGACTGCTTTATTACGCAGCCCATACATATTGATCAAATATTAGGTATTAGAACCTTCCATCTGACTCAAGGCGGCTATGACTTTGTCAATAATAGCATCTGTCTTAGCGCGCATTTCATCATCTGTTGCATCCTGGATAGGGTGCTGAACAAACACTCGCTCAGCATCAGGCATACCCAATGCCGTGGCCTGAGCATCTGCTGCTGAGACAAATTCTGAAGAAGCGATAGAGACCGCGGGCGTGCCCTGAATCTCGAACCATACCGTGTCATGCAAACTGCACGTGGTACAGGATCCTCAGTCAGCCAAGGCCTCAATGACAAAATCGTTATTTGCCTGAATCAACTGCCGCAGTTCTTCCGGCGCAGGCTTAGAAAATGTAGGCTTGGCGTAACGGGTGATATTTACGTCCGGTAGGCGCTGACTCAACGTTTCTTCTAAACGGTCGAGTAACACATTGCCACGAGGCTTAGAAATATCGAGCAACGCTACGTTGCCTGTAATCTGCTTTGGTCTCGGCGTAATTTGCCGTGACACTGGAATCCGCTCATCTGTGGGGTCCAAAATGGATAACATCGCCATATCCACAACTCTCCTTTTATTTTTTCAGTTCTATTTATAACTCATTCGGCTATGCAACGCCGCATCAAATGTCTATTTTTCGCGATACTGGGATTGAACCTATGCTGCCAGTCACCCAGCCATGAAAGGCCGCTGAAAACTTGCCTGCCTCACCGCCTGCCACAACGATGTGAATATCCTCTTCTGTCCTGAACTTAGGCATCATTCGGTCTAAGGCCTCTTCACTCATGCCCGCCGCGGCAGCAGGCTTAAGGCCCGCGCCTGAAACGTCGTTGCCCACAAGCTCACGGGTTGGTCGAGACGAAGTCTCTTGTATCCGCCGTCGCAAGTCCGCTTTGCTGTAGTTATCACGCATTAAGGTATCTACATGCTCAGGCACAACCACCAATAAGCAGTTGGTCGCAAAATGCGCCTTTGGATTGTAAATACCCTCAAGGGTCTGACCGATGGTGCCGGCCAGCGCATCAGCGCTGCGCGACTCTTGATCCACAATCAGTGAAGGACCACTGGTCATCGTAAACACACTGACCACCGAATCAGAGGCGTCAAAACCGCGCTCCACATGCAACGGTTGCCATGGGTTGCGCTCTTCCCACTCAGCAAAGCACATGGTGAATTTCATTGGGTTACCCAGCACCGAGCGCTCGGTCTCACCGGGCTTAGCACCGCCAACGTTGCGGATCACAAGGCGCACAGCGCGCCCTATGGTGGCATTAGCGCGGTTACCTTGACCCAGCGCACCCATGCCCATATTCATGCCTATTTGATGACGTATTGGACCATTGACCACAATCACTGGGCTGGCGCCCATGGTTGTGGCCATAACACCGTGCACGTTGTAATCATCTGTGCTGATGGCCTCCACCGCGGCAATGACGACCGGCAAATACTGCGGCTTACACCCTGCCATAACCGCGTTAATGGCAATTTTTTCAATGGTTACTTCGCCAAGGTTAGGCGCCATAACGCCGACAATTTCTTGAGCGTCGCGCCGGGTACCCTCGAGCATTCTCAATACACGCTCCGGGGTCGGAGGAACGACCGGCAGGCCGTCCGAAAAACCTTGATCGAACATAAACTCGAATTCATCGTCCTGACTACCAATAGCGATCTTGCGTGCACGGATAGGGCTATTCTCAGCCTCAGCGCGGAGACGATCTGCATTGCTCGGATCTACTGAAAGAGAACCGCAACCTGGTCGCCACTCGGGCAGCTTTTGCCAATCGAGGTCGAGCTCTGGACTTGCCAATTCGCCGCTCAAACGCTGCATCAGATCTTGCCACTCAGCGCGAACAAAGCCAATGAGCGTGTCTGTCACCGCACCAGTAGCATCCGTTTTGTAGAGGGTGGGCACGGTTTCTACATCAGCGTCAAAAGAGATCTTAAGGGCGCTGTCATCCAAGATAGAAAAGCCTGGCGCAAAAGCCTTGTCTAAGGCCTTATTGCCGCCCAAGGTTTGGCCAATGATTTGTATGTCAATCGCGCCAGCCAAAGCCTTATGCATAGCCACTAGAACCGGCATAACCTCTTTGCAAGTAGGACAGTCTTCCTTAATGAAACAGACCAGCGCGTCACTATTGCCGGGGAAAGCAACTTGCTCCCCACGCAGATTCTCCAATTCAAATGCTGCAATCACTTCACTCATTTAACCCTCCCAAGTCTGTTTTTCTCTCGCCTGACCATAATTTGTCGTTACGTTGCCGACAAAAGTGTCAACAAAACTCATGCGATTTCTATATTGAGTTTCATAGTCTATAACGAGTAGAGTTTTGTATTGCAGAAAATTTGAGACAGTCGATGAGTGAGATAGCAGAGTTTCGTAGTGAAGTGCGTGGGTGGTTAGCTGAGAATTGCCCTGAAGGCGTCAAGGGGCCGGGGCAAATTGCCGTTGGCAGCACGAAGATTGAATTGGAACCAGATGTTGCCCTATGGCTGGAGCGCTGCGCGGAAAAAGGCTTTACGGCACCCACTTGGCCAACAGAGTTTGGCGGCGGCGGACTTAGCACTGCTCAGGCAAAAGTTTTCTATGAAGAAATGGGCAATATCGGCGCGCGCATGCCATTAGGTGGCATGGGCATGACAATGATCGGCCCAACCCTGCTTGAATACGGTACCCAGGCGCAGAAAGAGCGCCACATGCCAAAGATCATTCGCGGTGAAGTTCAGTGGTGCCAAGGTTACTCCGAGCCTAATGCAGGGTCCGACTTAGCCGCACTTAACTCCAAGGCTGACGACAAAGGCGATCACTTTGTGATTAATGGCCAAAAGGTTTGGACCTCTGGCGCAGCCACAGCAGACTGGATGTTCGCGCTGGTTAGAACCGACCCAGATGCACCTAAGCATGAAGGCATCAGCTTTGTTTTATTAACCATGGATCAGCCCGGGGTCACCGTTAAACCCATCAGACTGATTTCCGGTTCCTCACCTTTTGGCGAAACATTCTTTGATGATGCCATTGCCGATAAAGACAACTTGGTCGGCGAATTGAACAAAGGCTGGTCTGTAGGTAAGCGCCTACTGCAGTATGAACGCTCAGGCATTGGCGGTCTGAATGGCGGTGCACGCCCGACGCAACCCGGCAGTGGTTTGGTAGAAATTGCGAAAAACTATGTCGGTGAACGGGAAGGCAAAATAGACGATTCCGCTATCCGTGAAAAAGTCACCACGCTCAATATGAACAGGGCTGCATTTCGCCTAACCGCCCAACGCGCCAATGCGGAAAACAAATCAGGTACGCCCGGCGCGGCCACGTCCATCTTTAAACTCTACGGCGCGGCACTGCAACAAGACGGCGCAGAACTTAAGCGTGAACTCATGGGATTTAAGGGCTTAGGCGTAAGCGGCAACGAATTCAGCGAAATGGAAATCACCAGCGTGGAAGAATGGTTGCACACCAAGGCGACCACCATTTACGGCGGCAGCAACGAGATCCAAGCAAACATTATTTCTAAGCGCGTGCTTGGTTTGCCTGAATAGGCCTGCGTGACAGGATCTGTCTAAAATGATCTGTGCGAAAAGGCCTGTATAAATAGAGCGCGAGCGCGCTACGCATTGATGGCCCGAAAAGTTACGAGCATCTAAATCTGGGGAGATAAGCATGGCAATAATCAGCGGATTCGAATCCATCGGGGTAGACAGTCTAACGCCGCACATTGGTGCACAAATATCTGGCGTGGACTTGTCGCAAGATCTGTCTAACGAACAGTTCAGTGAAATCTATCAAGCGTGGCTAGACTGGAAGGTCATTGTGTTCCGCGACCAAGAGATTGATCGCGATCAACATAAAGCCTTTGCGCGAAAATTTGGCACGCTACATGTGCATCCAATGCAGCACAGCTATGGTGGCGACCCAGAAATTCTTTCGGTCAAAACCACGAAAAACTCTGCCTATACTGCGGGCAATGCCTGGCATACGGATGTTACTTGCGATGAAATTCCGCCAATGGCTTCAGCCCTTTACATCAAAGAAACACCAGAGAGTGGCGGTGGCGACACGCTCTTTGCGAACATGTATTTGGCCTACGACCTACTCAGCGACACCATGAAAGAGATACTTGGCGGCCTCACGGCGATACACGATGGCGCGCTACCTTACCTTGGCAACTACAAAGTGGCTGCGCCCGAGGGAGACGCTTACCCAAAGAATGAACACCCTGTAGTGATCGCTCACCCAGAAACAGGGAATAAGATCTTGTTTGTGAACAGTGGCTTCACCTCACACATTAAGGGCATGAGCGGTTGGGAGAGCAAGGCGTTGCTTGGCGCGCTTTTTGACCACATTACCAGAACCCACCGGCTCACCTGTCGTGTGCAATGGCAGCCCAACACGCTAACCTTGTGGGACAACCGTTGCACCCAACACCATGCGGTTTGGGATTACTGGCCGGATAGCCGCTATGGCGAGCGCGTCTCCATTTTGGGCAACGAGCGGCCCAGCGCACCTTAGACTAGGTGACAGTTCTAGGTGGGTGGGCTTATTACTGAATGCTCTGGCTACAGACTCTGACTGAATGCTTTGACTCAGCCCTTTGACTCGGTCCTTCGACTATGAGCGGCCACGTAGCGTTTTTTAATCAATAACTGATTTACAAAACTTACGCGCTGTCCCAGCATGGCGGTGCTTTTATCTTCAAGACAACTGTCCAACCGCTCACTCAAAATTGGTGAGCGAAGCGCTGACTGCGGGTGCAATTAGCGAACTAAACTGGAATGCCCGACGCCCTTATGACAACAGTCCCCACTTCACCTGATGGCGCGAATCCTGCTCCAGCTCACTCAGCCATAAATCTCCCTGGCCAGAAACAAAGCTTTAGACAGAGCTTAGCGCCTCTTTTCACGCTGGGTTGGCCAATGGTACTGACACAATTTTTTATCATGGGCACGGGCTTTATAGATACAGCCATGGCCGGACGTTATTCCGCCGCCGACCTTGCAGGCGTTTCCCTTGGCGGCAATGTGCTGTGGCCAGCGTTTATGCTGCTCACCGGGGTCACCATGGCGCTAGCACCCATTACCTCGCATTTGCGTGGCGCAAATAAAATGGGCGATATCGGCCACCAAATTCGCCAAGGCCTATGGCTATCTCTGGCCAGCAGCGCGTTGATGATGCTGCTTTTGCATAACGCTGGCATCGTTTACGAATGGACCGGCATTGAGCCTGTCATAGCTGACATTGCCAGCGATTATTTGTATGCCATCAGTTGGGGCGTGCCACCCATTATTATTTATGTAGCACTGCGTCATACGCTAGAGGGTCTGGGACAAACACGCCCCCCCATGCTTATCGCTGGCAGCGTACTACCGCTCAACGGTTTTCTCAACTACGCGCTGGTCTACGGCGAATTTGGCTTCCCCGAAATGGGCGGCGTAGGCTGCGGTTGGGCCACTGCCATTGTCTTTTGGGTGCAACTCCTACTGATGCTCTCACTGCTGCCTAAACCCTACTTCAAAGCTACCGGTTTGTTTAAGGTATTTGAGCTACCAATACTCAGTACCTGCCGAGATATTCTCAAACTTGGCATTCCCATAGGCGTTGCTATTTTCTTGGAAATGGCTTTGTTTGGCGTAGTGGGCTTTTTGGTGGCGCGCTTAGGTGTGATTGATATGGCCGCCCACAGTATTGCTGGCAACCTAAACTGGATGACCTATGTTATTCCTATGAGCATTGGCAGCGCCGCCAGCATCCGCATTGGATTTTTGGTGGGCAGTGGCGATTTGGCTGCGGCAAGATCAACCGCCGGCGCTATATTTAAGTTTTCTATTGGCTATGCGCTGGTCATGAGCTTGGTGCTTATAGGACTACGCTACCAACTGGTTTCAATTTTCACTAACGATACTGAAGTGATTGCTATAGCCATTGTGCTGATTTTATTTATCGCGGTGTACCAAACTATTGATGATGCTCAAGCAGTCATTATCGGCGCTCTACGCGGCTATAAAGACACCACAGTCCCAATGATATTTGGCCTTGTTGGCTATTGGTTTTTAGCCCTACCAATAGGCTACATATTGGCGGAGGGTCTGATCACAGACGAACCACTAAGAGTATATGGTTATTGGGCTGGAATTGCTTCAGGCATGTTTATTGTGGCGATTTGTGTTGGTATCCGGCTCAGACATATCAGCGGCAACAAAGAGAAAATTCTCCTGTTGTCTGCCACCAAGGACTAGAGCAAAAATTTGCAAAAACCACTTGTGGAAGACAACTATGACAAGCGACCGGGGTATGCAACTGGGCCAATCCTGCCCAGCTTAGCCTTGAAGCTGGAACAGAATTGAATGCCAGACAGGCAGCTTGCAACAAGCCAGCCACCTGTGCGACGTCATTAGCCAGCAGACTGCTGTGGCTGGGCATCAATCTCACTCTGCCGAGGATCTGCGGAGTTTGATTTACCGTTAGCGGAAAAAACCAGCGCGCTGTCTGCCACTGGCGCATTACGAATCATCTTTTTGTCTATGGCAAAGTTTTGGGTATTCTTCCAAGGCCCTTCGCCCTGCTGAGGAAATAAATGCATTACGCGCTGCATGTATCCCGCAGGAAAATCTGCAATCCAAGGTAGGGTTTGCATACCCTGATCCTCTTGGCGTAAAACCGGAGTCACCTGCGTAGCGCCACTTTTGTTCATGTGCTCTATAAGACGACAAACCCACTCAGAGGTTAAATCGGCGCGCAAAGTCCATGATGCATTCACATAACCAAAAGTGTTGGCAAGATTCGGCACTCCCGAGTACATCATGCCTTTGTAGGTAAATTGCTTAGAAAAATCTACTGCCTCACCATCAACAGAAAACGGCACCCCGGCCAGCACTTCAAGCTTTAAACCCGTCGCTAGGACGATGATGTCAGCTGCTAACTCATCACCATTCTTTAGGCGTATACCGCTCTCGGTAATTTGATCTATCTCAGCAGTCACCACTTCGGCCTTGCCGGACTTAATAGATTCAAAGAGATCTGCGTTAGGCACCAAGCAAAGGCGTTGATCCCATGGGTTATAGTTTGGTGTGAAGTGCTTATCCATATCATAGCCTTCAGGCAGCATTTGCTTAACCATATCCAGCAGCTGTTTTTTGACTTTCGCCGGTGCCGTGCGGGTTTGGTAATAGAAGTAGCGCTGCATCTCAATATTTTTGAAGCGGGTCAAATTGTACGCCCACTTTTCCGGCAGTATCTTGCGCAGAAAATTGGCTAATGCATCTTGATCTGGCCGCGCCACCACATAAGTTGGCGAACGCTGCAGCATAGTTACTTGAGCGCCATCTGCGGCCATATTAGGCACCAAAGTCATAGCTGTTGCACCACTGCCCACAACCACCACCCGCTTACCTTTATACGTTAAGCCCTCAGGCCAGAACTGTGGGTTGACCATTTCGCCAGCAAAATTTTCTACGCCGTCAATGCGTGGGTCGTGCACTTCATCGTGACTGTAGTAACCACTGCACATAAACAAAAAGTTACAGCTCATCTGCGTTTGCGCATCTCCGTGATCTACATCCAATGTCCACTTAGCATCGTGAGAAGACCATTGAGCATTGGTCAGTTTGTGCGAGAACTTAATGTGCTCATCGATTCCGTACTCTTGAGTAGTTTCCTTTACGTACTTCAAAATAGAGGGGCCATCTGCTATGGCTTTAGATTCCTTCCACGGTTTAAAGTTAAACCCGAGCGTATGCATGTCGCTGTCTGAACGAATACCCGGGTATTTAAAGAGGTCCCAAGTACCCCCCACGCTTTCTCTGCGCTCTAATACGCAGTAACTTTGGTCCGGGCATTCTCGGTCTAGGTGTACTGCCGCGCTCACACCAGAAATTCCTGCGCCTACAATAATTACGTCAAAATGTTCCATAACAATCCGCCCCTCATATATTAATGAACTCTAATTACTGAATACTAGCAGGTCATTCTCTCGTAACAATCCCTCCGGAAAACTCCGAAACAACTGTAAAAGCACAGAGAACAGCAACTATTGATAGACAACATAAAATTGCAAAATGTGAACTTTCTACCCACTACTTCGCGTAACCAAAGCATCACCAGTAACGAAAAGATTGAGCGTACAAATTAGAAAAAGCATCAATGACATAAAATCCAGCAAAAAAGCGCCCAAAAACCGTGAAAAAATGCTGGCCATATCGATTTTCTAAAAACTAACAAAGTAAATCTTTTTCGCTAGACTAAAAAAACCCGTTTTTTCACTGGTTAAACGCTTTTTTAGCGCAAACAGCAATGTTACCTATCTACCCACAAACACCTTCTTCAGCATTGCTCGCTAAGTTTGCGTCAACTTTTGGTATGTGTTACCTAAGAATGATCAGAAAACTGGAGGGTAACCTGATGATACGAAAAAACCGCCTCATTTCCGGGGCTGCGTTAACCGCAATTCTTGCGCCAAACTTACTGTTGGCGGAAGGAAGGCAAATCGAAGAGGTCATTGTGACCGCTGAACGGCAAGAAGCGTCTATACAAGACACCTCTATTTCTATCACCGCGTTTACAGGTGAGTTCATCGACGATTTTGGTATTAGAAATCAAGAAGACTTGCAGAACTTTGTACCGGCCACAACAATTCAACCATACGACGCAACAGTGCGTGGTGTTGGTCGTAACTTCCGCGCCTTAGGCGGCGACCCCGGCGTAGCCACTTATATGAACGGTGTTTACTCAGAAGACTTGCTGACTGCAACTGCAGCAACCTTTTGGGACGTTGAGCGTATTGAGGTTCTTCGAGGACCACAGGGTACACTTTATGGTCGTAACGCTGTTGGTGGCGCCATCAACATTCTTTATAAAGAACCTACCGAGGAATTTGAAGGTGCAATGAAGGCCATTGTCGGCGACTTCGGTACTCAAGATTACTACGGCGCTTTTTCTGGGCCGCTCATTGAAGACAAGCTGTTAGGTCGAGTGAACTTCAGCTATCGCGAAAGAGATGGTTCTATCGAAGAACTTGGGCCAACCAGGGATTTGGATGGCCTTGGTACAGACAACCTCGCAATTCAGTTGAAGTGGAATATCAGTGACACAGTCACTTTAGATGTCCGTCAAAACTGGATGGACATTGACCGCTCCTTTGGTGGTGCAAATGGTGGCGGCCTAGTCGTTCTGAACGAAGATGGGCAGAATTCACGTTCTACAGAAATTGTACCTGGCTACCGTTTTGTCGATATGGAAGACAACAACCCAACCACTTTAGCTGATGGCGTAAGTGTGGCTGACGCAATTGCTGCAGGAACAATTGACCCTTATGCGAGAGATTACTACAACCCAAACCAGGCGGTTAGATCATTCACCAACCCCGTTACTGGAGAAGTTCGTTCGGCCCAGTCCAACCGGCTTGGAATGGACTTTGCTGACTTCGATGGCTTCCAAAATGCTGCAGCATCAATGGATGGGTTTAATACAACTTCAGCTGCAAGTCTTGCGAAACTAAATTCTTGCGTATTTCCAGACGATATCGACGGCGACAAGCTTTGTGCAGCAACCAGCGGGCTGAACCGTGAAGAATTCAACCAGCAGGGAACTCAAGCAACCCTTACTTGGGATGCCTCAGACTCACTGACTGTTAAGTATATCTATGGCCAGAACCAACTGTCTTATCAACGTACGACAGACGATGACAACACATATAGCCAATTCCATGACCGTCAGTTCTATGTAAATCATGAAGCGGATTACAGCTCCCATGAAGTACAGGCGTTCTACGAATTCAATGACACGTTCTCTATAACATCTGGCGTATTTTGGTACGACGCTTTGATTGACCAGCGTGGTGACTTTTACTCGTCGGTTGGCGAAGCGCGTATGCGGGAGGCGTATACAGATAACACGGCATTAAGTGCGGGCGCATCTGCGCTAACTGGAATTCCAGAGGGGGTATCTGCTTCACAGCTACTCGGCGGTAATCCAATGGCAACGTTGTTCTCGGCAAAAAATAGCTGCATGGTTGAAAACCCAGGTCCAGCTTGTGCGCGCAACTTTTCTGCGCAAAACAGCACCGAAGCATTGGATATTGCATCTATCGCCCTGGGCGGAGGCGCGGGCGCTGTTAGAAATAACAACCTGTACCTTTCCCAGTGGTATGGCGATGACGGCACCAACAATGAGTTAAATGTAATTAACGGCATTAATTCAATTGGTTCCGATTTGCTCTATGCAACCCAGACTGAGCGTGAAGCGTTTGCCGCCTACACGCAGGCTGTATGGGATTTCTCCGAGGATCTAACTTTAACAGTTGGCGTTCGCTATGCTTGGGATGAAGTGTTAGCGGAAGAGAACTTGTACCGATATTCGGAAACAGGTGGTGACAGCTTTACCGCTCTGTATGGCGGCTTAGCAGCAGTTAACGCGGCTAACGGCGGCTTCCAATTAGATGCTAACGGTGATGTTGCAGTCGACGAGTGGGGTCAGCCAATTGGCACGAGTAAAGCCACGAACGGCGGCGTGCCTTTCGCACTGAGTGTTTATCGCCCGTTCCAACGTAAAGACGAAAAGGTAACAGGTCGTATTAACCTAGACTGGGACATCAACGATGACTTAATGATGTACTTCTCGGCGACTTCAGGCTTCCGTTCTGGTGGTTACAACCTTGTATTCTTCAGCAACACTGCTGATTACGATGGCGAAGAACTCATTGCTTACGAGATCGGTTATAAAGGCCAATTCCTAGACAACACTTTGCAGGTCAACGGATCGTTCTACTTGTATGACTACGAAACTATTCATACCGTTGCAACAGAGGTTACAAGCCTTGGTGGAACATCAACCTCGGTACTAGAAGCCCCTGGCGCGGAAATATTGGGTATGGAAGCTGAAGTGTTGTGGCTGGCGACTGACGCGTTAACCTTAGGTGGTAACTTCAGTTTCACTCCTAGCGAATACACCAAGGATTTAAACATCCTTGATCCAGGTGACGTGTCTCGTCCTACATCTTTGTACCCAGATCAGGAAACCAATGAGAAGAACATCAACGGAAATCAGCTGTTACAAGTACCTGAGTTGAAGTACACAGTTTTTGGTACGTACGGCATTCCGTTAGACTCTGGCGCAAGTCTGGATTTTTCTAGCGTTTACTCATGGACAGATGAGGTTTACTACTCTCCTTTCGAAAACGAGAAAGAGAAAGCTGAATCTTATGGACGGCTAGATGTTCGTGCTACATGGACCAACAGCGACCAAAACATAATCCTTTCTGCCTACGTCAACAACATCTTGGATGACGTTGCGGTGCTGCAAGTTCTGCGCAATGGCGAGGGCGAACACTATCGCATCAATGCTGGTACAACACTGCCTCGCATGATGGGCCTAGAAATCACCTACAAAATGGGGGCTTACTAGACGTTAATACGCCGGTAGATGATTGATCTGCCGGCGTAGTGACGGCTTTTTCTAACAAGCCACCTTCGGGTGGCTTGTTTCGTTTTGGCTATTTTAAATCGTTGACAATGGTGTCTTAACGCGGACGATGCGAACTACAGACTTAATACTGCACAAACAGCGTTTCAAGTAACCTCGTTGCTGCGTCGCATTACAAAGTTAGTCGCAACGGAAGCACAAAGTATTCACTAGAAAGGCCTAGGTGCGACAGAGCGTGCTTGAGGTGAAATTTTAACAGCCTATTCAGCCAATCTTCACAACGAAGCCAAACGGAAATATTAGACTACGGCACCGAATCAGCCACTCTTCATCCGTTTGCGCCCCACCGTAACTTCTCCAGAAGGTAAGGTAAGCTATGTGCGACTAGGACGCGCGTTTGGTCACGGCGTCTGCGAGCTGCTCTAAACACTTAACCGTGTCGTCCCACCCTATACAAGCATCTGTAATACTTTGACCATATGTGAGGTCTGGACCTAAACTTTGCTTGCCTGCCACCAAGTGACTTTCAATCATCACGCCCATAATGCGCTCTTCCCCTGCCGCAATCTGTTGTGACAAATCTGAACAAACATCTATTTGCCGCATATGGTCTTTAGCGCTATTGGCATGACTCATATCCACCATAAGACGGTCGTTTAATTTAGCATCGGCAAGTAATTTGGTTGCTTGCTGAACAGATGCCGCATCAAAGTTGGGGGTTTTACCGCCACGCAAAATGACATGGCAATCCTGATTACCTGAGGTAGAGAAAATCGCTGACTTGCCAGTCTTCATTACGGACAAAAAGATATGTGGATGCTGAGCACTCATCACCGCATCAGCGGCTACCTGCACATCGCCATAAGTACTGTTCTTAAAACCGATGGGACAAGAAAGGCCGGAAGCCAGCTGACGATGAATTTGACTTTCAGTTGTTCTAGCGCCAATAGCACCCCATGCGACAACATCTCCAATATATTGAGGTGTAATGGGATCCAAATATTCTGTGCCTGCACCGATACCCAATTCGGTTATGTCTCTAAGTACAGATCTTGCCGTTCGCAAGCCTTGATTAATATCATAACTGTTATCTAAATGTGGATCATTGATCAAACCCTTCCAACCAACAGTAGTGCGCGGCTTTTCGAAGTACACCCGCATCAGGACACATAACTGGTCAGCGTATTGTTCCGCTTGCGCCTGCAGACGAGCGGCATAGTCCAAGGCTGCGGCGGGATCATGAATAGAACAAGGGCCGGCAATCACCAGTAAACGCTTGTCTCGCCCAGCGACAATTTCGCTGACTTGATTACGCACGTTAAACACTAAAGTCGACGCTTCATCTGATAACGGCAGTTCTTGTAAAAGTTCTTCAGGCGGCAACACTTCTGCCATGCCCGTTATACGCAGGTCATCTGTATTAAATTTCATCGCAGGATGCTAACCAAGGACCCAGTACTAAACAACAGAAAAATACAAAATGCGGTAGATCCAGACTCAACTTTTTTGATCTGTATGATTCCAGGGACTACAAACTGAGGGGAGTAAGGCGTGTTTAAGCTTGGGCGACTAGGTAGCACAAAAGCGAACGGGTAACACAAAGCAATCACATTGCCGCCCATAGCGCTTAGCCGGGTGATTTGACGCAAAGGCCAAAATCGATTTAGACCAAAAGTTTGGCGTAACACAGGGTTTGAAAAGAATTCGAAAGGATTAATAATCCCGAAACGAAACAAGCCACCCGAAGGTGGCTTGTGATCAAAGGTCATCATCTCCTCTGCAGATTGGTCGTCCTAGACAACCAATCCACGAGAATTGATTTTTAGTAAGCGCCCAACTTGTAGGTAAACTCTAGACCCATCATACGAGGCAGTGTAGTACCAGCGTTTACACGATAGTGCTCGCCTTCACCGTTACGCAGGATCTGCAGTACAGCAACGTCATCTAGGATGTTGTTGACATATGCAGAAACGATTACGTTTTGCGCACTGTTGGTCCAGCTAGCGCGAACGTCGAGGCGACCGTAAGACTCACCCTTTTCGTTATCGTTCTCGAAAGGCGAGTAGTACACCTCATCGGTCCAAGAGTAAACGCTAGAAAGATTTACGTTTGATCCTGAACTAAGCGGAATGTCATACATACCAAACACGGTGTACTTCAACTCTGGCACTTGCAGCAGTTGGTTGCCGTTGATGTTTAGCTCATTCGTTTCCTGATCTGGATATAGTGATGTAGGACGCGATACATCAGCTGGGTCAAGGATATTTAGATCTTTAGTGTATTCGCTAGGCGTAAAACTGAAGTTACCACCTAAGGTTAACGCATCAGTCGCCAGCCATAACACTTCAGCTTCCATACCCATAATTTCCGCACCAGGTGCTTCCAATACTGAGGTAGATGTACCACCAAGGCTTGTAACTTCTGTTGCGACGGTATGAATTGTTTCATAGTCGTACAAGTAGAATGAACCGTTCACTTGGAGAGTGTTATCGAAGAATTGACCCTTGTAGCCTATTTCATAAGCTAGGAGTTCTTCTGGATCGTAGTCTGCAGTGTTACTGAAGAATACTAAGTTATATCCACCAGAGCGGAACCCGGAAGTTGCTGAGAAATACATCATCAAGTCATCGTTGATGTTCCAGTCTAGGTTGATACGCCCTGTTACTTTCTCGTCTTTACGAACGAATGGGCGATACACGCTTACTGCTACAGGAATACCACCGTTAACCGCTAGGTCTGTACCAATTGGCTGACCATATTGATCAAGGGCAACATCACCATTTGCGTCAAGCTCGAAGCCGCCGTTAGCAGCATTCAGAGCATACAATGCACCAGAAGTTGCTGTATCGATTGGGCTTGTAAAGTCATCTGTAATAAAACGAGCTAGAACCGAACCAGTGCTAAAGATTTCCGTATAGCGGAAAAGATTTTCCTCAGCAGTTACTTCATCCCATGCGTAGCGAACACCTACGGTCAAAGTGAAGTCTTCGTTAATGTCCCATACACCCTGTGTGTAAGCTGCGAACGCTTCACGTTGAGTCTGAGTTGCATAAAGTAAATCTGAACCCTGTGTGTTTGGTCCATTGATAACGTCTAAGTTTGGCGCAGTGCCGTTGTCGCCTTCCCACAGACCTAGCTGAAGGTTGTCGTTTCTGCCTGCACTAAGAATTGTCAATGCCTCAAGACTGTTGTCAGCCGAATAGTTACGTGCGCAAGTTGCCGCGGGGTTTTCAACCTGGCAAGAAGCCTTCGCACTGAACAGGTTAATGCCTGCCTGAGCACCCAAAAGTGCATTCACTGGAGTACCGACTGGCGCACCTGTAATTGCGTTACCAGTTGCACCTAATGCGATGTCATTGGAGTAGCTGCGAGCCTGCGTAAAACGAGCTTCGTTAACAGCAGAGTAAAAATCACCGCGCTGATCGATCAACGCGTCGTACCAGAAAACGCCAGAAGTCACAGACATTGTGTCATTGATTTCGAAGAAAGCTTGTAATTCATGTGAGCTGTAATCAGCTTCGTGATTTACATAGAACTGACGGTCATGGAATTGACTGAACGTATTGTCATCGTCTGTTGTACGTTGGTACGACAACTGATTTTGCCCATAGATGTACTTGACTGTTAGAGAGTCTGAAGCGTCCCATGTAAGCGTTGCCTGTGTACCCTGCTGATTGAATTCTTCGCGATTCAAGCCATTGGTTGCCGCACATAACTTATCGCCATCGATGTCATCAGGGAAAACGCAAGAATTCAATGCAGCAAGACCAGCGATACCCGCAGCATTTGTATTGTCGTTGAATCCACCCATTGACGCAGCTGCGTTTTGGAAGCCATCGAAGTCAGCAAAGTCCATTCCAAGCCGGTTGGACTGGGCCGAACGAACTTCTCCAGTAATGGGGTTGGTGAATGATCTAACCGCCTGGTTTGGGTTGTAGTAATCTCTCGCATAAGGGTCAATTGTTCCTGCAGCAATTGCGTCAGCCACACTTACGCCATCAGCTAAAGTGGTTGGGTTGTTGCCTTCCATATCGACAAAACGGTA
>Ga0206682_10000386_pt1 | contig 48106 bp, 47 predicted proteins | sample M240m12015metaG_FD_155444 | JGI IMG/M metagenome (GOLD analysis project Ga0206682, IMG submission 155444) | Ammonia-oxidizing marine archaeal communities from Monterey Bay, California, United States - M2 40m 12015 | ecosystem: Environmental > Aquatic > Marine > Intertidal zone | place: USA... | reverse complement strand
CTAGTTAGTTTGTTTTTGTAGGCTTGTGAATTGTTAAAGTAGAAAAGGCCAAATAATACAAGTAATAATTTGACAGGATTTTTGATTATCGTTAACATCTATACTCTTTGTTTATCGAGTTAATTTTATTGTTCGCAAAAATACCTTGAAATTTAATTAATAGAAAGAGAGTTTTACCAAATAATTAACATTGTGAAATCTTTTTAGATTATGTTTAAATAGTTTGAAAATTTTAGCAAAATTCCTAAACAAAAAAAGAGGGTTAGAACCCTCTTTTTTAAACCAAAAACTAAAACTAAATAACGGAACGTGTTATTAACCAATTAGTTAAATTTATGTCCAATTACTTAATACGAAGTTAGTTTCAAAAAAGTTAAACAATTGTCATATTGTAGTCATTAATTCATTGTATGTTGATTTGTAATCATTAATCAGTTTATCTGAATTAAATAATTGAAGTGTTTTTGGGATTTTTTTCTCATATTCTTCCCGAATATTATGATCCATTAGTTGCAGAATTCCTTGACTTATACTATGATGGTCTTTTGGATCAAAATAAATTGCTGCATCTTTTCCAACTTCAGGCATGCTACTAATATTAGAGGTTGCAATTGTTTTACCAAAAGAAAATGCTTCTAATATCGGTATACCAAATCCTTCAAATAAAGAGGGATAAATACAAAATTGACATTTACTGTAGAGCTCATTAAGTTCCTCGTTGGAAACATTAAATTGTAGTTTAACTCGAGAGTCTTTTTTTGCTAAATGTACAATTTCATCAGATGTGTCACCTTGACTACCAACAACTTTCAAAGTAATGTCTTCAGATTCTATTGTTTTGAAAGCTTTGAGAAGAGAGCTAATATTCTTGCGTTTTGTAAAGCTACTTACACACAAAATGTATGGTTTAGATGGTTTAATTGATGGGGTTTTTTGCTTTGAAATTCCAATAGGAATAACTTTAATTTTCGACTTATCTGTTTTGTAATATTGAATAATGTCTTTTTTAGTTTGCTCGCTAACAGTGATAATTAGATCTGCATGCTTTTGAGCATATCGTAATTTTACGTCATAAATCCATCGATCAATGGGAGCGTAATTTTCTGGATATCGTTTGTTAATCAAATCATGGATGGTTACCACAGTCTTAACTCTTGTTTTGTGAATACCAAAAGGTAATTCGTTGCTCAGGCCATGATAAATATCAATTTTTTCTTTTCTTAAATCTCTGATAATCAACCAACTTCTCCAAAGTGCCTTAAACAAGGAATATTTTGGCGAAATGATCGTTAAGTCACCTTTGTATTCTTTTTGATGCTTTGTATGAAATAAGCGTATTGATTGTGGGATTTGATTGTTTAGATTATCTATTAACCATCTGGAGTAGTTACCAAGACCAGTAACATTATTGAAATATCTTTTTGCATCAAATCCAATCCTCATTTAAACGGGTACTTGAAAATCTCGTAATACCTCGTTTAAAGATGTTTTCTTATCTGTTGATGCCTTACGAGTGCCAATAATTAAGGCACAACTGACACCAAAGTTGCCAGCAGGAAATTCTTTTTGCAAACTACCAGGTATTACTACAGACCTTGCAGGTATTCTCCCTTTATAATATACAGGTTCGTCTCCCGATACATCAATGATTTTTGTACTTTGAGTCAAGGTTACACCAGCACCGATTACTGCTTCGGCTTCAACATGAACCCCTTCAACAATAATGGATCGACTACCAATAAAACAATTATCCTCAATAATGACGGGTGCTGCTTGGACGGGTTCAAGCACTCCACCTATTCCAACTCCTCCACTTAAGTGAACATTTTTACCTATTTGAGCACAACTTCCAACTGTGGCCCATGTGTCAACCATTGTTCCAGAATCTACAAAAGCTCCAATATTAACATAACTGGGCATCAATACTACACCTGATGCAATGTGGGATCCGTATCTAGCAATTGCATGAGGAACCACTCGAATACCTTGAGCTGAAAAATCTTTTTTGAGCAACATTTTATCATGAAACTCAAATGGACCAACTTCAATAGTTTTCATTTTCTGAATGGGGAAGTAGAGCAAAACAGCTTTTTTAACCCAGTCATTAACTTGCCATTTTTTTTGATTATTTAATTCAGCACATCTCAAAAAACCTTTATCAATTTTTTCGATAACATCTCGTATTGCATATTGAACATCGTCATTTTTTAACAATGATCGATCTTCCCAAGCATCTAATATGACTTCTTTTAACGGATTTGACATGACTACAAAGGTATTGATTGTGTGATTTAAATCTTCATACAAAAAAGTGGATTTTAAATTTAAATCAAGTAAACACTCATCTGACCATCTTTTTCTTCATATAAAATGTGGTCTTTCAATGTTGTTGAGAGAGAGAGACCAACAAAATTTGCTTGGATTGGAAATTTATGATGAGCTCGATTAGCCAGTACCGCTGTCATTACACTTTTTGGTATATGTGTGAGTACTTCTTTGAGTGCTGCCGCAAGTGTAACACCTGAGTTAAGAACATCATCAACTAAGACAACAGGATTGTCCTTTAAAACTTCTGAATTATCGATTGTAATTTCTGAATTTAATGGAGAGCTTTTGTCAACATGTATGGGTGCTAGTATGACTTGTATAGTAGCATTTTTTTCTATGATGTTTTTTAATTTTTCAGCTATAGTAGCACCTCTATCGACTAAACCAACTAGGATAATACAGTCACAATTTACATGATTCTCAAGAATTTGCCATGCCATTCGGTCAAGTTTGAGATTGATTTCATCATGGTTTAGTAAGCGAGTTTTATTCATCCTATCATACTTTAAAAGGAATAGTTCCTTGTTCTCTAATTTCTAAAATTTGATGATGAATTTTCATGGTTTGTTCGATTAATGAGTGAACACCGTCATTATAGATAATCCAATCTGCTTTTTTCATTCGTTCTCGATCAGTAGATTGGTTCTCTATTCGTTTTAAGACATCTTCTCTTTTGACATGATCTCTTTTTACAACTCGCTCAATACGAGTTTCTATGGGTGAGTTGATAACAATTACCTTGTGTAGGTTTTTATAACTATCACTTTCAAACAATAATGCCGCTTCTTTTAGTGAATAGGGCTCGTCTTTGTGTTCTTGAGTCCATAGTTCAAAGTCTTTCATTACTGCCGGATGAACTATGCTATTGAGGTTTTTTAATTTTTCTTCGTTATTAAAAACTACTTTAGCTAGATAATCTCTATTGAGGTCATCCTTTCTAGTGTATGAATCCCAACCAAAGCTTTTTCTGATTGCTTCTTTGAGTTCAGGATCATTATTCATGAGCCATTTAGCACGAGAGTCAGCATCGTATATTGAGATGCCAATTTGGCTAAATACTTTACACACTGTAGACTTTCCAGCACCCATACCTCCTGTAATTCCTATTCTTAGATGCTGCATAATGCTGTTATTCTTCGGTAGAATTACTTAGTAGCTCTGAAGCTTCCATGCTAATAGCAGCTCTATTAATTTTGAATTTTGAGCCACCGCCGGTATCGATAACAGCAGTTAAATCTTTAAGTTCTGCAATTTTACCGTGGATACCACCGTTGGTTACAATTTTGTCTCCTTTTTTAAGCTCTGAGATAAAATGTTTTTGTTTTTTTTGCTTCTTAATCTGAGGTAGGAAAAAGAAGATGTACATTACTGCAATTAGTAATATTGGAAATAGTAAACTACTCATATTATGATTTTTTTTCTACAAATACTTTGATTTGAAGTATTGTTTTTACGGGATTAGTGTTAGCTAATATGGTTATATCCTTGGTTACCATATCTTTTTTTCCATTGCTGTTAAATTCAACTTTAATCTCACCCTTTTCTCCAGGTGCAATTGGTTCTTTGGGCCAATTTGGTATGGTGCATCCACAACTTGCAGAGGCACTAGATATTACCAAATCTTTAGAGCCCGTATTTGTAAAGCGGAATGTGTGTTCAACTACTTCTCCATCCGTAATAGTTCCGAAGTCCCAAGTTTTTTTATCAAAATTAATGATGGGTTCTTCGTAGGATGTTTGATCTGTTTCAATAGCACTAGTATCAATATTCTTGGTCTCTTTTGCTGTTTGATCACAAGAGACAAGTGCTAGTAATAGGGTTGTTACATAAATAATTTTAGTCATATATCTTATGATTTAAGCACAAATTTATAATGGTTTTAATGTTTATCCTATCAAACCTCTACCTTTTTTATGGATTAGGTTTTGCTTCTTCCAATCATGTAAAATTTTGTCAAGTGTGCCATTGATAAATTTGGAGCTTTTTGGAGTGCTATACATTTTTGCAACTTCTATATACTCATTTAACGAAACTTTCACGGGTATGTGAGGCATATATTTAAATTCTGTGAGTGCCATGAGTATTAAAGTATAGTCAATTTTGGTAATTCTGTCGTTGTCCCAGTCAGGTGTATATTTTGACAATGATTTTTCAATTTCTTCTTTGTTTTCAATGTAGGAAGAAATTAAGTCATCAACCATTTTGAGATCATCCTTTTCATTTTTGAACAAATTGGGTAAGATAACTTTTTGATGTTTTTCATATTCGTCAAATATTTTTTCCAAACTTTTAAGTATTGGGATTTTTTCATCGTACCAGAAAATGTTTTTTTCTTCCATCAATTGCTCGAACTCTACAGAATTTAGGATAAGATATTTGTATATAAAGCGGCTGAATATGAAAAAATCATTAGAGTTTAAATCGGATGATAAAATTTGCTTGTATTCTTCAGACTTTTTAATGTCCTTGTAAATGATGAATAATATTTCTTTTTCTTGTGACCAACTCAGTTTAGGTTTTGAAAGATAGTTGGACAATTTTTTATCATCAGTTAATGTTTCAAAAAATGAATTTTCGGTGAAAATCCTAAATGATTTGGCATCTTCTATAGAGGTATTATACTTATAGTCGTTAGGATTGTGATCAGTTGAGATAAAATGGGCTAGTTCTGGACCAAATGAAAGAACAGTTAACAGATTTTGTTCCATATCTCGTATCGATTTTTTAACTGATTTTTGAATAGGAGTAGCAGTGATTTCATCATCATCAAATGCTCCGAAGAGAGATTGAAACGTTTTGATCCGTATTAGTCTTCTATTTATCATTGAACAAAATTGGGGGCAAACCTAAACATTAAATTAGATATTATTTTAATAAATAAATTTCTATTCAATTTTTTCAAATACATGAATTTCAAATGGCTGATTATTCATAGTTAGGAGGGTGTGTTCTGGGATGATTTTGTTTATCTTTTTCCATGATTTGTTGGATTCTAAATCAGCTAGTGGTGTTCCAGATTCATTAGGCCCAAAATGACTATCCCAAATCAAAATATCCCCTTTTTTAGTAAACTGGAGGCTTGATGCCCAGAAATCTAAATGTTCTTTTTGATTGTATGGGTCAATATCTGCTATAATCGAAAAATAGGGGTAGAGGTAGATTTTTGTTCTTTGCTCAAAATTTTGATTTTTATACCAGTCTAATAGCTTGTGATATTCTTCTTGTTCTTCTGAAATAGCCAATGGGTATCTGTAGCTGTAATATCGATAAGGTGTATATATGGTATTAATAATTAGTAGTGTGGTTAGTGTTTTGGTTATGATTTTACCATATTTTGGAGTTAATGAAAATACTAAATTGTTCAATTTTGTCATTCCATATACTACAATCAAGGAGACAACAGGTGCAATTACAGTCATTACTCGGACATAACCACAACTTCCCATCATGCCTTTCCACCATATAAAAACGTGAGCTCCAAAATAAGCAAGAAATATCATGATAATTAATATCATACTATGTTCTTTAGTTTTCTTATTCAATATTAGCTTTCCAAAAAAGTAGCTTACAGTCAGTAATAGAATAATACAAACAAAAAACCCAAAGGTATAATGTCCTGCATACAGGTAATGAAATAGACCGCCATTCCCACATATATTAACACCAGACAATTCGAAATTAATGTATGGATTTTGAGTAACTACCCAGAATGGATCTCCATCGATAATCCAACCTAAGGTATTTAGGAATACACTGCCCACGAACAAGTAAGGTACGACTTTATATTGATTTTTAAATAGGATTAAAATTAACGCAACAATACCCAGGACTATGAAGCCTTCTGATCTAGCATATGGTAAAAAACCAGCTAGAATCGCAGTTGAAGTATATTTTTTGAATACAAATAGATAAACGGTCAATATCACTAAAAGAGCACATAAAGGCTCTGTGAGTGAAGATATGGTGTTGTCCAAAAAGACGGGACTTAGGATAGTCAGTAAAAAACCTAAAAAAGCAATATCTAGTCTAAGTTTACGAGAGATTTTATAGACCAATAGTCCCGAAAAAAGTAAGCACAAAATATTAAAGGCGATGACACCATTCAATCCAAATTGTGCAAAGGGTGATGCTATCAAGTTATACAAGGGTTTTCCCCATTGATCTAAAAATAAACTTGGATGATTCCATGAATTTTTAGCTATTAAGTAATGACCATAGGAGTCTGAGCCTCCAGATAGTCCTGAAGATTGCGATGTCAACAGAATTAAAAGTGCTGATATAACTATGCTGAACGTAATTAATAAATAATTGTCTATTTTGTTCTGGTTCAACATTTTAGGTAATTTAATGTGCTAAATTTGCTACAAAAATATACCAATTTAGATACCTAAATAATAACGTCATTTGAGATCACTTTTATCCTTATCAAAATATTTTGTTAATTACAAAAAGCATCTAATTACAGGATTCTTATTTATCTTATTGTCAAACATTTTTGCCGTATTCATACCTCCCATTGTTCGGGTATCAATTGATAGCGTGTTACTCAAGCTTGAAGGGAATCAACTCCCCGAGTATATTGATCTATTTCCCGAGTATTTTCGAGATGTATTTGGGATTGCTATTTTATCTGGTGGGTTGATTTTGTTAGCAGCCGTTCTTAAAGGTTTTTGTATGTATTTTATGCGGATGTCAGTAATTGTAATGTCTAGGTGCATTGAGTATGACCAGAAAAATGATATTTTTAAGCATTATCAATCCCTCGGACAAGATTTTTATGCCAAAAACTATACTGGTGACTTGATGAATAGAATTAGTGATGATGTTTCTAAAGTTAGAATGTTTACTGGTCCCGCTATTATGTATTCATTAAACTTAACGTGCATGATATTGATGGTAGTTTCTATGATGTTTTATATTAATAGTACCATTACATTATATGTGCTAATTCCTTTACCTATACTAGCTTTATCAATCTATTTGGTGAGTGATGCAATGAACAAAAGGAGTGATTCTATTCAACAACGTTTATCTGAGATAACATCATTTGTTCAAGAAACATTTTCTGGTATTCAGGTTGTTAAATCATATGCTTCTGAGGATCATTTTGTTAGAGATTTTGATAAATTAAATCAAGATTATAAAAATGATAACATGTCACTTGTAAGAGTTAATGGAGTATTCATGCCTTTAGTTTTGGCCTTAATTGGGTTAAGTATTTTGATTACAATCTATGTTGGAGGAAACGCAGTTGTAAAAGGTGAATTTTCAGTAGGAAACATAGTGGAATACATTATCTATGTTAATATGCTTACATGGCCTGTTGCTAGTTTGGGTTATGTTACTTCATTAGTTCAGCGAGGTGCTGCATCTCAACGGAGAATAGATGAATTCATGAATGTTTCACTAACAAAACATATGGGGGAATCTTCAATTGAGGAATTATCAAATCAGATTGAGTTTCAAGACGTATGGTTCCGTTATGATGATAAAAAACCTTGGGTACTCCAATCGGTAAGTTTTGTTATTGATGCTCAGAAAAAATTTGGAATTATAGGTGCAACAGGAAGTGGTAAGAGTACAATAGCAAAACTTTTAATGGGTATTTATAAACCATCTAAAGGGCAGATTTTAGTTGATGGAATTCCAATGAATGATTACAATAGAAGAAGTTTAAATGCTATTTTTGGGTATGTTTCGCAAGATATTTTCTTGTTTTCTGATACGTTAAAAAATAATATTTTGATAGGGGCTAGGTCTCAAATTGATCATAACAATTTGGATGCAGTAATTAATTGCTCAGAACTAGAAGGTGAAATTAAATCATTTCCAAATGGAATGGAAACAGTGTTGGGTGAAAGAGGAATAACTTTGAGTGGAGGTCAAAAGCAACGAGTATCCATTGCTAGAGCATTGATAAGAAAGCCTAGTGTTTTACTGATTGATAATGGTTTGTCTGCTGTGGATACCAAAACTGAGGTCATGTTGAAACAGAAAATTAAATCGTGGAGTACAGATAATACTACCATTTACATCAGTCATCGGATATCTACAGTTAAAGATTGTGATCAAATAATTTTCTTAGATCAAGGTAAGGTTATTGAATCGGGGTCGCATAAATACCTTATTAATTCAAGTGAATTGTATAAGAAGTTAAACGCAAAGCAATCAGAGTTTTAATGTAAAACCTGAATTCACTAGAATAGAGATATGATTTTTTTGCGTTATTTGTATGTGTTATTTAAAAATTACAATTCATGAGTGATTCAAATTACGAAAGAGAAGAAGTATTCTCCAAGAGGGTAAGAGCAGGAAAAAGAACCTATTTTTTTGATGTTAAAAAAAGTAATACTTCCCGAGGTGAGGATTTTTACATTACCATTACTGAAAGTAAGAAAAAGTTTGAGGGATATGTTAAGCATAAAATCTTTTTGTATAAAGAGGATTTCAATAAATTCTCTGAAGCATTTACTCAGACAGTCAATCATGTGAAAAGTGAGCTTATGCCAGAATATGATTTTGACGAGTACACCAATCGAGAGGATAACAGCGAGTACTAATTCTTAAAAAGGTTTTCTCTTAATTTATGCAAAAATCAAGTTGGGTTTTTGGTTCATTGGCGGGTATTTTATCGGCTATTTTAGAATATTTGTTTTTCAAAAGTTCCGAATCAAATGCCAATACCATGTTTCTATCAAAAATATTAATCCTCACTTTGTGTATAGTTCTTGGACTTATCCTAGCTAAGAAATTACTTGGTGGCAAAATTAGTATCGCTCGAACATTATTGACAGGTGGAGTAATCTCCTTTATTCGTGCAATTTTTATGATAATTATTTTTATGGTATTGTACTATCCAAATGGTGATTTCTATCAACCTAAAGTAGAAATAGCATTTGATCAAGCTGCAAAAAAAGTACAACAGGATGACGACATAAAACCTGCAGATAAGATCATGGAACTCAACGAAATAAAAAACCAAATAGCAGCTCAATACAAACCTGCTGGATATGCAATGATGAGTATAGGAAGTAGTTTAGTTACGGGATTAATTATTTCAATATTAATGGCTGCTTTTATTGCTACTAATATGATGTACAAGCAATAATGTTAAAGCTAAAAAGTAAAATAATATCGACGAATAAATCAGCAAAAGATGTTTTTGACTATTTGTCTGAGTTATCCAATTTTGAGAATTTAATGCCCGAAAATGTTCGAAGTTTTCATGTTGATAATAATCTCGTCATACTAGACATACAAGGTATTGGAAAGCTAGAACTTGCAGTAACAGATTCGGAAATTCCTCATAAGATTATTATGGTACCCAAGAATAGAGTGCCTTTTAAATTTGATATTCAGTGGAATATTGAATCAATAAATGAAGATCAATCACAGATACAAGCAATCATCAATGCAGATCTAAATATGATGATGAGAATGATGGCTGAAAAACCTTTAAATGATTTTATTAATACCCAAATTCACAAATTATCTGATAAGCTATCTTGATTAGACGTTTATTTAAGTATATCTGGACCATTTACTTCTTTATCAGTTTTGTAGTGGTTTTTTTGGTTTTATACCCTGCTTTTTTGATATTTTTATCTAGAGAAAAATGGTATCCCAAAGCACATTATTTGCGAAATATATGGGGTAAAATATTAATGTTAGTGTCAGGTCTTTATGGAAAAACGGAGTATGAAGAACCATTGAAAAAAGATAAGACTTACATATTTACCCCAAATCATTTTTCTTATTTTGACATAATCTCTGTGAATACACAAATGCCTTATTTTTTTAGTTTTATGGCTAAAAAAGAGTTGTCAGACATTCCATTATTCAAAATCTTTTTTAGAACTATTGATATGCCTGTAGATCGGAGTACTAAGGAAGGAGCAAAACGAGCTTATTATCTAGCTCATAAAAAATTAAAAAGTGGAATAAGTTTACTAAATTTCCCTGAGGGCGGAATAGGAAGTGAAGTTCCCAAAATGAGAAAATTTAAGTTGGGTCCTTTTAAAATGGCGATAGAACATGGGTTGGAAATTATCCCAATTACTTTGCCCGATAATTGGAAAAGATTGCCCTGTGGTGAATTCGTTCCTCAAGGGACACCAGGAAGAATGAGAATGTACGTTCATCGACCAATTCCTACAGATGGTCTAAAGTCTGGAGATGAAGTAGAGTTGGCAAATAAAGTTTATCGTATAATTGAGGATAAATTTAATGAGATGAATAATTTATGAAACTTGATAATAAAAAATTACAAGAATTGGCTCACTTAGCTCGTTTGGAATTTTCTGATGAAGAGTTGAGCGAAATTGGGAATGATCTTAAAAAAATCATTGAGTTCTGTGACCAATTAAAATCAGTTGATACAGAAGGAATAGATCCTTTGATTTATTTGTCAGATGAGATTAATGTTTTGCGAGATGATCAGATTAAGCAAGGATTAAAAAAAGAAGATGCACTCAAAAACGCACCTGCTTCAGATTCAGATTATTTTAAAGTACCCAAAGTAATTACGAAGTAATGGCATTAATTGACTTAAGAGATATCTATAAAATATATCAGATGGGAACTACTCAAATCAATGCTCTGGATGGCTTAGATTGTCAAATAGAAAAGGGTGAGTATGTAGCATTGATGGGCCCTTCGGGGTCGGGTAAGTCAACTTTGATGAATATTATAGGTTGCCTAGATACACCTTCAAAGGGTGTTTATTCATTGAATAATACCAATGTGAGTGACATGACTGATGATGAATTAGCATCTATTAGAAACATAGAAATTGGTTTTGTATTTCAGTCATTTAATTTATTACCACGTACAAGTGCAATTGAAAATGTCTCACTTCCATTGATATATGCTGGAGTATCAAAAAATGAACGCATAGACAGAGCACAAAAAGCTTTAGAAAAGGTAGGGCTGGGTGACCGAGCCGATCACAAACCTAATGAATTGAGTGGTGGACAACGGCAACGTGTTGCAATTGCTAGAGCCTTAATTAATAATCCATCAATTGTTTTGGCAGATGAACCTACTGGAAATCTAGATAGCAAGAGCAGTTTGGAGATTATGAATCTATTTAATCAAATCCATCAAGAAGGGAATACGGTAGTGATGGTAACCCATGAAGAAGATATCGCAAAATATGCTAAAAGAACAATTCGAATGATTGATGGAAAACTAGCTGACCAATTAATTGTTAATTAATTAACAAGGTTAAAATCGATGAAAATCTATACCAAAACTGGAGATAAAGGAGAAACCTCTTTGCTTGGTGGCACTAGAGTTAGCAAGTCTCATCATAAATTAGAAGCATATGGTACCGTTGATGAATTGAATTCTACGATTGGTTTAATTGCAGCATTAAACCCTACACATAAAACGTTCCTGTTAAATGTTCAACATAAATTATTTAACATTGGTAGTAAACTTGCTGCTGAAAAGGATTTAACTTTTCCATTGCCAGATGTATCTATAGATGATATAAATATTCTAGAGAAAGAAATTGATTGTTTAAACGAAAAGCTTCCCCAATTAAAAAACTTCATACTACCAGGAGGTTCTGCAATAAGTGCACATACACAGATTGCCCGTTGTGTTTGTAGAAGAGCTGAAAGAAATGTAGTGGGTTTAGGTGAGACTAAATATACTACAATCGTCGGCTACCTAAATCGTTTAAGCGATTACTTATTTGTTTTGAGTAGAGACTTTCTTAGGCTTGAGGGTGTTGAAGAAATCAAGTGGGAGAAAGATTAAACTATCTTCTACCACTCATCATTTTTTCTAATTCCATTAATACATATCGAGGCATTTCAAATTGATCAAATTCTTCAATGCTCTTTTGAAGATACCTTACTGCTGTGCTTACATCTTGCTTTCGTTCCAAAGCGTTATTGCCAATTAAAAATAATGTGGCAGCTTTGATAGGTACGAGCTGGTTTCCTCCAGATACAGGTCCTGGCATGGGAACCATAGTTTGGGCAATTAGCGAATCTTTATCAGCAAGTTCTAAAACTTCATTACTTAAACTATCAAACAATGGTTGATTCCCATTTTCATATTGAATTACTATTTTTTGAAAAAGATACTTGTAATCTTTTGTTATTTGAAGTAGACTATTGATAAATTCTTCTGCTTTTTCTGTTTCTCCAATTTGTTGATATGCTAAAGCCATATTCTCCTTTAATTGACCATCTGCTTTTCCTGAGGTATACACTTTTTCTGCATATTTTAATCCTGCATTAAAATTGCCTGCTTTCATGTAAATTCTTGATAATGAATCTTGATATTGAAGGTCTAGAGTATCTAGGAGTATAATTTGATTTAAGGCCAATTTTGCGGTTGAAGCATCATTATTTGATACGGCTTGTAGATAGAGTTCTTTAGCGTTTGATAGTTGGCTCTCATTTTGATTGCATCCCAAAATAATAAATGTAAATAAACAGGGTAAAAGTAATTTTTTTGTCATGTGGGGCAAATGTAGGCATATTTGGTTTTTTATTTTTTTTGAAAGGTATTACATTTGAACTATGACTAGATTATTGAATGCTCTATTAATATTCAATTAATATAGATGGTAATAACGATACACTATTTGTGGACAATGATGTAAATACAAGTTCGAATTCATATATATATATAATCTTTATGAGGTAGATAACTGTCTTGAAAAAAATCAATCAAACCGTGAGGGGAAATCTATATTACTAAAAGGTTATTCTGCAGACGATGGCTTTCATTTATATTGGACAAAGTACAGACAATGGGAGACAGGAGTGAATAAATATAATCTGCTAAACTTTGATGTTGATAATCAACAAAATAGAGTTTTGATCGGAAGCACTTCATCTGTGGATACTATGTTTCATGATTCTGTAAGATACAAAGATTATATTGGTTATCAAACCTGTTATCAGGTATATGGAATAAATAGTATCGGTGATACAAGTTATTCTAACACTGTTTGCATTTTTGGGGATCCTAAAATTTTAGTCCCCAATGCATATACTCCAAATAAAGATGGAAAAAATGATTTATTCAGACCACATACTAAATATTTTAATGATGGTTCAGTTGTCGGTGACTATTTGTTTTCAATATATAATAGATGGGGAGAAAAAGTTTTTGAAACAACTGATGTGAAAGAGGGATGGGATGGAAGGTTTATGGGCGAAGATTGTCAACAAGGAGTATATGTATACCAAATTAAGGCTAAAGCATTAACGGGTAGGATATTTAATGAAAAAGGTACAGTTACTCTTTTAAGGTAATATATTATCAATAATATGCGAGTGCTAGTTGGTATTCTATAAATTTGCATTTTTATAAATAAATATGTTTGATAGTTTATCGAGTCGTTTAGATCGTGCATTTAAAACCTTAAAAGGTCACTCAAAACTTACTGAGCTTAATATAGCTGAATCAGTCAAGGAAATTCGAAGGGCATTGGTGGATGCTGATGTGAGTTATAAAATAGCTAAAGATTTTACTAATAAAATTAAAAAAGAGGCAATCGGTCAAAATGTAATATCGAGTGTTTCTCCTGGTCAGTTAATGACCAAAATAGTTAATGATGAACTTAAGGAATTATTAGGAGGTGAAACCAAACCAATTAATTTATCTGGGAATCCTTCGATAATACTTATTGCAGGACTTCAAGGGTCTGGTAAAACAACATTTTCGGGTAAACTTTCGGCCCATTTGAAGAGCAAAGGAAGGAATCCTCTTTTGGTTGCTTGTGACGTATATAGGCCAGCGGCAATTAATCAGATAAAAGTACTTGGAGAACAAGTTGGAGTGAACGTTTTCACAAATGAAGATAGTAAAAATCCTGTTGAAATAGCCGATCAAGCAGTGAAGTATGCTAAAGTACACCAACATAATGTTGTTATCGTAGATACTGCAGGTCGTTTGAGTGTGGATGAGGCAATGATGAATGAAATTGGAAGCCTCAAAAATGAACTTACTCCACAAGAAATTTTGTTTGTTGTAGATTCAATGACAGGCCAAGACGCAGTCAATACTGCAAAAGCATTTAATGATAAGCTTGATTTTGATGGAGTAGTTCTAACTAAATTGGATGGTGATACCCGAGGAGGAGCAGCTATATCAATAAAGTCAGTGGTTAACAAACCAATCAAGTTCGTTAGTACAGGTGAAAAAATGGAAGCCTTAGATGTTTTTCATCCTGATCGAATGGCTAATCGTATCCTTGGGATGGGTGATATTGTATCATTTGTTGAAAAAGCTCAAGAAAATTTTGATCAAGCTGAAGCAGCTGCACTTCAAAAGAAGATGCGTAAAAATCAATTTGATTTTGATGACTTCTTAAAGCAACTTAATCAAATTAAAAAAATGGGAAACATTAAAGATTTGATGGGAATGATACCTGGAGTTGGAAAGGCTATAAAGGATGTGGATATTAATGATGAAAGTTTTAAGGGGATAGAGGCAATTATTCAGAGTATGACAACCTACGAAAGACAAAACCCAAATGTGTTAGATGGTAGCAGAAAAAAAAGAATTGCTGTAGGAAGTGGTACATCAACAGCTGAAGTTAATAAGCTAGTCAAGCAATTTGATGAAATGCGAAAAATGATGAAAGCAATGAATAACAAGAAAGGGCTAAGAAGTGGAGCAAATTTATTTCGACGATAGTGAAAAATCTAAGACAAAATTATAAACAGGGAGAACTTACAGAAAATCTAATTTCTGACGATCCATTTACACAATTTAATAGTTGGTTTACAGATGCATTAAATTCTAAAATATTGGAGCCCAATGTAATGATATTGTCTTCATTAAATGATGATAAACCTGATAGCAGAATAGTGCTTTTAAAGGGGGTAAGGCAGGAAGAATTTGTATTCTTTACCAATTATGAAAGCAACAAGGGTCAACAATTAAAGGATAATCCGAATTGTACACTCTTATTCCCTTGGGTTGATCTTGAACGTCAAGTGATTATTAGAGGTGAAGCATCTGTAATTTCTTCCAATGAATCTGAAGAATATTTTAAATCAAGACCAAAAAGTAGCCAAATAGGTGCATGGGCCTCAAATCAAAGTTCTCCAATTAAATCTAGAGCAGAACTAGATAATCAATTGAAGGATATTGAACAAAAATTTGATTCAGAACCATTAATTAAACCCCCTCACTGGGGAGGTTTTGCTGTAAGCCCTTATCAAATAGAATTTTGGCAAGGAAGACCTAATCGTTTACATGATAGGATTTTGTATACTCAAGAGAATAGGTCTTGGGTTATTTCCAGACTTCAGCCATAGTAATTTTTTATCAAAAATCATTTTTATGTCAAAGTATTGTTTGTTGATTTCTGGAAGAACATAAAAACTTAAATTTGTGTAGTTTTAATCTGAATGGGTCAAGATATCAAAAGTAACAAAAACTCTACTTGGATGAGTTTATTGGTGGTTCCAGCTATAACCATCGGTTTGAGCTTGTTAGGTTATCAGACTTATGTATGGGTGACAGGGGAGTCTTTCAATGGTTTTAGTATGGATATTGGTCGGCTTTGGTCATCAGATGAGGCGTTCGAGCAAAATCCTTTAAAAGAAGAAGTTTACTTGAGTAGTGTTCAAACTTTAGATTCATCATCAATATTCAATCAGGGTAAGGATGAAATAATTCCTTTATTAAATCCCAAAAAAACTGAAGTCATCGAAGAAGTACTTGAACAAGAGATTAAGGCAACCACTTCAATGATTGGAGTAATCACAAACTCGCTCGACAGGATTGATCAAGTTGATATTAATCCATTGATTAAGAATAACTTACATTCTAAATATGTGCTTAGACTTAAAAGTGAAAGCTTAATTTCACCAAATTTGGTACCCAAAAAGGGCAAACTTTATTGGGGTATTAACTTTTCTCCTGCATTTAGTTATAGAATATTTAACATTGATATAAGTAAGGTTAATGGTGTAGCTGAGGATCAGAATCGAGTATACACAGCTGGTGGTCTTACAGAAGAAAAAAGAAATTCATTGGATAAGGCGATTACGTCTTATTCATTTGGTTTAGATTTTGGTAAACAATTAAATGAAAAATTCAGCATTTACTCTGGGCTGCATATATCTGGTTACGGTGAACAAATCCTTGTTACGTCAGTGGATGAGAATAACCCCAATTATTGTCATGCAAAATTTCATAATAGAAAACCTGCCTACAGCTCAACAGAATTAACTACAAATTCTAGTAATATACCTTTTACAAATCGCTATAAATATTTTGAGATACCGTTTGGTGTAAGATATACCTTATCAAAATTTGATAAAGCTAAAATCGCAATAGATCTTGGGGCATACTTCCAAAAAGTACATAAAGTAAATGCATTATTGTATGATTTTGATACAGATTATTATTACTGGTTTAATGATGGTGATGCTATTATTAAAGATAATGGTTTAGGAGTTAGTGTGGGTATTAACCTAATTCAAAATCTTACAGAACGTATTGAACTTACTTTTAATCCACATCTTAAATTTAATCTAAATTCTACTTTTTCAGATTCTTATTCAGTTCAACAAAATCAGTATTCAACTGGTGTAAGAGTTGGTGTTAGACAACAAATTTTCTAATTCTATTCGGTAATTCATTTATCTTCGCGATAATATGAAGCGAGTATATATAGTTGCAGCTGTTAGAACTCCTATGGGCAGTTTTAATGGTATGTTAAGTGGGATATCTGCACCAAAATTAGGTGCAACAGCCATCAAGGGGGCATTATCTAAATCAGGTGTAAAATCATCTGATATTGACGAGGTTTATTTTGGAAATGTATTGCAAGCTGGTGTTGGACAAGCTCCAGCGAGACAGGCTGCCATATTAGCTGGTTTGCCTGAATCTACCCCATGTACAACGGTTAATAAAGTATGTGCAAGTGGTATGAAGTCTATTGCATTAGGAGCTTCATCTATTATGTTAGGTCATAATGATATTGTTGTGGCTGGTGGCATGGAAAATATGAGTCAAGTTCCTCATTATATTCCAAATTCTAGAATGGGGCATAAATATGGAGATTTCAAAGTAATTGATGGTCTTGCCTATGATGGTTTACGTGACGTTTATAACGAGTATATGATGGGTACTGCTGCTGATCTGACAGCTAAGAAATACGATATTTCAAGAGATGAACAAGACAACTTTGCTATAAATTCATACAAGCAAACAGCAGAATCTTGGGCTACAGGCAAATTTAAAGATGAAGTTATTCCAGTAGCCATTCCGCAGCGAAAAGGTGAGCCAATCATGATGACCGAGGATGAGGAGTATAAAAATGTAAATTTTGATAAAATTCCAAAACTAAGGCCTGTATTTGATAAGGAGGGAAGTGTTACAGCTGCCAATGCAAGCACAATTAACGATGGTGCAGCTTGTATAATCCTTGCTAGTGAAAATAAAGTACAAGAGTTAGGGCTTAATCCAATGGCTGAAGTATTATCTTTTGCTGATGCAGCCCATCAACCAGAGCTATTTACTACTGCTCCATCTGTTGCTCTTCCTGTAGCTCTTGATAGGGCTGGATGCTCAATAGAGGACGTAGATGCTTTTGAACTTAATGAAGCATTTTCAGTAGTCGGTATAGTCAATAACAAATTATTAAACTTAAATTCATCCAAGGTAAATATCAATGGAGGTGCGGTATCGATGGGACATCCATTGGGAGCTTCAGGTGCTAGAATTGTTGTTACCTTATTACATGTACTGAAACAAAATAATGGAAATATAGGAGCTGCGGCCATTTGTAATGGTGGGGGTGGTGCAAGTGCCATGGTTATTAAGAATGTATAAAAAACCACACTAAATCTGGATATTTATGAGTTCTAATGTCATGTTGAAGTTTTGTTTGGGTTTGTTTTCTGCTTTACTATTCATGTCAACTTTCACAAGTTTTGGGCAGCGAGCAAAAGTTACACAATCAGATTCTACATACATTGATTCGATCAAAAATTATGAGTACCAATTAGAAGGACTAAGCCATAATGTAATCAATGGTTCAGATAAGGTCGAACGTATAACGAGTTGTTATTACTTTATTGAAACACTTAAAACGGCACTTCAAATACCCAATTCATTTGATTACGATTTTAACTTATTAAAAACGATTTCCAGTATTCGATCAGAGGATGATAAGTTTAGAATTTTTACGTGGAACCTTCTTCTGGACAGTGGCAAGTACATGTATTTTGGGGCTATTCAGATGAATAATTCAGATAGTCTTGAATTATATGGCTTATACGATAGTTCGGATTATAACAAGGACATTTTCTATGGTCAATTTGATAACAAACATTGGATGGGTGTACTTGTCTATCAGATTCATCACTACCGTTGGAAAAAACAAGATTATTACATCACTTTTGGTTGGGATGGGCAAGATGCTAAAACTAATCGAAAGATTATTGATGTATTATGGTTTGATGATCGAGGACAACCTCATTTTGGTGAAGAAATTTTTGATTTTGATGGGGATTTACAATCAAGAATAATTTTTGATTTTAATGACCGAGCAGCAATGTTGTGTAGATATGATGACTTTGAGGATGCAATTGTATTTTCTAATTTAGTTCCCATAAACCCTTTAATGAAAGGGAATTATCAAAATTATGTTCCAGATGGTACATATGATTATCTGAAATTTGAAAAAGGAATCTGGCGTCGTTATAAAATGATATTCGATGATCGAAGAAAAAATGGTGCTAATTTAAGAAAGCTATAATTTAAAATTTGATCCAGTGCCCCTTGAGTCCAGTTTCAGTTTGGTATTCTAAAGTTGGCATAGGAAATTTTAGGCTATTAAAAACTATTAAAAGCGATCGTACAAACTTGTTTTTAGATTGTATTCTTGATAAATCGATATCTGGGGAAATATAAAATTGTCTTTCACGATGAATGTTTGAGTAATCATAGGTTATTCCTTTTCGATCAAAATTATTGTCATCACCACCTACCATTCCATCAGCTCCATAACCAATAGCTAGATTTAACCAGCTAGGCCATTTAGTTTCAGGCAAAAAAGATTTTACATTGCAACTCATCCAATAAGTCTGTCCATTATAATCCTTGATGAGCTGTTCTAAATTATTACTTCCCAATACATTTGGGCGATATTGTGAATAGTCGGAAGGAGAAAAAGAATATTTTACAATACATCGTTGTTCATCCCAGAAATAGCTTTGAGACATAGCTAATCCAGCACCTATTAAATTAGCTGTCATGTCTCCTGGGCTTGCTCCCCATTCTTTAGAAAATCCGTCAAGAATTTCTACCCCAGTTTGTATAAATAAACCATAGGCACCACCAATCAGAGAATATTCTTTTTGGCTATAACCAGCCCATTTCATCATTTCAATGCCAGCTAATCCCTCATAATAACAAGAAAACATATGACCCACTTTATCCATTTGAAGCCATTGTTTATTGTCGTTGAACAAATGAAACTTTGATTTTGGATAATCTTTATACCACAACTCGTTAAGACCAACCATGAGCGTGGTGTATGCTATAGTGTTAGCTGCTATAATAAACTGTTTACGCTGGCGAAACTTCAGTGAATCTTGTGCACTACATGAGTTGCTTATCCCTAAGCAAAAAAGTGGGATAAAAAATAATCTAGGCCAGTATAGTTTCTTTTGTGGCATCAAGAATTTGTATCACCTCATCAATATCTTTTGCTTGTGCATATACCCTGAGCACTGGTTCTGTTCCACTAGGTCGTATCATCACCCAATTATCGTCATTCAGCAAAAATTTATAACCATCAATGTTTTCATGACCAGTTACAGGGTAATTGCCAAATTGGTTATATGATTTTTCTTTACATTGATTGATAATAGCTTGTTTTTGACTTTCTGGTACATGAAGATCATATCGATCCATTGCAAAAGAGCCTGTTATTTGATATACTTCTTGAATCAAGGTGTTTAATGATTTCCCAGTATTCGCCATATATTCCCATATAATTAATCCCATCCAAATACCATCTCTTTCAGGAATGTGTGAATTTACAGCAATTCCTCCACTTTCTTCACCACCTAATAATGTGGGATTAGAAATCATCTCCTCGCAGATATATTTGAAGCCAATTTTTGTAACGTAGTGATCTAAGCCGTAATGGTCACAAATTGATTTGATTTTGGACGTACAGCTAAAGCTAGTATATACATTCCCTTTTTCTTGTTTGAATTCAACCAGATATCGAATTAAAAGAAGAATGATGTGATGAGAGTCAACAAATTTTCCGTTTTCATCAAATAATCCAATTCGATCAGCATCCCCATCAGTAGCTAGGCCACTTGAAATATCTGTCTCTGCAATAAGTTTTGAAAACTTCTCTAAATTTCTTGCAATCGGTTCTGGAGCTTGATCATTAAAGCTAGGGTTATGTTCGGCATGAAGTAGGGTAGCCTCAGGAATAAGACGTTTGATGACATTCTGACCAGCACCATACATGGCATCATAACCTAATTTTAAACCACATGAGTTGATTTTTTCTATGTCAAAATGATTTTTTACATGATCAATGTATTCTTGTTCCATATCGATTATATGAACTAAATAATGTTTTTTTAATTCATCGAACGGTAGGATAGAAGGCTTAAATTCTTTTGGGATTTTAGCTTCCACAGCATCAATTTCTGATTGAATAGCAGGTCCTCCATAATGAGCTTTTATTTTAAATCCATTATATGATGGAGGATTATGGCTTGCAGTAATTACAATCCCGGTATAGGCTTTGTGGTTTAGAGTAGATAAGGATACCATAGGTGTAGAAACAAAAGAATCCGACGTATAAACGGTTATTCCTTCATTAATTAATACTGAAATAGTGGTTTCAGTAAAAAGTTTTCCTCCAAATCTGCAATCAAACCCTACTACTGCAGCGTGATTTTCGGTATTTTCTTTTATCCAAAGTGCAGTTGCATACGCAACCCGAGCAACATTGTCTGTAGTAAATTCTTTAGCGATAATAGCTCGCCATCCGTCAGTTCCAAATTTAATTGTTGTCATGTATATTTTTTAGATGTTTTGCAGAAGTTTTTGATACATATCCTCAGAATTTTGTGGAAGTATATTTTCGTCATTAACTTTCTCTATGATAAAATCGAAATTTTTTTCGCTTAAGTATTCAGAGATTCCTTGTAAGTTAATGATAAGACCCATTTCTTCAATTTGTTGATTGTTTAGGCTGTAATTTTCTCCATTTATTTCTAACTGTATATTTTCTAGTTCCTGTAGTGGTATGTTTTTGAATGTGGTCCACTTTTCAGTCACACGAATTGTGTTGATTGTCCATGATTTGAACATATCTTGAGGTTTGATAGGTTCGTTATTTATGTTATGAATAACTTGTTTATTATCATTTAGGCTATTTTCTATCTCCAAATAAATATTTCTATTTTCAATATTCATATTTATGGATGGAGGAATAATTTTATAGCCTACTCTTTTCGAGGGATCAGGAATGTAGAAATTTCGTCTTACTTTTTTACTGTAACATGCTTGGTTTTTAAGTAAAACTGATAATTCAGGGTTTGATTTGAAATCTTTTTTTCCAAATTGAACAAGATTAAAGTCAAATGATTTAGAATGAATGGCATTCCAATAGCTCATGTCTGATGGTCCATGGTGAGTTGTTGGTATTTTTATGTTTTTGAGTAAGCCTATAACATCGGCAGCATCTATAAAACCGTATGAAATAGGTTTTCCTATTTTAGACTTACCAATAAATGAAAACCCTTGAACTGAAAAATTAAATTCCTTTCCTACTAGTTGCCAATATTCATGTATGAAGAAATCGTTATTATTTATAAAGTTTGTTTTAGCAAGCTTTTCAAGACTTCGAAATTGAGTTTTATTGACAAGTATTTTTTTCTTACTTGTTTTCCAAAGTGCAATATCTCCATTTTGAATTCGCTTGTGTAATAGCTTATGAAAAGATGTAACAAGATTGAATCCAATAGAATCAGGCTGATCTACTTTAGACAAATGAAGTAGTGCCGGTTTTATTTCATACTTAGAAGGCAGGCTAAATTGTGATTTACATCCCCAAGTACCAGTAGAAGCCAAAAAAATAAAAAGAATTCTATATAAATGCATTCTCGCCTGTGATTTCCATTCCCAAAATTAACAAGTGTATGTCATGGGTACCTTCATAGGTAACGACACTTTCTAGATTCATGATATGTCTCATAATGGGGTAATCTCCAGTGATTCCCATGCCGCCATGCATTTGTCTTGCATCTCGAGCAATTTGGATAGCTATTTCAACATTATTTCTTTTAGCTAAAGATATTTGAGCAGGTGTAGCTTTCCCATCATTCATCAAGATTCCTAGTCTCCAGCATATCAACTGAGCTTTGGTTATTTCTGTTAACATTTCAGAAAGCTTTTTCTGTTGAAGTTGAAACCCACCGATTGGCTTTCCAAATTGAATACGTTCTGCAGCATATTTTCTAGCACTCTCATAACAATCCATTGCTGCTCCAAGAGCTCCCCAGCTTATGCCATATCTTGCAGAATTCAAACATGTTAATGGACCTTTTAACCCAGATACTCCGGGGAGTATATTTTCTTTAGGTACTCGAACATTATCAAAAACAAGCTCACCTGTGCAACTTGCTCGTAAGCTCCATTTATTATGTGTCTCAGGGGTAGTAAAGCCTTCCATGCCGCGTTCAACAATGATTCCTTTTACAATACCCTCTTCATTTTTTGCCCATACTACAGCAATATCTGCTTCTGGTGAATTACTAATCCACATTTTTGCTCCGTTGAGTATGACATGATCACTTTCTTCTTTGAAGTGGGTTGTCATCCCATTGGGGTTTGAACCGTGATCTGGTTCAGTGAGACCAAAGCAACCCAATATTTCACCACTACCTAGTCTGGGAAGATATTTTCTTTTTTGTTCTTCACTTCCAAATTCATGGATAGGATACATCACAAGCGATCCTTGTACACTTGCTGTTGATCGAACACCACTATCGCAGCGTTCTAATTCTTGCATGGCTATACCATAACTGATATAATCTAATCCACCGCCTCCGAATTCAGCGGGTATCTGAGGACCAAAGCAACCAACTTCTCCTAATTGTTTGACTATATGACTTGGGAAATAATTTTTTTGAGCACAATCTTCTATGATAGGGGATAATTCTTTCTTAACATACGAACGTACACTATCTCTTACGAGTAGATGTTCCTCAGTAAATAAATCATCCAGATTATAAAAGTCTGGGTGGTCGTAGGTGTCTTGCCCCTTTTTGATTTCTTTTAAGTGACTTAATTCTTCCTCAGTCATTTTATTTTATCCTAACTTTGCAAATGTAAAATTAAAAGCAATATAGATGACAATGAATAATACTATAGAATCAATATTAAGTATTGACAATGTTAGAGTTAAGGCTAATCATGGTTGGTATGAGTCTGAAAGAAAATTAGGTGGGATGTATATCATTTCGGTATGCATTCATAGAATACTTGATGCAGATTATACGTTTGATCATTTGAATAAGAGCGTTAATTATGAAATCGTACATCAGATTATTTTAGAAACCATGCAAGAGGAGCATATGTTAATAGAATCTGCTTGCAAGGCCATTTGGGATAAATTAAAACTGCAGCATGCTAACGAAATTTGGGAAGTAAATATTCGAAAAGAAGACGTTCCTCTCAAATTTGTTGGTTCTACCTCGTTCAAAATTAAGGGCTAATTCATCTCTTTAACGGATTATTCTGTTAAGTTAACGAAAGACTAGAATTCTCAAATCAATTTAGTTGATAAAAGAGTATTTTCGCGGCTTAAATTTTTTATATAAATCATGGGAACAATTATCATGGCTGGTCAGCTTATACTAGCCTTAGCTATACTCGTATCATTACACGAATGGGGACATTATATTGCTGCTAGAAGTTTTGGGATACGTGTAGAGAAGTTCTTTATCTTCTTTGATGCATGGGGTACTAAACTTTTTAGTAAACAAATAGGCGAAACAGAGTGGGGTATTGGCTGGTTACCTTTGGGTGGTTATGTTAAAATCACTGGAATGATTGATGAAAGTCTTGATAAAGAGCAACTATCATCTGAACCAGAGGATTATGAATTTAGAAGTAAACCTGCATGGCAAAGACTGATTGTAATGATTGGTGGAGTTACAGTCAATTTCGTATTGGGTGTACTCATTTTTGCACTCTCTATGTTTTACTATGGTGAAACATGGCTACCTAATGCTAAAGTCATAGAAAAAGGAGGCGTAGTAGTTTCAGAGTTGGGAGAGGTTGCTGGATTTGAAACAGGAGATCAAGTGTTGTCTATTAATGGCAATGAGGTTGAAAAATTTCGAGATTTAATTAATTCAAGTGCATACATCGTCGAGGGTTTGTCTTATGGTGTTCTTAGAAATGGAGAATCCATTACGATTCCAATATCAGATTCATTACGAACAACAGTCTTAGAAAGTAAAGGAAAAAGTGCATTTTTCTCTTTAAGGCTAGAACCAATCATTGGGGCAGTAGCTCCCAATGGTAATGCGAGTAAAGCAGGTCTGATAGCGGATGACAAAATACTAGGAATTGATACCATTGATGTCCAATTCTTTGATCAACTAAAAGTTGCTCTGAGTCAATACAAAAACAATACGACTGATTTAAGAGTCCTTAGGAATGGAAGTTCATTGACCATACCAACCGATGTAGATTCATCAGGTTTGATAGGTGTTCAAGTGTCTAATCTTGCTCAATATACAGATGATTTACAACGTACAGAATATGGATTTTTTGAATCATTTCCAGCAGGATATAACAAAGGGGTCTCTCTACTGAAAGATAACATTGTTGCATTTGGTGAGATGTTTAGAGGTAAATTAGATCCTGTAAAGTCTGTAAGTGGACCTGTTGGGATTGCAAAAATATTTGGGGCTGAATGGGATTGGAGAAGATTTTGGAACATCACTGGAATGTTGTCTTTCATTCTCGCGTTCATGAATTTATTACCTATTCCTGCTTTAGACGGGGGGCATGTGTTATTCTTGCTCGTTGAAATGTTGCGAGGCAAACCATTGCCTGAAAAAGTGATGTATTATTTCCAAATCATAGGAATGGTAATTCTCTTCGGATTGATGGGCTTTATAATATTTATTGATTTCTTTAATGCATTTTTTGGCTAGATGGCTGTTGATTATTTTGATTTTTATGAGATACCCAAAAATTTTTATATCGATGAAGGGGCATTGAAATCAAAATTCCTGATCAAAAGCAAACAATTCCATCCAGATTTTTTCGTAAATGATGATGAAAAGTATGCGGATGCGATGGAGCAGACCAGTTTAAATAATCAAGCTTTCAAGGTATTGAGTAAGTTCAATTCTCGATTAGAGTATATTTTGAAAAGCCATGGCTTGCTCAAGGAATCTAAAAATGAAATACCACAAGATTTTCTAGCAGAGATGATGGATATTAATGAGGTAATCATGGATTTACAATTTGATTGCGACCAAGAAAAAGTGAAGCAAGTGAAATCGGATACTCAATCTATAAGCACGAATTTAGATAGTCAAATTAAAAGTTTGACTTTACAATTTGATCAGCTTGAAATGGATTCCTCTAACGAAGGTGAGGTGATTCTTGATCAAATAAAAAATATTTATTTAAAACAAAAATATGTGTTGCGATTGCAAGAAAGTCTAGATAAATTCGCACCACTATAAACCAGCTTGCCCAGATGGCGGAATTGGTAGACGCGTCGGTCTCAAACACCGATGCCGCAAGGCGTGCCGGTTCGACCCCGGCTCTGGGTACAACAAAAGTCTCTGATTTTCAGAGGCTTTTTTGATTAATAGAAAATGACTCTTTTTTATCAATTGCCCTAATTCATAATGTCTATAAATCAATGCTAGTACCGCCTTCGAAAGAGCAATATTTTACCTTTGTAATTAAATATATTTAAGTTATATATGAGAATGATTCATTCAACCGATTGAATGAATTTTATAGTAGCTTTTTAGTATTTGACTAATTATAAATTTTAAAATAAATGTATTATGAAAAAGAGAACCCCTGTTTCTAAAATTATGACTACAGATATCATTTCTGTTAACAAAACTCAATCCTTAAAAGAAGTTTCAGAAATTATTGAAACTAAACACATTCGTCATGTTCCTGTTACGTCAGGAGATGAAATTATTGGTATGCTGAGCAAAACAGATTTAAACAAAATCAGCTTTATTAATACCATAGAAGGAGATGAATTAACATCGAGTATTTATGATTATTTGACTATTGAGCAAGTCATGACCAAGAATATAGCAACTGTTCAAGTAAATGATATGATTTACGATGTAGCTAAACTCTTATCCAGAAGTGATTTTCATGCAGTACCCGTATTAGAGGATGAAAAGCAAGTAGGCATTGTGACCTCAAGGGATTTGATTAGGTATTTAGTAGATCAATACTAGTAAATAATTAAATAGAATTATTTATGGCATTCTCTATAGCCGCTTTCACGAATCGAATAAAGAGCGGGTGGGGTTCATCCACCGTACTTTTTAGCTCTGGGTGATATTGAACACCTACAAACCAAGGATGATCAGGAACCTCAACGACTTCAACAAGATTATTGTCAGGGTTTATTCCTGTGGCTTTCATGCCATTGGTCTCAAAATCATGAAGGTATTCGTTATTAAACTCATACCGATGACGATGTCGTTCAGAAATGACTTGTTTGCCATAGGCCGCAAAAGATCGAGAACCCTTTTCTAATTTACATTTGTAGGCTCCAAGTCTCATAGTTCCACCCTTTTTACTCACTTCTTTTTGGCTATCCATTAAGTCAATTACAGGATGGATTGTATTGGTCATTTCAGTACTATGTGCTTTAGAAAGCCCAACTACGTTTCGAGCAAATTCAATCACTGCACACTGCATACCCAAACAAATCCCAAAAAATGGAATTTTATTTTCACGCAAGTATTTAATGGTTGTTATTTTTCCTTCAATACCGCGATCTCCAAAACCAGGTGCTACTAACACACCATCCAGATCTTTTAATCGTTCTTTAACGTTATCCGAAGTTATATTCTCAGAAGATAAATGAGAGAGGTTCACCTTGCATTCATTCTCTGCACCAGCATGAATAAATGCTTCATTGATCGACTTGTAGGCATCAGGGAGTTCTACGTATTTACCAATGAGCCCAATATTAACCTCATTTTTTGGGTGTTTGAGTTTAAATAGAAAGTTTTTCCAGTTTTCTAAATCCGCATCTGTACTGGTAGGAAGACGAAGTTTTGCCAAAACAACCTTATCCAATTTTTCTTTTTCCATCATCAATGGAACATCATAAATAGTCTCTACGTCGATACTTTCGATAACGGCATTTTGGTTGACATTACAGAATAGAGATATTTTCTTACGGACTTCAGTAGATAATTTATGCTCTGTTCTACAAACCAAAATATCGGGCTGCACACCAGCTTCTAATAGTTTTTGAACGGAATGCTGTGTCGGTTTGGTTTTTAGTTCGCCAGCAGCAGATAAATAAGGGATTAGCGTAAGATGAATAACCACCGATTCGTCTGAACCTAATTTTCGTTTTAATTGTCTTACAGATTCTACATAGGGAAGCGACTCAATATCACCAACAGTGCCTCCAAGTTCTGTGATCACAATATCATACTCACCGCTATTCCCTAAAATTTTCATTCTGCGTTGAATTTCGTCTGTTACGTGTGGTATGATTTGTACGGTCTTACCTAAATACTTACCCTCGCGTTCGTTATCAATTACGGTTTGATATACACGTCCGGTAGTAACATTATTGGCTTGAGAGGTAGGGACATTCAAAAAACGCTCGTAATGTCCTAGGTCTAAATCTGTTTCAGCACCATCGTCTGTGACGTAACATTCTCCATGTTCATAAGGATTCATTGTGCCAGGATCAACATTGAGATAGGGATCAAACTTTTGAATCGTTACACGGTAACCGCGTCTTTGAAGGAGTTTTGCAAGTGAGGCAGAGATGATTCCTTTGCCTAGAGAAGAGGTTACACCACCGGTAACAAATACGTATTTCGTGTCCATTTAATTTAAGTTATTGGTGTCCATTTTGGAGATTCATAACGCTTAAACTTCGCGTAATACTCTTCCGTTTATGTACGGTATACAAATGTAGACTAAACCTAGCTCTAAACACTCAATCCTTATTTTTGGGATTTCAATATGTTTTCAACAGCAGTCAAATCCTCTTGAGTATCAACCCCATGGAGAATGTTTTCAGTAACGATTGCTGATACAACCATATGGTTTTGTAGCCAGCGGAGTTGTTCTAGTCGTTCGTTCTCTTCAAGTATGGAGGACTCTAAGTTTCTTATTTCCTCAAAACTAGTTGCTGTGAATCCGTAAATTCCAATATGTTTAAAGGCAATATTTTCCTCGAATGAATCCATGTGTGGTATTGGAGACCTACTGAAATAGCAGATGTCACAAAACCCCTCGTCGAATGATGTAGGTACTGCTTTTACAATATTTTTGCTCAGGTAGTCATCTTCATTCAAAATGGGTTGGATGAAGGTGCCAATATCAATATCCTCCTCCTCAAACAAGTAGAGAAGTCGATTGATGTCTTCTGGTTTTATGAGCGGCTCATCTCCTTGAATATTGATGATTACGTCATACTCTTCTCCACCAGAGTTTAATATTTCAATAGCTTCTTCACAACGTTCAGTCCCATTCTGAGGTTCAGATGTGGTAAGGATTGCCTGTCCATCAAAAGATTCAACGGCTTTTATAATTTCTTCACTATCTGTAATGATAAATACATCCGTTGCATCACTTTTTTCAGCAGCTTCATACACCCATTGAATCATGGGTTTATTTAATAGTTGAGCCAGGGGTTTATTGGGAAACCGAGTTGATTCCAATCGGCAAGGAATGAAGATAACGCTTTTCATAAAATATTTGTATTTACTATACTTCTCTATCTGTATCCCATTGTTCGAGGTAGTCAGCTACTCTGCGAACAAACATACCTCCTAGAGCTCCATCAACTACTCGATGATCGTAGGAGTGAGACAAGAACATCTTGTGTCGAATGCCTATTAAGTCACCATGTTCTGTTTCGATGACAGCAGGTTTCTTAACGATAGCACCCATGGCCATAATAGCTACCTGAGGTTGGTTGATAATGGGTGTTCCCAATACATTACCAAATGTTCCAACATTGGTTACCGTATATGTGCCTCCTTGAATCTCGTCAGGTGAGAGCTTATTAGCACGAGCTCTATTTGCTAGGTCATTGACTGTTTTGGCTAAACCAGTAAGATTCATGAAATCAGCGTTTTTAATCACAGGAACAATTAAATTACCACTTGGAAGAGCAGCTGCCATTCCAATATTGATGTTTTTTCGTTTGATGATTTGATCTCCATTAACAGAAATATTAATCATCGGAAAATCTTTGATTGCTTTAACAATAGCTTCAATAAATATAGGAGTGAAGGTGAAATTTTCGCCTTCCCTAGCTTTAAATTCATTTTTAATTTTATTTCTCCAATTTACCAGATTGGTCACATCGGCTTCAACAAACGAGGTTACATGCGGAGAAGTGTGCTTACTCATCACCATGTGATCGGCGATAAGTTTTCGCATCCGATCCATTTCGATGAGTTCGTCTCCCGGTTGAAGAGGAATATCCTTTTTCTCTGAGGTAGAAGCAGCAGGTATTGAAGTATTTGGTTTAGCAGTTACTCGCTGCTGAGGTGTCTCTTGAATAGGAGCTATAGTATTTTGGCCATTTTCAATAAATGCTAGAATATCTTTTTTAGTCACTCTTCCGTCTTGACCTGTACCAGAAATGGTTTCAAGCTGAGCGGCAGAAATGCCTTCAGTTTTGGCAATATTCATCACCAATGGAGAATAAAATTTATTGTTAGTACCGTTTTTAATGATAGGTTCAGCGGTTACGACCTCTTGAGCCACTTCTATGGTTTTTTCTATAGCCTGAATTGCAGGGGTAGATTCCACAACTTTCTCAACGATGGGAGTATCGTAGCCACCTATTGTATTGATAATGGCTATAGGCTCGCCTACCTTTACAACATCACCTTCGTTGTATAACTTTTTAGAAAGTGTACCTGCTTCCATGCTAGGCACTTCACTATCTACCTTGTCCGTAGCAATTTCTAGTACTGCTTCGTCTATTTGGATAGCATCTCCTTCATTCTTAAGCCAAGAAATGATGGTAGCTTCAGCGATACTTTCTCCCATTTTGGGCATGATCAATTTATATTCTGCCATAGCTTTTGTGTAGTGCAAAGGTAAGATTTTTGAAATAGGTTTGGAGAAATGTGTTTTGGATAGATTGATTTTAAATATGAGACTTGACTTATTTTTTTAATACTGAGTTGTAAGTGAATGACTGCGATTGTACATTTATTTCAAATTTTTCATTATACCCCAAGCTTACAAATACCGAATGAATATCAGGTAGATGTTTGATGGAATGTTGGGTAGATATTCTAAAAAATAGAATGGTAGCTCTTAATTGAATTTGGCGTATTAATCGGTAATTAGTTTGTTTATTCAATTGAAAATCAGCAAGATACCACGTTGTTTCCCTATTTTTATTTCCTAATTTTAGAATCAATTGTTTGATTTGTTCTTCATCAAATAAATCAAGAAAAAAACCTGAATAGATATGATCATGTTTTTCACTGTAATCGAACACATCCATATGATGAAATGTGATTATTTGATCTTTTGGTTTTGTCTTCTTTGCCAATTGAATCATAGTCGAACTTGCTTCAACATAATCAATGAATAAGCGAGGTGCATGCTGGTAAATGAGTGGTAGTATTTTTCCGTTTCCACCTCCAAGGATTAAAAGTTTTCCTTCTCTCGGCAGATATTGAATAAGTTCTTTTTGAATCTTTATCAGCCTGTTACCATAAACAATACGAGATAAACCATCGTAGAGGTGGGCAATTTTATTATATTGATTAAGCAATTAGGACTTTATTGAAAAAGCCCCAGCACCTTGTACCGAGGCCTTAGATTGGCTTTTCAGACTTTATTAGAGTCTAAGAATACGAATATAATTTTGATTATTAGGTTATGATGGTAACGATTCTTAATCTGACACTCATATGACCATAATATTACAATTGCTTAAGAATTACTCGCAATCATCATCGGCATGAGTAACATCAGTAGATTTTCATTATCAACATTTTCACTTGGAAGTATTATACCTGCCCTACTTGGTGATGAAAGTTCAATGGAAATATTTGGTGTACTCAAATTTTGAAGCATTTCAATGAGAAGTCTGGAGTTAAATCCTATTTCCATGTCTTCACCTGTATAATCACAACCTAGGCGTTCGACAGCTTCATTACTCAAATCAATGTCTTCAGCATGAATGGTCAATTCGCTACCCGTAATTTTTATATTAATTTGATTGGTAGTTTTATTTCCGAAAATGCTAATTCGTTTCACAGAGTTGAGGAAATCAGTTCTGCTGATGGTCAACTTGTTTGGATTTTCTTCTGGAATAACAGCTCTATAATCAGGATATCGTTCATCGATCAAACGACAAACTAAACTCACATCTCCAAATGAGAAAAATGCATTACTATCGTTAAAATCTACTTGAGTGGTAGAATCATCTTGAGGTAAATTAGATTTTAGGAGGTTGAGTGCTTTTTTGGGGAGGATGAAACTAGTTTCAACTCCTGGTGTCACGTCTGATCGTTCTACTTTTACTAGTCGGTTAGCATCAGTTGCCACGAAAACAGCATTATCTTTAAATAGTTGAACATACACACCTGTAAGACTAAGTCTTAATTCGTCATTGCCTGAGGAAAAGATAGTCTGAGCAATACTACTAGATAATACACCTGATGGAATATTAAAGCTATTTTCAGCAGTGGATTCTGGTATTTTTGGAAAATCGTCTGCATTTTGGCCAATGAGCTTGTATCTACCAAATTCAGATTTTAATTCAATGGCATTTTTTTCAGGAGATATCGTGAAGGTAACCGGTTGATTTGGTAGGGCCTTAAGTGTATCAATACACATTTTAGACGGAACAGCAATTCGGACATTCTCCTCTGATTGAACGTCCATGGTAGTACTCATGGTTGTTTCTAAATCTGTACCTGTTATCGTTAGTTTTTTATCAGTAATATCAAATAAAAAGTGATCTAAGATGGGAATGACCGGTTTTGATACGATTGTTCCACTAACACTTTGAAGCTTATTCAGCAATTGATTGGTATTTACTATAAATTTCATTTCGCTTTTAAATAAAGTTTCAAATAAACTCTAAATCTGTAAGTAATGACAAATTTTACATTCAAAACTTATCAATAAGAAATAGGTTTTATTAACTTTTTTGTGGGTAACTGGCTATTTACAGAGTTGCTAAATTATGTAAAGAGCTATTTATCCTTTCGTATGATCCAAATAGCCCCGAGAATAAATAGTAAACCTATTAAATGATTAGCCAAAATCTGCTCATGGTCAAAAAGTCCCCAGAATAAGGCTACAATTGGTATAAGATAAGTAACCGAAGTAGCAAATACTGTATTGGTTTGTTGGATGAGTTTATTAAACATAATTAAACTGATTGATGTGCCAACAATAGCTAATAGTATAGTCGCCCCAAATGAATATATGGATTGAATGTTCGATGTACTGACTGATAAACCTAAATATCCTAGAATAATGAATCCTGCTACAGATATGATTGCTAAGGGAAGTGCAGCTACTAGAAGTGGGGGGTAATGATCTAATTTTTGCTTGATGATATTAACATTGATGCCATAACATAGTGTTGCTATGATGGCCATGAATACGTGACTGAACTCAAATTGAATGCTATCTCCAATGATTAAGAAAACTGCTCCAGAGAGTCCCAACACAACACCAAGTGCTTTCAACTTACTAAATCGTACTCCTAAGAAAGTAATGCCAACAATTAGAGCAAATAATGGCGTTAGACCATTTATAGCTCCAGCCAGTGAGCTGGAAATTCTTGTCTGAGCTAATGGAAATAAAAATGCAGGTATGGCACTCCCCAAAAAGCCACTGACAAAGAAAAATTTAAAATCATTACGCTTGATATTTAGATTCTTCCATTTGACAAAAGGAATCAATGCTAATCCAGAAAAACTGATTCGCATGGCTGCCACCTGATAGCTGGAATAAAATTTAAGCCCTTCTTTCATAAGTATAAATGAACTTCCCCAGATGATGGCAAGCAAACCAAGAAGAACATAGGGGTTAGGTTGATTTTTGGGCATGATGGCTTAGATTAAACAAAGATGATTAGGAATAGTTATACTCAATCAGTATAAGACATTAAGTCATCTGATTCTTCAGGAGATAAATTCAAATCCTCGACTACACGAGATTTTATGGGTCTAAAATATAAAATCATAACTCCAATCATCATGGCGTAGAGCAATAAATTTTGTTGGCCAGATATTAGAAACCCTACAGAAGCGAGCATAACAGATCCCAATAGACTTACCCACTGAATTACTTTGATCTGCTTAAATACAGCTAGTTTATCAACTAATTTCGTGTGTTTATCTATAGATTTTAATTTGTTTTTGCTAACATAGTGACTCACTAAAAACGAACCTATTGCGATTATTGGGACAAGAAGTTCTAATAACATGAAGTCCTTATCAGAGGATAATTCACCATTTTTTCGAATGGTATATGAGATTCCAACAATTAAGGTGGCTAAAACCGAAATAATTAAATGAATAGATACTATTGACTTGAAAGCGGATTGTCTTTTGTTTTGGGTCATAATAAGCTAATTTGATCACCACTAGTAAATGTTTTAGAATCCTCGTCTTCATCTTTTTTTGGTGATTCTGGTTTTGGTGGATTTGGTTTTTTTATGACCTTCGGAGTTGTATTCTTTGGTTCAGGCTTATTAATTTCTAAATCTTCAGCTTCAGTTTTAACCTTGGCTTGTTTGATACTTGCTGCTTGCTCTACTTTTTTAGCATATTTTGTTTGAGTTTTTTGTGGCTTCTCAGGGAGTTCTTTTTTATTGTCCTCTGATGAGCTATCAGTAGTTGTTGCCTCTTTATCATTGGGTGTTTGCTGATCATTGGAATTTTTAGGTTCAGATAGCTCAACAGGTTCTTTTGGTTTGAGAAGCTTTGCTTTGTGAAATTCCTTTCCACAAATTTTGTTTCCAATGCTTTTCCAACCTTTGACATCTATAAATTCTGATAAATGAACAATCTCTACTTTTTTGTCGCCAGATTTTGATTTGGTAGCTATTTCTATAGCAGGTGAATCGTGTGTGGAAGCTAGAATCATTTTGCTGCCTCTTCCCTCAGTTATGAATGAAAATCGTTTCCCTTGAGTTGTGGTTTCAACGATAAATCGTTTGACGTAGTAGTTTTTATTATTCCCATCATAATGGAGGATAGAAAGAACGTGTTCTGGATTAAATTTTTCAATCAGTGCAATCTCTTTATTTGCATAATGATTAGTGAGCTCATGATTAGTGAGTTCGTAATCACCATTATTGTAAATTACAAGGATTTGATCTTCGGTTTGGAAGCTGCCTAGATAGGTGCCTCTACTATGAATGTTCAGTCGTCCAATATTACTTTCATACCAAATGTCACGACCACCAATGGTTGAAACGCCTTTTTCTTTAAGGTCTATTTTTCGGACTGGATGCTTACTGACGATATTGCCCTGACTCGTTCTGCCTTTGATAGCTAATTCTGAAAAGTCATAGTCAAAGAGTTTATTTCTAGCTTTTGCAGCAGCATGCAGGTATATATTTACTATTTCTGCCTCCCCATTGGGATTTGCTGTGAAATAATGCATCTTACTACCTGGATTTCCTTTGGTGACGTTGTATTCTTTGTCACGGGTTATGCTTGTAACATTAAACCGTTTGGCAAATGTCTTTTTTGTTTTTCCGTCCGTGTAAACTGCATTATAGGTGAGTCGGTCGTCATTTTTTCTAAATACAGCAATGTGAATAATGTTTTTACCAAAAAAGGCCTTGGATGATACCTTGCTAATGGAGTAAGTGCCATCTTTCCTAAACACGATAATATCGTCTATATCGGAGCAGTCACAGATATACTCTTCTTTTTTAATTCCTGTTCCAACAAATCCTTCAGCTAGATTAGCATATAGTTTTTCGTTAGCAACAGCAACAACCTTGGTATTAATCTCTTCAAAATTTCTGATTTCTGTTTTACGGTCTTTCCCTTTACCAAATTTTTTCAAAAGATCAGAGTAATAGGTGATAGCGAATTCTACCAAATGATTCAAATGATGATTTACCTGCTCGAGTTCATCTTCTATTCCTTTGAGTAACTCATCCGCCTTGAATGAATCGAATTTTGAGATTCGTTTTATTTTTATTTCTGTAAGTCGAATAATATCCTCTTCAGTAACAGTTCTTTTAAGGGATTTGACATGAGGTTTGAGCCCTTTATCAATTGCTTTTATTACAGCTTCCCAAGTTTCTGCTTCTTCAATATCACGGTATATTTTTTCTTCAATGAAGATTTTTTCTAGCGAACTAAAGTGCCATTTTTCTTCCAGTTCATTTCTCTTAATTTCTAGCTCTTTTTTCAAGAGTTCTACTGTATTTTCCGTGTTGATTTTTAATATTTCAGAAACACCAAGGAATACCGGTTTTTCATCAACAATTACACAAGCATTGGGAGATATAGACACCTCACAATTGGTGAAAGCATAAAGTGCATCTATGGTTTTATCGGTAGAAATATTGTTTGGAAGATGTATTTCGACTTCTACATCTTTAGCAGTATTATCAACTACCTTTTTAATTTTTATTTTACCCTTGTCATTGGCTTTTAAAATGCTATCAATAAGTGATCCAGTAGTTACTCCATAGGGTACATCTTTTATGGCAATGGTATTCTTGCTTTTTTCAATAATGGCAGCTCTTATCTTGATTCTTCCTCCGCGTCTACCATCTTGATAATCAGATACATCAATTTGTCCACCCGTTTGAAAATCTGGGAAAATTGTAGCTTTTTTACCCTCTAAAATCTTGATGCTACCTTTAACCAATTCAATGAAATTATGAGGCATTATTTTGGTGCTCAAACCAACAGCAATTCCCTCAACTCCATGGGCAAGAAGAAGGGGAAATTTTAAAGGTAGGGTAGTGGGTTCATTTTTTCTACCGTCATATGATTTTTGCCAGTTTGTAGTCTGCTTGTTGAAGGCAATTGATAAAGCAAATTTATTGAGTCTAGCTTCAATATATCTTGGTGCAGCAGCTCCGTCACCTGTGCGGACATCACCCCAATTTCCTTGACAATCTATGAGCAAATCTTTTTGCCCCATATTGATGATAGCACCACCTATAGCAGCGTCACCATGCGGGTGATACTGCATGGTACTTCCGATAATGTTGGCAACTTTATTGTATCGACCATCATCCATTTCTTTCATGGCATGAAGAAATCGTCGTTGGACAGGTTTTAATCCGTCATTGATGTGAGGTACAGCTCGTTCGAGGATCACATAACTAGCATAATCCAAAAACCAGTCTTCGTACATGCCTTTTAGTGCACGCTGACCTTCTTGAAGATCTACTTTTATGATCTTCTCTGTTTGATTGGTATTATCAAGTTCTTGATTCTCCTCCATAATTATCTATACTGCTTCCTTAGCTTGAATTTCTTTGAGGGTGTTGTTATCTCGTTCACTTTTGTTTTCAGAGTCGTTATCAGAAGCCTCATCCATCTCTATTCTGAGATTGTCAATGATGAATTCTTGACGATCTTGCGTGTTTTTACCCATGTAGTATTGAAGTATTTTTGAAATACTGGTATCTTCACTAAGCAAAACAGGTTCTAGACGAATGTCTTCACCAATAAATCCACCAAATTCATCAGGCGAAATTTCTCCCAATCCTTTAAATCGAGTTATTTCAGGATTTTTCCCTAATTTTTTGATAGCATTTTGTCTTTCATAATCATTATAGCAGTAAATAGTTTCTTTTTTATTTCTTACTCTGAAAAGTGGAGTTTCAAGAATATATACATGACCTTTTCTTACTAAATCTGGAAAAAACTGGAGAAAAAATGTAAGGATTAATAGGCGAATATGCATTCCGTCAACATCTGCATCTGTTGCAATGATAATTTTGTTATAACGAAGGTCGTCGATACTCTCTTCTATATTTAAAGCATGTTGTAACAGATTAAATTCTTCATTTTCATATACAATTTTCTTTTTAAGACCGAAAGAGTTCAAAGGCTTACCTCGAAGGCTGAAAACTGCTTGAGTTTGAACATCTCTAGCTTTTGTGATACTTCCAGATGCAGAATCGCCCTCAGTAATAAATAAGGATGTATCTAGTCGATTGTCTTTCTTTTCATCAGTAAAGTGCACCCGGCAATCTCTTAGCTTCTTATTGTGAACGCTTGCCTTTTTTGCTCTTTCTCGAGCAATTTTACGTACACCAGCCATGTCCTTTCGTTCACGTTCACTGAGTTGTATTTTTTTGAGAAGAGCGTCTGCAGTAGCAGGGTTTTTGTGTAAGAAGTTATCTAATTTAGATTTTACAAATTGGTTGATTTCTGCTTTAAGGGAAGGGCCATCTGGGGAGATTTCAGTACTTCCTAATTTGGTTTTGGTTTGAGATTCAAATACGGGTTCTTGAATTCGAACTGAAATAGCAGAAACAAGCGATGCTCTGACATCAGTACTATCAAAACTTTTGCCATAAAAATCCCGAATAGTTTTGACTAATGCCTCTTTAAATGCAGCAACATGTGTTCCTCCTTGTGTTGTGTTCTGTCCATTCACAAATGAATAATAATCTTCACCGTAATGATTATCGTGAGTAATAGCCATTTCTATGTCACCTTCTTTGAGATGAATAATGGGATATTTTATTTCTTCTAGATTAGTCTTTCTCTCTAAAAGATCGAGTAAGCCATTTTTTGAAAAGTATTTGTTGCCATTAAAGTTTACAGTAAGACCGGCATTAAGGTATACATAATTCCACATTTGATTATCTATATAATCAGTTATGTATTTATGTTTTTTAAATATTTCTGTATCGGCAATATATTCTACATAAGTGCCGTTTTTTTCGTCTGCTTTATCTTCTGTTTCTTTCAGTAGGATACCGCGTTCAAATATGGCTTCTTTGCTTTTACCATCTCGAAAACTTTTGACCATAAAATATGAGGAAAGTGCATTTACAGCTTTTGTACCTACACCATTCAGACCTACAGATTTTTGAAAAACCTTACTGTCATATTTCGCACCCGTATTGATTTTACTTACTACATCAACTACTTTTCCGAGTGGGATACCTCGACCATAATCTCTTACAGAAACTTTGTTTTCATTTAGTTTAATTTCTATTCGTTTACCATTTCCCATCATGAATTCGTCAATCGAATTGTCAATGACTTCCTTCATAAGAATATAAATACCATCTTCAGCAGAAGAACCATTTCCCAGCTTACCGATGTACATACCCGGTCTAAGGCGGATATGTTCTTTCCAATCTAAGGACCGTATACTGTCTTCATTATATTGATTTTCAGGCATTTATGGTTAAGGCAATAATTTTATCTACGCTAAACGTCCAAATTTAGCATGGATAGGCTTTTAACCACGTCTGAGGTGAGAGTTTTTATAAACAGTTTAGTGGAAAACTAATCTTATGTATCCAATAAAATAAACGCTTAAGGTATCAGAATTGACTTTGAAAAAGATTAGGCATCAAAGGGTTGGAATGAGGTGTTAGCCATCACCTTTCTCATGTTTGCAATAGCGTATCTCATTCTGCCCAGTGCAGTATTGATACTTACATTAGTCATCTTTGCTATTTCCTTAAAGCTCAAATCTCCGTAATGTCTTAAAATAAGAACTTGACGCTGCTCTGGGGGAAGCTTGTCTATGGCAGCTCGAACTAAATCTTCTTTTTCAGATCTGATAATCTGTTCTTCTCGATTTTCTGTTTTTATTCGAATAGTTCTGAAGACATCATGACCACTTGAGTCAGTAATAGTGGGCATACGTTTTGTTTTTCTAAAATAATCAATAGCCATATTTCTAGCTATTCTCGCTGCCCATGGCAAAAACTTACCCTCTTCATTATACTTTCCTGCTTTAAGGTTTTTAATAATCTTAATGAATGTTTCTTGAAATATATCCTCTGCGATATATGAGTCTTTTACAATAAGAATGATTGTAGTAAATAGTCGGTCTTTGTGGCGTTGAATCAACATTTCTAGGCAAGATTCATTACCTTGAATGTACTGTTTTACCAACGATTGATCTGAAATTTTTGAATTATGCATAATACCTATGGTTAATTAGTTGATTAATAAAATGGTTAACTAGTATAGGTATAGCGTATAGGCGATGTAAATTTTTAAGTTGACTACTAAAATATTATTCAAAACTTAAACTTACAAGCGTTTGTAATGTTTTATCTCTGAATAAGGTGAAATTTGTACATTATTCTTGGAATATGATTTTAAAATGACAAATCAGAAATACATTGACATTCAAAATGCTCATTTACATAACTTGAAAAATGTAAATGTACGCATACCTCGTAATCAACTGACGGTTGTAACAGGTTTATCCGGTTCAGGTAAGTCATCTTTGATATTTAATACCTTATATGCAGAGGGGCAAAGAAGGTATGTTGAGAGTTTAAGTAGCTATGCTAGACAGTTTCTGGGAAGACTTGAAAAACCGATGGTTGACAATATTCAAGGGCTAACTCCATGTATAGCCATTGAGCAGAAAGTAAATACTCGAAATCCACGTAGTACAGTTGCTACAAGTACTGAATTGTATGATTATCTAAAATTACTATGGGCTCGAATAGGAAAAACCATATCACCAATTAGTGGTCAGGAGGTAAAAAAGCATACAACTCAGGATGTTTTAGATTATATACTGAAGTTGGAGAATGAAACAGTATATATATGTTTTATTCCACCATCTAATGATACGGTGAGTATTTTAGATGATATGCTTCAAAAAGGATATATCAGGATTCTTCATAATAAAGAACTTATTAAAATTGAGGATGCAAAAAATGATGTAGGATTGGATGATGATTTTTTGGTGGTAGTTGATCGTTTAAAAACAAAAAAGTCAGATGAAGAATATATTAATCGTTTGACGGATTCAATTGAGACTGCATTTTGGGAGGGAATAGGAGAAGTTTTTATCGTGAATAGTAAATCAACTAAGGAGTTTAATAATCGGTTTGAACTGGATGGAATTCTATTTGAAGAACCTTCAGTTAACTTGCTGAGTTTTAATAACCCCTATGGAGCTTGTGATGAATGTGAAGGGTTTGGCAGTATAATTGGAATTGATCCTGAACTAGTTATTCCTAATCGGTCATTATCATTATATGAAAATGCTGTAGCGTGTTGGAAAGGGGAAACCCTTAGTGCCTGGAAGCATGAATTTATTCAGTCTTCAGCTAAGTATAAATTTCCGATTCATAGACCTATTCGTGAGTTATCAGAAAAAGAACTGGATTTATTGTGGAGCGGTAATCGTCATGTCAATGGATTAAATCAATTTTTTGAATATTTAAAAGACAATTCATACAAGATTCAATACCGAGTGCTACAAAGTAAATATAGGGGAAAGACAACTTGCCCTTCTTGTGAAGGTACTCGGATTAGAAAAGATGGAAGTTATGTGAAAATATTCAATCAGAAGGACAACCCGTCATTTATGGAATATCAAGATCACGCTTCGCTCAAGGATGTTATTTCACTAAATATTGCTGAAGCTTACGAGTTTTTTAAAGCTCTTGAACTAAACAAGCAATCTGCAGAAATTGCTAAACCTATTTTAACTGAAATTAATAATCGATTGGATTATTTGATGAGGGTAGGTCTCAGTTATTTAGGGCTTAATCGGTTGAGTAATTCGCTGAGTGGAGGAGAGAGCCAACGAATAAATTTAGCGACTTCACTTGGAAGTAGTTTGGTAGGTAGTAGTTATATATTAGACGAACCCAGTATTGGTCTTCATTCCAAAGACACGGAACGACTAATTTCTGTTTTAAAGGATCTTAAGGACAGTGGAAATACAGTTGTGGTCGTAGAACATGACGAAGATATAATGAACGCATCTGATTATCTCATCGACATGGGGCCAGAGGCTGGACATTTGGGAGGGCAAGTAGTGTACTCAGGCGAGTATAAAGACATTACAGGGAAAGACACTTTAACAGCCAAATACTTAGATGGTGATGAAGAAATTAGTATTCCGCTAGTTCGAAGAAAATGGAATAACAGGATAACACTTGTTGGAGCTTCTCAAAATAACCTGAAAGGTTTTACAGTAGATTTTCCCCTAAATACGTTAACTGTTGTAACAGGTGTTAGTGGTAGTGGGAAAACATCACTCGTAAAAGGTATTTTGTATCCTGCTTTATTGAGAGAGACTCAGCAATACAGTACACAACGAATTGGAGAAGTGAAAGAAGTAAAAGGAGACTTTAGTTCTATTACTACCACAGAACTTGTTGATCAGAATCCTATAGGTAAGTCTAGTAGGAGTAATCCTGTTACCTATGTGAAAGCATACGATCCAATTCGAGAGTTATACAGCACGATGCCGTTGTCCAAACAACGCGGTTTTAAGGCTAAGCATTTTTCGTTTAATGTGGATGGTGGAAGATGCGAAAACTGTCAAGGAGAGGGTGAAGAAATCGTTGAAATGCAGTTTATGGCTGATTTACATTTAACGTGTGAGGACTGTGGTGGAAAGCGTTTTAAAAAAGAGGTGTTAGAGGTTAAGTTTAAGCAAAAAAGCATTTATGATGTATTGAATTTAACCGTTGATGAAGCCATTGAATTCTTTCATGGTCAAAAGTCAATTATCAATAAACTGTTGCCATTACAAGAGGTAGGATTAGGCTACGTTAAACTTGGACAAAGTAGTAATAGCTTGAGTGGTGGAGAAGCTCAACGAATAAAACTAGCTACTTTTTTAGCAAAATCGCAATACAAAGAAAAAGTATTATTCATCTTCGATGAACCCACAACAGGACTTCATTTTCATGATATTAAAAAGCTTCTAAAATCCTTTAATGCCTTGATTAACAGAGGGCATAGTATCGTAGTTATTGAACATAATCTAGATGTCGTTAAATGTGCCGATTGGGTGATAGATCTTGGACCAGAAGGTGGTGATTTGGGTGGTCAATTAGTTTTTGAGGGAACACCAGAACAGATGGTTCAGTCCGAAGTTCTTGATAGATCATCTACAGCTGAATATTTGAAGCAGAAAATGAATTAGGTTAAAACTATCGTTTTAGGTGCAGCATCTAAAATTTCTTGAGATACACCATCAGCATATTTATCAAAGTTTTGATTAAATAATGTTGCCAGGTGATTAGCTTTTGAATCATAATCAGCCTTATTCTCCCAAGTATTTCTCGGATTTAATAACTCATGGGGTACATTAGGGCATTCAGTTGGTATATGAACTCCAAAAACAGGATGTTTTTCGTAGGTTACATGATCCAAGTCACCATTAAGAGCTGCATCGAGCATTGCACGCGTATATTTGAGTTTCATTCGAGATCCTGTTCCATAGGGTCCGCCTGTCCAACCCGTATTAACTAACCAAACATTTGCATTATTTTCCTTCATTTTCGAACCGAGCATATCTGCATATTTGCCTGGATGAAGTGGTATAAAGGCCTCACCAAAACATGCAGAAAAAGTAGCGACGGGTTCTGTAATTCCTTCTTCAGTTCCTGCTACTTTAGCGGTGTAACCGCTTATAAAGTGGTAGCCTGCTTGTTCTGGAGTGAGTTTTGAAATAGGAGGGAGTACACCAAAGGCATCTGCGGTTAGGAAAAATATATTGTTAGGTTGTGGTCCAACAGACGGTAATGCAATGTTGTCAATGTTTGTAATAGGATAGGCACATCGGGTATTTTCAGTAACGCTTACATCATCATAATTCACTACATCTGAATTAGGAAAAAAACGAACATTTTCAACCAAAGCCCCTTTGGTTATCGCATTCCAAATAGCTGGTTCGTTTTCTTCAGATAAATTGATGGTTTTTGCGTAGCAGCCTCCTTCAAAGTTAAAGATACTATCCTTGCTCCATCCATGTTCGTCATCACCAATCAGTTTTCGTTTTGGATCAGCACTCAATGTGGTTTTTCCAGTTCCTGACAAGCCAAAGAACACAGCAGCATCACCGTCTTCACCAATATTGGCTGAACAATGCATACTTAAAACGTCATGGTCTACAGGTAGAGTAAAGTTAAGTACAGTAAAGATGCCTTTCTTTATTTCACCGGTATATCCTGAGCCACCAATGATGTAGATTTTTTTTGTGAAATCGATGATTGAAAAGTTCTCTTGTCTTGTGCCATCTCGATCTGGAATAGCTAAAAAACTAGGTGCAGCAAGAATAACCCAATCGGGTTCAATGCTATCTAGTTGATTATATTCTGGTCTAATAAACATGTGATGAACAAACAAGTTTTGGTAAGCTGTCTCAGTAACTACTCTTACAGATAACCTGTATTTTGGGTCTGCACATGCATACACATCTCTTACAAAAATTTCTTTTCCATCATAGTGTTGAATAACACGTTCGAGTAATGCATCAAATTTTTCAACGGAAAATGGTTGGTTGATATCTCCCCACCATACTTGATTTTTTGTTAATTCATCAGAAACAGTGAACTTATCTTTTGGAGACCTTCCAGTAAATCTACCAGTATCTCCAGCTAGAGCACCAGTGCTTGTAATTCTTCCGTCACCATTAGCAACGGAGTGTTTTAAAAGTTCGTCAAGGTCTAAGTTTTCATTGGTTTTTGATGCCAGTTCAAAAACACGATCTGTTATATAGTGTGACTTCATTGGTCTTTACAACATTATTGTTGCTGACAAATGTAATTGGCTTGCGTATTGTTTTTTAAAATTGGAGAGTTTGTTTCTATATAACTCGATTGATTTATAATAATTTTAGATTACGTAATCATATCATTACATAGTCGTTTTTTTTGCATTGTAACCTGCTTTGATCAGTATTTTAACTACTTGATCGGCTTTGTCTCCCTGTATAATAAAGGTCTTATGATTAACTGATCCACCTACACCACATTGCTGTTTCACTTTTTTGCATAATTGTTCAAGGGTCTGTGGATTTCCTTGGTATCCCTCAACCACGGTTACCGTTTTACCGCCTCTTCCTTTTTTTTCTTTTCGCACAAATAGCTTTTGTGCATTGGGAGAAAGTGATGCTGTATTTTCAGGTTCCTTGGTATCATTTTCTTGAAGAACTTTAAAACCTTCTTTTGGTTCGCTTTGAATAAAAAAATTATTCAAATCAAGTTTTTGCATTTTCTTCTTTTTTGCCATGGGGTACAATTATGGTTAAACTTTTTGGATGAATTTGTACTGTTTTTTTGCCTTTTAATTGGATAGGTTCACCATCGATATGCCAACATTCAGCTTTGTGTTCGATGTCTACCTTATTCACCTTGTAATAAGTGATAAGCGGGCTTTTTTTTCGTTTATTTTTTAAGAATAAAATCAGATAAGGTATTTGATACCATTTTGGTTTTCTCATGATGGCAATTTCTAATAAACCATCTTGAAGATCTGCCTTACTAGCAATTTCGAAGTTGTTTCCCCACTGATTTCCATTGGCTATACTTAAGCTGAAGAATGGAAGTTTAATCTTTGTATTGGATAGCGTTAAAGAAACATATTCTTCCTGTTTGTGATAAAATAATTTTACTATAGTCTTGAAGTAGCCTAATATCCCACGAATACCAGCTTTATCGAATGTATCAGCTACTTCTGCCTCAAATCCAGTGCCGGCTACATTAACAAAAAAATGATCAGAAACATCTGCTGTATCAATTTGAATTTTATGGCCAGTTAAAATAGTTTTAACATCTGTTGCTATGTTTTTTGTAAGCCCTAAAAAACGAGCCAAACCGTCACCAGATCCTTTCGGAATAATAGCTAATATTTTTTTTTCAATACATGCTCTTTTTGCAACTGTATTAACTGTGCCGTCTCCACCAATAGCAACAAGACATTCAAAATCTACTGTTTTAAATGCATCAAATTTTTGAATTTCAATAAACTCGGATTGAAAATCGCAAGGAAGGTGTGCTTTTATTTCGTCTACAAGTGTTGATTGAAACTTATTTCCCGCTTTTTTATTATAAACGAATAAAGTTTTCACAACAGTTTATTTTCTTACTATAGCTCGTTGTGCAGCTGCAATAACATCTTTGACACCAAGGCCATATTTATCTAGTAACTCAGAAGGTTTTCCACTTTCTCCAAAACTATCATTTACGGCTACCATTTCAACTGGAGTGGGTAAATTTCTGCTTAATAGTTGGCATATACTGTCTCCAAGTCCACCATTCATTTGGTGTTCCTCAGCAGTTACAACACATTTGGTATTAGCAACAGCATCTAATATAGCTTCATCGTCCAAAGGCTTAATGGTATGAATATTAATAACCTCAGCAGATATTCCTTGTTCTTCTAAAGCCTTGGCAGCCTCTAGTGAATTCCACACCAAATGTCCAGTAGCAAAAATGGTGACATCTTTTCCTTCTCTTAGGTGCAATGCTTTTCCTATTTTAAATGAGTCTGGATCTGTAAAAATAGGCCATTTTGGGCGACCAAAGCGTAGGTATACTGGACCATAGTGTTCAGCAATAGCCATAGTGGCAGCTTTCGTTTGATTATAATCACAAGGATTAATGACCACCATTCCAGGAAGCATTTTCATCAGTCCGATATCTTCCAAAATTTGATGCGTAGCTCCATCCTCTCCAAGGGTTAGACCAGCATGTGATGCACATATTTTGACATTTTTATGAGAATAAGCGATGGATTGACGAATTTGGTCATAGACCCTTCCAGTAGAAAAATTAGCAAAAGTTCCAGTAAAAGGAATTTTTCCAGCCGTTGCTAATCCTGCAGCCATTCCCATCATATTAGCTTCAGCAATTCCCATTTGAAAAAAACGTTCAGGGAATTCATCTTGAAAAACGTTCATTTTTAATGAACCCGTCAAGTCGGCACATAAAGCCACTACATCACTATTTTGCAGCCCAATCTCATATAGTCCAGCTCCAAAGCCTGATCTTGTATCTTTTTTTTCTTGTGAGGAATTCGTCATTTAGTAATTATTTTAAAGTGATATGTTTCATTTCACCAGATTTGATGGTGAATTCTTTTGTTTTAGTTTTTATGGTTTCTTTAACTGCAGATTCTCTGTAGATTAATTGATACTTTCCAGGTTGAAGTACCGTGATGTCTTGGTTTCCTTTTAAATTTAGGTTTTTAACTAAATGGGTCTTTCCTTGTTTTTTCTGAAAAATTGAAATCACATACTTACCTCGTGTAACAATATTTAGCTTGCCAGGTTGTTGAACTTGCAACGTTGTAGTCTTATCTTGGATAATACTTACATTGTTTTGAGTAAGCCTTGGAAGAGTTAAGATTTCAATGGTATAGTCATCCACAAGATACTTCTGTTTATCATTAAAATCTTGGACATTAATTATTTCGTTAGTCTGAGAATTGATAACTAAGGCTTGGAGATTTTTATAGTTTGTTATTCCATCAATTTGAAGATTGAGGTAGCCTTGTGGGGCATCTATAGCTACGGTATTGTGTTTGCCAGCAATGAATGAAACATTCTTTTTAATAACAGGTGGTGTTGTATGTACTTTGATATCATAAAGGTATGATGGATCAATGTATAGAGTGTCTGGATTATTTCGATAATCTAATGTATGAATGTAGTTGTAAATTGTTTTCCCTGTTTTAGAATTAGTAAACGTCATGTTTACATCAGTTTCTGTGGGTCTACCGTAGCTATCTAGTAGATTAATTTGTACGGAAGTGTTATTAATTGCTTGACTGATAACAACATTTAAGACTTCTTCGAAGTCATTTTCTGTTTCAGCTTCAAAGTACCGACCAACACATTCAAATTGTGTTTTAAATTCTGCAGTAAGTCCAAGCCCTATAATAAATGGACGGAGAACTACACCTTGCTTTTGTAGAGCTGTTGATACTGCACAGGGATCTCCATCACATTCTTCAATACCGTCGGTTATCAGAATAATTACATTCCGAACATTTGGACTCTTTGGGAAATCATAGGCTGCCTCTTGAAGAGAGTATGCGATAAGCGTTGTGCCTTTTGGGCGTATCGTTTTAATCTTATCCTTAATGGCGAGATGGTTGTTAGGAGTGAAAGGAACTTCGAGGCGAGTATCTTTACAATTTCTTTCTGTCTTTAAACTTTGGTGTCCATAGACTCTAAGGGCAAGTTCAAGCTCATCTTGGTATTTTAGACTGTCAACCAGTCTTGTTAAAAGTCTTTTAGCAACCGTAATTCGGTTGTCTGTGCCCATTTTAGCGTACATACTACCCGAACCATCTAATAAAAAAAGGATTCTTGTTTTAGGAGTTTGAGCAGAGACACTAAGAGTCACGAACAAAAACAGTATTGAAAGTATTTTTTGTAAAACGTTCATATTCGAATAACTCTTAAATAGTTGAATTGGTATTAATAATCACCAATAGTTGATGGGTTTTGTTCTAGAGCAGAGGCAAGTTGTTCATCATTTGGTGGGATTCCGTGCCATTTGTGGCTTCCCATCATGAAGTCAACACCATTACCCATTTCTGTTTGCATTAGTATG